>Ga0315904_10000129_pt1 | contig 119158 bp, 103 predicted proteins | sample LakEriMetagenome_6_FD_203529 | JGI IMG/M metagenome (GOLD analysis project Ga0315904, IMG submission 203529) | Freshwater fungal communities from buoy surface, Lake Erie, Ohio, United States - Buoy 12 MA120 | ecosystem: Environmental > Aquatic > Freshwater > Lake | place: USA: Lake Erie, Ohio...
GAGGATGCAAAGGATCGTGCGGATCCCGCGAACCGGGAACAGAGATTGGGTTGGCATCATGGGGGAGGGGTTAGCGAACGCGGCGGAATCGTTGTCGAATACGATCGTGAATACGGTTCAAATCCGTATCCGAGGATAATTGGTTTTCCGTTTTTTTGCAGGCGTGCATCACCGTGGTGTGGTCGCGATCTGAAAACAAAGCCCCTATGTTTTCGTAGGATTCGGGGGTCAGTTGGCGAATCAAGAGCATCGCCAACCCGCGAGCGCGAACGATGCTGGATCTTCGGGAGGGCCCCTTCATTTGCTCTAAGGTGACATTGGTTTCTTTGCAAACGGCTTTTGCAATGTCTTGGGGATTGATCGTCGGAGACGAACCGGAGTCGAGAAGATGATCGACGGCGCGCGCGGGTCGTTGGGCGGACGAAGGGTTGAGCCGCATTTGGTGAGACCATCGCATAATCGCACCCTTGAGAGCGACTGCCGAGGGGTCTTCATCCCATGCATCGACGAGGGATTGGATCTGCCCTGCATCGACACCGAGAGTGGACTCGTTAACGATTTCGCGGAGCAGCCTCTCGCGCGCCGATCTACCTGGGGGACGAAGCACGATACTCAGCCCGGCGCTGAATCGACTCTGCAGCGAACGGGTCAAGCCGTCTAGATCGAGGGGCAGGTCCGGGGCGGTGGCGAGAATGCAACGATCGTTTGCTAGCAAGTAGTCGAATGTTGAGAGAAATTCTTCCTGTGCGACGGGCTTGCCGGCAAACTCGTGGATATTGTCGATGAGCAATCCGTCGCATTCGCGATGCAGTTGGCGAAACCGCTGCATATCGTCGGCTTTGATTGCGCGGGTGAGAGCGCGACTGAATTCGACAGCGCTCGTCAAAGTGAGCCGTCGGGGGGATGCGTCGCGGGCAGCCGAGTCTGACCAGGTGGCAAGCAAGGATACTGCCATGGTCGTTTTGCCTGCGCTCGAGGGTCCTGCGAGAACGACGGGAGAGCGGTGCGGCAACTTGGCGATTGAATCGGGTTGGAATGCTTCGATGAGCAGACCGTTCTCTGGCCCTGCGACAAACGAGTGGGCGACTGCGGGCGGAAGAGCCATGGCGCAGTGGGAGCCTCTACCGAGACGCGGTGTCGCGATCGGGAGGCAACGGAGGGATGAGTCGGTAATCAGCGTAGTCATTCCAACAGTGGATACCATCAATCGGCGCTGTCCAAGTAGGGGTCGAGCCCCATCTCTCGCTGAATTCTAGTCCGCTCCTTCTCGTGATACATGAGGGCCATTCGGTCTCGAAAGTGTTTTCGCTCGACTTTTCGTTGGGCGCGGCGGAAAAGAGCGGCCATTGAATTCGAAAAACGGCCCAGTTTTCCCATTTCCTTGTAGCGCTCGTAGGCCTTGAGGCCGAAGCTGTTTCGCAAAATCTCGTCGTCCATTCCAAGATATTGGCGATAGGTACCCGGGTCTCCTTGGCGTCCGCAACGGCCGATCAATTGGCGGTCGATGCGGGCGGCATCATGGAGTTCCGTGCAAATGACCATCATGCCTCCCAACGCCCGAATATCATCCTCGAGTTTGATATCGGTCCCCCTTCCCGCCATATTTGTGGCAACGGTGACCTGTCCACGCAGCCCTGCGAGAGCGACGATTTCGGCTTCCCTCTCGACCTCGTTGGCATTGAGTACTTGAACCGTCAGTCCCTGTTCGCGCAGCAATCCGGCGAGAATAGTCGACTTATCAATCGATCGGGTCCCGATCAAGACAGGTCTACCCGAAGCATGGTAGTCCTTGACCTCTTCGACGATTCGATGGAACTTGTCCATCATGTCGGAACAGACGATATCGGGGAGACGTTTCCGGTTGGGAGGTCGATTCGTGGGAACTTGAACGACGGGTGTTTTGTAGATGCGCCGCAGTTCCCGAGCGCTCGTAGCGGCGGTCCCGGTCATGCCTGCCAAATGCTTGTAGCGGAGGAAGAGATCTTGGACGGTAATGCGAGCTGCTTGCCCGGTGGGGACGGTCACTTCTACCCCTGCTTTGGCTTCGACAGCTTGATGAATGCCGTCCCGCCATTTTCGCCCCTCGGCCAACCGACCCGTAAATTCGTCAACGATTACAATTTCGCCATCGCGGACGACATACTGTCGCTCGAGGTGGTAATCGCGATGCACCTTGATGGCCCGTTCGACGTACTCGTAGAGGTCGACCAGGGGAACCGAGCGAATCGCGTCGGGTCGCGGCAATCCTCGAACGCGTTGACGCCCTCGAGCGGTCAATTCATGTTTGCGATTGTCCTCTTCGATGGTGAAATCTTCTTTGTAAACGAACTCGCCCGCATGTTCCGATGCCCAGCGATATGTCGCGATGACCGCTTCGCGGGCTTCATCCCCCAAGGAGCCGATGATCAGAGGTGTCCGCGCCTCATCGATGAGAATGCTATCGGCTTCGTCGACCAGAACGAAATGCATGCCTCGTTGCACTGGTTGTTCGCCACTGGATGTCCAGCGTTGGTGGGAACCGGCCCCGAGAAAATCATCAATGGCGCGACCTTGGGCTCGCATCAGCAATCGATCGCGGAGAAAGTCGAACCCGAATTCTTTTGCCGTTCCGTAGGTGATATCCGCAGCATAGTATTTTCGGCGGTCGTCCTGACTGCTGTCGGTTAAGACAACGCCAACCCGCATTCCGAGAAGGTCGTACAGGGGGCGCATCCAGTCGGCGTCGCGGTGCGCTAAATAGTCGTTGACCGTCGCCAGATGCGCTCCCTTTCCCTGGAGCGCGTGGAGGGCGAGAGGCAGGGTTGCGGTAAGTGTTTTTCCTTCGCCGGTTTGCATTTCCGCGATGCATCCGTGAAACAAAGCGACGCCGCCGAGGATCTGCACATCGTAGTGACGCATATTCAACCGGCGTCGGGCGGCCTCGCGAATCAGCGAATAAGTTTCCGGCAATAGCGATGCCAGAGTTTCCCCACTTTTGGCGCGATAGACCAAGGATAATGCGGCCTTGCGGATTTGAGGCTCGGACAATGCTCGTCGCGATGTTTCCAAGGCATTGACGGCTCGGACCTGTTCGAGCCACTGATTGATTTTGTACCGACCTACACCTGGTATTCGCCAACCTGCCGCAACGCGAGGACGGTAGGGAAGCTGCAGGGTGCTTGGTGGATCTGAATCGGCAGGGATGTCAGGACTGGTTCCCGCCAACAAAGAATGCTTTTCCCCATCCTCCTGTGACCCGATTGTTGGAGTGCTTCCAGGCTCTGGTTTGGATTCGGAATTGGAGAGTGTGGCCATCGAAGAGTAATGCAAGGATGTGTCGGGCAAGACTCGCTTCTGCGGAAATCCGGGAGCGACTCCCTGATTGTATCCGCTCGTGAGGTTTTCGTCCGCTGGAGAGAATCTCCTGAGCCGCGAAATCGTACGACTGGAGAATTTGGGCAGAAGGCGTCGGGCCTGGCAGTCTGGGAGTGCTGGGGGGAATAATCCTCATGTTCCTTTTTTTTCTGATCTTTTCGTCGCAATGGTCGATCCTATTCTGCGAAGGGTACGAAAGATTCCCGCCCACGAGAAATTTATTATGAAATTTGATCGCAAGACACTGGCACTCTTGATCGCTTCGTTATGTGGAACCTGTGCGGTTTCTCAAGGTCAAGAGGATACAACCTTGGTTTCCTTGGCGGAATCACAGGCGGGCAGGCCTGCTGCACCAATGTTGGTGCAACCAGCCGCCTCGCAGACTGTGCTGACGAGTGCAGTCGGATCGTTGAGCGACAACGATGGTTCGAGCGATTTGGGCAGGTTGTCGGATGATTCCTCTTCGGATTCCACCGAGCACGATGTCTCGATGGTTCCCGGAACTTTGGCTGGCTACCGACTTGATGATGCCAACTCGCACGTTGCGGCGTACGACGTCGGGTCTTGCAGCCCATGCGGAACAGGAAGTGTCCGAGTGATTGACGCCGGATGCGGCTCGAACTTGGGATGGTTAGACTTCGACACCTTGTTGTGGTGGGGACGCGGTCTGACGAACTCGCCCGTCATCGTCGGTGGCGCGACACCCTCGACAACGCCTCCGACGACTCCGTTGTTGGGCGGTGCCAATCTCCCGATCGGGACCGACCTTTTGTTCGGCCTTCGGGCGGATTTAGGCTTCTGGCTCGATGACTGCCAAAACTACGGCTTGGGGGGGCGGACTTGGGGGATCCTCTCAAACAATCAGGAACAGGTGATTACCAACGGGGGGAACTCGACAGGTATTCAATTCTTCGATGCCGCGAACTTTGGCCAAACCAACTACTACTTGGTGAATCGTTCGACCGCCAATGGAGCCAATACTGGTACCATCGGAGTGTTGAATGAGCTGGATGTTTTCTCGGGCGAATTGTATCTGCGGTCCCGGCTCATCGGCGATCGCACGAACCGAACCGACTTGATTACCGGCTATACCTTCCTTCGGCTTGATTCTGGGTACCGTCTGCAATCGAGTGTTTTGAACGGAATCACGGGCGATCCGATTCCTAACGGCACGGTGACCACCGTTACCGATCAATTCACCACGTACAACACTTTCCACGGCGGACACATCGGTCTGTCTAATAACATGAACCGTGGCCGGTTTGGCTTTGGACTGTCCGGGAAAGTTGCTCTGGGCAACATGGAGTCGTCGAGCAAGGTGTCGGGCAACAACGTTGTCCAGCCGCCAAACTTGCCTGCGGTGACTCAGAACGTCGGGTTGTTTGCATTGCAAAGCAATCAAGGAACCTTCACGCAGAACAACTTCACTTTCATTCCTGAGATGAATGCCAAGTTGCGTTACCGCGTCGGTCGCGCTAACCTGGGGGTTGGATACTCCTTGATCGTCCTTCCCGAAGTCGCGATGGCGCCGAGCCAGATCGACAACTATCTGGACCTGCCTTCCGCACCGAACAAGGTTAGCCCGTATCCAAAGTTCAATACCGAGGCATATTTCCTGCACGGCCTGGACTTGGGTCTGACGTTCAACTTCTAGTCGGTTGCAGTTCTTTCCCTCTGATCGCGAGTCGAAAACTTCCTTATGGTTCCGACGCTAGTACATGAGATCGGTTCTTGGATCGATCGATTCTCCGAGTCGCTGAATCGGTGGGAATCAGTCTTGGTCGAGCTCCGCAGTGCCTATCTGCGTGGCGATCAAGAGGCGATTCTCGAGTTGTGTCGACGCGGCGAAGAAATGCAGGAAGCGATTGCGAACGACAAGCAGGAACGATTGCAAATTCTGGAGAGGGCGGGGGACGCGGGTTATCGCGTTTCCAGCCTGAAGGAGTTGTCTCAGCACTTGGATACCGCGTGGCCTGCGCTGTGGACGCATCGGATTCAGTCGCTTGAGAACCAATTGTTGCGAATCGAACAGCTCAGCGTCAGCCTGTGGGTATCCGCTTTCCAGGCTCGCGAGTTTGTATCCGACATGATTCGTATCTTGTCGACCGGACGCGTCAGCGAAGCTACTTACTCCCCTTCCGAGCTGACAAGCAGCGAAGGTGGATATCTTGTGAACGAAGCGGCGTAAAACTCTAACGATGGAGGAGCGGGGGCATGTCCTTGTTCAGTGCGGTGCAATCCGCGGCTACCTCGCTTCAAGTCACCCAACTCGGTTTGCAGACCGTTGGAAACAATATTGCCAACGCGAATACCCCTGGGTACATACGTCAGCAAGTCATCCAAACTCCTGCGGTAGGCTATCGATACGGAAATGCCGTGGTCGGCCTCGGGGTGCGGGCCCAGTCCGTCGAGCAAGTTGTGGATGAGTCGTTGCTTACCCGACTTCGCAAGGCGACCGGGGAGTTGGCGTTTCAAGAGCAGCTCGAGTTCGATAATGTCAATCAGGAAGCGTTGTTGAACGAACTGAGCGAGCGGGATTTTTCTTCGATGCTGAATCGTTTCGCATCGTCATTCCAGGAAATCGCGAATCAGCCCGGTAGCGAGGCGGTCAAACAATTGGCCATGCGACGAGGCCAGGAGATTGCAACGCAGTTGCAAAGCGTCTCCCAAGAGATTCAGCAAGGGGCAGCGCAAGCCAGAGTCTCCATCCAAGGAGCAGCAAGCGAAATCAACCGCCTCTCGAAACAAATCGGTGACCTTAACTCACGGATCGCGGAGATCGAAGGGGGAATGGAGCCTCGATCGTCGGCGGTGGGGCTGAGGGATGCGAGGATTCAAGCATTGAACCAGTTATCCGCACTCGTCGATATCAATGCTTCCGAACAAGCCGACAGTAGCGTTACCGTGTTCATCGGCGGCGACCTGCTCCTCTCGTCGAATATGGTACGAGAAGTGAAATCGCAAGTTCTGGAAAACGATCCGAGAGGCATCGAACTCCGTTTTGTCGACACCGATTCTCAGATCCCCATTGTTGGCGGTAGGGTTGCAGGGCTTTACCAGTCCGCGAATCCCTCGAGACCGGATGGGCTCCTGGCGAAAATCGACGATTTTGCTCGCTCCGTCATTCGGGTCGTCAATTCGATTCATTCCCAAGGTCAAGGGTCGCGAGGATTCACACGCACGGTAGGCGAAACCGCGATAGCCAATCCGCTTCAATCAATTGAAAGCGGGAATCCGAAGTTCGACGTGCAGAGTGGTTCGTTCTGGATTACCCTCTCGGACGAACGCACCTCGACGCAACGTTCCATCGAGATTCCGATCACCCAACTCGGGTTGACCGTGGACACGACACCTTCGCAAGTTGTTGCAGCCATTGACGCAATCGACGGATTATCTGCTTCCTTTGCGAGCGACGGAAGAGTCGAGATCCAATCCGATTCCGCGGCGATACGATTCAGTTTTTCCAAAGATACCAGCGGGGTGCTCTCCGCGTTCGGTATCAATACTTTCTTCATAGGATCTTCGGCAGAGGATATCGAAGTAAGGTCAGCCTTGCTCAATGATCCGTCAGCTCTAGCGGTCAGTTCCAAAGGGATAGGCACCGGAGCGGATAATGCATTGGAGATTGCCAAAGCCTTTACGGAAGGACATCCCGTTCTCGACGGCAGGAGCGTGAACGATGTCTACCAAACCATGTACGGCGAGGCTATTCGAAGCATCAACGAGCAAAAAGGAATTACCAACGGCTTGAGAGACTTTCGACAAGCTCTCGAGTCGGAACACCTCCGGATATCCGGAGTCGATCTCGATGAGGAGGCGGTCAAGATGATGCAATATCAACGTAGCTTTCAAGCGACGGGGAAGCTTATCTCAACCGTTTCCGATCTCCTGGAAACCCTGATCAACCTGGTGTGAGATCGTTTCAATGAGCAGAGTATTCTTCCCAATCTACGGTGGCAGAAGCAGCAACCCGCAGATGAGTGCGCGGGGTCTGTATCAAATTCAAACGGCCAGGAACGGGATTGAGCAACTGCAAACGCAGCTTAGTACGGGACGCCGACTCCTGACCCCGAGCGACGAACCGGATACGGCCGTCCGCGCTCTCCAAGTCCAACGCGAGAAGGAATTTCGAACCCAGGCGTTGAGGAATCTCAATTCGACGGAGAGTTATCTCAATACAACCGAATCGACACTGGCGACCATCCAAGACACCGTCAATCAATTGCGGGGGCTCACCGTCGGCGCGGCAACCAACCTGGTTTCGGATTCCGAACGGTTGGGGTTGATCAGCCAGATCGACTCGGCCATGAACGTTTTGATCGGAAAAGCGAACGCAAAATTTCAGGATCGCTACCTTTTCTCCGGCGCATCGACGGGTGCGCCGACCGTTAGTCAAACCGGCACTGCGGTCCGTTTTCTGGGGGATGAAAAAGATCTGTTGACCATCTCCGATCTCGGGCAAGTGATTCCCAACAACGTGACCGGCCAGCGTGCCATGGGGCTGATGTCGACAGGGGTCGTTTCCACAGTAGACTTCGCTCCCGCCGCGATACCCGAAACGAATTTGGCCGATCTTAACGGCGGCAAAGGCGTTGGATTGGGGGCGATTAAGTTCACGGACGGCTTGGAGGAAGTCAGCGTCGACCTGGCATCCACGTCCCGCGTGAAAGATGTCCTGGATCTGATCAATGGCCGGGTTCGGCTCAGCGGCCGCGACGTTTCGATATCGCTGCAGACCAATGGGACCCTGCAAGTGCAGTACGCCGACGGAGGCCCCGGCATTCTTCGCGTCTCCGACGTTGGGGTGGGGCGCGCCGCAGCCGATCTGGGTATTGCGACAACCGTACCGGCTCCCATTCTGCCAATCACAAGTCCTTCCCTCGATCCCATTCTCAAACTGAACACCAAGTTATCGCAGTTCAACGATGGGGCTGGTTTCGATCAAAGCGAAGGCTTTCGAATCCAGCAAGGGGGGCGCACGTATACCATACTGATCGGTGCCTCGCAGACAATTGAAGACGTTTTCAACGAAGTACGCCGGTCGGGGGCCTCGATCATCCCAGAGATTACGCCCGACGGTCGCAATATCCGCTTCCGTTCGACCGAGAGCGGTACCGATTTCTCGATCGGCGAAAACGGAGGCATGTTGGCAACCCGGCTCGGACTAAGAACCCTTACAGAAGCGACTCGAGTCGACCAGCTAAACTATGCCCGAGGTCTATCTTCGACCACGGGTGCCGAGTTTGCGATTCGCCGCAACAATGGCAGCCAGTTTTCGGTTGACTTGACGGGAAGCGTCACCGTGCAAGATATCCTCGATCGCGTGAACAATAATGTTGCGAACCAAGACCCTGCTACGAAGGTTACGGCGTTCCTGAACTCGGTGGGGAACGGTATCACTTTGTCGTCGGTCCTGCCGGCGCCGGGTGCCCCTGATCCGCAGCCGATCGCGATCTTCGCGCTGAACGGGGCGGAGACAGCTTGGGAACTGGGGTGGATTCCGGCCGGCCAGAGCAGCGCCGTCGGCTCGGTAACTGCCACCGATTCGCAATTGGTGGGTGCCGACCCCAATCCCCAAGAGGTGCGAGGTATTTTCAATTCGTTGCTACGTTTTCGAGAAGCGGTGCGAGTGGCCGATCCCGCGATGGTCGCGCGGGCATCTCAGCTCTTCGAGGAAGATGTTTCTCGCCTCTCTTCGTCTCGAGGGTCGCTCGGTATTTCGCTGCAGCAAATCGACGATCTCACCCAGAACCACGAAGACCGAACCACGGACCTGACCAAGCGGGAGTCGCAATTGATCGACGCCGATCTCGCGGCGACGATCACTGAGATCACCGGAAGGCAAACCGCGTATCAAGCCAGTCTGCAATTGCTCTCGAGCAACAACCGGCTCAATCTATTCGATTTTCTTTAGGCGAGGGATCCCCCAATTTCCGCCCGCCTGGCCATTGCCCGTTCCGCAGCTTTCAGCGAAATGCCTTCCGAGATGCCGACGCAAACCCGATCGGTACCTTGCTAAACTGGATGAATCGTGGAAACTCTTGATCGTCTGCGATCGGAATGAAATGAACAAACAGATGCACCGAAGTTATGTGTGTGCTCATCCAGCACACGAATTGGATGCACGGGGGAGCAGGTGAAAAATCGAATTACGATTATTGGGATCGGTGACGACGGCGCACCAGGGCTCACGCAACATGCCAATGCGTTGATCCAGGGCGCGTCCTGCCTCGTCGGCACCTCGAATTTGCTGGCGAAGTTCCCTTATTATTCGGGGCCCAAGGAAGCGATCGGCGCGGATCTTGATCGGCTCGCCCAACGGCTCGATCAATGTGGCGAAAGTGTCGTGGTACTCGCAAGCGGGGATCCGCTCTTTTACGGTACAGCTCGCTTCCTATGCGATCGATTAGGCAAGGATCGGTTCGACGTGGTTCCGCATGTCAGCAGCATGCAATTGGCGTTTGCCCGGGTCAAGGAAAGCTGGGATGAGGCGTACCTTTCGAATCTCGCGACACAACCTTTGGATCGGGTTGTTGAACGAATTCGCACGGCGGAGAAAGTCGGACTTTTTACCTCGGAGGAAATCACGCCGCAACGTTTGGCCGAGACGTTGATCGGGCAGGGAATCGACTATTTTCATGCGTACGTTTGCGAGAATTTGGGGTCGCCGGATGAGCGAGTGACGCGAGCCACGCTCGCCGACTTAATTCATCAACGATTCGCCCCTCTGAACGTGATGATCTTGGTCCGAGTGCCAGGCGCCCCAGACAGCTTGGCTGTCCGATCCACGAGGCGACTCTTCGGAAACCCGGACGATACATTTCGCCAGAGCAAGCCCAAGCGAGGGTTGCTGACTCCGTCCGAAATTCGAACCATTGCTCTGAGTGAAATGAATCTGGGGGCGGCTTCGATAGTGTGGGATGTCGGGGCAGGAAGTGGCTCGGTCGCGATTGAAGCCGCACAAATCGCGCATCGCGGAAAGGCCTACGCGATCGAAATGGATGCAGAGGATTACGGGCTCATGATTGAGAACGCCAAACTGTTCCAACTTGAAAACTTCGTTCCCGTTCTCGGCGAAGCGCCCAACGCATGGAAAAATCTCCCCGATCCCGACGCCATCTTCATCGGAGGCACCGGCCGCTGGGTTACCGAACTGGTCGCTCAATCCTGGGACCGTTTGAAACCGGGAGGGAGTCTCGTCGCCAACGTTGCCAGCATGGAAAACGTCGTCGCGCTGCAACATTGGTTTCTCCAAAAGCAGATTCTCGAACCTCAGTTGTGGATGATCCAAATATCGAGGGGAAACCACCAATTTGAGACCCATCGCTTGGAGTCTGCGAATCCGAGCTTTTTGCTCCGGGCAACGAAGTAGCCCGCTGTGCTAGCAAACGCGAGGTGGTGTTGCGAGGAATGCTGAACGCGGAGCCCGTCGCAAGCCGGTCGGCGTTGCGACGGGGTGCGAGAATATGGTAGCAATAACGGCATGACGCGAATTGATCGCTATATCCTCGTCCTGTACGTCCGTGTATTCGCCGTTTGCTTTGTAACTCTGGCGGGGTTGCTGATCGTTGCGCAGGTGTTCACAAACCTGGATGAGTTTATTCAATACGGCAAGGCGCGGGGCAGTCTCGTTCGGGCTCTTGTAGAGTATTACAGCCCGGCTCTGCTCGCTATCTTTGATCGCACGTGTGGTCTGCTGGTTCTGCTGTCAACCATGTTTGTGATTGCGTGGCTGTACCGAACCAATGAAATGACGGCGCTGCTGGCTGCGGGGATCAGCAAGGCGAGGATTCTCCGACCGATTTTGATCATGTCGATCGCGGCGATTGCATTTGCAGTTGTCTCGCGAGAGTGCTTCATTCCGAAGTGGGAATCCTCGTTGAGCAAGAGCCCTCAGGATTTGCAGGGAGGAACCCGAGTCCAACCCATTCGGCCTACGATCGATATGGATTATGGAGTTTTGATCGCGGGTCGAAGCTTGGAAACCAACTCGCAAGCGATCATTAGCCCGGTGTTCAAGTTTCGCGGGCCGGTGGCCACCGTGATCGAGCAAATTCACGCGGCTCGCGCGGTTTACATGCCCCCCGAGGGCTCTCGGCACGCGGGTTATCGTTTAGAGGGCGTGGCTGCCAAATCGGTACTGCCGGGCAGGGCCTCGATTCGAGACGAGGGAAGGGATTACCTGCTACTGCCTTCGGACAATCCGTGGTTGTCCGCGGACCAGTGTTTTGTTCCGAGTCGTGTCGAGTACGATATGCTTCGCGGTGGATCGAGCCAGCAGTTTTCGTCGACGGCGGAATTGATTTGGAGGCTTCGCAATCAGGGTGACTACTACGGAAGCGATTTGCAGGTGATGGTTCACACTCGCTTTTTGCAACCATGGATGGACGTGACGCTGTTGTTATTAGGTTTGCCGCTAATCCTCACGACACGAAGTCGCAATCTGGTGCAAATTGCTATGGTATGTGTAGTTACATTTGGACTCTTCTTCGCCGTCACCGCAGCTCTCGGATCCCTGGCGTCACGGGGGACGCTCCTTTCACCGTCGGCAGCGGCTTGGGGGCCATTGATCTTGTTTGGCCCCATCGCGTACGCGCGGGCCAGGCAAGCCCTGATGGAATGATTATCCCCTAAAGAGTCTCAAGCGGATGGGGCCGCGGATCGATTCTACGTCCCGCTCATCCACATCGATTCGTTCGCCGCGCTGCGTGATCTCGATTTGTCCATCTCGGACCATATTGGCAGCAACTTCGCGAACCAGCGGCATGTACTGGCGCCATTTGGAGCCGAATTGCCGAGCGGCGTCGGACGGGCAAATGCTTTCCCCTTGCTTGAGGGAATGGAGCAAGCGAAAGATTTCATCGCGGATATCTTCGTGGGTTGGATCGATATGGTCTTGCCATCGTGTCTTCATGGGGAAACCTCTTTGCGGACAGACCGACTGCTTGTTGCTGCAACGATCAAGGTATCAAATCCCGATGCTTGAGCCACTCTTGGATCACATCGAGCACCGACGGGTCGATCGTATCTGCGATATCGTCGTACTCCTCTGGGAGTCCGGTCTTGGCGCGCTGCATGAGGTGATTGATATCGGGCAGCACCACCAAATCTCCTCGCAGTTTCGGATTGCGTGTTGCCACGTCGATAAGTTTTTCGCGATTGGGGCCTGCGAGGACCTGTACATCCTTGTCACCCCAAATGGCCAACGTGGGCGCGCGCATGACCATCCACGACGAGGTCGGGTCAAAAGCTAGGAAGAATCGCATCCATGGCGTTTGCAATCCCCGGAACTGGGCAGTGATTTGATCGACGACCCGGTTCTGCAAAACTTCCTCAGACTCTGTGGATTCACTGCTGGAAAGACCTCGCAGGGAATCCCATCGATCGAGGATCGCCTGTCGGACTTCGCCCTTGGTCTTCTCGTCGCTGGGGTCCAATTCCAGGGCCAAGCGCTGCAGTTTGCGTTGCAGGTCAGTGGTTGCCTGGCGCGATTTCGCATCCACCCCTTGGACTTCGGCGATGCGATCGATTTGGCTGGACAGTATTTCGCTCCCCGGAAGGCCGGGCGGTGCGAGGAGGACGAGGAAGCCGACTTCGGATCGGTTGGCGGCAACCATTGGGCCGATGATTCCCCCTTCGCTATGGCCGAGGAGGCCGACTCGTTCGCGATCGATTCCATCCAGGGTTCTGGCGTGTTCCCAAACAGCCGTTGCGTCCTCGGCAAACTCGGAGGTCGTGCTCTCCATGAACTCACCGGTGCTTTCCCCGACTCCGCGGTCGTCATAGCGTAGGCTTGCCATTCCGCGCGCTGCGAGCCAGTGGGCCAGAAATCGGAACGGTTTGTGCGATCCGATGGTTTCATCCCGATCTTGAGGGCCGCTGCCGGAGACCATGACCACCGCCGGCACTGGGGAGTCGGCAGATGCGTTCGCAGGCCACGTGATGGTGCCGCTGATCTGAAATTTGGGTTGCGTCCAACGGCCGTCTTGCTTGACCTTGGGTTTGCGATAATCGACGCGAGCAATCGTGAAATTTTCTTCGCGCACTCCGTCAGGCAAGGAGTTGTTGATCCCAGGCTTCGGTGGCTCGGGTGGAGTCGCTCGCCTGGACGCTGAGGGGGCTGCGGACCCGCCGTGACCCTTGAGTGCCAGGAGCAGGGGATCGTCAGCCAGCGGGCGATCGCTCAATTCTTCTACACGCGACAGTTCCAACGGGATCGGGAGCAAGCTTTGAATGAATCGCCCTCGAATACGGTCGGTGAGTTCCGAGGGGACGATGTATTTCGCATTTCCCGGCAAGCTTGGAATGCGGAGCACGATTTGATCGTCTTTCTCCAAACTTGGTTGCACCGGGAACCCGTAGGCCTTTTCGGTCAATGAGTCGAAAAAGATGCGTGGTGCAGATGGATCCGCATACGGAGGTTTGTCATAAATTCGAAATCGAACGGCAATTTTTTGGACGGCGATATTGAGTTCTCCCTTCCATGCCGAATCGGCACCCAGGCGTTCGAACCCTTCGTCGGGCAGTGATTCGGTTTTTTGAAAGCTTAGAGGCAATTTCGCATTGGCGTTTTCAAACGTGCCCTCGATGCGTCCTCCCGTTCGCTTGCCCCGAAACGAGTAACTCAATTTCGAGTCTCCTCGCGGGAGGACCGTGAACTCGAGCGTGCCATCCTCGCGAACCGCAGCATCGGCGAATGGTACGGCATCGGGGGTTTGATCGAGACTTGTGATCGTCCCTTCGATTTGCGACTTGGTCGGCTCCGATTCGGATGGCGTAACGGTTTGGACCCGCACCAGAAGCCTCAGGTGCTGGGCGGGCGTTTCCAGCCAACCGACCCAATTGCCTTGCCAAGAGGTGGGATCGACTCGTTCATCCGCGACCGATTGCGCGCGAAGAATCGGCAATCCTGTCGAGAACGCGATGGCGATTGCGAGTAGCCAGGACAGGTTGGGTGCGGTCGCGAGAACAAGCCGATTCATAGGGATGGGGCTCGTGAACAATAGCGAGAGAAGAAAGAGTGTCGTAGCGTAGAGAGGATTGGGAAGTGAAGGGCAAGCAACTCTTTATCTTTTGTGACTATTTCAATCTTCTCGATCGGTGGGCCGCGAATTCCTCGACGCTGATTTGCCCATTGCCGTCGGTATCAACGTCCCCAAATTGCGTGTCTCCATCGCTGAACTCATCGGGAGTGAGAAATCCGTTCTTGTCCTTGTCTTTCTTGGCCAGCGCTCTTCGACTGAATGCCAACATGCTGGCGTCGACCGCTCCGCCGGAGGAGGATGGTGCGGATGGCGTGGCGTTGGAGTTGCTGCTCTCCTTGCTCGGTGTGCTGCTTGCGGTCGAGCTCGCGCCGTCCGACGGTTCCGATTTCGAACTGGACGAGCTTGTTGAGGAGCTGGAACCTTTGAGGTAACCTTTCTTGACCCCTACCAGGCATTCTTTCGCGGTGATGTAGCCGTCTTCGTTGGCATCGAACTTGGTGAAATCCTCGAGGGTCGACGCATCCCATTTCCGGGCGAATTCGTTCATCCCGACTTGGTTGTCCCCGTCGATATCGTCGCGCACAAACCATTCGGGAAGTCCCGCAGGCCGCACAGCGCCCCCTTCGGAGCCTTTGATTCGAAAGCTTGCGGTCTTTTCAAAGGGACGGGAGGGTTCTTTCTTGTCGTTCTCCGTGGAGGCTTGTTGCCGACCTCGGTTCTCTTCTCCAGGTCGGGCGCGCGATTCCTGGTCCTGTCGCTGTTCACGGCGTCGAGCGTATCTGAGAGCAACCTCGTCTCGCGAAAGTTTGCCGTCCCGATTCCGATCCCATTGAGAGAGGGAATCGCTCCAGCGGGCCTCTTTGATTTCCTCTTCGTCGAGGGAGCCGTCGTTGTTTTTGTCGTAGCGACGCATTCGTTCGTCCGCATCGCGGCGGTCCCGGTCATCGACTTGGATTGCGGACAAAGCACCTGCGGAACCAAAACCCGGAACGGGGGACCTTTCCAATCGGAGTCCAAAGCCTGGGACCAATGATTGTGAGGGAGCATCGACGCTGTCATCCTCCGACCCAAAACCACTCCAGGATCCTCCCCAAGAGCCACTCGATCCCCCGCCGCCCCTCATTTGTTGGATCGACTCGGTCAAGACGGCGATGGGAATTGGCTTGGACATGTCGATCTTCGGATTGTTGCGAGCCATCCGCTCGAGCATAAATCGGGCTGGACCTTGGACTTCTTCGGGATCGAGCGATCCGTTGCCATTGGTGTCCATGCGGGAGATAAATTGCGAGGGGTCAAAACCTCCACCCCAACCTCCTCGGCCGCGATCTCCTCGATCTCCTCGGTCCCCCCCTCGGTCGCCTCCCCATGGTCCTCCCCCCATCATCATCATGCCACCCATCATCGGTGGGCCACCCATCATCGGTGGGCCACCAGGAGGCGGTCCGCCGGGGGTTTGGGCGAGTGTCGTCTCGGGAGCACCCTGTGCCAGGATGCCAAGCACGATGCCTTGGAGGAATAAGGTCTTCGCCGAAGGATGGGATTTCATCGAGGAATTTCCGCGAAAGATCGTGTGTTGTTGCAACGTTTGGGTCCATAGGGATCGACACGGAGCGACCCGGCTGTCGATCCATTGTACTCGCCGGACCTCGCTATTTCTTGGGAACACGGCAGAGGGCTATTTGTTCTCAGCCTGGCCCGAATTCTTCTAAATCCTTGCCCTGACGGGGATTTGTGGTGTTTTCGGGAAACCGCTACAATCCCGGTCGAAGGTATCGTAGTTCCTGGTTGCACCACGGGAGATTATCTGTGCAAGTCAACGTTTCTGCTCGTCACGGGCATCTCAAGGCCGAGGATCAGAAGATCATTGTCGAGAAAGTTGACAAGGTCCGGCGCCTGTTTGATCGCATCAATGCTATCGAAGTGACCGTCGATTTGGGGCGTTTGGACCGGCCGTCCGTGGAAATCAACGTTTCAGCGGAGCACTCTCCGGATTTCGTGGCTTTCGCCGAGGCGAGCACGGTCCTGTCCGCCCTGGATTCTGCGATCGGCAAGGTGGAGCAGCAGGTACGCAAGCACAAAGAACGGGTGACCGAGCACAAGGGGCCTGGTCATCGGCATACCGAGGGAGATGCAAACGCCTGATGGTTCGAGGCTGTTTTTCACCACGCCAATCTTTTCCGTCCATGGCTTTCATCGAGTCGCACGATCTGCGATCGATGGATTTTCGAGATCATTGAGGATTTCCCTATCCATGAAATTTTCTGTATTTATATCGCCGAAAGCGATCCGAGCCCAATTGTCTTCAAGCAGCAAAGAAGGCGTGATCAAGGAATTGGTCGGTGCGTTGGTGGCTGCGGGCGAAATTCGAGCCGCAGACCAGGACGACATCGTCAAGGCAATCATGAAGCGGGAGGAACTGGGCAGCACCGGAATTGGCCGCGGTGTTGCTGTTCCCCACACCAAACATGGCAGCGTTGAGAAGTTGGTTGGGACCGTTGGGGTCAGTTCCGAGGGGCTCGACTTTGAATCGCTAGACGGCCAGAAGGCATCGCTTTTTTTTCTGCTGGTGTCTCCCCCGGATCGCCCTGGCGACCATCTGAGAGCGCTCGAGAACATTTCGCGGCAATTGCGCGACGATCAGTTCTGCCGTTTTCTACGCCAGTCCACAACCGCGGAAGATATCCAGCAGTTGCTCGATGAAGCGGACCGAAGTCAGTTCGGTTCGTGATGGCAAAACCATGACTGACGACACGCTGCATCGAACCGTCAAAGTGCTCAACTCCGAAGGGTTGCACATGCGCCCGGCGGACAAACTGGTTCGGGCTGCGGTCGGTTTCCAATCCACGATTGAACTAGAGCGGGAAGGCCAAGTTGCCGACTGCCGCTCGATGATCAGTTTGCTCACCCTCGGCGCGACGCAAGGGTGTGAACTAACACTGCGGGCTCAAGGTCCAGATGCGAATGCTGCGATCGCAGCGATCTCGCATTTGTTCGAGTCCCAGTTCGAAGAATCCCAATCCAACACCAAGCCATAGGAACACATCGCACAGAACGATTGCCTTCGGGCATCGCTCTCGGTGTGCAAGCAAGAATGCGCGAACTGCAAGGCATCGCGGTATCCCCGGGTGTCGCGATCGGAAAAGCTTTGGTTTTCGACCGCGAAGGGTATAGCCTTGCGCACTGTCTGACCTCGCCGGAGGAGTCGGCTCAAGAGAGGGAACGGCTGATCGCTGCCCTGGAGCTTGCCGACAGGAATTTGGAGTCGAGCCGCGAGAAGACGACCGCATCCTGGGGCGAGCATCTCGGTGGGATTTTTTCTGCCCAACAGCAACTTCTCCGGGACCCTCGAATCCGTTCGGAAATGGAGCATTTGATTCGGGACAAGCAATACTCGGCCGACTACGCAGTCAGCGAAGTGTTTGCCAAGTATGCAGCGGCTTTTCGACGAGCGAGTTCCTCCTTCTTGGCGGAACGGGCTGCGGATGTTCGGGATGTCGAACGTCTGCTGCTGGAGGCTTTGTCGGGCAAGCCGACGGCGACCATCCGCGAGCTACCGCACGAAGCGATCGTGGTCAGCCACGACCTGACACCGGGAGAAACAGCGGGGTTCGATTCCTCCAAAGTGCTCGGTATCTGCACCGAAGCGGGAGGACCCGGCGGGCACACGGCGATTGTTGCGAGGGGGATGGAGATTCCAGCGGTCGTCGGCGTTGGAAATTTTCTGCATAATATTCAATCGGGCGACGAGGTGATCGTCGATGGCCATCTGGGGCGAATCATCGTTTCGCCGGACGAAGCGACGCGAGAAAGATACTTGCAGCGGCGAAAAGCGCGGCAGTCGATCGCCGAGCAACTCTGCGAAATCCGTGATCTCCCGGCTATCACCAGCGATGGTGTTCGTATCGAGTTGATGGCCAACGTGGAGTTCCCCCAGGAAACCCAAGCGTGCCTCGACCGGGGTGCCGACGGGGTCGGGCTCTACCGAACGGAGTTCCTCTACCTCGGACGGGAGACGGAACCGACCGAGGAGGAACACTACCAGGCTTACTTGCAAGTCGTCAGGGATATGCAGGGACGCCCGGTCGTGATTCGTACGTTGGATCTCGGGGCAGACAAAATGGGGTTGGTGCGTCCGACGGAACAGGAGAATAACCCGTTCCTCGGGCTTCGCTCGATCCGATTGAGTCTTCGAAATCCAGCCCTGTTTCGGATTCAAGTTCGCGCTATTCTCCGCGCAGCATGCGCGGGGGATTGCAGGGTGATGTTTCCGATGGTGACGACCCTCGATGAGCTTCGCAGCGCACGGTTTCTGCTCCGTTCGGTCTCCGAAGACCTTTACTCGGAAGCGAAGCACATTCCGTGCGCAGTTCAAGTTGGCATGATGGTTGAGGTGCCGGCTGCTGTTTTGATGTTGGACCGATTCATCGACGAAATCGATTTCGTCAGTATCGGAACCAACGACTTGACCCAATACACGCTGGCTGTCGATCGCAGCAACGATGCTGTTGCCGATCTTTATCAGGCGTGTGATCCCGCGGTTCTGAGATTGATCCAGCGAACCCATCAGGTCGTTTCAGAACGCGGCAAGTCGACCAGCGTTTGCGGTGAAATGAGCAACAATCCCGCACACGCTCTCCTCTTGGTCGGCATGGGGATTCGCACGCTGAGCCTGACGCCGGCTGCGATTCCAGTCATCAAAAAAGCCATTCGATCGGTGACCATCGGCCAATGCGAAGCCATGGCATGGCGAGCTCTTCGATTGAGCACTGCTCGCGAAGTCGAGGCGTTCTTGATGAATCAATTAGCGGGGCTCGTGCCCGAGATCGTGCTGCAAGCATGATCCAACAACCATCGAATACCAATCAAGCAAGAAACATTGCAAAGGAAACAAGCAAGACAATGAAAAAGGAAATGCTCATTAACGTCTCGCAAGCGGAGGAATGCCGCATCGCGCTGCTCGAGGACGGGACCCTCGAAGAACTCTACACCGAACGGACCAGCCAAAACAATTGGGTCGGCAACATCTACAAAGGAAAGATTGTCAATATTGAACCCAGCATCCAAGCCGCCTTCGTCGATTTCGGCGTAGGAAGGAATGGATTCCTCCACATCAGCGACATTGAACCCCAATACTTTCGCCAAGCGGGTTACGATCCTGCGGAGATTATGGACGGTCGTCGTTCCGAGGATGATGACGACGACGAACAGGACGACGGCGACGAAGAAGAAGGTGAGGATCGATCGTCTGGCAATCGACGCGGCGGGCAACGGCCTCCGCGCACAGGGCGACTCCGCAGCGGGCGGCCGAGATTCAAGCCGCCGATCCAGGAAATCTTTCGTCGCGGTGACGAGGTGCTCGTCCAGGTCATCAAAGAGGGAATAGGGACCAAAGGCCCGACCCTGTCAACGTACATCAGCATCCCGGGCCGTTATCTGGTCCTCATGCCATCGTTGGGACGGGTCGGCGTCAGCCGAAAGATCGAAGACGAAGACGCCCGTCGCAAACTCAAGGCGACGATGAACGAACTGAACATCCCCAAGGGAGTTGGCTTCATCGTCCGCACCGCGGGTCAAGAACGCACCAGGAAGGAATTGTCTCGCGACGTCGCTTACCTCCTGCGGCTTTGGAAAGTGCTCGTGCGGCGGATCAAGAATCAACCCGGTCCATGCGATGTCTACGAAGAGAGCGACATCATGATCCGGACGATTCGAGATACCTTTACCGAAGACATCGATTCGATTGTGGTCGATCACCCCGATGCATTCCATCGAGCGAAGGAATTCATGGAGTTGGTGATGCCGCGATACGCCAGCCGTATTCACTTGTACGATAACCGAGAACCGTTGTTTCATCGATACAAGCTCGAGGCCGAGATCGCGAAAATTCATCAGCGGGTTGTCCCTCTGAAAGGTGGCGGCTCGATTGTGATCGATTCCACCGAAGCGCTCGTCGCGATCGATGTCAACAGCGGCAATTTCCGCGGCAACGAAGAGAATGCCGAGGAGAATGCGTTTCATTTGAATCTTTCGGCGGCCAAGGAAATCGCGCGGCAACTGCGTCTCCGCGATCTCGGAGGGGTGATCGTCAACGACTTCATCGACATGCGCAAGGAATCCCATCGGCGCAAGTTGGAGAAGTCGCTGAGGGATGCGATGAAGCGAGATCGCGCCCGGACCAAGATTCTGCGAACTAGCCCGTTCGGCTTGATCGAAATGACTCGCCAGCGCATCCGTCCGAGCTTCAAGCGAAGTGTTTATGAAGATTGTCCATGCTGCCGTGGTCGCGGGTTGGTCAAAACGTCCGAAAGCATGTCGATTGAAGTGTCGCGACTGCTGATGCTCGCATGCCAGCAGCAAGGGGCCAGTCGTGTGGTCGTGCGCGTCCACGAAAACGTATCGTCCTATTTGAACAATCGAAAGCGTCGTGAGATCATCGCACTCGAGGAAACCACTGGGGTGTCGATCCAGATCCTCGCGAGTGAGACCCAATTCCCCGAACACCTTGAATTGGACTGCCGGGATAAGGATGGGGGATTGGTCACCCTGCCGTTCCTGGCTAACGCCTGAGCCGATCGAGTCTTCTTTTCAATGGAGAGCACCAGACACCGTGAATCAGTTACCGCTGTTCATCGCTGACGGAGGAATGTCGATCCAGCTATCGCGTTGGGGGCTGATCGGCTTGGCTGTAGCAATCGTCTTGTACATGCTGGCTCTCCTGGCGGTCAGTATCTACGCCTCGACGCAGGTCAAGGATGAGCAAGACTTCTTGGTTGCCGGCCGTCGTCTTCCGTTGCACTTGTCCTGGGGAGCCCTCATGGCGACTTGGTTCGGGTCATCGGCGATCATCGGCGCCTCCAAGGCCGCATGGGAGTCCGGTTTGAGCGGCGTGATCCTCGATCCCTTCGCTTGCTCGGCGACTCTGCTTTTCACCGGCCTGGTGTTTGCTTCCCCATTGTGGCGTTCCAATCTGTTTACGATCGCAGATTTTTATCGCAAAAAATTCGGTCACCGAGCAGAGTACCTCGCTTGCCTCATTCAATTGACGACGTTCTTTTGCTGGATTGCGAGCCAATACATCGCTTTGGGATCGGTGCTTCAAGCCTATTTCGGAATGAATGCGGTGGTAGCTATCGTCGGTTCAGCGATCGTGGTGACGATCTACACGCTGATCGGTGGGATGTGGTCGGTTACGCTGACCGATGCGATTCAAATCGTCGTGGCTTTGATCGGTCTGGTGATTCTCGGCTATGCGGTCATGGCGCATATCGGCGATGGGAATGTTTTTACCGGCGTGCAAACCGTGCTGGCGAAACAGCCTCCGGAGCGACTGATGTTCGTTCCCGACTGGACAACTTTCGGGTTGTTGGCAGCCATCGGAACTTTCCTGACCGGTTTGCTCGGAAATGTTCCGGGTCAGGATCTGCAACAGCGCGTTTTTACGGCCAACAGTCCGCGCACGGCGAGCCTCGCATGCATCTTGTCGGCAGCGGTCTATTTCCCCTTTGGACTGATTCCGGTGTTGCTGGGCTTAGCTGCGTTTTCCCTTGGGATGCAAATGCCCGAACACGATACCGATGGCCACATGCTTCTGCCGATGCTGGCAGCCAGGTTCCTCCACGAGGGCTTGGTCATCGTCTTTGTCCTGGCCGTGATCTCGATCATCGTCTCGGTCGCTTGTAGCGCCACGATCTCGGAAGCAACCATTCTTGCGAGCAATGTGCTTGGACGTGTCAAGTTGTTTGAGGGGCGGCACCTGCTCCTCGACCGAATCTGCGTCGTGCTGGTCACGATCGGCAGCGTGATCCTCGCGTTCAGCGGCGAATCGATCATGAGTTTGCTCGATATTCAATTATCGATCGCGATGGTCGCGCTCTTTGTTCCTCTGGTGATGGGAGTGTTCAGTCGGCCTCGCAACGAGATCTGCGGTGTGTTGGCGATGTTGCTGGGAGGCGGGATTTGGGGATTGCGGTATGTATTTGAGACGTTCTGGTACCCTGTTCCCGAAGGTTTTTCCTATGCTCGCTACCCGGAATTCGTTTTCGACACCCTCGGCGGTGCTGGCGGCGGGCTGATCGCGCAACTGGGATACTGGTATGCCTGGATCCCTTCCGATATTCAGGGGTTGGTGATGAGCTTCGTTGGCTACTACATCGGCCAGTATTGTTTCCGCCATACGCCAGGGCACTTCGATGGCGATATTGCGCCGGAGCCTGAAACGCTTTCTGCAGCGTAACCCGAATCCCCACTTGCTCGCGGAGGTTCGGATGGCGAGTGGAGAGGCGTGTACGGGATTAATCAGTATTCAGTCGACCTGTTGCTGGTCGATTTGTTGCTTTTCGATGGCCCGAAGCAGCTTCTGTCGTAGCGTGTACAGGCGGGTGGCTTCGGTGACTTTGTTGCCGTCGAAGTCCGTGACGTAAAAGACGTCTACGACTTGATCCAGATGCGTGCTGACCTTCGCCACTTGGAGATCGAGTTGGAAGTCGAAGAGGGTTCTCGAAATATCGTAGAGTAATCCCGTGCGATCATACGCGAAGACCGTGATGATCGTAAAGTCATCGGAACTGGAGTTGTCGAATCGAATCTGGGTGGGTTGCGTTCGGGCGATGGCGGCATCCGACGTGCTCTTGCTCTTCCAGGTTCTTCGAAAGAGTGGAGGCTTGGATTCCTCATGGACGATCGCGGAAACGATCGCCTCGCAGACTTCAGCGAGACGGTGAGGGGGAGGGGCTCCGTTGTAATCCATGTCATCGACGACGAATCGGTCCCAAGCGATTGGGCCGGGTTGCGTGTGGATATCGGCAGAGAGAATGCTGACTCCCTTGCTGGTGAGCGCACCGGTGACCCGGTGGAATAGTCCGGCCGAGCGATCAGGATGGACGGCCACGACGTACTCCGTTGCGTTCTGGTCGGCCAGGTAGGTCGCCCAAGCGTCGGCGGGTCGCTGACTCGACAAGCGTTGGATGCGGCGCAGTTCCTCCGCCAGATCTTTGGGCTTGAGGTGGGTGAGATAATTCGTTGGGACACTGGCGATTTGTTCCGACCACCAAGGATCCTCTCGTTCCTGAATAGTGCGCTGGGCCATAATTGCCGATCGCAAGGTCGCGTGCTGTTGCGATTCCTGGCCAGGTACGTTGCCGGTCCGAAGTTGGGCTTCGGTAGCAACATACAGCTCGTGAATCAAATTGAGTTTCCATTCGTTCATGGCCCCGGGGCCGACGGCATCCAGGTCCGCGCATGAGAGGATCGTGAGCAACTTGAGTCGTTCCAGCGATCCGACCTGCAGTGCGAAGCGAATGATGGTGGATTTTTGAGTTAGATCGAATCGAAACGCGGTGTGCGTCATCAGCAAGTGTTGGTGCACCAGGAATACGACCAATTCTCGGTCCGAATCGGAGAGTTTGAGTTTTTCCGCCGTTTCCTCGGCGATCGTTTTTCCGACTTCGCTGTGGTCTTCGGTGAATCCTTTTCCGAGATCGTGGAGCAGCAAGCTCAGATGCAAGATCATCTTGTTTTTCAGCCCGCGGTAGAGAGGGCCTAGAAAATCGCTTCGCTTGGCAAACGCGCCGGCGCACTCGACGGATCGGATGCAATGGGCATCTACGGTGTACTTGTGGTACTCGTTGAATTGAAGCAAGGAACGGGCATGCCTCATGGCGGGGATGATTTGTTCCAAAACCCGGAGCTCATGCAGCCTGCGAAGGATTTCACCGAGTCGACCCGGTTCGCTCAGCAATTTCAAGAACCTCGCGATCGCTTCGCTTCCAACCGGGCTCTCCGGACGCCGCAGCATTCCTTGGCGGATGGTTCGCCAAGTCCGGTGTTCAATGCGTCGATTGTAGCGATTGGCGACTTGCATCAGTTCCAGAACTTTGGCGGGATCGGTTTGCATGCGACGCAACCCGGTGGGTGTGGCCCAGACTTCTTTGATCCCAAGGCGCAGATGCTGACCGGCTGGCAGGCAAAGGAATCGAGAAAGGAATCCAAATGGGGTTAAGCGGGACCGCGCCATACCCACAAAGTTGGCGGAACTGTAGCGGACCTCGCTCGTCTTGGCGAAGAAATTCTGCATGAACTCTTCGACCGGCAGTACCCCTTCGGTTCCTTGGTGGCCCATCCATTTCGCCATCTCCATCTGCTTGGAGCGATCGAGCGAATCCTGGGCGCGGCCAGCGGCAAAATGAAGCTGGTTTCGAATCAGCAGCAGGTATTTGTATCCATCGCGGATCGCCTGATAGTCCTCGGGTGCGAGCAGCCCCATGTCGACGAGTTGCTCAGGGCTTTTCTCCCCAAAACAAACGAATCCGATCCATCGCACGATTTGAACATCGCGCAGGCATCCTCGCGATCGCTTGATATTCGGGTGCAGCAAGAACTCGGTCTCGCCGTACTTCTGGCGTTCTTCGAACCTTTCTTTTTCGATCATTGCTGCCAAGGAACGCCATCGCCATTTCACTCCCGTGCGCAGCGATTGCTGGAATCGATCAAAGAGCGGTTCCGAACCGTGCAGGAATCGCATCTCTACCAGGGAGGTGAGGATGGTGGCATCCGTCCACGCGATCTGACGGCATTGAAACGGTGTGCGGACCGAGAAACCGAGTTGGAACCCGGTATCGACAATCATCTGAGATATTTTCCGAGCCAGCGGCGAAATCTCGCGCTCGGAAAGGCCCCGATGCAAGAGCATCAGATCGATGTCCGAAAAGGGCGCGAGATCTCTGCGCCCGTATCCGCCATGGGCCACGAATACGAAAGACGAGGGATCGATTGCAAGTTCTTCGCACGAAGTGCGGATCAATCGCAAAACGATCGCATCGACGGAATCCGCCCAGGCGAAACAAACTTGGGGCCCGGTGGCACCCGAGGCGTGGAGGTTGGCAGCCTTGATGCGCGCCTCAGCCAACTGAGTGCGCGCTTCGATGACCTGGGGATGAAGAGAGGACAAGTCAGGCTTTTGCCGCGTTGCAACAGACTACAACGCGTCATCTCCTTTTTCGCCAGTACGGATGCGAACGGCATTCTCCAGACTGGAAACGAAAATCTTTCCGTCGCCGATCTGGCCTGTTTGGGCCGTCGCCACAATTGTGTCGATGACCGTCTGCAGGTTCGAGTCCGCGCAGACCACTTCGATCTTCACTTTGGGCACGAAGTCGACCGCGTACTCGGTACCGCGATAGATTTCCGTATGCCCTTTTTGACGACCATACCCGCGAACTTCACTGACCGTCATCCCGTGAATCCCTTTCTCGGTAAGGGCGTTCTTGACGTCTTCCAATTTGAAGTGACGTACAACGGCTTCAACTTTTTTCATTCCTGAAACTCCAGACAATGTGTGCAAACCAAGCCGCTTCCTGATTTGCATGTAGGGAAAAAACGCGGGACCGCCTGTGCATGGATCTCATGCCTTTCTCCGACCGCTCAGTGTAACTCGTAGCGCTCGCGTGCAACAAGGGTAGCTTGCGGATTCCCCAAGGGGGCCAATCCTCGGAGCATACGATTAGCTAATGAAAGACCAGGAAAAAACCTCTTTCAGGTCGATAAGGCCCTCATAGATTGCACGACCGAGAATGGCAGCGTGTGTTTGTCGATGGGCCAATTCCCGCACATCATCGAGGGAGGAGACACCTCCGGACGCGATGACCGGCATCGGGCTGGCGGCCCGGACTTCCTCGAGACCCTGAAAATTGGGGCCTTTGAGCATGCCGTCCCGCGCGATGTCGGTGTAGACGATCGCGGAACAGTCGCTGGTCCGGCGAGCGATCTCTCCTATCAAGGTGACGGCTGGGGTTTGAGAGGTTTCCAACCAACCGTCGGTGGCCACCATGCCATTGCGGGCGTCGACCCCCAAAACAAGCTTTTGCGGGTATTTTTCGCACATCCTCGCAAACCAGTCCGGATTTTTCAGGGCCGCGGTCCCCACAACGAGCCGGGCGACGCCGAGATCCAGTAGCCGCAGGATGACTTCTTCGGAGCGAACGCCACCGCCCAACTGAATCGGACGTCCGGAGGCAGCGCGGACGATATCACGGATCGAAGGTTCGTTGACAATCGTTCCTCCTTTGGCTGCATCCAGATCGACGCAATGGAGTCGACGGGCACCTTCTGCGAACCAGCATTCGGCCATCCGGGCAGGATGGTCGCTGAAGGTGGTGCCACGAGAATAATCTCCTTGCTGCAACCGGACGCATCGGCCTCCGAGCAAATCGATGGCTGGCCAGATCTCCACGGAATTTCCCTCGTTCACATTTTTCTAAGCCTGGGTGTTTTCCCAGTGCGATTCTCGCCATGGCGCCGCAGTCAGCCCCGTTTTTGGCGACCAAAACCGCACAGCTTAACACGAAACCTCCAATCCGCTATCGGTTTTCCTGACGAACCTCGAGGTGGCGGTATGCGAGAGCTATTGCGGCCCGTGTTGAAGCGTTACAATTCCGAAGTTGGGACCCTGTCCAAGGGCAACCGTATTCGCAATTACACTTTCCAGCAGCGATCTATGTCGAACGTTACGCAACGCTACACCGAAGCCGAGCAGTTGAAGAACTCCGGGAAGCCAGAGGAGGCGGCGCAGATCTTACGAAGTTTGTTGGAAGACGATCCCACGCACTCTCTCTCCCACATGGCGCTGGCTCGAATCTTGACTGGGTTAGGTCAGCATGAGGATGCGGTTGCGCATGCGGAGAAAGCATGTGAGTTGGAACCGGGTGATGCGATCAACTTTACGGTTCTCAGCGTGACCTACCAGCGAGCCTATGCCGGGACCGGCGATCATCGCTACATCCGCATGGCGGAAGATGCGATGGCGCGTTCGCGATCGCTGTGAATCCTTCCTACCAAATTCCGATCCCCTCTCTCTAAGTCACGATTTGAATGTCTGAAAGGCGGAACCGATGACGCTAGCTCCTTGGTCCATTGGCGTATTCACAAGCATCGATGCGGGCTTGGGTGTTCACCTGGAAGTGGCGAAAGAACTCGGGATCCCATCGATCCAGTTGCATGCGCCTCATGCAGCGGGACGAACTCCGTCGGCAGCCGAAGCGTTTCTCAAGCGGCTCGACAATTACCGGATCGAGTTGACTTGTGTTTTCGGTGGTTTTGAGGGAGAGAGCTATGCGGACATCCCGACGGTGGAGAGGACCATTGGCCTAGTGCCCGCTGAAACGCGCGCTGCCCGCTTGATCGAGATGAAAGAGATCGCCGATTTTGCACGAATCCTCGGATGCGACGTCGTCGGTTTGCATCTCGGAGTGGTCCCGCACGACACCAAGTCCAAAGAGTACCAAGATGTTGTCGATGTGACTCGCCAGCTGTGCGATCACGCTGCGAAAAATGAGCAGGCGATCCATCTGGAGACAGGCCAGGAAACGGCCGATGCGCTGCTGCAATTCATCGGCGATACTCAGCGCGCCAATTTGTTTATCAATTTCGATCCAGCGAACATGATTCTCTACGGAACCGGGGAGCCGATCGAAGCGCTTCGCAAAGTTGGCCGCTATGTACGTAGCGTCCATTGCAAGGACGCCACCTGGAGCGATCAGCCGGGAAAAACGTGGGGAGCGGAGGTCCCGCTGGGCAACGGGCAGGTCGATATTCCCCGTTATCTCGCGACCCTCAAGGAGATCGGTTACACCGGACCATTGACGATCGAGCGAGAAATTCCGCAAGAGCCGGAGCGGCAAAAGGCCGAAATTCAGCACGCTGCGGATTTGCTCAGCAAACTGCGAACCTCGTTGCTGCAGCACGCATGAACCGGCACGGCGCCTCGATGCCAGTAGCGTAAAAAGGGATTTTCCGGCCCGGTTTTCTAGGTTTTGCTTTGGAAAAACGGGATCCCGAACTCGAAGGATCGGTCCCCGCGATTAGGATAAGCTCTGGTTGTGATTTCCCGGTTGCGTTTTTTCGCGAGGAAAACGAGTGTTTGAGTGGATCTATACGATTCCGATGCCCCGTTTTGCGGCATTGACGTGCGGGTTTTTTGTCGCTTTTAGTTGGGTTGGGACCATCCTCGTTCGACCTCTCTTGAGGTTGTTCGTCAAGCATCGGGAGAACGTGAACGATCTGGTGGGATATGTTTTGTCCTGCTTCGGCGTTTTCTACGGTTTGTTGTTGGGCTTGTTGGCGTTTGGTGCCTACCAAAATTTTCGCGACGTGGAGAGCGTGGTGGCGAGCGAAGCGTCGTCTCTATCGGCGTTGGCGACCGATGTGTCAGCCTACCCGGATCCTGAGCGTAAGAACCTCGTGTGGCTCCTGCGGGATTACACTCGCGATTTGGTCAAGATCGCCTGGCCCAAACAGCGGCGGGGAATCGTCTCACGGGAAGGAGACTACACCATGGACGCGTTTCATGAAAGGCTGTTGAGATTCGAGCCCGTCACGGCAGGCCAGGAAATCATGCATGCCGAAACCCTCAAGCAGTTCAACCACTACATCGAAAAGAGGCAGCTCCGATCGCTGGCAGTCTCCACCGCGATCCCGCAGGTCATGTGGATGGTGGTCCTCATCGGTGCCTTGATGAATATTACCTTGGTATGGTTATTTGACATGAAGTTGGCCAGTCACTTGTTCCTGGGTGGCATGCTGGCGTGTTTTTTGGGGCTGATGATTTTCTTGATCGCCACCATGGATCACCCCTTTCGAGGCGAGTTCAGCATCTCGGCAGCGCCGTTCCAAGAAATCCTTACGCGATTGCTGGAGGAATAGTCATGAGGATGGAATGGGATCGCAATCGCTCGTCATACTCTACGCAACGGACCAACCCATGCGCATCCTTCGCTGGTTTGTTGATCCTGGGTTTGCTGGGGTGGTGCTCGGGCTGCTCGCAAACCTCGGACGAGTCTCCTTCGAAAATCCTCGAGCAATTAATAGGGAAGAAAAAGGCACCGGAACCGATCCGAGTCGGGGTCCTCTTTTCGCAAACGGGCTCAATGTCGATTAGCGAAATGCCTTTGAAACATGCGGTGCTTCAGGCGATCGACGAGATCAACGCCCAGGGCGGTGTGCTCGGACGGCCATTGGTTCCCGAGATCCGGGACGGGCGCACGCGCGAAGACCTCTTTGCCAAGCGGGCCCGCGAACTGGTCGAGGATGGGGCTGCGGTGATCTTCGGCGGTTGGAGATCGGTCGACCGCAAAGCCATGATTCCTTGGGTGGAAAACTCCGAAACTTTGTTGTTTTATCCGCTGCAATACGAAGGAAATGAGTCCTCTCGAAGTGTCTTTTATGGTGGAATGACCCCCAATCAGCAAATGCTTCCTGCGATCGATTGGTTCATGAGCCCCGAAGGTGGCTCGCGGACGCGGGTCTATCTGATCGGCAGCGATTACGTTTTTCCTCGGACTGCCAATTACATCATCAAGGAGTACCTCAAGGACAAGCCGATGCAGGTGGTGGGGGAAGCGTATGTGCCGTTCGATCACGCTCATTTCGAGGAACAGATGCAGTTGATTCGGGAATCGAAGGCGGATTTGATTCTGAGCACTGTCAATGGTGTGAGCAATATCGCCTTCTTTCGCCAGTTCTCGGAGCAGGGGCTGGATCCCCAAAAGACCCCGATTTTCGCGACCAGTATCGCTGAAGCGGGCCTGCGATCGATACCGTCGATGTACACCACGGGCCATTATGCCGCTTGGAGTTTTTTTCAGTCCTTAAAACAAGAGCGAGCTCGGGAGTTTGTCCGCCATTTTCAAGACGAGTATGGTTCGGATAGGCCGGTGCACGACCCCATGGAGTCCGCATACACCCAGGTCTACTTGTGGCGTGAAGCGGTCGAACGAGCCGGAAGCGTATCCGCGGACGCCGTCCGCCGTGCCCTTGAGAAGAACATTGAGTTTGAAGGCCCCGGCGGATTGGTGCGAATCGATCCGAGGAACCATCATGTCTACAAACGGCTGCGAATCGGTCGCATTCGAACGGACCAGCAATTCGAGGTCGTTCATGAGTCCGCAGATTGGATTCGTCCTGAGCCTTACCCGGCATTCGCTTTTCCTGGATGGAGTTGCGACTGGACACAAGGCGGGCTTCGGAAGGGGCCTGGAGTCAAAATCGAAAACTAGCTTTCCCCTTTGTTATTCCGCCGATAAGAAGAGGATCCTGAAAGAGCATCACCATGAGTGAAACCTCGAGTCCAAGCAACGAGAAACAGACCGATCGATCGGAGCGTCGAGGAGAACTCGACATTTGCCCGATTTGCGGGTCCGGAGTTCATCCCCAGGCCTACTTCTGCTCGCGTTGTTCGAATTACTTTTGTTTTGTTTGCCGCACTCGCGTTGCGCCGAGCGATGTTTCGCTTCAGTGCGTCAATCGCGAATGCGATTATTTTGGGAAACTCGTTTGCAGTCACTGCAACCCATCCCAGACTGTTTCGGAAAAGCCATTCGTTTACAAGGAACCGTCGGACGGTTATTGGCCTGCGTGGTTGCTCGCCTGTGTGCTGATCGCGATCTATGTTGTCTGGCGAAGCACTTGGATTGCCGGCGGGTTGGCATTCGTCAGTCTTTACGCTGGGTTGGGATATGTTTTGAATTCGGTTGGCTTCAACATCTTCGGCAAGGAACGAAACGTCGAGTTGCCCCGACAATCGACGAAATACGCCTGTGTTCGCTGCTCGCAACCGGCCAAGCCGGTTTCCTTTTCCAAGAAATCCTAACTCAGACCAATGGCGAGATTTGAAGTACAGCAATTGGAAGGGATGCGATTCGTTGACATCCATTTGGACCATGAAATGGTCCGATGCGAGTCCGGCGCGTTGAATTATCTCCGAGGGGATATCGCGATTCACTCCCAGTTGATCCCCTCCGTCGGGGATCTCGTTTCTTCGTTGGTCGCCAGCGAGTCGGTGTATCGACCGACGTACGCCGGGACCGGCATCATTACGCTGGCGTCTTCCCTGGGCGGATTCCACGTCTTCGAGCTCAAGGGTGAGAACTGGATTCTCGAGAAAGGAAGCTACTGGGCGTCCGAAGGAAGTGTCCAGTTGCAGTTCTTTCGCGAGAAATTGCTTACGTCCCTCTGGGCGGGGGAGGGGTTTGTCTATCTTCAGACACGCGTGTCCGGGCAGGGACAGGTGGTGGTGTGCACCAAGGGGCCAATCGAGCAAATGGAGTTGGCCGAGGGGGAATTGTTGATGGTGGAGGGGCGATGCGTCATCGGTCGAACGCAGAGTGTTCAGTTCTCGATGCGTCGCCCTACCAAGAACTTTTGGGGAAGATTCACGTCGGGTGAGTCGATTGTTCGGTCCTACCGTGGACCCGGCAAAGTTCTATTGAATCCGACGTTCTATTGGCGGTACTACATGATGCAACAGAAGGGACTGATGGGTCCTTGATGGGTGTGGGTCCTTGATGGGCGTGGGTCCTTGATGGGCGTGGGTCCTTGATGGGCGGGTTGCTTGGACCGGAAAGGAAATGGATCTAGCGGCCTTCGCGAAGCCGCTCGCCCAAGAAATTGTCCAGTTCTGGAGTGTCAAAGATCTTGCTGACCGTGGTGTCGATGTCGTACTCGACTCTGCGGAACTCGAGCTTTGGCAAGTCGACGACCGCGTAGCAGGATCGCCAATCTCCATCGCGGGGTTGTCCGACGCTCCCCACGTTGATCATCGCTTTTTCGTCGACAAGCTTGAACTGATAATTCAATTCCTCGGGGCGGAGGAATTGCATATTCATGGTGAAGACACCGGGCGTGTGCGTGTGGCCTTGAAAAGAGTACTTGGGGACCATGGAAAACAATTTTTCCATTTTTCGCCGATTGTAGATATCTTCGGGAAAGACATATTCATTGACCGGGTTGCGGGCAGATCCATGCACCAGCAGCATTCGATCTTCGACGATTGTCCTGGGGAGTCGTGCGAGGAACTCGAGGCGACGACGGGCGTCATCGCTGTTCGGGCCTCCTTCCAGTTGTTTCCTTGTCCAGAAAATCGCTTGCTCGGCCGCAGCGCTGAATCCCTCCGGATCGATCAGCGCTCCGTAGTCATGGTTTCCCAACACACATCCGTCCATGCCCATCACGACATCCAAACATTCGCAGGGGTTGGGCCCATAGCCGATGATATCGCCGAGGCAGACGATACGCTGGCACCCCTGGTCCGCGATGTCGCGCAGGACGGCCTCGAGCGCCTCGAGATTTCCGTGAATGTCGCTGATGATCGCTGTCCGCACTTTCGATCACCTGCCTGTCCGAAGTCGATCGCCGAGCATGTTGTCGAGCTCGTCGGTTGCGTAGATTTTGTTAATCGTTTCCTCGAACGGATACTCCACCCGTCGGTAGTAAATCTTCTTTGCGTCGTAATCCAAAATCGTGTAACAGGCGCGATTGTCTTCGTCACGAGGTTGCCCGACGCTTCCGACATTGATCATTAATTTCTCTCTGCCGAGCGGAAACATGTAGTTGCAATCGCTCGGACGGATGAACTCTAGATCGGTGGTGAAGATACCCGGCATGTGTGTGTGGCCTTGGAAGCAATACTGTGTCACCCGCTGAAACATACTGTCGATTTTGTTCTTGTCGTAGATGGTTTCTGGGAACACGTACTCATTGGTTGCGTCGCGAGGAGACCCGTGAACAAAGAGGTATTTGTCGTTCTGGTGCATCCTGGGCAACTCGCTGAGGAAATCCCATCGCCGATTGACGGCCAGCTTGGTTCCGGTGTCGAGCTGGTCTCGCGTCCAGTAGATAGCCCTCAGAGCCACCGGATTGAAGCCGTCGGGATCGATCAATGCCGCTTGGTCATGGTTGCCGAGGATGGTCAAGGAGGCCTTGCGGATCACCAATTCGAGGCACTCGTTCGGGTTGGGGCCATAGCCGACGATATCCCCAAGGCAGACGATATCATCGACACCCTGAGTCGCAATATCCTCAAGCACGGCCTGGAGGGCTTCCAGATTGCCGTGGATGTCGCTGATCAGAGCCTGCCTCACGAGTTTCCCTTCGAAAAAAAGAACATATTCCTTGGACAAGTGTAGTGCCTAGTTCGGCAAATGTGCAGTCCTAACGGTCCGGTTTGTCAGGAGTCCGGTTTTCTTTTCGATAATCCCATGGAGCTTGCGGATTCTCCGCCCCCCAGAGCCCTTTTTTAGCTTTGCGTGCTTCTTCCTCGAGTTGGGCTAATTGTTTGGACTGGTTGTAACGTTTGAAGTGCCAGGCATGTCCGTCCCGAATCATCGTTTGGTTGATATGCTCGTCTCCCAAGTACACTTGGGCAAGTCGTCGGTCAAAGTTGTCCTTTTTGGACCAAGTAATGCGAACTTTGCGATCGAAGATCATCTTTCGGAGTGCTTCGGTCGACTCCCCTCCGTACGGTTGTTTTGCTTCCGGAGCGTCGGTACCCTCGATTTGAACTTCGTGGGTCTGGTCTGAACCTTCCTCCCGAATCTTGATCGAATCCCCGTCGATCACTTTCACGACCAAACCCGTCATCTCCTCCTCCCTGGCATCCTCGGACTTGGAAGGAGGTTGGGCTCCCAAAACCCAAGGGCTGAACAGGGCGCACACCATTCCGACCAACCCGATTCGCATCTTGGAACGCCTGGGGCTAAAATACATGAATGCACCTCGGAATGCTAAAATGAAACTGCGGTGGTTTGAAGGGAACGGAGCGATGAAAAATCAGACCGGTATCTTAGCATTGCTCGGCGGCACAACGTTAGCGCACTGAGAAAATTACGGAAGGAAACACCAGGCATGCCGAGTCCGTCGGATTCATCCCCTGGGAAAAAAGAGCTGGAACTGATGCGGCGGCGGGAAACACGTCCGCTCGTCCCGCATATCGCGAATTGGCGAGACCATCGCGCTTGGTTGTCGAGTTGTTTGCTCCATACGCTGGTCTTGGTTTCGGCGGCGCTCCTCTGGCAGCCTCGCACTCGGGGAACCGGCCAACAGCCGGATCGCCCGGTTGGAATCGCAGTGGCCCATCAGGCGAACGGCCGCGAAGAGTTTTTCCTGACTGGCGGGGGGGCCAAAAGTTCGGCTGCAACGGCAAAGGAGGCGTCCGATGCCGCGATGGCACATGCTGCTGTCGCCACCGAGGAAGCTGGCCCCCCCATTTCCGTTTCTGAGTTGATGGATGGGTTGGTCGGCAAACCCGGCTCAAGTGGTACTGATGGGGCAACCGGAGAAGGACTTTCGGGTTTGGGAACGGGTACCAATGGCACCGGATCTGGACAAGGAAAATCGACGACGACCTTCATGGGACTTCGAGGTACCGGATCATCGTTCGTGTATGTCCTGGATCGCTCCGGGTCGATGCTCGAATTCGAGGGTTCACCGATGCGTTACGCGAAAATGGAGCTTCTCAACAGCATTCAATCCCTTTCGACAAAAAATCAATTCCAGGTCGTTTTCTACAACGAATCGCCTGGGGCTCTCAACCCAGGGACGTCCGGGGGCAGGATGTTGCAAGCCAACGATATCAACAAAGACAAGGCGGTTCGTTTTGTCCAAGCCATCGCCCCTCAAGGCGGAACCGAGCATATCCCAGGGCTGAAAATGGGATTGTCCTTTTCCCCGGATGTCCTTTTTTTCTTGACCGATGCCGCTGAACCGGCCATGAGCGAAGCTCAGTTGCTCGAGATTCAATCCCGCGCAGAACGGTCTCTCACCACGATCCATACGGTCCAATTTAACCGCGGGCCGGAAACCAATGACGGCGGTTGGATTCGCGTGTTGGCCGAGATGAACCGCGGTACGTACCGGTACGTGGACATCCTCTCGCTGGAGTAGAACGCGGCCTCCCCGGGAACAATGCCTGTTCAGCGATCGGCGGTCAAGCGAGCGAGAATCGGCCGCACATCGACCTTGCGAAAAGCCTCGCGCAGGTGAGGAGCGACAAAGACCCGAACCCGTTTAACCAACTCGTCGAATTGCCGGGTAGCGAGTGATTGAACCACTGGCGAAAGCTCGCTCAGAGGGCGGAAACTGCCATCTCGCAAACGCACCTGCAAATCGAATTGGACTTCCAAAGCCTTTGGTGGTGTATCGATCAAAAGATCGTTCTCTCGGATTGGCAAGTCGACGGAGGGCTGAATCTCGCGAGACAGTTCCCTGGCGATTGCGACGATCTCTTGATACGGTCGCTTGGCCAGGGTGCGGTGAAGCTCCGGATCCGACAGGTTGTCAAACTGTGCGATACGCTTGAACAGACTGCGGCGGGCACCGAATAGTCCCAGGACACAGGCTTCGAAAGGCTTGCCGCGGCTGGAATCGAGAAGTGATTCCTGCATGGTCGCTTCGTCCATGTCGGACCAAGCCGTCGCCAGCTCTTCGTGATCGCGCAATTCGAATACAGCGCGCTGCAGCATGGCTGTTGCGCTTCGCACGGCATGATGCCAATAAACTTCGCTGAACATGACGTAGCGTGCGAATACCATCATCTCAGCTGCGGTTTTTCCTTTCTCGGAAATCGCGAGCCGATTTCGATCGGTGTCGACGCACAGCGAGTGAACCAGGCGATTGCGATCAAAGTTTCGTCCATAAGGGACGCCGGCATGGAGCGAATCCCGCTCCAAGTAATCGAGTTTGTCGATATCGATCGGTCCGCTAAGCATCGACCGCAGGATGGAATGGGACTCGGAGGCGGTGTTTCCTGCACCTGGGTGAAGGAATCGTGCCACATCCTCCGGCTCCAAATCCCAATCGGTGCGAAGCAGCGCTGCCAACTCCCGGTGGCACAGCAGACGCTCGGCCAGAATTTCGTGCTTGGGAAGGTGCACCAATTTGATGTCCTCGATCGCATGGCAGTAGGGCCAGTGGCCTACGTCGTGCAACAAGCCAGCCACCACGAAAAGAGCCGCGTCCCGGTCGGAAAAAACGTGAGGTGCCTTCGGATCATGGGCCAACTGCTTGAGAAAATCGATGGCGTTGCGATAAACCCCGAGAGAATGCTCGAACCGCGTGTGGGTCGCCCCCGGATACACCAGAGACACCAAGCCCAGTTGGCTGATGCGTGCCAAGCGTCGAAACGCTGCCGTATCGACGATTCTTCGGACCCGTGGCGTGATCGGGACGTCGACTTCCGGGCTGATCCTCAGGATCGAAGCGTGGGAATGAAGTTCAGGTATCATTTCGCTCGATTGTATCAATCTGGTGCGCCTCCGCTGGACAGTGCGTTAAAATAAAGTGAGTCAACCGAGAAAACTTTTGGGGATCGCATGACGAAATCAATCTGGCCCGATGGCGAAGGGACTGCGGAACTGCTGTTGCACGTCCGCGATGGAGAGTCCAAGGCGGTCGAAGTCTTGCTGGACCGTCATCGCGATTCGTTGCGCCGAATGATTGCGCTTCGTCTCGACCAACGGATCATGCAGCGATTGGACGTCAGCGACGTCGTCCAAGATGTTTTGATCGAAGCCAACCGCCGGTTGATCGATTACGTCAACAATCCGACCATCCCCTTTCATCTGTGGATCCGGCAGATCGCCAAGGATCGTATTATCGACGCCCACCGAAGGCATCGGCTGTCCGCGAAACGGAGCATCGATCGCGAGCATGCGGTTTCTGCGATGCCTCCTCCAGACCAATCGACGATCGATTTTGCCAACCAGTTCCAGGATGGCGCCCTGACCCCCGCAGCGGCGGCGACCCAACGGGAATTGGCCCAGCATATCGAGTTGGCAATCCAGCAACTCAAGGACAACGATCGCGAGATCATCCTGATGCGTCACTACGAACAGCTAAGCAACCAGGAAATCGCTCAGGCGCTCGGGCTGACAGAACCCGCTGCCAGCATGCGTTATCTTCGGGCTATCAAGCGATTGCGGGAAGTGATCGAAAGCCTTCCCGACTTGTACAAGGAACTTCAGGAATGAATTCCGCACGCGATCCCGAGGAACGGGCTGGAATTGTCGATCTGGAGGAAGAACCGCTCTCGGAGGAAGAGTGCAAGCTCGCGGAATTGGTCGCGTCGCTCACCGATCGTTTGCAGCGAGGCGAGACAGTCGATATTCACGCGGAATGTCGTTTGCATCCCGCACTAGCCAGGGATCTGATGTCTCTCTGGGGGACGGTCGTCGTCGCCAATGCGGTCGGGGGCAATGAAGCGAGCGCCGTTCGGAATAACGAACCCGTGGATGATGAATCAGGTACGTGGCGACTGCCGTTGCCGTGCATCCTCGGCGATTATGAGTTGCTCGAGGAAATTGGTCGTGGAGGGATGGGGGTCGTATTTCGCGCCAGGCAACTCAGTTTGGACCGCGAGGTCGCGATCAAAATGATCTTGCGGGATCGGCTCGCCTCTGAGGGGGAGCGGCAGCGATTTTTTGCGGAGGCGAGGGCGACGGCGCAACTGCAACATCCGGGTATCGTTCCGGTGTATGACGTCGGCGAAATCGATGGACGCCCCTATTTTGCCATGCAGTATCTGCAGGGACGCACCCTCCTGGAATTGATCACAACCGGGCAGCTCGATCAGCGCGAGGCCGCTCGCCATCTGGAGAAAATCACGCGGGCCGTTCAGTTCGCCCACGCATCGGGAATTCTCCACCGGGACATCAAGCCATCGAACATCTTCATCGATCTGGCAGGCGAGGCGCGATTGACCGATTTCGGATTGGCCAAGCAGTCCGACAATGCGGAATCGCTTACGCGAACTGGCGTCGTACTCGGGACCCCGACCTACATGAGCCCTGAGCAAGCCAGCGGTCGCATGGGAGAACTTGGGCCTGCGTCCGACATTTATTCCTTGGGGTCGGTCCTTTATCACGTCCTCACCGGCCGACCTCCGTTTACGGCCAAGTCGGCGATGGACGTTCTGCTGCAAGTTCTCGAACAGGATCCGCCCAATCCGCGTTTGATCGACCCGAAAATCGATCGCGATCTCGAGATGATTGTGGTGCGTTGCCTGCAGAAACCTCCTGAACTCCGATATGCGTCGGCAAAAGCCCTCGCCGACGACTTGGCCGCGTACCGCAAGGACGAACCGATATCCGCTCGGTCGGGCCAATTCGCACAGATCGTGGCCCGTTGGTTCCGGGAAACGCATCATGCACCGGTCCTTGAGAATTGGGGATTGCTCTGGATGTGGCACTCCCTGGTCTTGTTCATCGCGTGCGTTCTTACCGAGGTGTTGGCATGGAACGAGGCGCATCGTTCCTCGTTCGCCCTGCTGTGGACTGTCGGATTAGGCGCTTGGGCTGCGGTCTTCTGGGCGATGCGCCGCCGCATGGGGCCCGTCACCTTCGTTGAACGGCAGATCGCGCACGTTTGGGGAGCGAGTATGATCGGCATCGGAGCCCTCTTTCCGATCGAATGGCTACTGGAACTCGAACCCCTCAAACTTACTCCATTGATCGCGGTGATTTCTGCGATGATGTTCATCATCAAGGCAGGGATTCTCAACGGAGCGTTTTATGTCCAAGGTGCTTGCCTTTTGGCAACCAGCATCGCCATGGTGTTGTGGCCCAGCGTGGCCCACCTGATTTATGGGGTAGTCGCTGCTCTCTGCTTCTTTGTTCCCGGCTTGAAATACTATCGACAGCGCAAGGAGTCCTGACGCTGATCGCCTCATCTCAGGAGAAGCGAGTCCCGATCCCGCGCACGGTCTGGATTCTTAGTTGGATCTCTTTTTTCGCTGACGTATCGAGCGAGATCATCTATCCGATTCTCCCGTTTCTGGCTGTAGGCGCGATCGGCATGTCCCGGTTTCAGATTGGGCTGGTCGAAGGGGCGGCCGTTTTGCTCGTGGCGATCATGTCTGCGGTGGCGGGGTTCCATAGCGATCGCTCCCCATCGACCGCTCGCTTGATGTGGATACGCATCGGTTACGGCCTGCCCATGATCGCAAGGGTCATCATCGCGCTCGCAACCAACGGTTGGGTCTGGCCAACCCTCGCCCTTTATGGGCTTTCTATGGCATGCACCGAGGGAGTCGGCAAAGCGATGGTGGCTGATCTGGTGCCGAAAGGAAGCCGGGGCAAGGCGTTAGGAATCTTCTACGCGTTGACCGGTCTGACCCAATTGGTAGCCAGCGCCATGATGGGCTTGGTATGGGATCGGATCGATCCATCAGCATCATTCTTCCTGGCGGCGGGCATCGCTTTCATTGCGATCGTTGCACTGCCAGCCGTCCGCACGTCACGATGATCTCGATCACCGCAGTTGAGTTCACCCTGCAGCCTCGCTGAGCTCTTCGGGAATTTCACGGCCGTCATTGGGGAGAAGTCGGATGACGGCGCGAGGAGGATCGCAAAGGCTGTCATCGTGCATGGTCATTCGCCACGTCACCCCTGTTTCGTCCTCAATTTCCTCTCCCTCTCCGAATTCATCGTTCTCAACCAGATACATCGATAGGGTGCGTAGCAAATGGTCGACGCTGTTGAACTCGTAACTGGTGGAATCAAAACAGGCCTCGATGTCGGGCAATCCCAACTGGCTATTCCCCACGGTGTCCATCAGTGCCCACTCGCTGTCGAACTTGAACAGCCTCACATTCGACCAGAGGTCAATCGTTGGGATCCCGTGCTGCTGGCAAAGAGATTCGCTCTCTTGGAACGTCTCGCGATCGCGCAATACTTCGCCGCTCGGATTGAAGTAGCAGATTGCTTGGGGCATTCGCAAAAGCTCGGAACAGATCCGAGTCAGCGACTCCAGTTCGCTCACGGGGTCGAACTCTTGTGACAACTCGTTCTCCGACTCATTCTCGTCGTCGAGATGGTATCCGAGACGCACTCGAATGAACCCGACGCATTGATCCCGGACCGCGTCGCCATCCGGCCAGCCCCAAGACTGCTCCGTGGCCCGCTCTAGCGATCCGGGAAATGTGTAGGGGCCGAACTGCCCGGAATCCCAAGCTTGAAACAGGGTTGATTCCTGCTGGTCGAAACCCATGTCATCCGGCCACGGTCGTGTCACCAAATCGACGACGACGTAGCCGGTTTCGAGATCGGGAATCTCAAGCACCAGCGCCGGACCGCTGAACTCCCAGCCGACTTGCCCGTCGCGCTGACGCTTGGGATGGAACGTGGCCAATGCCTCGGCGATCGCTTCGAGGGAGACCTCTGTCTTCAAGAGCACGCACAGCGTTTGAGTAAACATATCACTCGACATGGCAATTTCCTTCTCGCAACGACCCTTCGCACGGTTGAATTCATCTCACATAGGGCGTGGATAATACCAGAAATACTCGTCCGCGTCTTCCGTCAGCAACCGTTCGATCGCCACATCCCGCACAACCCGTCCATCCACTCCGGCCGGATCGAGGATTTTGCCAGGAGTGTTGCTGAGGAGTCCACGCCTTGGCTCGGGCTGTCCTACGCTTCATGGTGTTCATGAGTATATTCACGACCGTGGTTCGAGTTCCTTCAAGTGCGCTATGGCCGACGCCAAGAAAAAAGCCAACAATTCCGGCGAACCCAAGGACAAGGCTAAGAAGCCCGAAGGTTCCGCCGAAAAGGGTGCTTCCAAGCTCACGGGAAAGATTCTGATCCCGGCGTTTGTCAGCATCGTCGTCATTGTCGAGACGCTGGTCTTCTTCTTCATGGTCCCATCCGGAGAGGAAGTTGCCGCGTTGGCAGAAGCGAGGCTCATCTCAGCCGCCCGCGAGATCGACAAGTCGCATGACGAGAACCACGACGATTCCGACAAAATTTCCGAGTTCGACCTCGGTACCTACAGCGTCTCCTTCGTGCCCCCTGGCGCCGATCGCAACTATCGCGTCGAATTCCGACTGTTTGGCACCCTGAAGGAAAAAGACAAAGAGGATTTGCAAGCTTTGATGGACGAGAAACAGTTTCGCTTTCGCCATCGGATGATTCTCGAAATTCGCAATGCTAGCTTGCAGGAGTTGTCTGAAAACCAATTGGGCTTGATTCAGCGCCGCATTTTGGCGACAAGTACGGAGATACTTGGAGAACCGATCTTGTTGAGCATCGGTTTTAACGATTATCAAGTCATTGAAGACTAACGTTCAAACGCGGGCAGGGATGCAGCATGTCGAACGCAGAAACCGACAAGACCAAGACTCCGACGACCTCCCCGAGCTCGTCGACCCCAGAGGCCCTCGATGCGGATTCGGTCTTGCAGCGAGCGGAATCAACGCTCGACGCAGTCGAATCCACGCTTAGAAATTCCAAGATCAACCGATATCGTCTCGAGGAATTGATTGGCGAAGGAGGACCACCGGAAAAAGTTTCCATGGACCTGCTTCGGGATGTGACGCTCGATTTGAAGATCGAGTTGGGGCGGACACGGTTGAATCTCGAAGAGATTCTTCAATTGCGCTGCGGCTCGGTGGTTACCCTCGACAAATTGGCTGGCGATCCGGTGGATATCATCGTCAACGGTCGCTTGGTCGCTCGAGGCGAGGTTCTCGTACTCAACGATAACTTTTGTGTTCGCGTCGCAGAGTTGATCGGAAGCAACTCGCTACCATGATACGGCGTTCCGCATCCCATGGCGTTTGGCTGCTTGCCGTATTGCTCGTTTCGCACTCTGGCGTTTTCGGGCAGGACGATTCGCGTGCTTTTCTGAATCGGAATCAAGCTACCCGGGTGCAGACCCCCAGCGCAGTCGTACAAGCCTCGGCGCACATTCCAGCGACTTCCCAACGCACTGAGCCGATACCGTTGAAGAGTGCGAGCGATCCGCAATCAAAACGCATCGAGACTCCGAGAAGCCAGTGGTCCACCACCCTGTCGACCATGGCATCCCTTGCGGTCGTCGTTTTTCTTTTTCTCGGCGCAAGCATGGTGCTTCGCAAGGCGCAACCTAAGCAATTTCAGAGGTTGCCGACGGAAGTGGTCGAGGTTCTTGGTCGCACCTCGATCGCGCCGCGGCAGAATCTGGTTGTGATCCGTTTCGGGGCAAAGCTGATATTGGTGAGTCAGCAGCCGGGAGAAACGCGTACGATCACCGAGGTTGAGGATCCGGACGAGGTTGGGCGGTTGGCCGGCCTGTGCGAATCGCACCGTCCGGAGAGCATCGCGAACTCATTCCGAGATGTATTGCACCAAGTGGTCCATGCGAAGCCGGGGCGAGCCGCGTGAACGCGCGGTATTCGAGCGGCGTTGAGCATGTCGCCGTTTTCTGCTACGGAGCTGGAGGGATCGCGTCAGGAAACGGCTTGTCGAGCAGTTCTTGAACGCGTCCGACGAGTTGGTCAAGCGAAAAGGGCTTGAGAATGTAATCGTCGACACCGAGCATCCTCGCATAGGTCTCGTGACGGTTCCCTTCGTTGGCAGTAACCATGATGATTCGGATGCGATTCTGTTTCGTGCGGCGAACGTGTTCGAGCACCAGGAAGCCACTTTGGCCCGGCATCATCATGTCGAGGATCATCAGGTCGGGATGGAACTCGTCGAGCTTTTGAGCCCCAAGGGTTCCGTTCGGCATATGGATTACTTCATACCCCAAGGCTTCGAGGGAAAAGCGGACGGGGGTGGCAACCTCCGGATCGTCATCCACAATCAAGATGCGAGGAGTTCGATTTTCGGTTTTCCAGGCCGGCTCAATGGGCATGGGCGGCCTCCGTTTGTTGGTAGATCGAGACGATCACGTTTTTGAATAAAGGGGTGCGAGACTGCGGATCGACCACTCGCGGAACCAGGACATTGGCTTCGGGGTAGTACATCATGGCGTTCCCTTCACGGATCTCTTCGAACGACCGGGCCAGGATATGATGCATCGTACCTGCGGCGCTCGATACGGTAACCAGCGAATCGTTGGACAGACCCATGCGTTCCATATCGGTCGGGTTGAGAAGGATCACATCGCGACGATCTTGATGGCGATACAAATCGTAGTCCTCGTAGACGACCGTATTGAACTGGCCTTCGCTTCGAACGGTCATCAGCCGGACCTGATTGGTGGCGAGGGGAGAAAGGGCTGGCAGTTCATGGACGATAAGGTTGGCTCGGCCATTGCTGGTTTTGAATTGGGCCTGATGGAACGTCCGTCCACCCACTTGGAACTCCTTCTTCGTTTCCGCAATCGAGTCGATTTGCTCGTAGCCTGGAACCACTTTGGCGATCCAATGGCGAATCGTATTGGTTTGTTCCATCTGTTCCCAATCGATCGCGGGGCTGTTTCCGAGGACGCGGCGGGCGATCTCCGCGATGACATGCACTTCGCTTCGAGGACCCGGCAATCGGCGGGGGCCGCCGTCGCTGAGTCGAACGTAATTGAACATCGATTCCTGCGTTGTTGGCTCCGGCTCTTCGTCCCTAGCCAGGACGGGCAAGATGATGGTTGTTTTTGCCAAGCCATGGGCATGACCGGTGTTCAGCGTGGTGTTGAGCATGACGAGCATGTCCATCGACGCGAGGGCTTCGTCGGCAAACTGGGAATCCGGATTCGATCCGTACAGGTTGCCACCAAGGCAAAACGCGAATTTGCAAGTGCCGCGATGAGCGGCCTCGATGCAAGCGAGGGTGTCCTTGCCCGGAGTGGTCGGAAGCGCGAGGCCGAACTTTTGGTTAAGGTTGTTGAAGATCTCGTCCTTCAGCTTCGGAGTTACTCCGACGGAACCGATGCCTTGGATATTCGAGTGTCCGCGGATCGGCATCATGCCCGCACCCGGACGACCGATCATCCCTCGGAGCAACGCCAGATTCGCGATGGCTTGAACGTTCTGGACCCCATGCGTGTGATGCGTGATTCCCATGGTCCAGGAAAAGACCGATCCTTGGCTCTTGCCGTACTGCGCAGCCAGTTCCTCGATGGTCGCTTGATCAACGCCGGATTTCCCGACAATTTCCTCCCAACTGATCCGTCGGAGGGATTCTAAGTAGGCCTCGGCACCGTTGCAGTGGTGCTGCAAGTACTCGGCATCGTGAAGGTTTGCCGCGACGATCGCTTTGGCGATCCCGGTCAGCAACGCCAAGTCGCCCCCGATGTGAGGTTGGATGTAATGGGTCGCGATCTTTGTTCCGAAAAGCATACTGATCGGGTCGCTCGGGACCTTGAATCGAATAAGTCCCAACTCCTTCATCGGGTTGATCACAATCACCGAACCGCCGCGTCGGCGTAGGTGCATCAGGCTCGTCATCAGCCTCGGATGGTTGCTGGGAGGGTTCCCGCCGATGATGAAGACAGTGTCGCATCGGTCCAGATCCTCTAGGACAACCGTCGCGGTGCCGGTTCCCAAGCTGGTTTGCAAACCTACGCCGCTGGCTTGGTGGCAGTAGTAGCTGCAGTTGTTGACGTTGTTGGTGCCATAAACGCGAGCGAACAATTGCAGCAGGAACCCCGCTTCGTTACTGGATCGGCCGCTGAAATACCAGAACGTTTCGTCCGGTGTCAGGGCTTTCAGTTTGTTGGCGATCCGGTCGAACGCTTCATTCCACGTGATGGTGCGGTAATGGGTGGCGCCCTCTTCGTAGAGAACGGGTTGGATCAGGCGTCCGCTCGCCTCGAGTTGCCTGGGGCTCCATCGGCCCATCTGGTTCAGCGAGTAGGTTTTCCAAAATTCCGCGGTGATCGCCGGTTGCATATCGGCTGCCATGGCCTGGATCGATTTCTTGCAAACCTCTGGGAAAGAGCCTTGCTCATTGACCATGCCGCCATGTTGACCTCCCATCCCGAGCGCGCATGTTTTGCACGCGTTTCTGGAACGGAGGGCGGAGACCATCTTCCAGAGACCGCCGGATTCGAATCCTTTGCGGAACGAGTAGCGGACAGCTTGCCAGCCGCCGCCTGCCTTGAGTCGCTTCATTCTCGGCACTTTTTGGGGTGGGGTGGGGAAGGGAGGTGAAGAATACTTCCCAGTATACCCGCATCGTGAGAAGGTGGTTATCGACGGACCGTGAAGTTCGAAAACTCGCCCGTAGCCGGACTTTCTACGCGCTCGATGCGATGAATCGCGCCCGGTCCGTAGGTTTGAAGGGTTTCCAGAAACTCCGCGAGAACACGGGTTTCTCCTTCGGCCACGATCCGCACACGCCCGTCGTCGATATTTTCAACGAACCCGGTGAGCGAGCATTGGTTGGCCATCCGATGAGCTGCGAATCGCATTCCGACTCCCTGGACTCTTCCAGAAAGAAAACAGGTCCATCGCATGGCAAACCTCGGTCGCTGCAGTTTTGGCAAGATCGCCCCAAGCGGCGTAACAACGGGCGTTGCTTTCCAGGTCCGTCCTCATTGGGTGCAAAAAAAAAGCGGCCCAGGTTTTGGACCGCTCTCTCGTTGGACGGAGATCACTTCTTCTTTTTCTTCTTGTCGTCGGTCTCTTCCTCTTTCTTCACCTTCTTCTTCTTCTTCAGGGAGACCTTCGGAACGCGGACTTTCGCCATTCCCAAAACGATGGAGTCTTCGGACCACCGGTTCAAATCCTGGAGGCGCTTGATGCGTTCGGCTCGCGTCATGACGTTCCGGGATTTGATGGCGCCGGCACGTACTTTAAGGCTTTTGTCGAGAGTCATTTTCGATGATTCGGGGGGACGGGGAAATCCAGTTTTCGCTTGCTCGCCAGGGGATTCCACCCCCAGGAAGACCCAAGATAGTATCCCCTCGGACAAAACCTTTCAAGTCGAGATTGAGCCAATCTTTTTTCGGGCCGTTTGAGGTCGGGTGTGGGAAAGTTCCTGAAAAAATTCGTCCGCAGCCTCCGACGCCACGAAGCGAGTGGTTTTTGTTGCCAGACGGGCTGGAAATTGCTGGGATTCCTTGGCGTTTTTGAAATTTCGTACTGCTGCGGAATGACCGATCTCAACCCGAATCGCAAGTTGTGAAGTTGCGATTTTGCTAGTCGTGATTGCTGGCAGTCAGTGTTTTGCCGGGGGTTATCACTACCCGATGCGTCCCTCACTGACGCGTCGGGTGATGAAAAACCCGAAGGGAATCAGCGTTTTGTGGGCTTGAAATTGCCAACCTCGCGACGACGACACGGGTATGAGGGGGCGTTCGCGGGCACCGTCCGAGTTTTTCGGTCCGTAACTTCGGCGCAGTGACTTGTTCAAGCCCGGTCGTCCGTGGGCCTGTTGATGCCGACCGTTTCCCATCGATGGGTAGCTTGATAAGAAAAGCGACCAGAATTTTTCGTTGGCACGAGCACCCCAACTCCGAGATCGGGCATAATAGCGGCGTTTGTGAACCGAACTACCTAAGCACTCGGCGATTTATGGCTGAAAAACTGAGTAATGTCCCTCTTCCGATCCAGGACGTCCCCGCGGCGTCGTATCCATTCTTCACGCAGTTGGCTCGGATTATCAACTCCGGCCAGGCGCGATCGATCGTCCTGTCGGGGAATATTTACGACTTGTACTACGATGGACGCGAGTATGTTCCGTTGATGCAGTTCTTGCAGAGCAAGACCAAGGTTCCGGGCTTGATCCAGGTCGTTTATGAATTGAATGGACCAGTGCGGGTCAGCGATGAGGACCGAGGCAAATTGCGCGAGGCATGGACCGCTTGGAAAAATGGCGTCTCACTCGACGCGATTCCGGTTCGAGAAGTCCTTCAAGATGGGAGCAAATTCGAACTCCGCCGCCGGGAATTTGATCAGTACTTGCGAGACGCGATTGGCAATGCAACGCAGGCTCTGGAATTTATGCGTCAGTTGACGATTTGTTCCCGAACCTGTCTCAAAGAAAATTTGTTGCTCCTCATCGAAGGGGCCGACATTCTGCTTCCTTCCGGCGATGGCGATGTGGCGCGGATGAACGATGCCCAACTCCGAAGGATCACCATTGTGACCGATTGGTTTGGCGACCCGGCATTTTTCAATGGCAAAGACAACGTGGTTCTGCTCGCGGAATCCCGCAGTTTGATCCATCCTCGAATCGCGCGGTTGCCGCAGGTGTTGTCGGTCGAAATTCCGTCCCCGGACTTGGCGGGGCGCAAGCATTACGCCCAGTGGCATGCAGCCAACTCCGGCAACAAAGCGGTTGCCGAAACGGTGGATATGGTGGCTGATGCGACTGCAGGTTTGTCGATCCATGCCATGAGGCAGTTGCTGTTGGCATCGGATTACTCCAAGGAACCGATCCAGCGCCAGGACACCACTCGGCAGGTGGAAAACTTCATCCAGTCCCAACTCGGTGATGATGTGATCGAGTTCAAAAAGCCGGTGCATACACTGAAGGACTGCGTCGGTTTTTCCAAGCTCAAAGAGTTCCTGCATAGTTATTTGATTCCGCGAATGAAGTTGCCCGACGATCGCGCGTTGCCGGGGGCGGCCATCGCGGGTCCCATCGGCGGTGGGAAGACCTTCATTTTTGAAGCGGTGGCGGCGGAACTCGATATCCCGGTTCTGGTCCTGAAGAACATTCGAAGCCAGTGGTTCGGGCAGACCGACGTGATCTTCGAGCGCCTGCGACGCGTTCTGGAAGCGTTGGAAAAGGTGGTGATCTTCGTCGATGAAGCGGATACGCAGTTCGGGAGCGTCGGCGAAGGAGCGCACGAGACCGAACGCCGCTTGACTGGCAAGATTCAGGCCATGATGAGCGACACGAAACTGCGAGGACGGGTCATCTGGTTGCTGATGACGGCCCGAATCCATCTCTTGTCCCCGGACATCCGTCGACCTGGCCGGGTTGGGGATCTGATTATCCCTGTGCTCGACCCGGTCGGTGAGGACCGGAAGGAATTCATTCGCTGGATGCTCGGGCCGACGAAGCTGGCTGACGACGCATTGGTCGATTGGCTGGACCAGGAAGGTCTCGAAGAGGATTTTTCCTCGGCGGGATTTTCCGCGCTGCGAAGTCAATTCAAGGCGATTCCGCCCAAGGATGCGACGGAGCTGAAGGCCATCGTCCGCGATTTTCTCCAGCCGGCGATCAAGCAAACGCGGCGGTATCAAACCTTGCAGGCGCTCATCAATTGCACCCGCCGATCCCTGTTGCCTGATCCCGATATCTCCGAGGAAGACCGCGCCCAGATGGAAGCGGAAATCCGCCTACTGGAATCCATGGGCATCCGGTAACCACGAATCCTAACCACGACTTCTCAAAACTCTTGTCCAGTCCGATTGAATGAGGAAACGCCAGAATGAATACGATCCTGCGATACTGGATTGATCGCGTCGCGGTTGTCACGCTGCTAGGGCTCTGTTTGTTGGCTCAAATTCCCGGCTCTGCCGATGCACAAGAAAAATTTTCTGATCTCGTCGGGCCGGTTCGGGTGGAACCGGTGGCTGCGGGAGCGACGGTCAACGTACCGTACATTCTCTGGGGGGGCGACGTCGCGACGTTCTTAGCAAACGGGGATCTCAAGACCAAGTCTGGATCCACCTTCCAAAAACTGGGATTGGACATGCAATTGCAACCGGGCGACGATTTCGTCGGCCAAGTTAGGAATTACTTGAGCGGCAAGAGCCCGATGTTGCGTGGAACGATGCACATGATCGGATTGGCTGGCGAAGTCCTCGGCCAAGATCCGCGTACCAAGCCGGTCGTGATCCTTCAGTTGTCATGGAGTGCCGGGGACCACATCGTTGCTCGCAAAACAATCCGAACGCTGAACGATATGAAGGGGAAGAAAGTGGCTTGCCAGCAAGGCGGTCCCCACGTCGGTCTGCTTTACGATTCGTTGGCTGCGGCCGGGTTGGGCCGTTCGGATGTGGAGATCGTGTGGACCAAAGACATTACCGGGCCCAATGGTCCGGCGGAAACCTTTCGTCGCGATGCAACGATCGACGCATGCTGCGTGATCACGCCCGACATGATCGGGTTGACCAGCGGACTCGAGGCGGAGGGATCCGGGGCCGAGGGGACCGTTGCGGGAGCAAGGGTAGTGAACAGCACGGTGCAAATGAGTCGCTCGATCGCAGACGTCTATGCCGTTCGACGAGATTGGTATGACGCCAACAAAGACTGGGTGAAGAAGTTTGTGGCGGGACATCTCAAGGCCACCGAGCAACTAGTTGCGATGCGAAAAGCGTACGCCGAATCGAGCAAGATGGCCAAGGACTACGAACAAATCCTGGCCATGTCCCAACGGATCTACGGCAAGGATACTCTGCCAACCTTGGAAGGAGATGTCCATGGACTATTGCTGGATTGCTCCTTCGTGGGTTTGCCCGGCCAGATCGCGTTCTTCCGACAGAAGTCAAACGCTAGCGGCTTTGAGGAAACGATGACCCGGGCAATCGATCTCGCCACGACGTGGAAGTACGCAGGTGTGCGTGCAGGTTTTGAGCCGAACGATTTCGACTACAAGGACATCGCGAAAATCGCGGGCATCGAGTACGTCGAGCCCAAGGCCGTGGAACGATTTGCTCCAACCGGAGAGGCCACCGACCTGTTTCTCGGTGAGAACCTCGATGCCAACACCATCGTCAGTTTCTCTATCAATTTCGAACCCAACGAACAGCGATTCTCGACCGATCGATACGGAGCTGAATTCTTGCGAGCTCTCAAACAAGCCAGTCAGTTCGGAAACGCGAGGGTCGTCATCCGCGGCCATGCCGATCCGACGAAAACGCTCGTTGACCTGGTCAAAGCGGGTATGGCCAAGGGAGTGATCCAACAGGTTGGGCAGCCGGGCAACTTCCGCTACTTCATGAACGGCAAGCCGCTCGACTTGAACAACACGAAAGACATTGTCGAAATGGTCAAAGCCGGCACGTTTGGAGGGGGGGCTGTCGATCCCATGGTCACGATGCAAGCGGCGATCAATCTGTCGCTGTCACGCGCGGAGGCGGTCAAGAAATCGTTGCAGCAGTTCGCGAGCGAGTCGCAAATCAACATCGACGTGTCCCAGATCGTGCCGGTAGGTGCGGGAATCCTCGAGCCAATCATCCCCAAGCCGCGAAACATGGATGAAGCCAAGGAAAACATGCGGGTCGAATTCCGAATTGTCAAAGTAAACCCCGAAGCGTTGGCCCCCTCCGACTTTAACTTTTAGAGGTCGCTATGTGCATTCGCTCGAACATTGCGCTCGCATCGGCTTTCGTGGTCTTTACGCTGATTCCCTCAGTTGATCGAAGTGCTTTCGCAACCGACCATGCCGTGATCGTTCTCGACGACTCCGGATCGATGAACGAAAGCATGCGAGGTCCGGGCGGCCGAAAAATGGACGCCGCCAAACGGGCTCTTGTCAAAGTCATCGAGCAAATCCCCGAACGCACTCAAGTCGGCATTCTGCTGCTCAACGGCGCTCGAGCCAGCAATCATTGGTTGGTACCGCTCGGACCACTCGACAGGGGAGTGGCGACCGCGAAAGTCAACAGCATCGTTGCCAACGGAGGGACACCCCTGGGGGAAGCGATGCGTTTGGCGGCGGATGAATTGCTGCGTGCTCGAAGCAAGTCGGTCTACGGGACGTACCGATTGATCGTGGTGACAGACGGAGAAGCGACTGACAAGCGAGCATTGGATCAGTATTTGCCCGACTTGCTCTCCCGCGGCCTCGTTGTCGATGCCATTGGGGTAAATATGGATCAAAACCATTCCCTGGCGACGCGTGTGCACAGCTACCGCCGCGCGGATGATGAAGCTTCGCTGAGAAACGCAATTGTCGAAATCCTCGCCGAGAACAACGGTCGCGATTCCGGATCCAGCGATGCAGATTTCGAATTGCTCAACGCGCTCAACGACGTCGATGCCGGAGAAATTTTGAAGGCGCTCGCAACACCCAACAACAATAATGTGACCGGGTTTGTGCGGCAGGATCCGGCCGGGGAAAATGCGTACCCTCTCCCGAATGTGGTGGGCGGGGGGCCTGCTTCCCTTCCGACAAGCCCTCCGGTCAACCCCAAGGATGAGGCAAGCTTTATCTCGCAAGTGGTTGGCACGTTTTGCACCTGCATGCTTCCAATCCTAGTCGCGATCATGATCTTCATCACGATTGCGTCGAAAGGGAATGCGAAGCGACGTCTTTAGATGCGACGCGGGTGCCACAGCATGACGCGGAATGGTTCATCCCGCGTTTTTAGATCGTACTCGGCCTTCGATAGCGACTGTTGGCCCAGCGTATTCTTAAGAGTCCGCCAACGGCTTTTTCTTTTCGGTAATCACGGTCGACTTCGCCGCCATTTCGGCGTTGAGTTCGATGTAGCTCTTCCAGTCGTCGGGCACGTTGTCCTCATGGAAAATAGCTTCTACCGGACACTCAGCCACGCAGGCTTCGCAATCGATGCACTCGTCGGGGTGGATGTAGAGCATCTTCTCCCCTTCGTAGAAACATTCCACGGGGCAGACGACCACACAGTCGGTGTAGCGGCAGCCGACACAGGGTTGGGTGACAACGTGAGTCATGGCGACAAGAGCCTTTCCTAGAAAAACCGGAATCCTTTCGACGCTTCCATCGAATCAAACAAACCGTCGAATTCAACAATTCCTCGGGATTCCCCGGGGAATTCAGGCAATGTAGGCGGTGCGATTGGGGGTGTCAAGCAACCTGAATTCTCTTGCTGGCGAACATCTGCCTACCTAATATTAGAGGCAGGTTGGACGAGGAAACCTTCCCAGGCGGTTCCATGCCTCGGGAATGGTTCGTCTCTCGGCACGCCTGGCAGGTCGATTTCGGATCGCTCACCTTTTGTATTTTGGCACAGATTCGCAGTGGCTCTTTCCAATATCGATCGCGAACTTCTACACGACTGCCTCTCGGGGAGCGAACAGGCATGGCGAGGATTTTGTGACCGATATGTCGGGTTGATCTCGCGTACGGTCGCTTTGGTTGCGAATTCGTTTCGTATCCCCCTGGACGCGGCATCGCGCGACGATCTCGTGGCCGACGTATTTTTGACACTTCTGGAACGCGACTGTGCCGCGCTCCGACAATTTCGCGGCGAGAGTTCTTTGGCGGCGTATTTGGTGGTGATCGCGCGTCGAACGGTGATCAAGCAATTGGCGCAGCGGCAGATTCCGATAGCTGAAAACGCGACAGAAATCGAAGCCCTCCCCGATTTGTCTCAGCAAGCTATGGAATCGATTGAGCCGGTCGATTGGAACTCCCCGGAGGCGCTCCGTGGCCTGTCTAGCGACGAGGCATCCGCGATTCGAATGTTTCATCTGGAAGGCAAGACGTATCGGGAGATCGGAACGCACCTGGGGCTGTCGGAAAACAGTATTGGTCCGTTCTTGTCCCGAGCCCGAGACAAGCTTCGTCGCCGTGCCTAGTACCTTGTGGTTTTTCCCAGGATGAGGGACGATACACCGGAGTATGGCAAACAATTCGACGGACCTACCACCCAAGCTCGCGCCCGGCGCGGAACAAACGCTCCGGTCCTTGGACTTTCGTCTGGACCAGGCCATGCCGGTCGAGCCAGCGCAACCGATAATCGAATCGCCCGGCAGGACCTGGTTTCGTCGATGGCGTGTTCCATTGATTTTGCTACTCGCCGCGATTGCATCCATGACTTGGGCCGGACTAACGGCGTGGTCGCCGGTGGAGATTCTCGAGCGAGCTTGGGAACAGAATTCCCTTTTCGAAGTCCGTCGCTCGATTCTCGCCAATTGGTTACCTGGGATTTTGTTTTCTCTCTCCTTAACGGCAATTCTCGGTGCCCATGAATTGGGTCATTATGCCGTTACGCGTGCATATGGCATCCCGTCGACTCCTCCATTGTTTATCCCGTTCCCCATCAGCCCGATTGGGACGTGCGGTGCAGTGATCTTGATGGACGGCAGGCGCGCAGATCGGCGCCAGATCTTTGATATTGGCATCGCTGGCCCGCTTGCAGGCATGGTGCTCGCGATTCCTATCGCGATCGCAGGGTTGATGATCGAGTTGCCCCTGCGATCAGGGGTTGGGCCTTCATTCGTCTTCGGTCAGCCGATTTTGATCCAGGTATTGGCGGAATGGATTGCCCCTCCGACCGCGATCTCGATGTCGTATCTCGGCGAACCTGGCATCACCAATACAGATATGAATCCGCTGCTGATGGCTGCGTGGGTCGGTCTGCTGGTGACCGGCTTGAACATGATTCCGATCAGCCAACTCGATGGCGGCCATGTCGTGTTCGGGCTACTTGGACGCCGTTCATCGATATTCAGTTGGTGTACCTACATCGCATGCGTTTCTTATGTGATTTACACGGCGATCTTTTACAAGCAGGGATTGTTTGTGGTTATGCTCCTGCTGGTTTCGTTAATGGGTGTTGCGCATCCGCCGAGCCGCGATGATGAAGTGAGATTGGGATGGCCGCGTCAATTGTTAGGTTGGCTTACACTTATGCTCCCGATCTTGTGTATTCCGCTCCGGCCGGTCACCATTTCGATGTAGAGTTGTTGGACGCGTTCGTTTCGGTTAGGGATAAAGTAGATGGCAAGTTCCGTCGTTCGACGCAAATTCGGAAGCCGGCAGTACGCCTTGGTCTTGGTCATCGTGACGACCATCGTCGCGATCATCGCATCGGGTCTCAAAGCGATGGATGACTTGAAGTACGGTGGGTTCCATACGATCGCTCTCGTCGTCTTGGTCGCGACCTACGTTTTTTACCTAACCACACTTTCTCGCGCAGGTGGATTTCGCGAAGTCGCGATCGAGCCCAGTCAGGAGCGTCAGGCGTTTCTGATTTCACCGAGTTGGCCCAAGCAACTCATCGAGATTGATCCGTCCGATATTGTTCGCGAACGAATCAAATCGTTTCGCAAAATGCCGTGGCGGCAACGGGAAGCGATTCGAGGGATCGTCGCGAGAAACTCAGCAATCGATCACGAATTTCTCCAGTTGCTCTCCCTTTTTCCTCGGATCGCCGCCTTGGATCTGCAAGGTTCTCGAGTCGATTCCGATGTCTGGGATGAAGTTGTTCATTTTGAACACTTGAAACTCATCCTCGCGCACGGCGCGGTATCCCCAAGCGAAGTTCGAGATCTTGCATTAACGATGCCCGAAATCAAAATTTGCATCGATCCAAGTGAACTCGAAAATCAGCACGCTCAGTAGGGAGGCTGGATTGGATTCGGAATCTTTGCCCGGAAGACCATGAACTCTGCGAGCCTTCCAGGAACTGTCTATTTGGTCGGCGCCGGACCCGGGGATCCCCGGTTGATCACTCTCCGCGCGTGGCACTTATTGCAGTGTGCCGACGTGATCCTGTACGACGGCCTGATCAATGAGGAGATTCTCGAATGCGCCCCGAAGGATTGCGTCAAACACTGCGTTGGGAAGCGCGGCCACGGAGGGACTTGGAAGCAATCCCAAATCAACGATTTCCTGGTTGATACCGCTCGCTCGTTTCGCCATGTTGTTCGTCTCAAGGGAGGGGACACGGGAGTCTTCGCGCGGACCGCCGAAGAAGTGGAACGGCTCGAAGCAGAGGGGATCCGGTACGAAATTGTTCCTGGCATCACGGCAGCTTTGGCGGTTAGCGCTTACACCGGCATTCCAATAACGCACCGCGATTGGAGTTCCTGCATCGCACTCGTGACCGGCCAGGGAAATGCCGCAGACGGTTATTCCGAGTCGGAGGAATTGATGGATTGGGACTCGCTCGCTCGTTTTCCCGGAACATTGATTCTCTACATGGGTGTCGCGTCGGCGCCGCAGTGGAGTCGAAGCTTGATCCAGGCTGGCAAGCCGGCATCGACTCCCGTTGCATTGATTCGCAAATGCTCCTGGCCGGACCAGCAAACATTGCGCTGTGACCTGGGAAGCGTCGAGGCGACCCTCCAATCGCATCCAGAGTTTACGCCACCTGTGATCAGTATTGTCGGAGAGGTGGTGCGAGCTGCCAGCCATCACGCCTGGTTCTCGCAGCAACCGCTCCAAGGGACTCGGTTCGTCATCACCGGTCCGATCGATCAAGGACGCGTGCTTCGAGAGATGCTTGCCGAGCACGGAGCCCAGTGCATGCTCGCGCCGGTGATTGAGATCGCACCTCCCTCGTCTTGGTCCAGTCTCGATGCGGCGATCGATGCATTGCCTCACACCGATTGGCTGATCTTCAGCAGCGTGCACGGAGTAAGAAGTTTCTTCGAGCGATTGCGTCATCTGGGTCAGGATGCCCGGGCCCTACGATCGACGCGCGTGGCGGCTGTCGGTCCCTCGACCGCAGATGCGATGTTGCCGTATGGGATCCGCTGCGATCTTGTTCCCTCCTTGGGAGCGGGCGTCGAGGCGCTCTGGTCCGACCTGCAATCGTTCGTCGCGGGCCGAAGCGTGACAGTGGTACGCGCGCCCGAAGGAAAGACATTTCTTCTCGAACGCCTTGACGGTGTCGCCTCGCGAGTGATCGACTGCGAAGCCTATCGGCAGCAGCCGATCTCCGCGTGGCCGGATCAGTCATTCGCCGCGATCGAAGCTTTTCCCGCGCCGATCATTGTGGCGACCAGCAGCCGCATTGCCGCCCGCACGGTGGAGTTGCTCGGCAAACGTGCGCCGGGGATGCGATGGCTGAGTATTTCCGGCAACGTTACAAGGACGTTGCAAGCGTTGGGGTGCCTACAAGTAACGACTAGTGCTTCCTCCACGTTCGAGTACCTGGTCCAGACCGCGTTGGAAATGTGCGATGGAAACGAGAGAACATTGCGTTTCGAAGAGCCCATGCGCAAGCATCCGGGTTGAATCGCACTGTACATCGCAATGTCTGCCACAGTTCAACCCGGGTGTTCGCGCGGTTTGGCAAAAATGGAGGGCAAAAAATGTTGGGGCAAAAAGATTTTTGGGAGATGGTGTGATGGAGCCGCTGATGCGCGCTCATCGGACGCTGATCAAAAGAAGCCAGGAAAAACCTTTTCAACAAATCAATGCACCGAAGTCGGCAAAGGCCACCGTGCGGCTCGCCCGCGTGGAGCCCTGATCGAAACCAGCACGCGAAACCCTACGCCACGCCGCCACCGTGTGGCTTGCCCACGTGGGGCGATGATCCGATATTGGGTGGCACGCTCGGAAGCTTTGCGACGGGGCGTGAATGTGAAAAAGGCTGTCTTGGTTCACCGGCAAGTGGAATTTGCCATATCAAGATTACCCAGGGTGAATGCATCCTGCACGGGGCGGCGCGAATATTACCTGGACGGAGCCTCGCGATGTGGACCTCGATTCCCTCGAGTGGAGCCTCCAAGCAAAGGATTCGGCAGCCCAACGAGATCCCTGGCGCTCGCGAACCATCGGATCATCCTATCACTCGAACGGGACACATGCAGTGTTTGGTGATGGTTCGACGCGGTATCTATCCAGTGCGATCGATGGTAAAATTCTCGAGAAAATGATCCGTGGCGAAACCTGGAATAGCGAGTCATTCGAGTGATGCAATTCCTCGCCTGCAATCAATCAGTGCGATTCGTGCTCCGTGTGGCCCTCTTCTCGGACGTCAAGGATCGGCTTCTCGTCTGTCGTTGTCGCTCATCCATTTCGGGCTTGGTATCGAAGGGTGTCGGACGATCAGAAGCAGGATGCCGGACAGGATGACGAGAATCGGGAGTTCGAGATCCAGCGGCAGCTTGCCCGTTTGACGCATTACCGACAAGCAACTTGCCGCCAAGAAGAAAGGCCCGATCACCATGGTCACCTTATCGATCCCGCCGACGGCAATTGTCAGCAGCCCAGCCGCCGCCAAGCCCAGGGTCCAGATCCAATCGATGCTGGGGGCAATGCCGAGATTGCCGAACAACCAACCAACACCGATGGTAATGAGCAGGATTGGCAGCAGGAGCGTTCTCTTGTCGGGCTTCATCGATACCCCCTTGAATACGAAAAGAGCCTAAGATTCTCACCGCGACTTACCATGTCTCGTCAGTCCGGGATTGGTTTTTGGCAATGCTCTGAGGATTATATCGTTTCTCATCATGAAGTTGCCACCAGGAGCAAGCCTTCCTGATTCGGTCTTGTCGTGGGGTCCCAGAAAACGGTAGCATTCTGAAGGTCTAGGATCGATGCGTCTTTCTGGTAGCTAGCGGAGGGCTTATGTCGCGTTTGACTCGCAAAATTCGCGGTTGGTGGCACCATCGAGGACTGGACGAAGGTGGTTCGCCGGTCCCGATTCCCACCCCTCCACAACCAAGCCCTGCTGAGCCCGAGCGGTTTTATTACAAGCCGCATGTCCAATGGTGGCTCGACCGCAAATGGCTCGAGCCTTTCGAAGCCTGTATCTCGGCGGATGCAACCGCATCGCAACCTGCGACACGCATTCTGGACCGGCGTTTCACTCTCGTCAAATTTGCTGAGTCGATTCGCTCGTTAGAAGGTTCGACCGCCGAGTGCGGTGTTTTTCGTGGTGTCGGATCCGCGTTGATATGTCAGGCGCTTTCTGGGACGTACACCGGCGACCACACGCATTGGGGGTTTGATTCCTTCGAGGGATTGCCCGAGCCGGAGGCTTGCGATCGGGCAGAGCAAAGCCAGTACGATTGGTGGAAGAAGGGGAGTTTGGCTGTTTCCGAGGCGGATACTCGCAAGTATCTCGCGCCGTACCATCCCTGCCGTATCGAGCGAGGATGGATTCCGGCTTGCCTGGAACCCGCACGCGGGGATCGGTTTCGGTTCCTGCATATCGACGTTGATCTCGCCAAGCCGACGACTGACTGCCTCGAATTCTTCTATTCTCGGCTCGTTCCGGGTGCGGTCATCCTGTTCGATGACTACGGTTTTGCCAGTTGCCCGGGAGCCCGCGTTGCAGTCGACGAATTCTTTCGCGACAAATCCGAGCATGTCATCGAGTTGGCCACAGGCCAAGCGTTTGTGATCAAGCAGCGCTAAGGCTCGCTAGAGTCGCCTCGCGGTATTGGTGGGAGCAGCGTCCTAGATAATCCCGGAAACGGATTCTAGCCGGTGTAGTGGCACGGGGTGGCTTTGCGATCATTGTTTTTCATCGTGATTCGATGGAAATCGCCCCCAAATCTTTGAGTATTCCCGCACAGTGTTCGGGCCCTGGCAATTTTTCGGAAAAAATCGGGGGACGCGGGGAGAGTTTTCGGGGACGCGCATTTCAAGGTTGTCAACGCAAGCCTGCTCGACAGCCAGAACGAAGCAACGCTTGGGAAAAATCAAAATTCTGGTTCAACCTGAGAGGACGGAAATCATGAAGAAGTTTTTTGTAATCGCTTCGCTGGTCGCGACTTCCTTGACAGCGGGTCAATCCGGAACAGCAGATGCTTGTGATGGCCATCGAAGAATCTACCAAGCGTGCCAGTCCGCGACCGTAGTACAGCCCGTGGTACAATCCATCGTTCGCTCCGAGGCTATCGTCGTCCAACCGGCCCCCTCGGCGGTTGTTATCACCCCATCGGTACCCGCGGCAACAGCCATCATTACCCCGAAGGCGATCCGGGTTCCTCAAGGAGCCGTGTTGCGGCTGAAGGCGAATTTTCTCGGCCAGGTTCCGGGACGCGTCTTCCTGTTCGTCAACTCGTTGACCCTGGAATGCGAGGTGGTCGAGTGGGATCCGAACTACGTCATCATCCACCTGCCGAACGCGGGTGTGATTAAGGATACCGCAGGCAAGCTGTTGATTTCCACGCAAGAAGGGGTGCTGAAGCGCAAGGTGGATGTGATCGTCGCTCCGACTCCCGATGTCGAAGTCGTCCCGAACGATGAATTCATCCCCAAAGCTCCCGCTGAACTGCTCTCAGGGAATTGAGCAACTCGCGCCACCACAAGGTTCTTTCCCTCGAAAGGCCCAGCTCTGAGGAATCTCGGAGAGGGGCCTTCGGTGTTTCTAGACAATCTTAGTCTTCAGGGAATCCACCCCCCCCTCTGCTTGGATTGGATGTTTCCCTCCCGTTTTTTGTGAACACGATTTTGTCTATGCTTAGGCAACTTGGAGCAGGTTGCGCAAGAGATTGAAAAAGGACTAAATGTGCTTCGTATGCGACTCATCCTTTCTGTGGCTGCTACGGTGGCCGTTGCGGCCATCGGTTCGGTAGGGCGTCTTGATGCACAAGAGGAGCCGGAGCGCTATGCACTGCTCGTCGGCGTCACGACTTACGATCATCCGTATCTCAATGGTCTCAAATACCCCGAAAAAGACATCGCAGCCCTAGCGCGCGTCCTGAGCGATAACGGGTACCGGGTGGATAAACTGCAGGGTGTGCAGGCGACTCAAGCCGAGATTCGGACGCGGCTCGAGCGACTCTCAAACAAAGGGGCCCGAGGCGGAGTTGTTTTCGTCGCTTTGTCGGGGCACGGAATTGAGATTCCCGATCCGACCGGCCGAGTGAACAAGTCCTACTTCTGCCCCGTCGATACGGAACTGGCACCCGTTCAAGATGCCGACGACAAGACGTTGTTCCAGGCCGATGGAACGCCGTTGCTCGCACCGCGCGCTGATTCCCTCGTTGCGATCGATGAAATCCTGATGGCCTTAGGGCAATCCAAAGCCAAGCACCGCATCATCGTCACCGATTGCTGCCGAGACGATCCGACCAAAGCCAAGAGCCTCCGGGCCAAAAGTTTTGGAACCAGTCTGGAGGCCAAGGATCTTCCGGAAAATTGCGTGATGCTGATGGCTTGCAGTTCCGGCGAGCGGTCCTTTGAACACGATGACTGGGGGCACGGAGCGCTGGCCAAATGCCTGCTCGACGAACTCGTGAGTGGAACATCACAGACCATGGTCGAGGTTGCGAACAATGTCCCGCCGAGAGTGACCCAACTCGTCAAGGAAAAGAAAGGATCGGAATCCCAGGTTCCCCGGTTCTTGATCACCGGGCGAGTGGAATTGCTTTTCCCAGACCGCAACCTACAAGCCGAAACTGCGGCGAACCTGAAAGGGAACAGCGAATTTCGCGCGGGACTCAGCTTCTACTTTGGCGAGAACAACCAAACGATCGATGAGATCCGCGCTCTGCGTTTCTTCCGGCGGGCGGCTGACGATGGACATCCGATTGCCGCCGCATGGGTGGCGCAGAGCTATCTCTGGGGCTGGGGGGGAAACCATCGCGATCCGGCCGAGGCGATCCGCTGGATGCGACGTGCTATGCCGCGCTTGGCGAGTTTGGCGGAAGCCGGGAACGACGATGCCGCTTTCATTTTCGGCAGCGCTCTGCAATATGGTATCGGTGTTCGGCAAGATATCGATCGAGCCAGATCTCTTTGGGAGCGATGTGCGAAAAACGGAAATGTTGAGGCGTACCTAGAACTAGGCGGAATTTATGAATCCCTGGGGGACAATGTCAAAGCTTTTTCAAGCTACTTGGAGGCAGATCGCAAAGGAAGCATCCGGGGGACGTACGCATTTTCGAGAGCGCTCTCCGGCGTGATTGATGTTCTTGTCGATCGAAAACAAGCCTTTGAACTGATGGAAAAAGCCCGAGGAGCCGGACTATCAGGGGCTTATCACATGGCAGCGCATTACTACGACGTCAGCTACAACGACTCTCCACAGGCGGAAGATGCTGAGCAAGCATTCCGCCTGCGGCGCAAGAGTTACGAATTAGGGAGTCGGCAGGATCCAAGATGCTTTACTCGCTATTATTTCAACGGGTACGGAACAGCGGCCGATCCTGGCAAAGGCCTGCAACTTCTTGCGGAGGCGGCTCAAACAGACCCGAATGCCCAAGAGGAACTCATTCGCAGAATCGAAGAAGGGGATGGTGTTGCCAAGGATGCTTCGAAACTTGAGGATTGGAGACGAACGCACTTGAGAACCTACCGTGAGGCGGCTCGGCTCGGGCACGCCTCGTCCCTCTATCAACTCTTTCGGTTGGCGGGCGAACTGAAATACCGAAAAGCGGCGCGGGAAGATTTCACTCCGTCAGCCGTAGTGATGGATCTACTGAACCAAAATGAAATTCCCAGTATGGCAGACCTTCTTTACGATGCGATCAAGCTCCAAGCCACCGAAAAATCAGAACCTTTGAGCCGCAGGGTGCTCCGCGAACTCGAATCGGTCATCCAGAACTTGCAAGACGAGTTGGACGACCGGGACCGGGAGAGACTGCTCGAACTCTTGGCGGAACATTTGAAATGATCGTGACAAAAAGGAATACCATGAAAACCGGTTGCCAAATTGTAGGCCGCTCGCTGTGGGAGCAGCGATGGATTGCAAGCTATCGCTTCGGTTTGTCTTTACTTGTTTTCGGCATCGTGAATGTATTGGGAGCCTCGGCCCAGGAGTCGAGCGACATCTCGGCTCAAGCAGGGGGGATTCTCAACAAGTACTGCTATCGATGCCATCGCGGATCAGGCTCGTCCTCAGGTCGTTATGCATTCAACGCGCGCTTGCCATCGACGATGATTGACGACAGCATGGTCGTCGCGGGAAATCCGGATGACTCGGACCTGTTCGTTGCAATGAACCGAGGGCGGATGCCGCCGCGCAATCAGTCGGGATTGCCCCGCCCATCGGCCGAGGAAGTCGAAGTGGTGCGCAAATGGATCCTCGAGGGTGCCCCGAATTTTTCGGATCCGGAACCGCGTCCTTTCATCCCACTGATCACCCAAATGGAAGCAATCTTCAAACATCATCAAGGACTGGGTGATGATGACAAAAAGCGAGTCCGCTATTTCACGATGACGAACCTATGGAATGACCCAGGGTGCGATCAGCGGCATCTGCGAATGGCGCGCGCCGCGCTCGCCAAGGCGATCAACAGCCTCAGTTGGGAGCCCGAACTGGTGATTCCCGAGGCAGTCGATTCCGAACAAACCGTTTTCGCGATCGACATTTCCAAGCTCGGTTGGACCCAGGAGCATTGGGCAGCGCTGCTCGAGGAGTATCCCTATCAGATAGCCCCGGAATCGATCGTTTCCGGAGGGGATGGCCAGGTGGCCGTGGAACTGCGTCGAATCGACGCGAGCATGGCGCAGCAAAGCAAGGATCGTTCGTTGAAACACATTCGAATCGACTGGTTGGTGAGTATGGGATTGCGTCCCAAGTTGTATCACAAGCTTCTCTACGAACTCGAAATCCCGGCCCTCGTGAAGCGGGAAAATGATCCCGCCCAACCGAACAATCCCAAGAAGATGACGGACCGGGATTTGGAAGACTTTCTGCAACTGCCCATTCAAGACAACATCTTCAAGTCCCCTGCCAAGGCCCGCCGGGCAGGATACAACGAAAGTGGTATCTCCGGGCAAAATCGGATGATCGAGCGGCATCCGAGAGGAGAAAACGGTTATTACTGGAAGTCGTACGATTTTCTCGCAAGCAATTCGAGGGCGATCCTCACCGAGTTTCCTTTGGGTCCGCAGCGAAGCGTCGATGACGAGTTTTCGTTTCTTCACGATGGCGGCGAAATCATCTTCGATCTCCCGAACGGTCTTCAAGGGTACTTGCTCTCCACCGGTGCGGGCGATCGACTCGACTCGGGCCCGATCGAGATTGTGGGGGACGCGCTAAAAACATCGGGGAATCAGTTGATCGTCAACGGACTTTCCTGCGTCGTGTGCCATCGTCGCGGCATGGTTGAACCACCCAACGACGAAGTCCGGGCATCGGCTGGGTTCTTTGGAGTGATTGGAGACCAGATCCGCGAGCTCTATCCGGAACCGAGCGAAATGCAGGATTTGGTGGAGCAAGACACCAACGCATTCTCCGAGGTTGTCGAAAAACTCGTCGGCCCATTTCTGATGACCGGGGAGGACGCCTCCGTAGATGTTGACAGCCTTCCCGAACCGGTCGGCGAGATATCGCGCCGATACCTTTTGGAGCCAATGGATCTCGAGACAGTCGGAGCAGAACTATTTCATAGCGATTTGCCGTCGCTGCAGGTATTGATCCGAGCGGACAATCGTGTCCGCCGGATTGGGCTCGGTCAATTGCGGAACGAGAATGGAACCATCAAACGGGACGCCTGGCACCACCTGGAAGGGCGCTCGTTGATGCAACAAGCCGCTGAAGTACTTGGTTACGCGCCGTAGACTCCGAGCCGTTAGCCAGGGCGTTCGGGCGATGTGGTAAGATCTGGTACTTCGATATCCTCAAACAAATATTCCCTGATAAATACCATGATGGCACGTTGTTGGTTTTGTTTGTCCTCAAGCCTGATCGCATTCAGTCTGTTGGTGATCGCGTCCGCACCGCGATGCCATGCCCAGAATCAATCGCTGGAAGGCCAACTGACCGCATTGGCGGAGGAGATTCGCACGTTCCATACCAAGGATCGGTTGCATCGCGGCAAGAAGATGCGATTGACCAAAGTGACCGGGACCAATGTGCCGGATGCCAATTTTGATCAACCGATCCAGGACGGTCTCGCCAACCGTTTGAAGGATGTCCTGGACGAGAAAGCCTCTCTGGAACTCCATATCGAATGGACGTTTTTGGAAAGCACCAGCGCCACCAACCAAGGGAAACAAGTCATTCAAATCGCCGCCACGATCGTCGAAGATGGACGCCCAATCCCATTGAAATCCACGACGGGAAAGATCGAGCCGTTGATCCGTGAGGTCAATAACAGTGGCGATATCGCCAAACTGATCGGTGCCACGTTAGCGCCGCCCGATACAACCGACCATGCGACACGATTGAAAGCGATTGAGGAATCGTTTGAGAATCCGCAGTTCTCGACTCAAGAGGGCACGCGTATCGCTGCGGTCGATCAACCCCGCTATGCGGTGGAGATCCGAAAACGGGTCGGTGGACAAGGGGATCCGGTAACAGTGGCTCCCGAGGATCAGCGTGGGATGGCGTTCGTGGCGATCGATATCGGAGATACGTACGACGTCGTCCTGTACAATTTTGATGACCAGGCAGATGCGGTTGCCAAGCTCGAGATCGATGGTTTGGATGTGATCAACACGTTCAATGTGGACGTCGATCCCAATGGAAATCCCATCCGGTATCCGGGCTATTTCATCGCCCGCGCGACGAACGGCGTTCCCGGCAAGCATATCGTTCCAGGATGGATGCGTACGACCCGACCTAGCAAAGACAAGAACGACAACGTGTTCCAATTTGTCGTCAACGAGTTGGGTAAGGGGGCGGCGACGGCAACGAGAGTCCGAGGAACGACGGGGGTCATCACTGTTCGCTTCTTTGACGCCTACTCACCCAGCGAGGTCCCTCGCAGCAGGAATTTTGGAGAGACCGCGGCGGGCAAGCCGATGCGGGTCGATTACGAACTCAAGCCGGTTCTTCTAGGCGATCAGCCACTATCGATCGTGTCCGTACGCTATACGCGCCAACTCCAGCCGTGAGGCCACTAACGTTTCGGGGAGGGGTTTCCGTAACCCGACGCGTGAGCGAGAGACAAACGAGGTGAGACCTCACAAGTGACTTAACTTCATCCCTTGCTTACGCTGGCGTAAAGCGTCGGTTACGATTTACGCTCTCCCGAGAGAGAGTCCACCGCACGAAAAACTTGACCGCACGAAAAACTTGCCTTACCTTCCCGTGGAAATCGGGACGATCGTGAAGTTATTGTTGGGCTGCCAGAATCGATCCGCAGTTACGATCTGTTGAAAGGTAGCCTTGGTCTCGGAACTCGGGCAATAACGGACTTGCATACTGGCGAGTATTGTTCCCACCGTAGCACCTTGAACCCAGTTTAGCTGACCGGGCTTGGGTGCTTTCGCTCCCATTCCAAACATGTTCGGTGCCGCACCCACTGATCCGGGTGGCTCCAGTTGCTCTGCGACCATCATGCGTTTGCGATCTGTCGACAGGGAAGCGCGTTGCAACCAATGGCGAGGAAAAAATTGGATATCTTCGCGCTTGGGAGTTCCAACGGTGAAGAACACAATGGTAATTGATCTCGCAGAGTCGGCGTCCGAAGACAATCCCAGTTTGCCAGCTACGGATTGCCGCCATTCTTCGATGACGAAGCCCGATTCCTCCACGGGTGTCACCTGGTCTCCAGTCCACCAGGACTTGAATTTCGCGGTCTTCTTTTGATCCAATACCCAAGCGCGGCAGGACTCGTCGGGAATCTCTCGGACTTTGCCGAGAACATTCACTCCGTCGACAAACACCGCCACCATGACTTGCTGAGCCGAGGTGTTTGCGACGCGGATGGTGGGCTCATCGCCTGGCTCGAGATTGATCACGACTGGGGATAGGATCTCTGGTCCCGCAAATGTTTTTGTTTCTGCGACCAGAACCGGCAAAACGCGATCGTTCACCAGAAAGTCGACTTTGAATGGGCAATTCGGATTCAGGAGGGGATGGACGCGGCTAGTGAAGATGTAGTCTTTGTTGTAGAGAGCCTCTGGATCGCTCGGGAGTAGGGGTAGGTCTTTCCGTTCGTTTTGTTGGTGCGCTAGTAAACTAGTGAGGCGTCCGTTTTGATATCGGAAATACTCCACGCTCAATCCGCCATAAACCGCTTCCGCGAGAGATACGTATTTCGGTGCCACGGATCTGGAAGCGAGAATCGTCCGATCGGAGCAACTGAGGAGGCTCCACTCGTACGCGTTTTGTTCAGGGCCGAGTAACACATTGCCAACTCCCCCTTGAATCTCATCATGAAAATTCCGAAGGGTGTTGACCACGAGCGCTTCAATATCCCCCGCTGGATTGACGATCTTGATCAGATCCTTGCTCGTAGGCGTTACATCTCTCAGCTTGAGCTTTTCCGTCGACAGCCTTTCGAACAGATCCTCGGCTGGGACCAAACCGAAATCTCCACGGCCCGCCTCCGATAGATAACGCTGCATTTCCTCTGCGACCCGTAGGGAGTTCATGGAGGCGGAGAGAACGGTACCGGGAATAGCACCGCCTGACTTGGCGTTGACTTGATTGCGCGTTCTCGCGACTTGCTCAGCGGCTCGGTCCTCCACGAAGGCTAGCGGCAGAACGGCTACTTTTTTCACACCGAGTTTTCGCAGCTTATCGGCAAGCTCGCTTGCCGAATTCTTCATCGGGATGTTGACTTGGCTTACCGCTAAGGGAGCATCGAAAAGCAAAGCTGCCAAGGCGAGGAAAACAAGTTCGGAAAAAGCACGTGGAGACATAGATTTCGCGCCCTTCAGAGAATGGGTTCTGTGAAATAAAGAGAGTACGTACGTTGAACAGCAAGTTCAGGAATCGTGTATTTCGTGTTTGGCCTCCAGAGTATGTAGATTTGGTGCGAGCATCAATGAAATATTGGGTTGCGAAGCTTGCGCGGTATCGAAATATGATCGACGCAGCGCAAAAGGGAAACGGATTTAACGTTCCGCTGGCCGGGACGCGATCGCTACTTGCTGCCTTCGCGATTGCGATTGTCATCACGGGGTGTCACCGTCTCCGCGTCGGCTGGAGGGGCTAGGGCTACGCGAAACCCTTGGTAATTGTAAAAAGACTCTGGTCGGGTCCATGAAGACGCAGGTTCCAAGAGTATTTTGTTTGCGGTATCAAACCATGAACCTCCCACAACGTTACGGAGTGGCTCGCCCGTCTGGTCGTCGGGTTCGGTGTCCAAACACATTTCAGCGACGTTGCCGAATAGATCGTGGATCCCGAGAGCATTTGCTGGCTTGAGTCCGACGATTCGAGTCCCGAAACGATCCTCGGATTCCTTGAACCATCCTTGGGACAGAAGCGTGCGTTCGCTGAACCTGGACCCCGAATCGATCGCCGCCGCTTCCCATTCTTTCTTCCAGGGGAGTCGATAGACGAGTCCGGCTGGCAGCGTTCCCGCTTTTGATTCACGTTCGGTCAATCGTTTGCAGAATTCCATCGCGTCGAAAAAAGAGACTTGTTCCACGGGAAGGTTTTTTCTAGCTTGGTTCTTGCTCGGATTGTTGCCCATGACTTGCTGGTATTGCTCTTGAGTTACTTCGTAGGTGCCGAGGTAGTAAACATATCCCAACGCATGTCGCGCAGCGGGAATCCGTCTGAGTTGCAAACCGATGGTGTTCACGATTTCCTGCGGGAGAGAGCTTTGAAGTTTCAGCTCGACGATGCCGCTGACCAAGGACTTCATCGTTTGCTTCTTTTCCCCTTTCGTGACGTCGCTCACCATTTTTGCAATACGTTTGGACATGCGACCGGTGATGGCGTTGATATCGTTTTGTCCGTCAGACAATTCCGGGAGGGATTGAAGGAATGCGAGGGTCAGGGCGCCGTGCTTCCAATCGTCATGTTCGTGGGCCTCTTGGCCTGCCTCGCATGCGAACAATGCTGCGGTGTTTTCCGGAAGATCGGCCATCTTGAATGCCGAACCGAACGCTCGGCCACGCGCCGTATTGGGACGGGATCGACAGCAATCCGCCACGAGTAGTTTGTTGCCTGCAGGGCACAATCGGAGTGCCTTGAGAATACTCTGCATGCCGATGAGTGATTCCGGGTTCGGTTCGAGGAGTGGGCCTCCTCCCTTTTCCTCCGTTTCCCTCAGTTCGTTCCCATCCGCATCCTTTGCAATGCGCAGGGTGGTGTCGTAGGGGCAAAACATGGCCTCGCTTGTCCCTTCGTATTCGACCCCGTGTCCGAAGAACCCGATCACGACCGCGCCGGGCGCATTCCCTTTTTTGCTTAGTCCGGCAAGCTTCTTCTGAATGGCTTGGGCGGTCGCGTTCTCTCGGAGGAGAGTGTCAACGTCATACCCACCTTTTTTTAACTCCGCCTCGATCGCCTTGGCGTCTTCTTCCGGGTACTTGAGGGTGTTCAGCAGGCTGTGGTTGTATTCGGTGACCGCCACCAAAAGGGCGTAGTTTTTTGGGGCCACGGCTGTCTTGGCCTGCGCGCGACATTCGATCGTTATACTGCAGACGATCAGTGCATGTGCGCACAGGAATCCGAGGGTTGCGCGAATGGGTGTGAGATAGGGCATGATTGGGCGTCGATGGTCTACACTGGCTTTGGTTTTCCAAGTTCGTCAGGGTTGCGAAGAATCTTCTGGAGTCGCCCCATCAGTTCATCCGCTTTCTCTTTCAAGTTCTCAGGAGGCGATTCGCCTTGAAGGTCAGCGATCATGGTTTCCGCTTGCCCCTTCCATTTTTTACAGCGTTCTTTCAAGTCGGTCAATTTCGCGTCGGGTAGACCTTGAAGCGCGGCATCGAGACGTCCATCGATCAAGTGGTCGCAGGAATCGCGAAAGGTGATCAAGCGGTTGAGCAAACTTGCATTGTCCGTGACCGGCTTTTGGTTCCAATCCTTTTCGATCCGATCCGCGATCCGGGAGAGTGTTGCATCGACAGTTCCGGCCGGGGTTCGCAGTTCTGCGGCCGCGAAGAATTCGCCTTGATCCCGCGGCGGCTGGAATGGATTCATGACAATCACCAAGACCGCTGCTGCGGTCGCGAGAAGGGCTCCAATCCAGTACCAGGATCCTTCGCGCTTCTTATTGTTTTCGAAGGATTCGGCTCGCCGGAGGTCGGGTGCCGACCCTCGCTCCGTTGCGTCGGAGAGGCCCGGATTCAAGGCTTGATCGACAGCCGACGATGGCTCAGTGTTGGACCGGATTTGTGACAATACTTTACCGCGCACCGTTTCCAGCGACTGGGAGACCGCTGGTGTTGGACGAACCTGGGTCCAGTAGTCACCCCCTTCTTCGAGGATGATGTCCTGGAGTTCCAGCAGCAGTGCCGGATTTTGGATCAGCAACTGAATCTGATTGTCGGGAACGGAACCTCGCAGACCTTGCTGGAGCACGGCGTCGCGCTGGTTGCCGAGGAGTTCTGACAGGGTAAGTTGCGGGGGATGTTTGCCGCCGAGCGTCACCAGTTGTTTGCAAAGCTTCGGGAGGTTGAAACCCATCAATTGCTGTTCCAACCAGACTGGCCACTCGGAACGTTCGTCAGGTAGGCAGAGAGCTGGCAAAAGGTGTGCCAATTGTTCGTCGTCGGCGTTCATGATGCACTCCCGACGATGCAGTCCCTGACTATCTGGGCAGCTTTCCAGCGCAAGCGGGATAAGGTCGGCCGATCGATGTTGTATTTCATCAGAATCTGAGACTGGCTCGAGTCATCGAGGATTTTCGAGACAAGCGCATCAAAACTCTTTGGACTTTCGTTCTTCAATCGTTCCAGGCATTTGCGCAAATCCTCGTCACCGACACTGAGTTCCAGCGAATCATGCAGGGTGAGTCGCTGCTCCTGCTCCATGGCACTTTGGTCGGGAGCCATGGAATCTGCATCCTGCTGATCAAAATCTTCTGGTATCGTGCCGGGCCGTTTCTTTCGGAAATCCTGCAAGACTTCATTGATTCCGATGGTGAACAACCACGAACGAAAGTTCCTAGGATTCTTTGCGCAGAAGGATGTGCGGTGCTCCCAAACCTTTATCCAGGTCCGCTGCGCGAACTCCTCTAGTCGATCTTGGTCGAAGTTACTGCTAAAAAACCGTTTTCTCAATCGGTTGATGAGGAAGTGATGGTAGGTTTCCATCAGGCGCTCGAAGCCGCGGAACTGGTGGTCGGATTGGTCAGGATGGCAAAAAGATTCGACTTGTTCTTCCATCGTTGGCTTCCTGGTTCCGTATTGCACCCGCTTCGACCCGCTAAGCGTATTCCAACGCTTTGCCGAGTGCAATTGCCCGACCGATGGTTGAAGTGATTCGTAGGGGGCACCCACGTTGTCTGGATCGCTGGTCATCCCGGCGGGTAACGTAGGCGGGCCCATGTCGTTGATTGCTCGCCTCGAGACGCAATGTAACGATCTTGGCGAAACAAAGAGGGGTGCCATTTTTTCAATCCATTTCATCCTCTAGGATCAAATCAGGGCCTGGAGATCTCGCCGAACACGTACTCCTGGAATGCGTCAGGGATCAGCTTCTCTCCTTGATTTTGTGGAATTCCTCTTTTGTGGGGTTAATTCGCCCCAAGCAATTCGTGAAGATACAGGTGGTGCTTGCCTAGTTTGCCGCCGTAGTTGCCGCCGGTGATCCGTCGCACTCCGCAGGACGGGCCAACTTCGCACGCAGCCAGAATCCCTACGCGCATCGCTTCCCCGACGATCTCCGGAGTCAGGCCATCGATCACCAGTTCCAAGGCCGCCGTAGTCGAGCCGTCGATTTGCGACGCGACTTGATCGCGAAGGGTCGGGCAGAAGGCGTCGTTGGTTGAGGCTTTAAGCGATGGGTACTTGGACCCGACCTTCGAGCCGCTCCGAGCGACGCCACCCGGAAACGGAGTGATGCATCCCCGAACCTTTTTGATCGCGCGCACGGCAGCGTCGCTGGCGTGCAGGGCACCGTGGATCGTATCGGCCAGAACCAGGAAATTCCCTCCTCCCACGGCGCCCGATCGCAAGACCGAGTCCTGGCAGACAAACTCGCCGTCCATGACCGGGATGCGCCAGTAACGGTGGGCTCCGATGCGTTTGGAGATCTGGTGCCCATCCCCAAAGTAACGCAGCTTGGAGCCCATGGCGATTTTCTTTCCCTGGCTCATTGCCCCAAAAATAGAAGTGCTCGGGCAGGTCAGCACGCATTGCCCGACCCGACGCACCAATTGTTTTTCGAGTTCCGTGCCACTGACGCTGAACAGCAGGACCGAAACACCGGGTCGACCATCCGGCGTCTTGTCCCCTTCGAGGAAGTTTTCGATTCCTGCTTCGACCCCGCAATCGATCACGCTGGTTGCGAAACCGGTCATGGCTTCGGCAGCTCGTCGCGCCCAGGAGGGTTCCGCCGCGGTGATAATCACGCGCGTCGCCGTCATGTCGAACGCCTCGGCGAACGTATTCTCGATCTCGATGCCGTTGATTTCCATGTTTATTGCGTTGTTTGAAGGGCAAAATGTCCTCTTCCCATCTGGCGAGTGCCCTGGGGATCAGCCCATAATAACGGGCGAGATTCTTGAAAAGTAGCGGAGGGGTATGAGCAACTTCGAAATCGACTTCCAGTACCCATGGATGCTGGTGCTGCTGGTCCTGATACCTATCGCCTGGTGGATCGGTATGCGTTCCCTGTCGGGACTGGGGCCAGTGCGTCGCGCGTTGGCACTCGTGCTGCGGTCACTGGTCCTTCTTTTGGTCATTGCGGCTCTGGCGGGCGTTCAGTGGATCTGGACCAGCGAACGGCAAACGGTGATCTATCTGCTCGATCAAAGCGACTCGATCCCGCTGGCCAAACGTCAGTTGATGCTGCGATATGCGATCGAGAGTGTCAAGAAGTTCCGGAGGACCAGCAACAACCGAAACGACCGTGCGGGCTTGATCATCTTTGGCCGCGAGGCCTCGATCGAGATTCCTCCGCTGGACGAGAATCTGCCTCCGCTGACGCAGCCCGAAAGCTATCTCGGAAAGACCGATGCGACCAATATCGAAGGGGCGCTGAAGCTGGCGGCTGCCAGTTTCTTGGAAGACTCCGCGAAACGGATCGTGATCCTGACCGATGGAAACCAGACCCTGGGGTCCGCCGAGACGACAGCGAAACGCCTTGCGGAGACCGGCATCGGAATCGATGTGGTTCCGGTCCGTCTCGACACGTCGACCGAAGTGCTGGTCGAGAAAGTCGATGTTCCAGGCTACGTTCGCCAAGGACAAACGGTCGAAGCCCGGGTCGTGATCAACCGCTTCCAGGAACCGGGGACGGAGCCCAAAGAGATCGAGGGTCGGCTGCGCGTCTTGAGGCGCATAGGCAACCAACTCGAAACCTTGGTCGACGCCCCATACACGCTCGACCGGGACATCAATGTGATCCCGATCCCCCATCGGATCGAAGAAACTGCAGGCTACACCTACGAAGCCGAGTTCACCACCAAGGATCGCGATGCGGACACGATTGGCCAAAACAATCGTGCGACAGCGTTCACCTACGCACGAGGGCGCGGTCGGGTCATGTTGATTGAAGATGCGAACAATCCAGGCAATTTCGACACGATGGTGGAAGCCTTGCGCCGCAATGACATCGATGTCGATGTGCGGAACACCGGGAATCTATTTACGAGTCTGGTCGAGCTGCAAACGTACGACTCCGTCGTGCTAGCTGGGGTGCCGCGCTCGAGCGGCGAAAATGTGACGGAAATTGTCTCGATCACCGAAGAGCAAATGGAGATGTTGGTCCAAAGCGTCCAGCAATTTGGCATGGGGCTACTGATGCTCGGAGGTCCCGAAGCGTTCGGAGCGGGCGGATGGGCCAACACCAAGATCGAAGCTGCGATGCCCGTGAACTTCGCCATCAAGAACACGAAGATTGAAGCGGTTGGGGCGCTGGCGATGGTCATGCATGCCTCGGAAATGGCCGAGGGGAATTACTGGCAGAAAATGGTTGGCAAAGCGGCCTTGGAATCGCTCGGCCCCCAGGACTACTGCGGTGTGATCCAATACGACATGCAGGGGGACAAGTGGCTGTGGGGGACAGCGACACAGGGTCTATCCAAGGTTGGGGAAAACCGGTCCATGATGAAGTCTCGCATGGCGCGCATGGTTCCGGGTGACATGCCCGATTTCGATTCGAGTCTGAAGCTCGCGATCGCGTCGCTCAAAAAGGTCAATGCTTCGGTCAAGCACATGATCATCATCAGCGACGGCGATCCTACACCGGCTTCCAATGGCGTGCTGAACGATTTCGCCAACAACAAGATCAAGATCTCGACCGTGGCGGTCGGGGCCCATGGTGTGGTAGGCACTGCGGAACTCAAGCGGATTGCCAATCGAACGGGGGGCAATTACTACGAGGTGACCAACGCCGCAGCGCTTCCCAAGATTTTTATGCGGGAAGCTCGCCGTGTCTCCCGCCCTTTGGTCTACGAACCTGAAGGAGGAGTGGTCCCGATCAATCAATTGCCTGGTCATGAAGTGATGTCGGGGATCACCGGACGTCTGCCGAGTATCCGAGGCTTTGTGCTCACCGAACGCAAGGACAGCCCGCTGGTCGAGGTCCCGCTGTTGTCGCCGAAACCCAATGAGCCCGATACCGCTTCGCTACTGGCAACCTGGACTTATGGATTAGGCCGTACGGCGGTTTTTACGACCGATGCGGGCAAGCGGTGGGCCGCCGATTGGGTCGGCTCCCCGTATTACGATCAGTTCTTTTCGCAATTGGTCCGTTGGACCATGCGTCCCTCCGGCGATGAAGGCAAGTACTCCATCGCGACCAACGTTCGGGACGGTCGCGTACAGATTGTTGTCAATGCCTTGGATGCCAACGACCAGTTCCTGAACTTCCTCGACATGAGCGCCACGGCGATCGGTCCGGATCTCAAGCCCCTTACGGTTCCGCTTCGACAACAAGCACCCGGCCGCTACGTGGGTGAGTTCGCGCCCGAGCAGTCGGGCAGTTATATGGTGAGCGTCAGTCCGGGTGCGGGCAAACCTACGATCACGACCGGCGTAACGGTCCCGTTTTCGGACGAGTACCGAGTCCGCCAAGCCAACTTGCGTTTGTTGGAACAAATGGCTGGCCAGAAACCTGCAGGGGGCGAACCTGGTAAAGTGCTTCCCGACTTGGAGTTTGACGCGCTCGACGACGCGCTCGCGGTCGACACCTATCGCGAGGGAGTGCCACCCGCCAAATCGTTGCGGGATATCTGGCCACTTGCCGTCCTTCTCGGAGCATCCCTGTTTTTCGCCGACGTGTTCGTTCGACGTGTCGCCGTCGATCTGGGCGCACCCCTGCGTTGGATGGCAAATCGCATGAGGCGAAAACCTGCAACGGAGGTCGACCGCCGACGCCAACAAAGTCTTGATCGGTTGCGGTCCAGCAAATCGACCGTCTCCGACGAATTGGATCGTCAGCGGGCTGCGGTTTCCATCGAAGTACCGGAACCATCGGCTTCCGCCCCGAAAGCTTCGGAGGCGTTCGGCAAACAGGAGCCCGCGCCGCAAGCTCAACAAAAACCGGCTGGCGCTCCGTCCGGAATGTCTGTCGAAGAAGAAAAGAGCTACACATCGCGGCTTCTGGAAGCGAAACGACAGGCCAAGAAAAAACAAAATTGATACGATACTTCCCGAAGGTTTTCCCCACGTAGTTCCCCTAATCGAGAAAGCGCGAACCGATGAGCGATGTTGTTGAGTCCATGCAGCAGGAAGCTTCGCGTTTCCGAGAACGCTATGCTGCAGTTCGCGAACAGATCGGTCGAGTGATCGTCGGTCATGACGAAATTGTGCACGGTGTGTTGACCGCGATGTTTGTCGGCGGACACTGTTTGCTGGAAGGGGTTCCTGGCCTAGGCAAGACGATGTTGATTCGCACCCTTTCGGAGACACTGTCCCTCGACTTCAACCGAATTCAATTCACGCCAGACCTGATGCCGTCGGACATCCTCGGCACCAACATCATCGTGGAGAATGAAGGTCGGCGCGAGTTTCAATTTCAGAAGGGACCGATTTTTACCCAAATCTGCTTGGCGGACGAAATCAACCGGGCCACTCCCAAAACTCAGTCGGCGCTTCTCGAGACCATGCAGGAAGGTACGGTCACGGTCGCTGGAACCCGTTACGAGCTGAAAAAACCATTCTTCGTCCTCGCGACACAAAACCCGATCGAGCAGGAAGGGACCTACCCTCTCCCAGAAGCCCAATTGGACCGATTCTTGTTCAAGCTCGTCGTGGGATACTCCAGTCGTGAGGAACTCAACACGATTGTGGATCGCACGACCCGAGGCGTGACGATCGTGCCAGACAAGGTGATGAATGGCGAAGAGATTGTCCATTGGCAACAATTGGTGCGACAGGTTGTCCTGGCCAAGCATGTTCAAGATTACATCGCCCGCTTGATTTTGGCGACGCACCCGGAAGGCTCTTTCGCACCCGATGTAACGAACCAATACATTCGCTGGGGAGCGAGTCCTCGCGGCGCTCAAACGATCGCTCTTGCGTCGAAAGTTCGGGCCCTCCTGGACGGTCGGTACAACGTGAGCTTCGAGGATATCCGCCGAGTCTTCCTTCCCTCGCTGCGACATCGCGTGCTGCTCAATTTCGAAGCCCAGGCAGAAGGGATCGAAGTCGATCGGGTGCTGCTGGATATCCTGGAAAAAGTGAATGAGCGCGCGGAGGACATCTGATTGTCTTCGGTCGCCGCGTATTTCGGATCAACCATCATCCGCTCACTCCGCCGCGCGATCGTCTTGATCCTCGCGTTGACCATCCGATCCGACGTCCATGCAGGTGACGGTCTCGAATTCGTGACCGCAAGGGTTGCGCCTCAAGGGACAGCGACTCAGGGCGGGATGCTGATTGTTCGTTGTATTGTGAAAAACACGGCGATCTCGACCAAAGAGGGATTTCTTGTCGCTCGTTTCGTCGGTGATCTGAATTCGGAAGATCGACGTCGCATTCATGTGGATCCGCAACAATCGCGGATCTTCGAATTTCCGATTCGCATCCCGCCCGGATACTCGCCGGACAAGCTCGAAGTCGTTATCTCCATCGTTTCTTCGGACGCTGGCACGGAAGCATTTCGCGCGGAGGATGACCCCATGGTGAGGCGGCCCATCACGGCCGCCAAAGCTTCGCCGAAGAACATTGCGGCTGCCGTCGCCCTTGGGACCGATCTGAGCCCTGGGCCCGCTTGGCGTTGGGAGAACCCACCCATCTTTCACTCGATGGAGTGCGCTCTCGCCACGCGTGTAGAAGCTGGGATTCCGAACGACTTCATTTATTTCGAAAATCGACCTCTCCCCGTTAGTTGGCCCGATTGGCATGGGATCGACACGCTGATCCTTGGAGATTCCCGCCACCTCCAGGATCAAGCCACGGTGACGGCCCTGCGAGCTTATCTCTCGCAGGGAGGCCGCATTTGGGTGATGCTCGATTCGATCGATTGCTCGCTCGTCGAAGGCCTACTGTCCTCAAATCAATCGTTGCGGCTCGTCGATACGGTCGACTTGGACCATCTGGTGATTGATGTTCACGGGATCTCGCTCGCGGATACAGATCGAACCGCAGTGTTTGAAAACGCCATTTCCTTCAAACGAGTAGTTCAAACGGGCGGGGAAGTGACGCATGCGATTGACGGCTGGCCGGCGGCAATGGTCATGCCCGTGGGAAGAGGGGAGTTGATTCTCACCATGCTCGACAGCCAAGGTTGGATCGAGCCGAGAAAGATCAGGATTGAGCCTGCTGCCAACAATAGCAGCTATGAACTGCGCCCTTGGGCCAAGAGTCTTGCCGATCTCGTTCATCTTCGACGCGCAACTCCAATCCTAAGCCTATCGGAATTGGATTATCCGTTGAAGCGGATCGGCAACCCAGTCGTCTCGCGAGAGTTTGTTGCTTCGGTCCTGTTGGGTTTCTGTGCATCGCTCCTTGCGCTAGGCCTATGGCGATTCGGCAAAGGGAATGTTTCTGGGATCGGTCTTTGGATCCCAACCTTGTCTATTGCTGCCTGCGTTCCTATTTTGGTTGCTGGGTTGATTCAGAAGAAGGATATCGCAGAGACGGTCTCCGTCTTCCAATGGGTCCAGTTTGGTACTCCATCGGGGGGAACGGTACGGGAAGCCGGAGCCGTGTATCTGCAATCTCCTCGAGAGATGGTTCTGAACGGGAATGGAAACAGCTTTGCGTTCCTCGATCCGAAAATGCAAAGTGGGATCACGACAGTCATTCACGATGACTTCGAGCGATGGCGGATCACCAATACGGCCTGGCCAGCGGGAGTATGGCGGTACACGACCGATACCCTGCTGCCTGGGAATGCAATGGTTGCTCGCGGAGAGTGGACGCCCCAGGGACTTGAGGTTCGCGTGCCCCCGGGTCTGCCTTCTCCGCTCGCCGATCCCATCCTCAGTTTCGTTGCCGGCTCACCTGTCTTAGGGAAATCGATTGCGGACAATACCATTTTGATCGATGGCGCGTTTCCGGCTGAAGGAGAGCGATGGACGTTGCGGTCGATGGTCGACGAAGAGCAGGCTCGCCGCACTGAAATCTACAAGCAATATTTCGGAGGCAGCGATCGACTGCAAATCCCCACGCAAATCCTGGTCGGTTGGTCCGATTTGTTCCAAGGTGCCCCGACCTGGGGTAGGGAAATGGAAAACCGGGGCGGGGCACTTGTTTCGATGCCCCTGGTATTGCAAAGAGCGAACGCTGGTGATGAAGTGTTCGTACCCTATCCTTGCATCACGATCCGCAATGCGGCGTTGGGAGAATCGGCTCCGCTATTCATGGAAGGTGTCGGAAAATGGATCGCGCAATCGTCCAGCGCGGCGGAGACCAATGTGTTGTTTGTGCTTCCGGACGAGGTGGTTCCCTTGGATCCTAAATCGATTCAAATCGACTGGGATGTCGAAGCGCCCAGACGCCAGGTCCGTTTGTCCTTGGTGCATCCCGATCGCACGGAGCCGATTGAACTGGTATCCCTCGATGCACCCTCGATCCCCTGGAAAGCTACACTGGAGACGCCAGAGGTACTGCGAGCTGCGAGGAACGGAAAAATCGTGCTGCGAATCGACGTTTCGAAAGACCGAGTGGTCGGCGGTTCGCTTCCGTGGCGCATTGGGCATTTGCGTCTTTCGGTTCGCGGTACAGTGCTTCCCAAGCATCCTTGGAATGTCCCACAGACGAACGTAATCGTCCCTCCCTGATCGGCTTGATGAAAATGCCTGATGTTGTAGTTGAAACCAATCAATTGACCAAACGCTATGGTGATTTCACGGCCTTGGACCAGCTTTCGATTCAGGTAGAGCGAGGCCAGATTCTGGGTTTCATCGGTCCCAATGGCGCTGGGAAAACGACAACGATCAAGATCCTTGTGGGGTTGTCCAAGCCGACAACAGGCTCCGCTGCGATCGCCGGAGTGGATTGCAGCAGAAATGCATCTCGCATCAAGCAATTGGTCGGCTACATGCCGGATCGATTTGGTTCGTACGACAATATGCGAGTGCACGAATATCTTGATTTCTTTGGTGCCATCTTTCGCATGGCGCCTGCGAAGCGCCGCGACCGGATTGAGGAAGTTCTCAACATCACGCACACGGCTTCGATGAGAGACAAGTACGTCGAAAGCCTTAGCCATGGCATGCAGCAACGAGTCGGAATCGCTCGCACTTTGCTGCATGACCCCGAGGTGCTGATTCTCGACGAGCCTGCGAATGGCTTGGATCCGAAAGCTCGCATTGAGATGCGGGAATTGCTCTTGAATTTGGCAGCGGCCGGCAAAACCTTGATCGTGACGAGCCACATCCTGCCCGAACTTGCCCGTATCTGCAATATGGTCGCGATTATGACGGGCGGGAAACTGAGAGCCTTTGGAACCTTGGACTCCGTGATGGAACGCTTGTGCCCGCAACGAAGCTACGAAGTGCAATTGGCCCACGAGGCTCAACTCGCAATCGCAAAAAAAACCTTGACATCGCTCCTGGAGAACTCCGAGTCAATTCACACGAGTGAGGCAGAACGAACTCTGCGGTTTCCGACATCTCGGTCGGAGTTGGAAATGGCGAAGGTACTGCAACAACTGGTTCAGTCAGGGGTCGCAGTATCTCAATTCCGCGAGATGGCGAGCGATTTGGAAGATGCGTTCCTCACCGTGGCCTCTGCGAACGATTCCTCTAGCCCCAATGATTCGATGTGACCGACTCTTTGGTATTGCAAAATCCGATCTTGCGAAAGGAATTGCTTGGGAGCCTGCGCGGCATTAAGACCGTGCTCGCTGCGATCTCCATCGCGGTGGTGTCGTGTTGCCTGGTGGTTTTGCGTTGGCCTAGCGATGCAACCATCGATCTGGCGAGCCAAGGAGCGATGCAGATTTTTCGCCCCGTCGCGTTTGCCATCGCGAGCGCGGTCATGGTTTTGGTTCCCGCGTTTCCAGCCACTGCGATCGTCGGAGAACGACGACGAGGCACCTTGATGCTGCTGCTGAACTCGCCAACTTCAACCACGCAAGTTTTCGTCGGTAAATTGCTGGGGAATCTTCTGCTGGGATGCATCCTGTTTTCCGTGAGTTTGCCGTCGATGTTCGCATGCTATGCAATGGGTGGTGTATCGATCGTCGGGCATATCTTTCCGTTGCTGCTTATTTTGTTTGGCATGACTCTCCAGTATTCAGCAATCGGATTATGGATCAGCGCTCGTTCGAGTTCGACCGAAGCGAGTTTGCGGTCGACTTACGCAGCCATCCTCTGTTTGTCCTTGTTGTCGATCGGGCCGAGCGTACTGGTCGGTAGCCGGACCGGAATCGAGGGAATGGTCATCCAGGCTATAACCACCCTGTCACCGATCCCCGCATTGCAGAGTATCACCGATTTTCAGGGCTACTCCCGAGCGTTGGGGTTTGAGTCGGGATGGTTGCAATTCGTACTCGTTTCGGTGGTGATCGCGGCGGTATTGTCGATCTCGACGATTCGAAGATTGGATCCCATTCTCTTGGATCGCGCTAGACCAGTTGGAAAGGTGCTCGAGTCCGAGAGGTTATCCTGGTGGCGTCGAATCTTGTTTCTGGTCGATCCCAAACGACGGAAAGCGAGCATTCCTCCCTGGCTCAATCCGGTGATGGTCAAAGATTTTCGCACGCGGCGATTTGGTCGGTTGCATTGGTTGCTGCGATTGGTTTCGGTCTGTGCGATTGCTTCGCTCGTTTTGGCGGTGATCGCAACGACCGGTACAGTCACTTGGGGAGTCGATCGGATCGCTGCCTCGCTGGTCATCATGCAAATCGGGTTGCTGCTGCTTTTGGGGCCTAGCCTGGGAGCCAATGCAATCGCGTCGGAGATCGAGAGTGGAGGATGGCAGTTGTTGCGGGCGGCTCCCATCTCGGCTTGGCGAATCCTGACGGGCAAAGTGTTGAGCGTTGCCCTAACGCTGCTTTTGCTGCTCGGCGCAACACTGCCTGGCTATGTCACGATGGCGTATGTGCAGCCGTCGGTTAGCGGGCAGGTTGCGAACGTTTTGGTGTCTCTTGGGGTCGCGACCGCTATGATTACCTGCATCAGTGTATGCGTGAGCGCGTTTTCGAAATCGACTTCGGTCGCTACGGCCACAAGCTACACGGTGATTTTGGTTCTGTTTGCTGGAACGATGTTGATTTGGGTGTTTCGGGGGAGTCCGTTCGGGCCTGTCCTCGTGGAGAATGCACTTTTGCTGAACCCGGCCGCGACCGCACTGTCCGAGATCAATGCGCCTGGTTTCGATTCCTACGATCTGACTCCACGTGGCTGGTATGTCGGCGCAGCGGTTTGCGCCGTGGCGAGTGCGATGCTCCTGATTCGTATGTTGCGATTGACCCAGCCTGATTGAATGACGATGCACCTTGCCATGTCCTCAAATCGCAACAGCTTCTTGAAAAACAATCCCGGATGGAGACTGAGTGGGGCTCTGACACTCGGAATGTTCGCCTGGTTTCTTGGTGTGCCGAATGCGAGTTTGTTCGGGCAAGGGACTCAACCGTTGCAGCATCTCTGGGAGGTGCGCCCCGATCTCGGGGACATTTGGACTCCGCCGCGCGTTCCGCCCAGTCCAGCAATCGATCTCGAGCGACTTCACTCCCCGGAAACGCAGGAACGGCTAGATACCGCGAGACTTCTCAGCATGCATGTCGATCGACCAGGATATCCGGACAAGACTCGGACGATCCAAGCAATTTTGGGAGCATGGAATCCTGCCGAAGAATCGGTGCTCGTGCGCCGCGCGATGATTTCAGCCGCTTGCGCTGTCGATGACGGCTCACATGCAAGGGAGATTTGGGAGTTGTCTCGCGATGACCCGGAGGCACAGTTGTGGGTGCAGCAGGCATTGATTCGCTGGAAAAACGCGGTCGCAATCGAATCGTGGCGCCAAGTTGCAAGAGACCGTTCGTCCTCTGCTGCCGCTACGCGCCTGGCGCTGGAAGGATTGGGGATGTGTGGGACGGCCGACGATCAGTCGATCATGACCGAGATTCTCGAGTCGGAATCCGCATCGATCGAAGAACGTATCCTGTCGGCGACCGCGCTGGGAAATCTTCTTCCTGACGGTTTGACGCCACTGGCGATCAAGTATCTGGACTCGAACCTTCCCGATCGCGATCTCGTCGCGGTCGCATTGGTAAAAAATCATACCGATGGTGACGCTGCTACGGTAGCAAAACGTGTCTTAGAAGCGGGTGGCTCGCCTGCAAAACGTCTTGCCGCGACCTGGATTGCGCGCCACTCTCCAGAGATGTCCCAGGAATGGGTTGACCGATGGAGCAAAGACCCGGATGTTCACTTCCGACGCTTGGCCCTTCAAATCGCAGCCGCAGGAGATCCGATCAAAGGTATCGATCTCGCCAGTTCCATTCTGCGCGACAATGATCCGGAATTGCAACGAGCAGCGAGGAGTTTGCTCCTCGAGTTCGCACCGAATCATCGCGAAGCCGTCGATGTATCGATCGCGAGGGTCTGGATGGATAACGACCCTCAAAGCCTCCAGCAAGCGATCGTAATCGCTGTCGAAATCTTCGATCCGTCGAAATGCGAACGGTTGCTGCCATTGCTCGATCATCCGCACCCCAGCATCCAACTGCATGCGGCATGGGCGCTGCGCGATTTGTGCGAGCCCGGATCGGTCCTCGATCGGATCCTCGCTTACGCCACCGAAATGACCGATGTCCTGGAACAGGGGAGCAGGAATCAGGAAAAGCACGAGGTGATCAAGCTCAGTTTCCTGCTGGAAGCCTTAGGAAAGCATCGGCACGCGCCAGGTTACGGCGTACTGAGGAAATACATCCCCAAAAATGAGTTCCGGATGACTAATCTTGCGAGAGCGTCCGCGATTTGGTCGATCGGGCAGATCAAGAAAGATGTTGATGATTCGAACTTGCGCGCCGAACTCCGAGACCGGATCGCCGACCTGCCTCCCGAGAATCCGGAGAATTACTTGGTTCGCTTTGCCTGCATGCTCGCGCTGGGTGAATTCGCGTTTCGAGATAGCCAGCAGTTCATCGATCAATACGGCGGGAAGCCAGACCATCCGCTGGGGTATGCTGCCCAGTGGGCCCAGGAACGCATCGCGGGGTCGGGGAAATAGAGCTGCGTCGAATCGAAAGAGTGCGAGATAGCAACGTGGACTGGAAATGCATTCGTGATAGCATCGAGATGGATCCAACGCAGATCTATCTGAATACCGGGACATCGGGGCTCGCCCCGAAATTGGTACACCATCGGGCAGCAGCGCTTCGCGAGGAATTGCATCACAATCCGACCCGAGCGGCGTGGCGAGAGCCTTGGGAGGAATTATGGATATCGCGGGTGCGTCTAGCGGTGCACCTGGGCACCGCGCCGGACCGTCTGATTTTCTTCACCAATGTCTCGCATGCGATCAATACTTTTTGTTTGTCGGTTGATCTGCCCGCTGGTTCGGAAATCCTGGTGTCGGATCACGAGTATGGGGCGATGCGAATGGCATGGGATCGCGCGAGCCAGCGGCGAGGCTGGCATGTGAGATCTGCCACGCTTCCGATACGTAGTGCGAACCCTAGGGACTATGTCCAGGCGATTGAGTCGCAAATGACGGCCCATACCCGACTGCTTTATTTGAGTCATGTCCTGTACAACACAGGGCACATCCTGCCGATCGAGGAGATCATCGCCCGGGCTCGTCGTCGAGGTATTCTCGTGTTTGTCGATGGCGCCCACGGCCCCGGCATGCTGGCCTTGAATTTGAATCACTTGGGTGCACACTTTTATGCCGCGAATCTCCACAAATGGTTTTTGACGCCCGTGGGAGCCGCGTTCCTCTTCGTTGAAAAAGGAATGGAGGAACACCTGGAACCTTGGCAAGTGAGTTGGGCGTACCAGGATGATCGATCGCGGCCACACGAACCGAACGAATTTGGGTCGACACCTTGGATTCGGCAATTTGAGATGGAGGGAACACGGGATCTAACGCCGTGGCGCGTCATTCACTTGTGTTGTGATTTCCATGAAACGATTCCCGATGCTGCGCGACAAGAACGGTTGCACGCGTTGGGAGAACAGGTCCGCAAGTCGCTCGATGGAGTGGGCGGCATGGAATGCATCACCCCTGAAAATCCCATCCTTCGGGGAGGATTGACTTCCTTTGTGTTGCCCGCGAGTATCGACGGGAACGCTCTTCGGCAAGCGCTGTGGGATCATTATCGGATCGAAGTCAACCTCGTCGAACTAGGGGGCTTTCAGTATCTGCGAATCTCGACGCATGTTTACAACAACGAGGAAGAGATCGAAGCCCTCACGAGAGCCGTTCGCGCCGAACTCTAGGCGGCCAGTGTCGCAATCAACTTGCCGAATTGTCTTCGACGCGGAACCATCCCATCCGGAGGCATGTGGCAACCGACAGGCCGATCAGAAAGCCGACTGCGATGTTGTTGAGTCCCATGCAGGCGCCTGCCGTGAGGAGCATGATGAACGCCTCGGGGCGGTGGACTTGATCGCGGGTAACAATTGCCAATTCGCATCCGGAAAACATCAGGAGGATTCCGAGAACACTCAATGGGAATGCGGCGCACAGCAGCATCAGCGACGAGCCAAAGAAGATCGCCAGAAACATTTTTGCGATCCCAAGGAACAAGATGGACCCGTTGGTACGCGCTCCGAACCGGTACTGGCCTGCCAATCCCCCAGCCCCATGGCACATCGGCATTGCACCAAACCAGCAAGATATCAGGTTCATCAACCCCACAGAGATTGCCACCGATCGCGGGGTGGCAGACCGCCCAGGGAACAGATCGGCGGATAATGCACAGACAGCAACGACGGAATTGAGTGTCGTCAGCGGAATTTGAGGCAACGCCGCTTTCGTAAACGCGGTCTGAAAATCGGACCAGGCAATCACCGTCCACTGGGGAAGTGTGACATCTATCCCGATCCCTGGAAGCAATTCGGGATGGGTCGCAAACGCGATCGATAGGCCGAGCATGAAGAGAAGCAACGCGACAGGGATCCGCCTCGAGTGAAAAAGTACCAGTACCAAGACGCCCGAGATCAGCCCGGTCATCATCCCGTCAGCGGCGAACCAGACCTTGGTTCCCGCGACCATCTGCAGTCCTTTCATCAACAGATTTAGCCCGAGCGCGAGCTGCAATCCTCGCACGACACTCTTGGGAATCCAGCGATTCAACCAATCGATACCACCGGTCACGGCGAGAATCAGTACAAAGAAACTCACGGTGGCGCCTGCCGCCAAAATTTGAGGAGTGGTCAGCCCTTCGGTCAGAGCAACTGCGGCAATCGCCTTCATCGGCTGGACCGCCATAGGTATCGAATACACCAGGCCGGTAACCACGTTGAAGAGCCCGGCGAAGAACAGAGCGGATGCGAAGTTCAGGCCATTTTGGGAAGTCATTCCGACCAAAAGAGGCAGAAACGTTCCGAGGTCCCCGAGGGAACCAGCGATCTCATTGCGGTCAAGTCGCGCATCGCGCCAAGCGGAAAACATCAGTGCGTTTCTCGTCGAACCTGGGATCGAGCGTAATGCAGATAACGCCATCATAATCGCGTCGATGCATAAATCGGGAAATCCGATCGGGCAGATTGTAACGGGAAATCGATACTCATCGATGGCGGAGGATTCGGGCGGGGTACAGTAGATAACCGGAAACGCGACGCGATGGTCAAACCCTCTGCAATCCTGGAGAAAATACATTCCCGATCATGATCATGACAAACCAACGTAAGGCGGTTCCATGAACACGATTGCGCGACGAATCGGCATCCCTTGTTTTGTGTTTGTCTTTACCGTTGCAGTGGCCATCGATGCGTTCCCGGAATCCTGGGGGATAAAGATTCCCATCCGGTCCGACGTCAATCGAGCCTTGGGTTGGCTAGGCTTGCAGCAGGGGGACTGGCCGCTATTCGCACCTAACCCGCTCATTCGCGAAGGGATTGTGGTGGGGGAAATTCTCGATGCCAGTGGCAACACCGCAGTCTGGACCTCTACGGATTGGGCGAAAGCGTCAGTTTGGGAAAAATTTTATCGGTTCCGGCACCTCAATTACGACCAACGCGTCGTCCGAAACCCTGACGCCAGCAAGGATCTGGCGGACTATCTGCAACGATCGATACCCGAACGCGAGCAAGCGATTCCTACCATTCGATGGGCGGAGGATGACGAACCTCTGATGTCTGATCCCATCCAACCTCCCATTCGTCGGGTCGGATTGTACCATCATCTGCAGCGCATGATTCTCGCGCCGGACGAACCGCGCCCAAGACATGCAGATATCGTGTGGGGAAAAAACATCGAGTTCCTGGTGCGGCGCGACTACGAGCCATGATGCGATGGTGGAAGTACCCATTCGATCAGATCGATCGCTTTCTGTTCCAAGGCTGCGATCCGAGGATCGTCCCGATTTTTCGGATTGGTTTTGCGATCCTGATCCTCATCCAGGTCGGAGTCCTCTGGAACGATGCAGGATATTGGTTCGCGGATGCGGGCGTTCTGACGACGGAGTCTGCAAAGCGATCGATTGGTGACAACCGATGGTCACTCTTTTTTGTGCTTCCGGCTACAGCGATCACCGCGAAGATCGGCCTCGGATTGATGGCGGGTCACGCGATGCTCATGTTGCTCGGAATCGCGTCGCGCATTCAAGCGGCGGCAATTTTTATCTGGTTGGTTTCGTTCCAAAACCGCAACACCTTTATCCATGATGGTGAAGATGCGGTGTTTCGTCTGTGGGCGTTCCTGATGGTATGGCTTCCTCTGGACTGCGCTTGGTCATGCTGGAATCGCAGGCGGGCCGATCGTTCCGAGGGTACTCTCCGCAAGGAATCCGCGTGGGGGCTGCGATTGATTCAAATCGAGATGACAGCGATCTATGCATCGACAGCCCTTTGCAAAATGCAAGGAAATACGTGGTGGAATGGTTCTGCAGTTTGGATTGTTTCCAAAATGCAGGACAATTACGGACGTTTGATTCCCGGCGAATTCTTCGATTTGCCCTGGATTAGTCCCGCAGCAACCTGGGGGACGTTGCTCGTGGAGTTTGCTCTCCCGGTTGCACTTTGGGTTCGCCCGATTCGAAACTATGCGGTGCTGGCGGGTATCGCACTGCATCTCGGGATTGAGGTTTCCATGAACCTCTTCCTTTTCCAGTGGGTGATGATGCTGGGGCTTCTCGCGTTTATCGACCTCGATCGCTTCCCATTTCGACGCCGCGTTCGGGTACAATCCAATTTGGCTTGACGGAAATTAACAAATAGGTGCGCCGAAATAGAGTCGGGAGAGATTCTGTGTTTGAGAACGAATGCGTGCTGAATCGGTTCATGGTGGATTACCTGCAGATGCTGGTGGCGGACATCGACGATTCGGAGCTGGACGATCAGCCGTGCGCGGGTTTCAATCCTCCGCGGTGGACGCTAGGGCATCTCGCCGTATACACCGACTATGCTCTTCGGTTGACAGGGGCGAGGTTTCAATGCTCGAAAGATTGGCATCGCAATTTCGCGAGAGGAACGGAAAGCGGTCAGTGCCCCGCCGAGAAGCCGAGCAAGGCAGAACTCGTGGCGAAAATTGTTTCTGGATTCGAAAACGTGCGAGAGCGATGCCAAGCCATGGAACAGACCCACTGCGAGGCGGCCCATTCCGTCCCCTTCTTGGCCACCAGTCCGCTCAAGACAAACGGGCATGTTCTAGCCCACTTGATGACCACCCACTTCGCCTCTCACCTGGGGCAGTTATCCGCCTGGCGGAGAGTTCGAGGTCGCTCGCCGGTCGAGCCAACGCAGTCTGTCATCGATACCCAGTAGTCTCGAGTATTCGAGATCCAAAGTAAAAAGGCATCGTCCCGCGGAGGACGATGCCTTTGACTTTTGGTAACGGTTCGCGGCCGCTCAAGCTTCCGTCTTGCGAATTCGCATCCCGTAGAACGAATTCCACAGGAAAAAGGTAGCGATCGCGAGGAAGGCGACCGCACATGCCAGGGCGATATTCGCTCCGTTTGCACCGTTGGGGCCATTGGGATCGCTGATCTTCACCGCGAGTGCAACGGCTAGCAATCCGAAGAGCGTGGTGAACTTGATGACCGGGTTCAGGGCGACGCTCGAAGTATCCTTGAATGGATCGCCTACGGTGTCACCTACGACGGTAGCATCGTGAAGGGGCGTTCCCTTCATCTTGAGCTCAACTTCTACGATCTTCTTCGCATTGTCCCAAGCTCCCCCGGCATTGGCCATGAAAATCGCTTGGTAGAGACCGAAGATAGCGATCGAGAACAAGTATCCAACAAAGAAGTAGGGATCGACGAAGGCGAATGCCAGCGTGACAAAGAAGACGGCCATGAAGATGTTGAACATGCCTTTTTGCGCATACTGCGTGCAGATCTCAACCACCTTCTTGCTGTCCTCAACGCTCGCTTTGGTGACGCCATCGAGCTTGATGTTCGCCTTGATGTATTCGACCGCTCGGTAAGCCCCAGTGGTTACCGCTTGTATCGAAGCCCCGGTGAACCAATAGATGATCGAACCACCGGTCACGAGTCCGAGGACGAAGGGAGCATTCAGCAGAGATAGCTTGTCGATGTTTTCGGTGAGGCTATTGGTCAACTGCATAATGATTGAGAAAATCATCGTCGTCGCTCCAACGACCGCCGTGCCGATCAGTACGGGTTTGGCTGTCGCTTTGAACGTGTTTCCGGCGCCATCGTTTTCCTCCAACAAGTGCTTGGCGGATTCAAAGTTCGCATCGATACCGAACTTGGACTTCAGTTCGGATTCAATTCCGGGCACTTGTTCGATCAACGACAATTCGTAAACGCTCTGTGCGTTGTCGGTCACCGGCCCGTAGGAATCGACGGCGATGGTGACAGGACCCATCCCAAGAAATCCGAAAGCCACCAATCCAAAAGCGAATACTTCTTTGGCTACCATCAATCCGCCTAAGCCGGTGGAGCCTCCTAAATCGGTGATTTTGTATGCAATCGCCATCAAACCGACGATGCTTGCTCCGAGCCATAAGCAAGAGTAGTTGCCAGCGACCAAGCCCGAGAGAATGTTCAGGGATGCACCACCTTCGCGGCTTGAAGTGACAACTTCTTTGACGTGACCCGAAGAGGTGGAGGTGAATACCTTGACCAACTCAGGAATAATCGCTCCTGCCAATGTGCCGCAGGAAATGATTGTCGACAATTGCCACCACAGATTTGAGTTTCCACCTAGATCGGGGATCAACAGCCGTGAAACCAAATAGGTCAGTGCGATGGAGATAACGCTTGTAACCCAGACCAACCGGGTCAGCGGATGCTCGAAATCCATCTTCGTCGCGTTCGCATATTGCGATTCGGTCCACTTCTCATTCAGGTAGTACGCAGCGACCGAAGCAATGATCATCATTGCACGCATCACGAAAAGCCAAATCAAAAGCTGGACCTGAATCTGCTCAAAATTGGCGCCGGCTGATTTCTCATTGATGGCCAACAAAATGAAGGTGATCAGTGCAACACCTGTGACTCCGTACGTCTCGAACCCGTCGGCGCTAGGACCGACGGAATCACCTGCGTTGTCCCCTGTACAGTCCGCAATCACTCCTGGGTTGCGAGCATCGTCTTCCTTAATCTTGAAGACGATCTTCATCAAATCCGAGCCGATGTCGGCAATCTTGGTAAAGATCCCGCCCGCGATACGCAACGCGGCCGCACCAAGGCTTTCTCCGATCGCGAATCCGATGAAGCACGCACCAGCAATTTCTCGCGGTAGAAACACCAAAATGCACAACATCATCAGCAACTCAACGCTGATCAACATCATCCCAATACTCATCCCTGCCTTGAGCGGGATCGCGTAAACCGGGTAAGGTTTGCCGAGCAAACTCGCATGAGCTGTCCGCGAATTCGCAAAGGTGTTTACCCGAATGCCGAACCACGCCACCAGGTAGCTGCCGAGAATTCCGACAACGCTAAATAGGACAATCGTCCCAACGGTTGCCGCTGGCTTGCCTTCGAGCCAGCCAAAGTACATCACAATCACTACCGCAATGATCGCCCACAGCATGGCAAGAAATTTGCCTTGGGTAATCAAGTAGGTTTTGCAAGTTTCGTAAATCAGCTCGGAGACCTCCAGCATGCTACTGTGGACGTCCATCCGCTTGAGCTGGCCGAAGATCATCATTCCAAACGCTAAACCAGCCAAACAAACCAACAACCCTCCATAGAGCAGGTACGTACCCGGCATCCCGAAAAATTGAACCTTGGAGAGGTCCGGCAGGACCAAGTCCGCCTCCCCGTGCACGCCGTCCGCCCCGAAGGCGAAATCCGGGGTCAGACCCCCGAGAACGAGCAAAAGTGCGAGACAAACAATCCATCCACGTGAGGCTGCTATCCTGAGCCAACTCAAATTATTCATCGATCGTTTCCAAGATTCTTTCGAGGGGGACGACGTACATCATCGGACGAGGCAGTAGGGTAATCCGATTCCCGGGGCAGTTCAAGTCGGCGAAGAACCCCTTCGGGCTTTTTATCGGGCTTTTGAACCACTTTAACGGAAGCTGGATTGCCATTGCTGGAGGTGGCGACCATTCACCTCTTATCGAAATCCCCAGCGATCGCAAGTTCTTCCGATATGACCGAGAGTTTTAGCGAATCCGTCCATCTGGGCCAGTCGTTTGACGATTTTGCAATGCGTCAAAACAGCGCACCCCGCGACGCCAGCCCTCGGTGAGAGTGTTGTGCCTATCGAATGGCGAGGGGGGCGGTCGTTTCTGGTTTTCTAAGACCAGACGCGTGAGCGCGGGCCCCCCAAGACCGCTCGGCTTGGGGGTGCTTAACGAGCCAGTCGCTCGAGGGACCAGACGACAACGTCGACACCACGGGAGAAATGGAGAAGGGGTTCCCCGACGGTTTCGAGTCCCAGAGGGGCGAGAAGGCCTGCTGAGTCCAGGTCTGCTTCGGCGTCCTGCAGAGGCCATGGCAAATGGTGCACTTCGCCACGGCAGAGCGTTCCGTCAGGCCGGGTAGCGTACAGGCAATAACGTTCGGTGAGGAAGTGGGCGAGGGTGCCGGGCTTGGATTCGTAGACTTCCGACGTGGGACGGTACACACCCTGGAAGGCGACCTTTCCCTGGGTCCCGCGACGGTGCGACGTGAATCGGATGCCTTCGGGACTTTCTTGGTGAAGCATGTCCGCTTGGTAGTACGGCAGGTGAAACCATCGCCGCGCTCCCCAGACTGCCAGCGGATTGGAGGCGTCGAGACTGAGGAACCACACACCGGGTTTCCCGTCGCGCTCGACATAGAGGCGCACATTGAGTTCGGGGAAGGCCGAAATCCAAGGGAGGTTGGGAAATGGGCGGCGCATCACCCCGGACATCCGAAATGGGACGACGCCAATCCATGATGTTCCGTCGAATTGTTGGACCGTGAGCCCTTTCGGTACGATCGTCTGGACGACATCGGCAGGTATCGGCCAATGGGCAAACAGCAGATCCTTCCAGCTTTGTCGCCAGGACCAGGCATTCTTGGGGGCTGGCCATGGCCGATGATCGGTGCGTGAAAAAGCGACATGCATGGCGACTCCATTCACCTACTGGGCTTCGGCTGGGTTGCTCCAAAGGGCATCGATCGCTTCTCCTGCTTGCATCTGTTGCTGCGCGAGATGGAGCCGATAGTAAGTGCCTCGAAGCGCGATGAGGGCATCGTGATTGCCGATTTCGGTGATGCGGCCTTTCTCGAGGACAACGATGCGATTGGCCTTGCGGAGCGTGCTGATCCGGTGCGCGATCGCGATAGTGGTTCGACCTTGGACCAGGACATCGAGCGCTTCTTGAATCTCTCGTTCGGTTTCCGTGTCGACCGCCGAGGTGGCTTCGTCGAGGATGAGGATCCGCGGATCGGTGAGCAAGGCTCGCGCGATGGAGATACGTTGACGCTCACCTCCCGACAGGGATTGTCCGCGTTCGCCAACGATCGAGTCGTAGCCATCGGGGAGCTTTAAGATGAAGTCATGCGCTTTGGCGGCGCGTGCCGAAGCGATGATCTGTTCGCGGGTCGCGGTGGGCCGACCGTAGGCGATGTTCTCCGCGATCGAACCGAAGAAGAGAAAGGGTTCTTGCAGAACGATGCCGATGTTGCTTCGATAGGCGGAGATCGGATAGTTCCGGATGTCTGTCCCATCGACCACAATCGCGCCGGTGGCAACATCGTAAAAGCGGCAGACAAGATTGACGAGCGTGCTCTTGCCGGCGCCGCTCGGGCCTACCAAACCAATCATTTCCCCAGGCTCGACCGTCAGATCGACGTCATGGATGACTTGCCTCGAGCCGTATCGGAACGTGATGTTTCGGATTTCGATTTTGCCTTGGAGCCTGCTGGGTTGTATGGGTTGTTTGGCTTCGGCAACGCTCGGGACACGATCGAGGATTTCGAAGATGCGATGGGTCGCGGCAGCGGTTCGCTGCGCATTGGCAAGCAGGCGACTCATGTCGTCCAGCCTGAGATACAAACGGGAAATCCACATGATGAAGACCGACAATTCTCCGACGGTGAGACCACGGCGGTAGACTTGGTAGGCTCCAAAGCCGTAGATGATCAGCAATCCGATGTCGGTCAGAAAGGTGATGATGGGTGCGAAGGCAGCCCACAATCGATTGACCCGGTCGTTCGCTTGCAGGACCTGATCGTTGCGTTGTTGGAAGCGATCGATTTCCCGTTGCTCTTGCGCGAACGCTTTGACGACCCGGATTCCCGGAATGGTGTCAGCGAGAACATTGACCATTTCTGCCCAGGCCGAGCTCCCGCGTGCGAACCCCGCTCGCAGCCGGGCTTGAACGCGAGACACAATCCAGGCGATCAGTGGAAACGGGAGGAGCCCCACCAGGGCCATCATCGGATCGAGCCAAATCAGCAAAGCCGCTGTGATGACAATCATCACCATATCGGTTGCGAAATCGACCGCATTGATCGATAGGAAATCGCAAATTCGCTGCGTATCGCTGCTGACTCGGGAGATCAGATCCCCGGTCCGTTTGCCGCCAAAGAATTCGAGGGACAGTTTCTGCAAATGCTCGTACGTCGCATTGCGCAAATCGGCGCTGATCCATTCCGAGGCGGTGGCCAGGCAATAGCTCTTGGCCCAACTCAACGCCCAGCTCAACAACGCGGCGAGAATCATTCCGCCCAGCAGCCAAGGCACGAGACCGAAATCGGCTGGGCTTCCGTTCTGGTAGGGAATCAACACGTCGTCCATCAACGGTTTGGTCAGCAGCGGTGGGATCATCGCGGCCGAGGTGCTCAGTACCGTCAGAAAAAAACCGAGCGCGATCATCCCCGCGCGGGGTTTTGCGAACCGAGTCAATCGAAGCAGTGACTTCCTCGTATCGGGCACGGGGACGGGTGCACAGTTTGTGCACAGAGATTGCCCTTCCTGCATGGGGCCGCCACAGGAAGGACAGACCGAACCGGCAGCGTCCATGTTTCCCGAACGTGACCGCTTCCATGCCGAAACGAATGAGACCGAACCATTGGCTTTCGAGCGAGTGTATCGCCAAGCGCCTAGCAACCGATCGGGAGCAGCGAACTCGAGTACTCCGATACCGCCTCGATCCACTTTGCGAAGTTCGGTGGTGGGCCCGAGTTCAAAGCGTTGCCATTGCGGCTTGTCCGGCAATTGTTCGGTGACGTCGGCGACGATCAAGCTTTGGTCGGTCAGGACGATGAGGCCGTGACCGAATCGAAGTCGATCGGTAACATCCGGATCGAACCAAGCCAAGACGCGCTCGCCAGGCCGCAATTGCCCTTGGCCGCCGGAGCTCCAACGCGATTGCCAAGCTGTCGGCAGGCCATTGGATTCGTCGTTTGCGGGACCGCTCGACGGGCTCGCCATGCTAATGCCCTTGGGGACTTTCAGGTGTATCCCCTTGTTTCAACCTAGCCTTCCGTGCGGAAATGAACGATTCCACGCAAACGAAGACAAAGGTCAGGCAAATGATGATCATTGCCCAAACCATCGAGACCGGGAGGATGTCGACCTCCTCGCCTCTTACGATTTTCAAGGCCTGGGGAATCCCTCTCCCGAGCGCGGCGATTCCCCCAAGCAATCCAAAGGCTGCCGCTGCATGCATCGCATGTTTTCTGGCCCCGGGCCGTGCGACAGCAAACAGTCCCAACAGCAGGAGCGGGATTCCAACGAAACTAGGGATAAACACGCTGATGCTCTTGGGCGGAAAGCCCGTCAGGATCAATGTGACGATGGTCAATGCGAGGAGCATGAGGCCGAAAACGACCGTAATCTTGGGCATCAGGGACCCTCCGAACCTAAGGAAAATACGAGCAGCGAACCGGCACTCTGTTTCGACACGAACAATTGACGCTCGCCAAGTGCTGACGTACAGTGAATGTACGTAAATAAAGGCGGAATTGCGAGACCACTGTCCCCGCGAGGATCGGTATGCCCAGGAGGATGCTCGCGATTCCCAAAAGCTTGCCGCGTCCAGTCGCCTTTCCGACGAGGTAGTGTATGCCCGACTTCGGTTTCCTGGTACCCACTGGCGGTGGTGAAGATATCCCTCTGAAAAAAGAGAGAATTCTCGTCGGACGCCGCGAGAATTGCGATATCGTGCTGCGATTCTCGAACGTTTCCGGACAGCATTGTCGCTTGACCCTGGAGCAAGGGTACTGGTTCGTGAAGGACCTCGACAGCCGCAACGGGACCAAGGTAAACGGGTATCGAGTGACTCGGAAGCGGTGCGATCCCGGGGTAATCATTTCGATTGCCAAGCACCAGTTTGAGATCCGTTACAATCCGGAATCGCTCGGGGCGATGGGCCCGCCTCCCGCGGACGATGATCAAATCGAATTGTCGTTGCGATCCTCCTTGATGGAACGCGCCGGATTGGATCGTCGCGGTAAAGACGATCGGGGCGCAAACAAAGACGAGTAAAAACAAAGACGAGTAGAACCGCCCCGTTGTTCCGTCTCGTAGCTGCGGGTATTTGGTGGAAGCTCGCTCGGATTTGCGGATCAGGGGCTGATCAATCGGTGAAATCCTTTACCATAATGATCTGCTCCCGATGTGATCCAGCGTTCCTGTGCTGGGTCCTCACCCACCTACTTTACTGCAAGAACAAACATGTTGAGCACTTTCAGCTTTGCTTTGGGATGTCGCCGTTGTTTCCTCCGCACCACCAAGGCTGGAGCGGTGTTGCTACTGGCCTCGGCAGCGATGTCTTCGCTCGTCTCGGCCGACGAAACCGACTGGCCCCAATGGCGAGGTCCGGTTCGCGACGGCCAGGCTGCTCCCCAAAGGTTGCTGAAGAGCTGGCCCGAAGGTGGCCCAAAACTCAAGTGGAGCTACAAGACCGCAGGGCTGGGATATTCCTCGGTTTCCGTAAGCAATGGCCGCATCTATACCCTCGGCCAACGAGGTGACGATTGCGTTGCCATTTGTGTGGATGCCGCCACCGGTGAGGAGCGGTGGGTGCAACGCATCGACCGTGGCTCGCAAAAAGGGGACTACTCCACGGAGTGGGGAGGTGGTCCGCGGAGCAGCCCGACAGTCGACGGGGAACTCGTCTATGTCCTGAGCGATCTCGGTGAACTGGCATGCCTCAAGGCCAGCGATGGCACCCGGGTTTGGGGCGTCCACTTTGTGAACGATCTTGGGGGCAAGGTTCCACAATGGGGATACAGCGAATCGGTTTTGATCGATGGGAACCGGGTCGTCGCTACACCCGGCGGCGATAACTTCCTGGTGGCGTTTGACAAAAAGACGGGCGAAGTCCTCTTGAAGAGCACGGGTTTCAGCGATGGAGCCCAGTATGTCTCCGTCATGAAAACCAACGTTGCTGGAGTCCCCCTCTACGTGACGGCTGGCAAGAAAGGTTTGGTTGGATTCCATGCCGAGACCGGCGCGCACCAATTCACTAGCCCCACCACCGGAAATGGCGTCGCGGTCATTCCGACTCCGATCCTGCAAGGCAACGAAGTGTACCATTCCAGCGCGTACAAAGCGGGCAACACGCTTCTGAAACTCACCGGTCAAGGCGGGAAAGTAGACATGGAGGTGGTTTACCACTTCGACAAAGAGAGCATGGAAAATCATCACGGAGGATGCGTGTTGCACGCAGGAACGATCTTTGGATTCAGCAATGCCTTGCGTGGTGTCTGGATGGCGCAGGATTGGAAATCCGGCGAAGTGCTCTGGTCCAAGAAAGTAGGGAACGGTCGGTCTGGCTCGATCGCTATGGCCGACGGTCTGCTCTACTGCTACGACGATGCGGACGGAACCTGCTACTTGGTCGAACCCTCCAAGGAGGGATGGACGGAAAGGGGGCAAGTCAAACTGCCGGAGCAGACTTCGGCAGAGCGTGGGCGCGGTGCCATCTGGGCACACCCGATCATCGCTAACCGAACGCTTTTTATCCGAGACCAGGAACTGATCTACGCGTTTGATATTGCAGGAGGCTGAGATTGAGCGACTTTGCGACCGATCATCTGGTTCGCATCGATTTCCGCGCGTCCTCGGCGGCGGCCTGGATGGCTTTGGCGCGATTGGGATTATCGCCTTGGCCCGTTAGTTCGTAGAGGAATCGGCTGGGGAAGGTGGGGCGCGGTTTTCCCCATTTCATCCTGCTCATGGGGAGGGTGAGGCTCAATTCGTCTTGGGCACGCGTGACACCGACATAGCACAACCTGCGTTCTTCATCGACACCGTCGGCGGTGTCCACAATGGATCTGCGGTGCGGCAATACCCCCTCTTCCATGCCTACCATGTAAACGATCGAGAACTCCAATCCTTTGGCGCTGTGATAAGTCATCAGCGAAACCGAATTGGAGGTTTTGGATTTATCGCTTTCGCTGCCGAATTCTTTTCCTGAGAGGGCAACGCTGCTCAGGAAATCTCCGAGCGTACCCTGCGGATTGGCCATTTCATACTGAGCCATCGCATTGATCACTCCTTCGATCGAATTGACCCGCATGACCGCTTCGTCTGCGTCCTGGTACAACCGCTGGATCTCCTCCCGATAACGGATGTCGCCGATGAGGCTCTCCAAAGCGGATGTCAGCGTCAATGATGACTTGGGTGCATCTTCTTGTTCAGAATCCTCCCAGGGGATCTCGCCGGGGGGCGGGATGTCGGACGATTCTGGGGTGGCTTGGCGGGAGAAAAGCTGTGCATATTTGCCGCGTAACTGGATGAGGGCAGAAGCACCGCGCTGGGCTGGTAGTGGCAGTTGGCCGACGATCGCCGGGTCGTTCATGACACGCCAGATGGATTGCGACGTATCGACAGCGTTCTTCATCAGCTTGTCAACACTGCTTGCCCCTATGCCTCTCGGCGGGATGTTGATGATTCGCAGCAACGATAGTTCGTCATCCGGTTGATCGATCCAGCGAAGAAAGGCGAGCAGGTCGCGAACTTCCTTGCGATCGAAGAAGGACTGGGTTCCCGTGATGGTGTAAGGAATCTTTTGGTTGCGCAGTTCCAGTTCGAACAGGCGGGGTTGTTCGTTCGTTCGGAACAGGATCGCGAAATCGCCGGGGGATGCCGCGCGATCCTTTTTCAATCGCTCAGCGATTTCCTGGACGACTCCCTTTGCTTCGTCATTGTCGCTCGGAAACTGCAGCACGCGGGGAGGTTGGCCGTTCGGCCTCGCTGCCCGAAGAACTTTATCATGGCGTTTCTGGTTGAAGGCGATCAGGCGGTTGGCCATGGCGAGAATCGCATCGGTGGATCGGTAGTTCTCTTCCAAGCGAACGACCTTCGCCTCGGGCCAGTCGTTGCGAAAATTCAAGATGTGTCGGACTTCGGCTCCACGCCAGCCGTAAATCGATTGGTCGTCGTCTCCCACAACGCACAGGTTTCGATGCTCGCCAGCCAAAGCTCGGATGATCCGGTACTGCGAGCCATTCGTATCCTGGTATTCGTCCACGAGGACGTGATCGTAGCGTCCGGCTTCCTGCTTGCGAACGTTTGGATCGTCGACCAGGAGTTGCTCGGCGTAGACGAGCAAGTCGTCGAAGTCGAAGGCCGCTTGGAGCTTCAAGGAACGTTGGTATCGTCGAAACGCGGCGGCCGCCAGATGTTCTTTGTCGCTGGTGGCCGCTCCATCGGCTTGTTCGGGACGAATTCCCGCGTTCTTCCAACCGCTGATGATCGCCAGGAGATCCGCTGGCCCGAGGACATTTTCGTGGACGCGGATTTCGCGAAGGACCGTCCGGGCGACACTTTCCGAATCGCTGCGGTCAAAAATGCTGAATTTCTCTGGATAGTCCAGGAGGCTGGCGTGCCGTTTCAGGATTTGTACGCAGTGGGAATGAAACGTCCCGATTTGGGGGCGAGGCGGGGTTGCCTTGCCCCGCGATGGACGTTTGGGCAGTTTTAGCTGAGCCGCGATCCGCTCCTGCATTTCCAGGGAGGCTTTGTTGGTAAAAGTCACGGCCAAAATCCGATCCGGCCGTGTTCCATGACGGATCAGGTTGGCAACCCGGAACGTCACCACACGGGTTTTTCCTGTGCCAGCTCCGGCCAGTACCAGCAAAGGGCCGGCGAGGGTGCTGACGGCTTCCTGTTGAGCTCGATTGAGGGCATCCATATTGGGAAATGTACGACCTGGGCCCAAGACCCACTAGGTCTACCCGGGAATTCCGCATTTGGACTCGACGATCCGCGCTGTCCGGGCTAGACTCCTCAGCCAGTGGTCAATGATTCCGAATCCCCTTGAATTCAGTTGATTTCTCGACATGTACGCGATCATATGCGACGGCGGACGCCAATACAAAGTCACCGAAGGTCTCCTTTTGGACATCGATTATCGCGATACGGCCGAGACCGGGGATGCCATTGAATTCGATCGCGTCTTGGCGGTCGGCGGCGAGAACGGTTTGAAATTGGGCCAGCCCACCGTGGCTGGCGCTAAGGTTCAAGCCGAAGTCGTGGGACTGGAGCAGGGGCCCAAATTGTTCGTCCAAAAGTTCCGAAGACGCAAGAACTACGATGTCCGCACCGGACACCGTCAAAAGTTCACTCGCGTCATGATCAAGGCGATTCAGTCGTAAGCCGTACAGCTCTGACGGGCTCGGTACGGCCATGACCGGCTCCCATCTTTTCCTGATCGGGTATCGAGGCAGCGGCAAGAGTACGATCGGTGCGATCTTAGCCGCAGCGCTAAAACGTCCTTTTCTCGATACCGACGCATGGATCGAGCAGTACGCTCATCGATCGATCCCTGAAATTTTCGCCAGCGAAGGCGAAGAAGCCTTTCGAGATTTGGAAACTCTCGCCATCGAACAGTTACTGCAGGAACCGTCGTCGGTGGTTTCTTTGGGTGGCGGAGCGGTTCTTCGGGTCGCAAATCGTGAACTGCTTCGAAGCTCAGGCCGTATCGTATGGTTACGTGCGGACCCGAACATCCTGGCTCAACGTCTTTCGGCCGATTCGTGCCGTGGTTTCTCCCGGCCCAGCTTGACCGGCGAAGATCCGATCCGGGAGATTGAGCATGTGTTAGCGACCCGAACCCCGATTTACAAAACGCTTTGCGATTGGGAGCTGGAAACCGTAGGGCGGACACCAAGCGAGCTTGCGCAGGCCATTGCGGACTGGTATGCTTCTAGCTATCGGGATTCGGAACGGAATACTTAAGCGGCGGACCACCAGGAGTCAGGCGTGAAAAGCGCGATCGAGCTAGTTGTCTTTGTCGCTGGATTGTTCCTGGGAGTGTTTATCAATTACGCGATTTATGCGTGGGCCTTTTTTCCCCGTTCGATTTCCCCGTGGCAGCGGCCCCCGGCGGGCATCGCTCCTCGCAATCTGATTGCTTACACCCCTGTTCTCGGGTGGTGGTTTCGGAGGAGCGAATCGACAGCATGGGGACGCGCGTTTTGGATTCGACCGATGCTGCTCGAGATCCTCGTCCCCGTCCTTCTCGTGCTTCTCTATCGCGCGATGATGGATGGGTTGACCATTCCGCTAGCGATTCGAATACCGGCGGAAGGAATCGCTGCGGGGGGTGGCGGCGTTACACCGTGGGAGCTGCACATTCAATTCCTGGCGTACAGTGTCGTGCTGGCGTTGTTGACGGTGGCGTCATTCATCGACATCGACGAACGAACGATTCCCGATGTCATCACGGTTCCGGGGACCTGCATCGGACTCGTGGCTTCCGCATTCCTGCCTGGCTGGTGTCTTTGGGAGGTTCCCGAGTCGGACGCGCCGGGGTTACTGAAGATCCTTGCTCCGATGCATGCCAATTCGCCCGACATGTGGGATTCCGCGTGGGATCAGACGGGACTGGGCGGGGCGAGTTTGTGGATTGGTTGTTTGGTTTGGTGTGTCTGGTGCTTGTCGCTGGGTAACTTGCGTTGGATAGCGCGGCGAGGATTTCGCAAGGCGTTGGAGTACGGCTGGGTTGGATTTTGGCGAAGCCCGAACTTGCCGATGATCCTCGGACTGCTGCTGGTCGGTACCGCATTGATTGGAGCGGCTTATTTTGGTTTGTCGCCGGACCGTTGGCGGCAGTTGTTCTCCGGGTTGCTTGGGATTGGGTTGGGTGGCCTGCTGGTATGGTCGTTTCGCATTGTGGCGGGAGGCGTCTTGCGGCGCGAAGCATTGGGGTTCGGCGACGTGACGTTGATGGCGATGGTCGGTGCCCACTTCGGCTGGCAGATCGTTCTGGTTGCGTTTTTCCTCGCGCCTTTGTTCGGCATTGCGCTGGTGATTGTGTACTGGATAGTGACTCGCGACACGAAGATTTTTTTTGGCCCATTTTTGGCGGCGGCGACTGCCTATCTGATGCTTGATTGGGCACGAGTATGGGATGTGGTTGCGATCTTTTTCGTGCCGCTGAACATCTATCTCATGTTCCTCGCCGGCGTGTTGGTCCTGCTGGGGTCGTTGCTTTGGGTGACTCGGACTGTGAAAGAGGCTCTGTTGGGAGGAAAGGACTCGCCATGAATCAACAGATCAGTTTTCGCCGACTGACGACGTTTTTCGGTTTGTTTGCGACCATCGCTGCAGGCTTGATTGGTTTAGGCCAGGGCTCCTGGAACCTGCCGCTCCTGGTCGGTGTTTGTTCGTTCCTTTCGATTATTTACACCGACATCCTCGGATGGTTTTTTCTGCATCGGGTCTTGGTGTACATCGCGATGATCGCTGGAGCGTGCGTTGCGATCTACGGATTTCTCAGCAACGTCGACGAGAATCGCTTGCTGTCGGTTGGCAATTTGTTGGTTTACGTTCAGTTGCCCTTGATGTTTCAGAAGAAATCGAAACAGGTCTTCGAGCAATGGGGAGTTTTTTTATTGCTGGAATTGGTGGTCGCTGCGTTGGTCAATGACAACGTGCTGTACGCATTCCTACTGTTGCCAGCTCTTGCGATTGGATGCGCCGCCTTGATGGGGCTAGCCCAATTCTCCTCGATCCTCCGCCATAACGAATCGATTTCCGAATCGACTGGACTTTGGGCGAGGCTGCTTCATTGGTTGGGCAAGGAGCAATCGATCACGAACCGCAGTTCGGGCCTTACCTTGGCGACAGTCGTCAATCCTGGGAGCCAAGTGGCGGGCGCAAATGCGACACGGTTGCGGTGGCGAAATGGCATTCTGCCGACCACCTTGGCGACGCTATTTTTTTCGGTTTCCTATTTCTACGTCCTGCCGAGATTGCATAGCGATACTTTTGACGGAGATCGCTACGGTTGGGCCGGAAACAAGATTGGGTTCAACGAGCAGATATCTCTGCAATACATGGGTCAGTTACTGCAAAACGATGCGCCAGCGTTTCGTCTAGCTTTCCGAAACGCCTCGGATGGCCGCGCCTACCGGCCCAATCAGCCGCCCTATGTCCGAGCTACCACCGTGTTTCGTTACGTTGACGGACCGCTTCATGGTTTCTGGGAACCGGCGGACTTCCCGATGGGCTACCCGAACATGGGAGCATTCACCGACATTCCCTCGCCGCTCGATCTGAAATCGGAGATCGTGTCGACACGGGACAAGGTGATTGTGCAAATCACAGAGAAAGAATCGTTTGGCGAGGTTGTTTCTGCGATACCTCCCTTAGCAAACGAGGGTAAATCCCCTTTTCGAGTGGTGCGAGACGACTGGCGTATTGTTGACCCCAGGGAAACTGCCACGATGCAAACCGCTCAAAAGCGGTCCTACTCTTTCTTGACTTATGCTTTCCGCGCGGGACAGGACTCGCCGCTCCTGATCGAGTTCTCGGATTCACTGGATCGGAAATTGAGCGAAACAGGTTCGCAGTACCTTGGGGAAGCAACTCGATTCCCGCGGTCGCTCGATGTTACGATTCCGGAAATGGACCGGATGTTTTCACTTGCTGGCAGGCCGTTCAACACAAAAATCGAAAAGGCGCTTTATCTCGAACGCTTCCTCGCCAATAGCGGTGAGTTCAAGTACTCCCTGTCGTTGACGGGGCCGGTAGATCGATCCCTTGATCCGATCGCTGACTTCCTAATCAATAAGAAGAGCGGGCATTGCCAGTTCTTTGCTAGCGCCCTTGCCCTGCTATTGCGAGCCAATGGAACCCCGACTCGGTTGGTCGTCGGCTTCCGACCGAGCGAATACAACGACTACGGAAGTTATTTTCAGGTGTTGCAGAACCATGCTCATGTTTGGGTCGAAGCTTATTTCACCCTCCAAGAGATTGAGCAGAGTGGATACATCGAGAGAAACAATGCTGCTTTCCCAAAGTGGGCAACCAAAGGGATTTGGCTTCGTTTGGATCCAACTCCCGCGGTCGATGGCTCCAACGCAGGAACAGGGTTTCGTGTCTCGAACATGCAGACCTTCGATGCCGTGCAGGATTTTTGGACCGAAATGGTTATGAATATGGACAAGAGCAAACAGGGTTCGATGTTTTCCCTGTTCGCCGAGTCGAGCAGTGGTCCCTACGCGACGTTTTGGCAACAGATCCAGTCGTTCTTTGCCCAGTTGCAGTCCAGTCGCTTTATCGCAGGTTTCCTCTCCCCCGATCGTTGGTTCTCTGCTCGCATTGCGATCGCTGTTTTCCTCATCGGCGTTTTGTCGATCGCGGGATGGCGTGGACTGTCCTGGGCATTCGGAGGCGGCTGGTCCGATGCGACACGAAGAAAAAGGCAATTGCTCTATGCGAAATCTCGAGTCGATTTCTATGAGCGAGCGGCCAAGCTTCTTCAAAAACTAGGATTTCAACGACAGCCTCACCAAACACCGCGAGAGTTCCTGAATGCATCGGCAAGCCAGCTTCGATTGGCCGGTATTGCGATCGATGATCGCGATCTTTCCGATCCCTTCTATTCGCGAAGATTCGGAACTAGCCAAAGTGAAAGCCCGGAGCAAAACGCTCGGATTCGTGAAGCCATCGCGCAGCTCGAGGCGGCCGTTCGGTCCCAAGCTACTCGAGGATCGAACCCGAGGCACCGCTAAGAGACCGATCCCCCTGACCTTTTTAACCGCAAGAAAACAATGGATCATCAAGATATTGCCCTCGCAATCGACTTGGGCGCATCGAGTGGCCGTGTGATCGCCGCCGAATTGCGCGGGGACCAAATCCAACTGCACGATGTGCATCGATTCGAGAACTCGCCGATACCGATCGGTCGGCGTTTGCATTGGAACCTGCTCCAACTCTGGCAACACATCGAGCGGGGGCTGACCATAGCGGCAGAGCAATATCCCAACCGGATCGCGAGCATTGGGGTCGATACCTGGGGGGTGGACTACGTACTGCTCGATCGCAATGAGGATTTGGTTGGCCCTGCTTTCTGTTATCGGGATCCCCGAACGCGAGGCAAGTTGCAGCGAGCCTTCGATCGCATTTCACGCTCTGAGATCTTCGCCGAGACGGGAATCCAGTTCATGGAAATCAACACGGCATACCAACTCTTTGCCATGCGTGAAGAATCGTCGCCGCTGCTCGATATCGCCGAGCGATTCCTGATGATCCCCGATTTCTTCCATTGGTTGCTGACGGGGAGCATGGTGAATGAATTCACCAACGCGAGCACGACGCAATTGCTACGCCCTGGAGCAGGCGGTTGGTCCACTCGCATCCTAGACGCCCTCGAGATTCCCAGAAAACTCTTTTCGGAGCCGGTCCAACCGGGGACTGATTTGGGGAGCGTTCGCGGCCTGGTTCGGACGCGCACCGGCCTGGACGAGCGAACTCGGGTGGTGGTTCCGGCGACCCACGACACCGGAGCCGCTGTCCTAGCGGTCCCTGCCGAAGGATTCTCCCTGAGCAAACCGAATTGGTGCTACATCAGCAGCGGTACGTGGTCGCTGATGGGAGTGGAACTGGATCGACCGATCCTCAATGAAAAAGCGCAGCGTTACAACTTTACCAACGAAGGGGGAGCGCAGGGAAGTGTGCGACTGCTGAAGAACATCGCGGGGCTTTGGCCGTTCCAACAGTGCCGCGCGTCGTGGCAACGTCGCGGCAAACCGTATGATTGGACGACTCTCACTACGCTCGCCGCCGAAGCCAAGCCGCTGCAGCATTGGATCGATTTGGAGCATCCTATGTTCGTAGCACCGGACGATATGCTCGATGCGATCCTAGACTACATGAACAAAACCGGCCAGCGAATGCCTGATAGCGACGGAGCTGTTGCCCGGGCGACCCTCGAATGCCTCGCCCTCCGATACCGAGTCTGCCTGCAGTGGCTCGAGGATCTCCTCGGTTACCCCTTGGAAACCATTCACGTCGTCGGTGGTGGAGTCAAGAATCAATTGCTCTGCCAGATGACCGCTGATGCTTGCAATCGTCGTGTAATTGCCGGGCCGGTCGAGGCAACCGCACTGGGCAATGTTATATCGCAGTTCCTAGGCATGCAGCGTTTCGAGTCGATCCCCTCGGTCCGCAAATGGATGCGTGCCTCGAGCGTGCTCGAGGTCTTTGAACCGCAGAACCCAGAATCTTGGACAGCAGCCGCGGAACGATTGGCAAACAACGCCTTGCCGCACGTGTGATCGTGGTTTGAGGCGGCTCGTGTCCTGTTCGCTTCTATCCCAAGAACAGCGGCTTCATGTGCCGCTCGAAGAGATTCTCTTTTACATTCCGAGCGATCACATCCGCGTGCGCCTCGAGAAGCGACATGTAGCGAGGGCCAGCCAGCGCCGCTAGCTTGAAGGAGACATGGAGCAATTGCCTGAGACTCGGATTGAATCCGGAATGATGTCGGTCGTGCCTCAGGGCCCCGACCCAATCGCTTCCTTCCCAATGGGATACCGCGTTGGGGGTCGGTAGCTGCGAGGGCGCGATGTCGATTACCGTTGCGTACGGAGCGGTCAGCACATCCATTTTTTCCCGGGCCGCAAGATAAATCTCGCGGACGAAGTCCGCTCCCTCTGGTCCTGATTCGGCCAGGCCGATCAATTCCTCGAGCCAAGTGGTTCCTGCGGTCTTGATATGCAACCCAGCGCCGCGTGCGGCGATCGCGCGGCGAATGATCGGATAGAGCGAAAACTTGTCGCTGCCACTGTGAACACTTAGCTTGAGGTTCGAAGGCAAACCGTACGCTTGGATCGCGTGCTCAATCACCGATAGATCGTCGAGGAATTCCCGTTCGAACTGCTCCAAATCACCGACGTAATCAACACCCTTATTGAACCGACCAGTGAACTTGGGCGCAATGGTTTGGAGCGCGAGCCCCTCGTCCGCCATCGCGACCAAGATCACAAGCAGATCCTGGGGCGTTTGCGGCTGGTCGGTTTCGTCCATGGAGACTTCCGCGATGAAGCCGTCCGCCCCTTTGCGGGATTGGATGTGGCGAAAGATTTGCCCCGCCTCCTTGACGGCGCGCAGGTAGTTGCGGGCGATTGAACGCAGAATGTCTTTGGACAACGGGAGAGGATTTGCAATCCCAGGCAATGCCACGTGCGAGTGCAGTTCTGGGTGACGCGCGACAAAAGACTCCAAATCGGCATCCGTCGCCGGAGTTCCAATCGAATCGGCCACATCGATCGTAAAAAAATCGCTCGGCTCGATAAACCTGTCGACGGTCTCCAAACGGATGTGGTCCGCGTCAACGTGCCAAGCATGATTCCAGCCACACTGGTGAACAGCCTGCTCGGCAGCGATACGCACGTTTGACGGTTCTGACCCGATGAAGGTGTGTTCGCGATTCGACTTGTTCCAAACCGGAATCACAAGGCATCCATCTTGTTCCAGTTGCTGAAACGCTTGAAGTTGCGCCGCAGCTTGGTGACCGAAACGGTCGCCGACCCCAAACGAGAACCGTGCTAGTGGCAGCATATCCAGGCAAAATTCAATGAGAGTGAAGTTGGTCGGACGGGAAGTCGTCGCTCCGTGAGACTCCGGCGGATTGTAGCAAAGACGAACAGGAAATCGAGAGTTCGGGTTGGGTAGGTACGGGGAATAGCTCCCGTTGTTCGCCCTCGGCATCTCGCAAACCGAGATGGGATGGGTCTCGTAATCCTACGATCTAAAAAAACGAGTCGATTGTAGCCGATGCTACACTTTGCGAATTGCAACGATGGACGATGGGCCCATCGTCAGATTGCGGCGTTTGGGGACGACCGGTTCGGCATTCACCAGGTCCCATCGGTGCTCGCTGAGGAGCGTCCCGAGGACAATCGCCATCTCGTAAGCGCGCCATCTCGTAAGCGGCAAACGCAGCGCCGATGCACCGCCGGTGTCCTCCGCTGAACGGCAGGTATTCAAACGGCGAATAGTTCCGTTCGAGGAATCGTTCGGGACGGAATGCATCCGGGTCGGGGTAGACCGCGGTCGAGGTATTGATTCACTTTCTCGAGCGCGACCTCTTGCATCGCGGAACCGTAGGCACGCATACGATCGCCGTGAAACATGGGCATGACCAGTTTGCGTTCCCGCCGATGCGTTTCTCCACCCATCGTGAGCATGGAGCCCTCGCCGAGGATCGGCACCAGCGCACCGGTTGCGAACGGATCGTAATTGGCGGGATCATTCCCGAAAATCTCTCGGATCAAGTCGGCGCGTCCGGTGATGACGACGCGTCCCGCTCTGCCTCAAAGGAGGTGTCAATCCACTCCCTCGGAGGTCTTTCCTTCTTCGATGCAGAAGAGGCGGTTTCGGTTGGCGATGTAGATACGGCCGTTTGCGGTGATCGGCGTCGTGTAGACAGCTGACCCAACATTGATCTCCGCGATGAGGTTCTTGTCCGCGGACAACTCGAAGATCGAGATGTCGCCATCTTCGTCCCCGATGTAGACCTTGCCGTCAGCGATCAGGGGGGAAGCCCACGATGCTGCGAGCATGTCGTGAGTCCAGTGCGATTTGCCAGTCTTCACATCGAGGCAATGAACTACGCCGGAGAAGTCGGCAATGAACAGGAGATCGTTCTTGATGGCGACCGTTCCGCAGGTGCGGTGCATGGTTTGTTCGAAGTCGTTGGGGTCGTTCCCGATGTAGTGCCAGACGGCCGCGGAGTTGGGGTTGTCCCGCTCGAGATCCCCTTCGGCGGCGACCAACGCTTGCTTCCGCTTGGGCGGAATAACTTTCGTGGGATCCTTCGAGTTGTACACGAGGGTCGGGCTGATATCCCCTTGCTTGTCCGGGCTGATGCACCACAGGTGCCCACCTCCTTCGCCGTGCTCAGGGTCTTCGCCGACGGCGACGTAGATCAGTCCGTCGTAGATGACTGGGGTTGCGATGATGTGGTTGCGGGTTGCCCCGTAGAGCTTGTAGACGGAATCTTTGGGATTGCAGTCAAACTTCCAAAGCATCTTGGCTTTGCCGGCATCCCCACGCGCGTCAAAGCTGTACAGCCATCCGTCGCCTCCGCCAAAGATCACCTGTTCGACCCCGTTGAGGACCCCATAGGCCGGGGACGACCATTGTCCATGCAGAATGTTCGCGCCAGGCGTGTTATCGGTCCAGAGAACTTCTCCGGTGAAACGGTTGAGGCAGATAAAGCTGGGGGCTTTCTCTTCGGGGACCGTGATGTGGCCGTCGTCAACGCCATTGGAGGTGTTCACGAACAGAAGGTCCCCCGCACAAGTTACCGAGCAGCTGCACATGTTGTGCTGCGATACGCCCAGTTGGGCCATCATGTCGACTTTCCAAACGACATCGGCTTCGTCTTTGTTCTCGTTCGGCTCCTTGGTGAACGGACCGTCATTCTCTCCATCGAGGAAACCTTCGGCGTCGACACATGCGACCTCGCCGCGGCTGGTTACGTACCAAACGCGGTCGCCATCGACCAGTGGAGCGCAGCAGATGCCCTGGTTTGGCCAATCGTGAACGCGACCGGTCGGTAGTTTCTCGCTGCTGTGTTGCCAGAGGAATTTCCCGGTCTCTTCGTCAAAACAGATCAAGCAGCCGAGGTCGACGGTGGCGGGGTACCTCGCGACATAGGCGTTTCCGTTGTTGGTCCCAACATAGACCTTGCCGTTCGCGACGACTGGATTGCCGTAGGTTTCTGATCCGAGCGGAGCCGACCATCGAATGTTCTTGCCGGATTTGACGTCGAAGGCTGTTGGCATCGGACCTGTTTCGGGAACGTTGTTTCGTTCCGGGGATCCACCCCACTGCGGCCAGTCGGTCGGCTTGACCTTCAGTTTGCTGATCCCCTGATTTGCCACTGCAGTCGCATCGTATGTTTGCCCCAAGCCGGGAGAGTTGATCAGGATCCCGAGAATTGTTGCGAGCGATGCGGAGGTGAGGTGAGTACGCATAAGTTTCTTGACCTATGGGGGACGGAAATGGGGGGCAGGCAGGCGTGTTAAACGACCGAATTATAGTCGAGGGCGGTCATCTCACGAAGGGATCTTCCGAATGGATCATGGCGATCGCGATTTTGGTACGGGAAATCCAGATATTCGGAGAGAAGCAACCTTTCACTGGAAAAGCATTGGAATGCACGTGAGGTAGGAACGCGGACGGCTTGACCATGTTTCCCATGCCTCCGATAATCCGCGTCCATTCGGGGCGATGGCTTTCTTGGAGGACCTTGGGCGACGCGATGAAAATACATGAATATCAAGCGAAGGAGCTGTTTCGCTCCTTCCAAGTGCCGATTCTACAGGGCTTTGTGGCTCGAACCGCCGACGAGGCTGGCGATGCCTATCGAAAATTGGGGGGCGAACTCGCGGTGATCAAAGCCCAGTTGCATGCCGGAGGCCGAGGCAAAGGAACCTTTGTCGAGGTTCCCGCCCAGCGTGGGGTGCAGCTGGTCCGCAGCGCGGACGAGGCGGTCGCCGCTGCGAAAAACATGATCGGCAATCGGCTGGTCACGGTGCAGACCGGGGCTGCCGGTTCGCAAGTCAACCAGGTCTACCTCGAACAAGGGTGCAAGATCGCACGCGAGTTGTATTTGGCGGTTGTGGTCGATCGAGCGTCCAAGCTGCCGCTGCTGATGGTCAGCAGCGAAGGTGGTGTTGAAATCGAAAAGGTCGCGGCCGAGACGCCGGAGAAAATCCTCCGCGAACACTTCGACCCTAGCCATGGACTGATGCCGTTCCAGGTTCGAAAGCTGTGCAAGAAGTTAAACATTCAAGGGAGCGCGGCCAAGAGTGCAGATTTCTTCATGCGGAAACTGTGCGAGTTGTTTGTTCGGCTCGACTGTTCGATGGCCGAGATCAATCCGTTGGTGATCACGGAAGACAATCAGATGATCGCCCTCGATGCCAAGATCACTTTTGACGACAACGCTATGTTCCGTCATCCGGATCTCAAGGAACTGCGAGACATTCATGAAGAAGAGCCCGCGGAACTCCGCGCAGCAGACAGCGGCTTGAGTTTTGTGAAACTCGACGGGAACATCGGCTGCCTGGTCAACGGAGCGGGACTTGCGATGGCCACGATGGACATCATCAAGTACCACGGCGGGGCCCCAGCAAATTTCCTCGATGTCGGGGGTGGTGCGAATACGCAGCAAGTGACTGAGGCGTTTCGTATCATCTTGGCCGATCCCAATGTGAAGGCGATTCTCGTCAATATTTTCGGCGGGATCGCTCGCTGCACCACAATTGCACAGGCCATCATCGATGCATCCAAGGAAGTTGGCTTCGAAGTCCCCTTGGTCGTTCGCCTCGAGGGAACCGAAGTCGAAGAAGGGAAGAGGATGCTCCGCGAAAGCGGGCTGGCCATCATCTCCGCCGACGACCTGACCGATGCGGCCAAAAAAGTGGTCGCGTCCATCGCTTGATCTCACCATCACTCCATTCGAGTAGCTATTCCATGAGCATTTTCGTCAACAGCGACACCCGGGTCATCTGCCAAGGGATCACGGGGAAAGCCGGAGCGTTCCACACCAAGGGATGCAAAGAATACGGCACCAAGATGGTTGGGGGGGTAACTCCCGGCAAATCCGGGGAATTGGTTGAGGGACTCCCCGTCTTCGATACGGTCGAAGAAGCAGTCCAGAAAACCGGTGCAAATGCAACAATGATCTTCGTTCCACCGCCGTTTACGGCGGACGCGATTCTCGAGGCAGTCGACGCAGGCATCGAAGTCATCTGCGCGATCACCGAGGGTGTCCCGGTAATCGACATGGTCCATGTTTACGACGTTGTCAAACGGAGCAAGTCGGTTTTGATCGGACCAAACTGCCCAGGGGTCATCACTCCTGGACAATGCAAGATCGGTATTATGCCAGGCTACATCCACCAACCTGGCAAGGTCGGAATCATGTCGCGAAGCGGTACCTTGACGTACGAAGCGGTCTGGCAAACTTCCAATCTCAAGCTCGGGCAATCGACGTGCGTTGGGCTCGGCGGAGATCCGATCGTTGGCACCTCCTTCATCGATGTCTTCGAGCGATTTGAGAAAGATGATCAAACCGAGGTCATTCTCATGATCGGTGAGATCGGTGGAGATGCAGAAGAGAAGGCTGCCGAGTACGTCAAGAACCACGTCACCAAACCGGTCGCAGCCTTCATCGCCGGCCGAACCGCTCCGCCAGGAAAACGGATGGGCCACGCCGGAGCGATCATCACCGGTGGGAAAGGGACGGCAGCCGAAAAAGTATCGGCCCTGGAAGCGGCAGGGATCGTTGTTGCTCCCTCGCCTGCCGAAATGGGGCAAGCCGTGTCGGAGGCACTCCGTCGTCGCGGTTAGGCGAGCGCCGCTCCATCCTCGAAAGTATCTCCCCATGGATGTCGCGCTCGAACGCTTTCGGAGACAGATCGCATATCCCGCGATCGGCATGCCAGGTCAGGAGCGGCTCGCGGGTAGCAAAGTCGCGATCGTCGGACTCGGGGCGCTGGGGTCTACCATCGCAGAACGACTCGCTCGTTGCGGCATCGGCTGGATCCGCTTGATCGACCGTGACTGGGTCGAACTCGATAATTTGCCGCGCCAGGCGCTCTACACGCTTCACGACGCCGAGTACCATCTTCCAAAGGCAGTTGCGGCCGCAAACCATTTGGCCAGTATCGATCCAACGATTCATCTTGAGCCAATGGTGTGCGATCTGACCCATCGCAACGCAGACAGTCTGCTCCGTGGCGTCGATTTGATCTTCGACGGTACCGACAACTTTGAGACCCGATACCTGGTCAACGATGCCAGTGTTTCTTTCGGCATCCCGTGGGTGCATGCTGGGATCATCGGCGCTTCGGGCCAAGCCATGTTGGTAGCGCCTGGGAGGTCCGCTTGCTTCCGTTGTTTGCTTCCCGAAGTTCCTCCCTTGGAAAGTTTGCAGACCTGCGACAGCGTTGGAGTTCTTGGACCGGCCGTGGGAGTGATCGCCAGTTGGCAGGCGTTGCTCGGTATGAAGTGGTTAGTGCAACCGGAAACGGGAGCGGCTTCAAGCGCGACCAGTCCCTTAACCGTTTTTGAGTTATGGACCGGCGAGGTGAGAAACTTGGCGCTGCAGCGCACGCTCGATTGCCCTACCTGTGTTGCGAGGCGTTTTGAGTTTCTAAGCGGCGCTAGCGCGTCGGACGTTCGCGTGCTGTGTGGGAAAAATGCCGTGCAAATCCAGGCCCCCGAAGGACGCCGGGTCGATCTAGCGTTGCTCGCCGAACGGCTCCGCAAAACCGGCGAGGTTATCGAGACTCCGTTCCTGGTTCGGTATTCTGTCGACTCCTATCGCATCACCGTTTTTCCAGACGGGAGAGGCATAGTCCATGGAACCGAAAATCCGGACGTCGCGAGAAAAATTTACGCGCGTTGGATCGGCGGTTAAGGAATTCTGGTATCATCTGGTGCTCGACAGTCGGATGTGCTCGCGTAGCGATCCAATGGAACAACGCAATGGAGAATCAAACAGAGCGAATCGAGAAGCTTTCAAGGGAACTCAGGTGAAAAACCTGGACGCGGTCGGCACCGTAAAGTCGGACCTCTTGAACGCTTGTGAAACTTACGAGGCACTACGGTCCTAGTGCCCCGTCCGGCATGTTGTAGCGGACATCCGAACGGCTTCCTGTGCCCGCTAAGAGGTATGATGTCGGATGAGTGATCGAAGAGGGTTCACGTTGGTTGAACTGCTGGTTGTGATCGCGATTATCGCGGTCATGGTTGGGTTGCTGTTGCCTGCGGTTCAGGCGGCCCGGGGTGCGGCTCGTCGCATCGAATGTTCTAGCAACATTCGCCAGTTGGGGGTTGCGGTCATGATGTTTCATGATGTCCATCGAAAATTCCCGTGCGCCGCCCTTCCCGGGTATCCGAAGTCGCAGGCATGGTTCGGTGAAGTGGACTATGCGACCAACTTGGTGGCGAAAGAGAACGGGATTCTCGCGCCGTTCTATGAGCGCAACGGAGCGATCATCCGCTGCCCGGATATGACCGGCATCGACTTGTTGTATGGTGGGGAAACCGGGGGGTATGGCTACAATCAGAACCTTGGGACCACGATGTATCCTCCTCCCAGCTATGCACCTCGCGTCGTTCAACGCCGCATGGCGGATTTCGCCCAGGTCGGCACCACCAGGATGATCATGTTCTCCGACGCCGCCAGAATCCAATTGCCCTGGGCGGGAGATCCGAACTTGAAAGCGACCGAAAATTTTTACATCCAAGGTCCGGACGACTTCGAACTCTTCACCGCGCCGGGAACCCATGCCCGTCATGCCGGTGAGTTGGCCATGGTATGTTTCTTGGACGGGCACGTGGAGTCGATGCGATTGAGCACCGCTCCTCCGCCGGGGCATTGGCCTCAATCGGCCAAAGACTTGGCTGCGAAACAAAAGATTGGATACCTGACCGTGAAGAGTTGGGGGGATGATGTATCGGGACCAGTTTACAGAACCAGCAATTAAGAGGTACGGAATATGAGAACCACAACCATCCTCACTTTTTTGGCAATTGCGGCGTTGACCCGTGCCGTGCCGCACCCTCCCAACTTTGCCCCCATCGCGGCGATGGCATTGTTCGGAGCCATGCGGTTTCAACGGGCTTGGTCAGCATTGCTTTTCCCAGTCGTGGCCATGTTGGTTTCCGACGTGGCGATCGAAGCGGCATACCGAATGGGGTACTCCCAGTCATGGGGAATGCATCAAGGTATGTGGGTGATCTACTTGTTGATGATGTTGATCGGAGCGCTCGGGCTACTGTTTAAGGATCATCGAACGCAACCGGGGCGGATCATTGGGCTTTCGCTGACGTCTTCGGTCATGTTTTTCACCCTTAGTAACCTCGCCGTCTGGTTCTCGTCGACGATGTACGAGAAGAGTCTTGCGGGGCTTATGGCGTGCTATGCGGCGGCGATCCCTTTCTTCCAATGGACCGTGTTGGGGGATTTGACCTACTGCGGTATCCTGTTTGGCTCGTGGGCGTTGATGGAGTTCCGGTTTCCCATTCTCAGATCGCAAACGCAAACGCGATGAGAACCCAGATCGCTCTGCCCGCAGCGTGAACTTGGCGAAAGGCAGGCCGTTCTAGAAAATGGAAAAACTCGGAACCATTTCAAAAATTCAAGATCTCGGGATCGGCGGTCGAGTCTATTTTGGTATCGTATCCAAGGCTGAAGAACGGGTTCTTCGGTAGGCGTGTTTTTACTTTGGCCCACAAGATTGACAATTCACCATGCGATATGCCTTTCGACTCGCAGAGTTGCTCGGCCACACTCCGGATCGTAAAAAGCGTCCCGGCACGATTAAAGCGATCGTCGAGTACACGGGGCTGGACCGGCATCAAGTAGCTGCTCTGCTCAAAAACGAAGCCAAGTATATCCCCTTAGAGGCGTTGTCGCGTCTATGCGATTACTTGATCGAACACGGATACGCTCGCGCTGAAGAATTGCCGGGTGCGTTGTTTGCGGTGACTCCCGAAAACTTTTGGGAACTGCTCGCCCGACGTTCACGGCTGGAAATTTGCGTCGGAGTGCGGAAGCCACCCGATCATGACAACGCCGACACGGCCTGGATTGTCGCCTCCGACAGCGTGCTTGCGGGGGAAGTGCTCAATGGAGTTTCGACCTTGGGGGGAACCGCCAAGGCCCTTTCCGGGAAGCGAAGCGGGGGCAAGGAAGTTCCGCACATCGAACACTTGAGACAGTCCCTGGTCTGGAGTCCCGGGACCATGAGCGAGGATCAAGTCCAATTGCGCGCCGAGACGGTGTTCCAGGATTTTTCAGATATCAATGGGGACAAGGCGTTGGTCTGCTTGGGGTCGGTCAAGAGTAATCCGGCCGTTGACTTGGTGTTGGCGAATGCTTTCTCGTGCAAACCCTTCACATCGCAAGATAACGTGCAGAGGGCAAGCGATCGTTCGCTACCATTCTTCCTCCGGTATCGCGATCGTGATCCTCATCCGCCCGCTTGTTCGGCGGGCATGTGCTTGAGCAAGTCGGAGAAATGCGATGAGCCTGGTCTTTATTATGAGCAGGCTGACGGCACGTGGACCTTTGCAGGTGGGTCTTCGAAAGGGAAGGATGCAGCGCTCGTCTTCTATATCTTTAGGGAGTCCCTCGGTCGCCTCGACATGGTGCTGAGCGGATTCTCTGGCAGGGCAACGCGATTGCTGGCTCGCACCCTCGCCCATCGCGCGGAGGACTTTTGGCCCCCCGTATTCCACGAAAACTACCTTCAGGTTGGAGCGTACATCGTGCAATACCAGGCATCCGATGAAGTGGACGACCCCGCAGACATCCTATCCACCGACCTGATGGCAAACGCAACGGTGATTCCGTTGCCGGCCGAAGCGATCGCCAAACGCCTTGGGAAGGGTTCGCATTTGGTGCAATGAGTTCTCAGCCTCATCCCGACGTGCAAGAGGTGCTGGACCTTAGCGTCCAGCTCGGGCGCTTGCGCTTAAAGAATCCAATCCTTGTTGCCAGCGGCACCTTCGGATACGCCAAAGAGATGTCGGGGATCGTAGACCTGACTCGCCTTGGAGGAATTCTCCCTAAGACGATCACGCGAAGTCCGAGACCCGGCAATGCCCCATGGCGTACGGTCGAGACATCGGCTGGGCTTCTCAATGCGATCGGACTCGACAACGACGGTATCGATTATTTTGTTGACCACCATTGGCCGTATCTGAAAGAGTTGTCGGCGGACATTATCGTTAGCGTTGCTGGGAAGTCCGAGGAGGACTTTGTCTATCTCGCGGAACGCCTGGCTCCGTTGGGATTGTTCGCTATAGAGTTGAATATCTCGTGCCCGAATGTCACCGGTGGAATCGACTTTGGGACCGACCCCGCGGCGTGTGCTCGCGTGGTGTCGGGGGTTCGAAAAGTGATCGAAGCCCCGATTTTGACCAAGCTGACGCCGAACGTGACCAGCATTTCCTCCATCGCCAAGGCGGCTTGGGACGCGGGGACCGACGCGGTGACGTGCATCAATACCGTGTTGGGCATGGCGATCGATTGGCGCAAACGCAAGCCGATGTTGGCGAATGTTGTTGGGGGGCTGAGCGGTCCCGCCATCAAGCCCATCGCGCTGCGTTGCGTGCACCAGGTAGCGCGAAGTTGCGAGGTTCCGATCGTCGGTGTTGGGGGAATCGCAACTATCGATGACGTGATGGAGTTTCTGGTTGCGGGAGCTTCGGCGGTGCAGATCGGAACAGCAAACTACTACAATCCCTTGGTGTCGACGGAGATCCTCAATGCGCTCCCCGGGGCGCTTCGATTCCTAGGGAAAGATCGAGTCCAAGACGTCGTGAGATCGTTGCAAATCCAATCCAATTAGACAGTCGATGGCATTATGCGAGTATTGAGTGGCATCCAACCTACGGGTCGATTTCATTGGGGCAATTACTTTGGCGCGATCAAGCAGTACATCGAGTTGCAGGAAGAGAACGATGGCTTTTACTTTATTGCAGATCTGCATGCCCTGACCACCGTGCGTGATCCCGGTCAATTGAAAGCGAACGTATGGGACGCCGCGCTGGACTTGCTGGCCTTGGGCTTGGATCCACAACGAGCAACCTTGTTTGTTCAATCGCACGTTCCCGAGGTATCAGAGTTGTACTGGCTATTGATGACGGGAACCCCCATGGGTTTGCTCGAGCGTTGTGTCGCGTACAAGGACAAGATGGCCAGGGGCATCAAGGCGGACGCGGGGTTGTTTTCCTATCCGGTATTAATGGCCGCGGATATTTTGGCTTACGATTCCCAATGTGTTCCTGTAGGCGAGGATCAGATCCAGCACATCGAGGTCTGTCGCGATTTGGCGGGCAGCTTTAACCATCACTACCGAGATACTTTTGTGGTGCCGTCGGCGCGGGTTCTTCAGGAGACAGCGAAGGTCCCTGGGACCGATGGCCAGAAGATGAGCAAGAGCTACGACAACACACTTGCGCTATTCGAGGATGCCAAGGAATTGCGAAAGAAAATCATGCGCATCAGCACCGATTCACGTCCCATGGAGGACGCCAAGGACCCAGAGAGCGACCATCTTTATCAACTCTATTCGTTATTCGCGACTACCGAACAGCGCGAGGAAGTGCGGGCGATGTATCTGCGGGGTGGATTTGGATACGGAGAAATCAAAAAGCGACTCGCCGAGGCCGCGGATGCATTTTTGGAGCCTCTTCGGCAGAAACGCCAACAACTGGTCCGGGATCAAGATGCAGTGAAAAAGACCTTGGAGGATGGAGCTCGCCGCGCTCGGGAAGTCGCTTCCGCAGTGTTGCATCGAGCTCAAACTGCTTGCGGGCTTCGCGGCTGAACAAGCAAAGGTCGACCAGTCGATGAAGCTAAAAAGTGCACCGGAAGACTTTCGTGTCGACGAGCTGAGCGATATTCAAATGGGCCGCGGTGGGCACGCTTTGTATCGTCTGAGCAAGCGAGGGCTGGGAACCCCCGAGGCTGTCCAGGCGATTCTTCGGACTTGGAACCTCCCTAGGCAAAGGATTTCCTACGGAGGCATGAAGGATCGACATGCCGTGACGACCCAGTACGTCAGCATCCAAAACGGACCTCGTTCCGACATCGAGGAGCGATCGTTTTGCCTGGAATATCAAGGCCAGATTGCCCGGCCCTTTGTCGCCTCGGACATCCGAAGCAATCGGTTTGAGATCCGTCTACGCGCCATTTCTGAACCGAAGCGACTCCAATATGAGTCTCGCATTTCACTCGCGAGCCAACACGGCATCGTCAATTATTTCGATGACCAGCGATTTGGATCGATCGGCATCTCCGGCGAGCTGATCGGTGTTGCGTGGTGCAAGGGCAACTATGAACGAGCGTTGTATCTCGCGCTCGCCGAGCCCAACACCCACGATCGACCTCGCGAGAAGGAGCAAAAAGAGATCCTGAGGCGTTGTTGGGGAGACTGGGTGGCCTGCAAGGAGCGTTTGGACCGGTCGCACCGACGGAGCATCGTAACGTATCTCGTCGATCATCCTAACGATTTTAAGCGCGCTCTGGCATTGGTTCGGCAGGATCTGCGGGGTATCTATGCAGCGGCGTTTCAAAGTTGGGTATGGAATCGCTGGCTGTCAGGTTTGATGGTGGATCGGCTCGGAGCATCGCGCGTTCGATGGATGTCGTCGAAGTGCGGTGAATTGGCGGTTCCAGAGGGATTGGATACGAAAGCAGACCGGGTCTGGGGCGAGTTGGCAGCCGGTTCGATCCCTCTGCCATCGGCGCGGATTCATGCATGGCCCGAAGGAACGCTGCCTGCCCTCGAGGAGGTCTTGCGTACCTTGGAAATGACGGTGCGGGAGATGCGTTTCAAATATCCCCGTGATACCTTTTTCTCGAAGGGCGTGCGTGCGATCCGGTTGATCCCCAACGAATTGAGCTGGCGCTGGGAGCCCAGCAACGACGTTTCTGGAACCAGCGATTGGGTTCTCGGTTTTGAGCTTCCGCGCGGTTGCTACGCCACGATGGTGATTCGGCAATGGACGCTGGAGACGGAGGAGTCGGATGAATTGGAGGTCGAGAACGAGGAGTTCGGGGAAACTGAGTCGGGGAAGTCAGCGGAGTCAGGGGACGCGGAGTCGAAGAATGTTTGATGCCGTTATTTTCGATTTGGACGGAACCTTGATCGATTCCCTAGCGGATATCGCTCACGCGGCGAACGCGGTCCTGGTCGAAAACCATCGGGACCCGCTGCCGGTGGACCAGTACCGATCGCTGGTTGGCGACGGTGTTGGTGTACTGATGGAAAGGATCATGCCGGATACGAGCCGCGATGAACTGCTCCATGCCTCTTGCACAGCCAGTTTCGTCAGGCATTACGAAGCACATTGGAATAAATGTTCTAAGCCCTACGAAGGGATCCCGGATCTCTTAAATTCGCTGGTTGCAGCAGGGATGCCTATGGCGGTCCTGTCGAATAAACCGGAGGCGTTTACCAAGCGTTGTGTCGCTTACTTCTTTCCGACCGTTTGCTTTTCGGTCGTTGTTGGTCATTCGGAGCGATTTCCGAAGAAGCCTGACCCTGCCAGTGCGTTATGGATCGCGAGAGCCATGGCAATCGATGCGGATCGTATCGCTTATGCGGGTGATACGAACACCGACATGAAAACTGCGGTCGCGGCCGGTTTTTTCGCGATGGGGGTGGCATGGGGTTTTCGAACGCGCGAGGAACTGCTCGAAAGCGGTGCTCGCGCGGTCTACGATCATCCGACCGACCTGCTCGAGGGGCTGTTGAGCCTCTGATCGCGCGAAAATAGCGAGACTTTTCCGCACGACGCGATTTTCGTGGTAAGGTTGTCCGTGGATCGAAAACTGGGCTCGTCGTAGGTTCTCGTTCCTGGAAAGGTGTGCTTCTGTGAATCTGATACAGCGTACTGAACAGTCGAAGCAAGCTGAATTCGATAACACCAAGCGCCGCATCCATCAGCGGCTCGTTGACAAGCTGGATTTGTCCCGGGTTGGCGATCTCAAGGGGGAGTCATTCCGTCGCGAGATCCGTATGGTTGTCGAGCATCTATGCGACAGCGACAACACGTATCTAAACCGGGCTGAGCGCGATCGTCTGGTCGAAGAGGTTCTCGACGAAACGCTAGGTCTCGGTCCCTTGGAAATGCTTTTGAAAGACGCTTCGATCAGCGATATTTTGATCAATGGTCCGAAGAGTATTTATGTCGAACGGCGAGGAAGGCTAGAGAAGACGGAAGTTGAATTCCGCGACAACAAGCATTTGATGCAGATCATCGATCGCATCGTCTCGCGCGTTGGTCGGCGGGTCGACGAAACATGTCCCATGGTGGACGCGCGGCTAGAGGATGGGTCCCGCGTCAATGCGATTATTCCTCCGCTCGCTCTGGACGGAGCCGCCGTCTCAATTCGTCGATTTGGTTCAACTCCCTTGGCGTTGGAAGGTCTGCTGAATTTCAAGGCCTTCACCCCAGAGATGGTGATGTTGCTCGAAGGGTGTATCAAGGCTCGATTGAATGTAATCATCAGCGGAGGTACAGGTTCGGGCAAAACGACGCTCCTCAACACGCTCAGTAGCTTTATCCAGAACGACCAGCGCGTCATCACGATCGAAGATGCTGCGGAACTGCAATTGCAGCAGGAGCACGTGGTTCGCTTGGAGACTCGACCGGCCAACATCGAAGGCTCCGGTGCTGTTACCGCCACGGATTTGGTTCGAAACGCGCTTCGAATGCGTCCTGAGCGCATTATTATTGGTGAGTGTCGTGGTCCGGAGACCTTGGACATGCTTCAAGCCATGAATACCGGCCACGATGGCTCGATGACCACGATTCACTCCAACTCGCCCCGCGATGCGATCGCCCGTTTGGAGACGCTCGTCATGATGGCTGGGTTCGAGTTGCCAGTCAAAGCGATTCGGCAGCAAATCGCCGGCGCTGTCGATCTGATCATTCAAGCCAATCGCTTGCAGGGTGGACCGCGTAGGGTTTTGAACATCACCGAAGTGCAAGGATTGGAGCAGGATACGGTTGTCCTGCAGGATATCTACCGATTTATCCAGGAAGGCGTTGACGAGAACGGTAAAGCTCATGGCTACTTTGAAGCGACAGGAGTCCGCCCGAGCTTCATGGCAAGGCTTGAGGCCGCAGGAGTTCGACTTCCCTCGAGCGCATTCCGACAACGGATCATGATGAAGGCTTAGGCACACCCATGGAAATCATAATCGCATTATTTGCTGGCGCGAGTGTCGCTGCGTTGGT
>Ga0315904_10000132_pt1 | contig 118107 bp, 83 predicted proteins | sample LakEriMetagenome_6_FD_203529 | JGI IMG/M metagenome (GOLD analysis project Ga0315904, IMG submission 203529) | Freshwater fungal communities from buoy surface, Lake Erie, Ohio, United States - Buoy 12 MA120 | ecosystem: Environmental > Aquatic > Freshwater > Lake | place: USA: Lake Erie, Ohio...
ATCGTTGGAACCGTTGTTGAGTTGTGCTGGTGTAATACTTGCCGTTCCGGATGAATTTAAATAGACAGTATTATTGCGGGTCAATGTAATTGGACGTACTGTATCAAGTACTGTAACCGTGGCTGTGACTTGTCCTATATTACCAGTGCTATCTTTTGCATACAGCGTTACTATCTGGCTGCCAATTTCTGAGCAACTGAATGTATTAGGCAGCACCCACATCGAGTCAATTCTGCAATTATCTGCCGATCCATTGTTTAACTGTATTGCTGTAACGCCAGCTATGCCAACATTATTAAGATATACATTTATATTTTTTGAAATAACAATAGGCCTAACTGTATCCAATACGGTGACAAGTGCAGTATTGCTGCTGAAGTTACCGCTGCTGTCAAATGTGGTTAAAGTTACAGTATTTGTACCCAAATTAGCGCAGCTAAAAGTTCTGGGAAAAACGGCTATACTATCTATTGAACAATTATCCGTAGAGCCATTATTTACATCGGCAGGTAAAATCATTAAAGAGCCGGACGCATTTAAGTAAACGGTAATATCTTGTGTAACAGTTGAAGGACGGATAGTATCCAGTACTGTTACTGTAGCTGTCATTTGTCCAATATTTCCTGAACTGTCAATTGCAAAAAGTGTAACCGTATTATTGCCAAGTTCGGTACATCCAAATGTATCGGGGAATACCCACATCGAATCTAAGTTACAGTTATCAGTCGATCCATTATTTACATCGGCTGAAGTAATACTCACTGTGCCGCTGGCATTAACATAAACGGAAATATTTTTTGTAATTACTACGGGGCTAACAGTATCAAGTATGGTTACATTAGCAAAACTGCTGCTGAAATTCCCACTTTCATCATACGTGGTAAGCAGTACGGTATTAATACCGATGTTGCTGCAGCTAAACGTATTCGGAAAAACATACATGCTGTCTATATTGCAATTGTCTGTTGAACCATTATTTACATCTCCTGGTAAAATACTAACTACACCCGATGCGTCTAAATAAACTGTAATATCCTGAGTTGTCGTTATTGGACTAATAGTATCCAGAACTGTAATGGTAGCAGTAGCTGTACCAACATTAGCACTGCTATCGAACACAGCAAGCACAACAGAACGAGTACCCAAGTCACTGCAAGTTAGAAGATCAGGTGTTACGGTTATATTGGCAATACCACAATTATCGGTTGAGCCGCTGTCTAAGTCTGATGCTGACAATACGACTGATCCGGTAGCGTCTAAATAAACAATGCTATTCCTTGCCAGTGTATGCGGTGAAATTGTATCTGTAACATTTACAGATGCTGCCTCAATAGCAACATTTCCACTGCTGTCTCGAACATATAGAAAAGCTATTTGATTGCCAACAGATTGGCAGTTAAACGTATTGGGCAATACCCACATGCTATCTATACCACAATTATCGTTAGCCAGATTGTATACATCTGACACATTCAGTGTAGCCTCCCCAATTTGGTTTAAATACAGCGTTGCATTGGCGGTGGATACTATAGGTATTAGTGTATCTAAGACGGATACGTTTGCAAAACCTACTGTTGTATTCAGGCTATGATCAAATGCCGTAACCTGTATCGTATTGTCACCCCTATTTGCACACGATAACGTAGTGGGTGAAATATTGAATTGAGTAATAGCACAATTATCATACGAAGCCGAATCAATCAGAGAAGAATCAAGGTTTATATTTCCGTTGGCATCCAGATACCCTATTACGTTGCGAAGATGCAGTATCGGGCTAATCGTATCCAGTATTGTTACAGTAAAAGAGGCAGAATCAATATTGCCTGACGCATCTTCTGCTATCAAATAAACCGTATTCACACCGAGTTCCAGACAGCTAAACTGGTCGTTTGAGAGTATAAGTGATGTTATGCCGCAATTATCGGTAGATCCACTATCTGCATCAGTAGCGATGAGTGATGCTGCACCTGAAGGATCTAAATATAATGTAATATCACGTGCCCTGGTCTGCGGACGAATTGTATCAGCCACGAGTATATCCACCGATGCTGTGCCTGTATTACCAATCTCATCCATAGCATACAGCTGAACAGTATTCACACCACTGCTGCTGCAATCAAAAGCATCAGGCGCTACCCACATACTATCAATGCCACAGTTATCTGAACTTGATGAATCAACATCCGATGCATTAATTTGTATCTGTCCGTTTACATCTAAATATACAGTTACATTTTGTTTGGTTATAATAACGGGTTCTACTGTATCCAAAACCGTTACCAGTAAAGGCACACTGTCGATATTACCTGAAATATCTGAACCACTAAGCCAAACCACATTATCACCTCGGTGAGCACAGGTAAATGTGTCAATGCTTAATTCCAGCCAACTTATACTGCAATTATCATAACTACCATTATCAACTTGAGATTCGTCTACAACTACATATCCCTGACTATTTAGAAAAACAGTGACATCTCTGGATTTTATTCTAGGCAATAACGTATCAATCAACGTATAGCTGAATGAATCCTGTGAACTGGTACCACTAAAATCGTAACTGATTAAGATTGCCGTTTGCGGTCCTAAATTACTGCAATCCACTTCACGCGGAGTTACCGAGAATGAATCTATTCCGCAATTATCTGTCGAACCGCTGTCTATCGCAATCGGATTGATGGTGTGAAGTCCGTTTGAATCCAGGTATAAAGTTACATGCTGCTTGGCTTCTGTATGTGGCGGAAACGAATCAATTACTGTTAAATTATAAAGCGTACTGGAAACATTATTGAAAATATCGCGCGCAAAAAGTCTTGCCGTATTGGTACCTAAATCTGAACATCTAACGGTATCTGGAGAAACCCACATGCTATCTATCGAACAGTTATCATAACTTCCCATATCCACCTGGAATGGTGTTATAACAGCCCTATTGGCCGTATCCAGATAGACAGTTAAATCCTGTACAAATAAAAATGGTGAAATAGTATCACGTACAAGCACAGTTGCCGTTTGGGTCGACACATTGAAGGATGGATCAGTAAGTGTAAGTGTAACCGTATTGGGACCTACTTCCGAACAGGTAAAAGAATTGGGAGCTACTGAATATGTGGTTATGCTACAGTTATCACGTGAATTACTATCAACAACGGAAGGTAAAAGTGTATAACTGCCAAACTGATCCAAATAAACTGTGGCATTTTTTGTTCGCGCCTGAGGCGATATAGTATCAAGTATGGTAACTGTACATGTTGCTGTAGTAAAGTTACCTGTACTATCCTGTGCTCGTAATGTCACTGTATTTAAACCTACATTGGCACAGGTAAACGAATCAGGAATAGCAGTTAATGTAAACGAGCAATTATCACTAGACCCGTTATCTAAAAATGACCCCGTTATTTTTACCCAACCTGATTGATTCAGGTAAGCAGTTTTATTTTGTGCACGTGCGCGAGGCCTCACTGTATCCAACACCAATACATTTATATTTTTAGTAGATGTATTGTTGTAAATATCCTGCGCAACGAGTGATATTGTTTTATTTCCTACATCAGAACAACCCAATCGTATGGGTATAACTGATATGGATTGCATTCCGCAATTATCTGTAGTACTACTGTCGATCTGACTGACCAGTAAATTTCTGTTCCCGGTATTATCTAAATAGTAAATCAAATTAGCTTTATTCCTTATGACGGGTGGAATAGAATCTCGTATGGTGACAAAGGCAGTAGCAGTACTTACGTTGTTAAAGGTATCAGTAAGCGTAAGCGTCACAACGTGATTCCCTATTTGTGAACAATTAAATGTATTGGGAGAAACCGTTCTTGTTTTTATAGCGCAATTATCAAATGAACCGTTATCGACATCATCGGGTGTAAGCGTAATACTACCGGATTGGCCCACTGATTTAATAATGTTTCGTGTACGTGCCGTAGGGGGTATAGTATCATTCACAACCCGAACAATGCGATTGACAGTAGATGTACATCCGCCAGCTACCGTAATCGTTAGCGATACATTGTAATTTCCGGGCGCTGCATAGGTTTTATTGGGTGCTGCAAGTGTAGATGTGGTAGCGTCACCAAAATTCCAACTATGACTGGTTATTCCACCAATGTTGGCCTGTATGAAGATTTCATCGACACCCCAGTTATCAAATTGGTCGCCCGAGTTCTGTGGCTGATACCATCTGAATCGGGTATTTGGACCCGCTGCACCCAATGGTATAGGAATATTGTACTGTGTCCATGAATAAAGTGGACCGCTTTTGGATGGATTAGGTACCCAATTGGTAATATCTACCCAGGTTGTGCCATTCAATGAATATTGTAAAAACACTCCTTCAACAGTTAGGTCTGGATCCTCACACCCCACATCTGGATCATCTGATCCATATCTCATGTAAAACTGAATGGTACCACCTGCACTCACATTTAGCGGCTGCGTTTGTACAAAACGAACACCTCCTGATCTTGTAGTTGCCCAAAAATAAAAGCTGCTATCAACCATGTAGGTTAAACATGGCTGACCTATTACATAGGGGCTTGACGTCCAACCCACCGGAATTGTAGTAGAAACAAAATTGAAATTTGTAGCTGTGACCTGACCAACAGAGAAATTAAACGTGCGGTTTCCACATACCCCGCTGTCTGGTGCAACGGCTATAGGTGCAGTACACTGAGCTGAAACGCGCAATGTTGCAGTACCCAGCAATAGCAGGCATATCCCAAAACGTACTATGTGGTTAAAATGCATTTGATCGACAGCCTATTCGTATACATTTAGGTTTAGAAATTCTATTTTCTTCATCTCTTCGGCTGCCTCACGGCCCACCAATGATACATAGATGGTAATATCGCGATATTGGTTGTCGCAGGTGGTTTCATAAGTTTGTTTCGGCCTTAAAGCTACACGCTTATGGTACTCAGGCGAGTTGCCTTTGGTATTGGTTAACCGTTCGTTGTAATAAATACGGCAATCCCAGTCAACGGCTATGTACTTTTTTGTCAGGTTCTCTACCCTTAACATTAGTTTATTAGATGGAAAACCGTTTACATCATCGCATGGCTGTACTTTTGTATATACTTTAACTTTTTCACCCGATAGCACCAGCTTCCATTCTGCAAGGTCTGATATATTCAACCAGCCCGAACTTTCCTGAGCCCATAATTTGCCGATGCTTAGGTATAGCACAACTATGACGAACAGAACTCGCTGAAAACTACTTAAATTCATACTATTTCGATTAGTGTTCAAGGTACCGAATATACAACAAAATCAACCAACGAAAATACCGTATTAAGGCCACTTTAACAACGTATGTGACAGAATTCATTCTAAATGCCAAGAGCCGGAATTACCCGGCTCTTATACATCTGTTTTTCAATATATTATAAACAGCTTACTACTTTTTCTTCTTAGCCGGTGTCGGCTTGTAATCGGGCTGTGCCTTAATTTCAGCAATCAGACGTTCGTTATTTTTCACATATGCATCGTCATTATCAGCCTTGGCAAGCTCCATCGATTGGTTAGCAGCCGCCAATGCACCTTCATAATCCTTTAATCCGCGGTGAATTTTTGCTTTTAGTAACCATACCCAGTATGCTTTGGGATTGGCCTCAACAGCCTTGTTAACCCAAACCAACGCCTGATTGAGGTCCTTTTTGTTTTCGTAGTAATAATTAGCGGCTCCATAATACGGGCGCGTATCTTTATTCATTATATCGCCTATCAGCTTCATCAGGCGCTCATCATAGCTGGCAGTTACGTTTAGCGTTATGGCTGTCCTCTCCCACTTCAGCTCAATATCGCAGGCACCGTTCTTAATGTTAGAGACTTCAATGGTAAATGTTTCTATATGTGCGGCTGTTGCAGCCGGTTTCACCTGAATGCGGGCCACATCGTTTTCTTTCTTGTAATCTTCTTCGCTGGTAACGTTTAAATCTTTGGTTAGCACAACAGTCCACTCCTGTTCACCGGGAAATGTAATAAGTCCGTATTTGCCGGCCTTTACATCTATGCCATTTACTTTTACATCTTCTCCAAAACTTATTGTTGTTGCAGCATTGGCCCCTGTTCTCCAGAATTTCCCGAATGGCACCACATCTCCAAATATTTTACGCCCTTTGGCTCCGGGCCTGGCGTAGGATATTTCAATTTTAGAGGTAGCAAAATTCTGCGTTACCGTTGCCGCTGGGCTGGGCTGAGGAAACGGAATAGATTGTGCTTGTACGCTAACTGCAAACAATAGTGCTGCTGCTGCTGATAATACTTGTTGTGTTTTTTTCATGATATTAACTGTGTATGGGTTTTATTTTAAAGATTGGGTGTGCGACCGCCATCAACAGGTAGATTAATGCCTGTTATGTAGGATGCATATTCGCTTGCCAAAAACAGGGCAGCGTAGGCTATCTCATCCGGTGTGGCAAAACGGCCTACAGGTATTTCGGATGTCATCTCCTGAGCAACTTCTTCTGTACTGTGCTGCTGTTTCATGGCTTTGCCTTCAATAATTTGCCTGAGTCTGTCGGTTGATGTGGCTCCCGGTAAAATATTATTAACTGTAATGCCATACGAACCAAGTTCACCGGCCAGTGTTTTCGACCAGTTGGCCACAGCTCCGCGAATAGTATTGCTAACTCCCAGGCCTTTCAGCGGTGCTTTAACTGAGGTTGAAATAATATTAATAATTCGGCCGTAACCTGAGGCACGCATACCGTCAACCAATGCATGTGCCAGTACCTGACTGCACAGCAAATGATGGGTAAATGCGGTAACATATTCGTGCAATTCAGCATCAATAGCAGTACCTGCTGGCGGACCACCGGTATTGTTAATAAGTATATGGTAAACCCTGGGCAGATGCAACAGTGCCTCTACCTTTTCGCGCAAATCATCGGGTTTACTGAAGTCGGCCGAAATAAAATCATGTTTTTGTCCGTGTGTTGTATCTAAATCACGAACAATACGTTCGAGAATACTGGTGTTTCGGGCTACCAGTGTAATATTAGCACCGGCCTTGGCAAGTTGCATTGCTATCGCATACCCAATTCCACGGGATGCTCCGCACACCAGTGCATTTTTATTTACTAATTCAATTTTCATACTTGCGAACTTAATCGTTGAAACAAAGCTTCCAATTTTTCTTTTTTCAAAATTTTTTGGCCGGTTTCGCCCGTAGCTATAATTCGATCGTGCACCCGCGCGGTGTACGAACATACAATTTCATGCTGATTTACTGATTTTAGTATTGCTTCAAACACAATATTTTCGCCAATAAGTGCGGGTGAATGGTGCTGTACGGTTAAAAATGTACCAATTCCTTCTTCGTCTGTTTCTTTCATTTGCAGAACAAACTGCCTGCACGCCCACTCAGCATCGCGGCCAAGGGCAAAGGTAGCGTAAACAGGATGAACCTGACCACTGTCAAATACTGCTGTATCCTGTTCTGTAACCTGTTTTGTGTAATACAGCTTATCGCCTGTGCTGAAGGGATTTTTCATCAGTCGTGACCCATTCTTTTTTGTTTGGTTTCCAAATAATTCAGGTTGTGCGGATTTGGCTTTACTTTAATAGGAACATTCTGCACAATTTCTAATCCGTATCCAATCAGTCCGGCACGTTTTGTCGGATTATTGGTCAATAATTTCATTTTATGTACTCCTACATCTCGCAATATTTGTGCGCCTACTCCGTAGTCTCGTTCGTCCATTTTAAATCCCAGCTTGAGGTTTGCCTCTACCGTATCTAATCCTTGTTCCTGCAATTTGTAGGCACGCAGTTTGTTAATTAAACCTATGCCTCTGCCCTCCTGATTGATATATAAAATTACGCCCTTGCCTTCTTTTTCTATCATATCCATAGCCACCTGAAGTTGCTCACCGCAATCGCAGCGCAGCGAGTGAAAAATATCACCTGTTACACACGATGAGTGTACACGCACTAGTATGGGTTCATCGGGCTGCCATTCGCCTTTTTTAAGAACCAGGTGCTCCTGTCCGGTGTCTATCTGTTCGTATGCAATCAGCTCGAAATGACCAAACATGGTGGGCATTTCAACCGAAATAACACGTTTAATGAGCGATTCATTTTTTAAACGGTACTCAATTAAATCTTTGATTGTAATCAGTTTTAATTGAAAACGCTCTGCTACTTCTACCAGGTCGGTAAGCCGTGCCATGCTGCCGTCCTCGTTCAATATTTCTACAATGCAACCTGCAGGTTCAAAACCAGCAAGCCTAGCCAGATCTATGGCAGCCTCGGTATGTCCGGCTCTGCGAAGCACTCCGTTGGCCTGTGCGCGCAGCGGAAAAATATGACCGGGTTTACCCAGATCGCTTGGTTTTGTTTCAGGATCAATCAGCGCCTGCACAGTTTTGGCGCGGTCGTGTGCTGATATTCCTGTGGTGCAGCCTTTGCCCAGCAAGTCGACCGAAACGGTGAATGCAGTTTCGTGAACCGCATTGTTGTCCTTTACCATCAGGTTCAGTTCCAGCTGCCTGCAGCGCTCATCTGTAAGCGGCACACAGATGAGTCCGCGCCCGTGCGTAGCCATAAAATTAATGATTTCGGGAGTGACATTTCGGGCTGCAGTCAGAAAATCGCCTTCGTTTTCTCTGTCCTCATCGTCCACTACTATTACCATTTTACCGTTGCGTATGTCTTCTATGGCTTCTTCTATACTGTTGAACTTAATCGTCATGTTTTATGTTTTTCAAGGTATTGTTCGTATGTATTTAACAAGCGTTTGCTTACTTTGTTGTTGTCAAAATGCTCCATCACAAATTCGTGCGCTGCCCTTCCTATTGCTGCAGCCTTTCCTTTTTCGCGTAGGCACGTATGTATAGCGGTGGTAAATTCCTCTGCTGTGTTGCACAACAGGAAGTGTTTACCGGATACGCCCGGGATTCCCTGTGCTCCCAATGGGGTTGCGATGATAACTTTTCCTCTTGCCATGGCTTCAATAATTTTTATTCGCATACCACTTCCGGCAAACAGTGGAACCACCATAATGTGCTTATCAGTTACATAAGTTTCAGCATCAGCCACCTCTCCATCAACCTGAACACCGGCTATATTTATGTCTAAAAAAGAGTTGGGCATTCCACGGCCGGCAAGATAAAAAGTTGTTTGTGGGTGCGTGCTGTATATAGCCGGCCAAACATGTTTCAGGAACCACTCCATGGCTTCACGGTTTGGCATCCACTCCATCGAACCCAGATGATAAACAGATGTTGGATAATCTGGAATCGTACACGGTATCATTCCTGCAACATTAGCTCCGGTTGGCGAAACAAATTGTGGCACCGTGCAACCCAGTTCACTCAGGCGGTTTTTATCGTATTCAGTAATCGGTACTACCAAATCAAAATCATTTAGTGTAGACTGCTCAAATTTTTTCAGTCGGGTGTACAACATATGCAGATATGCTCTCTTCAGAGGATTGCTTTCATTTTCGTAAAGCGTTTTCCAGATATCACATTCTACATTGTGCGCACGCAATACACACAATGCCTTGGTTTGCCTGCGTATGGCGGGTAAATACGTTGCCATGTAAATGCTTTCAAATACAATTGTATCAAACGGCTGAGATGAAACAAGCCGCACAAGTTCGGCCTCAAACGTTTTGCTGTAAAATCGGCTTATATTATACGATTCAGAGGAAAATAAATTTAAAAATGCTGCAAGAGGTTTAACCCTATTGTCTACATATGAAAGATGCCAATCGGCCATTTTCGATAACTCTTCGGGCAGGTTTTGCACAAAGTGTTTCGAAGTGTTTAATGCCGCCACAGTAACATGTGCACCGGCATCGTGGTAGCCTTTTGTAAGTTGATAAAAACCGATGGCGCCTCCGTCTTTAAGCGGCCACGGAACCCTGTTCATAAGCTGCAGTATTCTCATTTACGTTTTTTACGGTTTACTATTTTTTTCCATGCAGAAAAATCAAACAACCCCGAATCGTTTGCTGCCTGATAGGTTAGAAATATGCCAATCGGCAGCAATACATAAATAGGCAACCATACACCGGCTATAGGCGATGACGTTTCTGACCTTACCATTTTATCGCCTACAATGGATAAAATATGAAATACGATATACAGCATAACGGATATAACCAGTGGCATACCAAACCCGCCTTTGCGAATAATTACTCCAAACGGTGCACCAATAAAAAACATGATGATGCAGGCTACTGACAATGTGAATTTTTTATGCCATTCAATATTGTAACGGATTACCTGCTTGGTATTGCTGCGTTCTTCATTCAATACATACTCTTGCATAGATTTTATATTTCGTGCATTGTTCAACGCTGTTGCTACAACCTCGCGGCCGCGCCAGCCTGCTAATGAAAGCACGCCCGAAGCCGTATCGGGCAGGTTGTATGCCGCCACACGTTTCATCAGACTGTCGTTCAGTTTTAGGTGGGTGTCGTAATAAGGCTGAACCAGTGTAAGCTTCATATTAGTCATAAAAATAAGCGTATCCATTTTAGCAGCCAGTTTTTGAATATTCAGCATTTGAAACCCTTCCTTAAACAGGCTCTCGTCTGAACGGCTAAAGGCAAAACTCATCAGGTCAAAGACCACTTCTTCTTCTTCAAACAACAGCCTGTTGTGCGGATAACGCACCTGATATGACATATCTTTATCCATCTCTTCGTAGCGTATACCATCATACAGCGTGAAAAACAAAAAGCGATCGTCATTGCTCATGCGCATACGACCTCGTTTGGCTACCATAACCACTGGTCTGAGCAACGATGAGCGGTTGTCGTAAATCACAATATCAAACATATCGCCCGTTTCTACATCCTTTCGCCCAATACGCATATTGATACCGTCAATGCCGTTGTAAAAGACCCCTTCTTTAATCAACAATGCAGGCTTTTGCTGCCTGATATCGTAAAGCAAAGATTTTTGTTTCAAAACAGCCTTGGGTATAAGCGTATTGGATACCGTAAAAGCGAATACACTCAGAAAAATAAGGATAACAAACATGGGCAGAAAAATGCGCCATATGGAGATACCGGCAGCTTTTGCTGCAATCAATTCATAACTCTCACCCAAGTTACCGAATGTCATAATTGATGATAAGAGGACCGCAAGCGGTAATGCCAGCGGAATAATACTTACCATTGCATAAAACATCAGCTGAGATATGACCCACACACTTAAACCTTTACCTGCTAAATCATCAATATACAGCCATATAAACTGCATGAGCATGATGAAAAGCACTACGATAAATGTGGGTACAAACGTGCGCGCAAACTGAACTGTTATGAGACGGTTTAATTTTTTCAACGAATAATGCGATTTTTGAAACCGATGCAAAAATGTGTAATTAAACTGACAAATCACCAACTAATGTTGGCGTCAAACACGGATTATCCGCTGACTAAAAATCAGGTTATTCAGAATATTTGCCTGTTGTTTGATGCGCTGGCCAAAGAACTTCAGTCCACAGCATACCCTGCCACATTTTCTATGCTGAACCATGCCACTTACAAAATAACCAAAGGTGAGAACCACAAAGGATTGCCTTATGTTGTACTCGATTATCCCAAAATTTCAGGGCCACAATTTCCCATTCTTTTTCGCACCGTGTTTTGGTGGGGTAATTATTTCAGTTTCAATGTGCTTGTTCAGGATAAAGAATTACAAAAACACATTAACCTGCACGATGCCACCGATGTATATTTACTTACCGGCACCGATGTATGGGAAAATGACCTGCGAAGCAACGCTTATATAAAAATAAATAGCAACCAAGCACCCGCTGCTCTGCCCGATGCCGACTGCCTGCGCATAGCGTGTATGATACCCATTGATGCTTATGAAACATTAATTGAAAAAAGTCAATTCTATTCCCGGTTAATTAATTCGCATGAGAATCAATAAACGGATAGCCATCATTTACCTTACTTGGCTCACAGCTCCAGCGCTGCAATCCCAGGATGTATTGCCCGGCAGCTGGAACGTGTTAAATGTAAACTATCACCTCAGCCCTGCTGTCAGTTTATTTGCCGAAGGACAAATTCGTTCACTATCATTTTACTCGCGGTTTCACTACCATGAAATAAAAGGCGGAGTAAATTACCATGTGCATCCATCGCTCAGGCTTAGTATAGCCGCTGGCGATTACGATACCTATCGAGAAAACGGCAATTTCATGCGCCCCAAAAACAACGATGAGTTTCGTGTATGGCCACAGTTGCTGATGTTGCAGCAAATTGGCGGTTTCAAAATAGAACAGCGCTACCGCACTGAAATGCGCTTTACTTCAAAGGGATACCGGAACCGCTTTCGATACAGGCTGGGCGTGTCATATCCGTTTGCCAAAACCAAGGAAGGATACTATACATGGCAAGCAGGAGCAAGTAACGAGCTGTTTTTTACTGACCGCGAGCCCTATTTCGAGCGGAACAGGTCAATGATAAACCTGCAATACAGAATGAATAAGGCTGTAGCTGTACAAATAGGATACATTCATCAGTTCGATTATAAAATAAATGACGAAACAGGAATCGACTTTTTGATGGTGGGACTATTCCTGGATCTGCATAAAGATTTCTTCAACCAAAGTGACTTTGAAAGCAAAGACAACTGAAGCTATTTAACCCGCATAGCGAACATTTATGCCGATAGCTGTTTATATAGCATAAAAGCCTATTTTCGCACCACTTTTTAGAACACACAGCAGCAGCATTCATGAAAAATATTCGTAATTTTTGCATCATAGCACATATTGACCACGGGAAAAGTACACTGGCCGATAGACTTCTGGAATATACCCAAACCATCAGTAAGCGCGAAATGCAGGCTCAGGTGCTGGATGATATGGACCTTGAAAAAGAGCGCGGCATTACCATTAAAAGCCACGCTATACAAATGGACTATGCCCTGAACGGTGAAAAATACGTACTGAACCTAATTGATACACCAGGACACGTTGATTTTTCGTACGAAGTTTCCCGTTCCATTGCCGCCTGCGATGGAGCACTTCTAATTGTTGATTCATCTCAGGGCATTCAGGCCCAAACCATTTCTAACCTTTACCTGGCTATTGAACAAGGACTGGAGATTATACCCGTACTCAACAAAATAGATTTACCCCATGCCATGCCCGAAGAAGTGAGCGATCAGATTATTGACCTCATTGGCTGCAAGCCCGAAGAAATTATACGCGCAAGCGGTAAAACCGGTGAAGGGGTTCACGATATTTTACATGCTATTGTTGAGCGTGTTCCGGCTCCGAAAGGCACTGAAGAAGCTCCGCTCAAAGCACTCATTTTCGATTCAGTATTCAACTCATTCAGAGGAATCATTGCCTATTTCAGGGTATATGACGGCATTATACGCAAAGGCGATAAAGTTAAATTTATGGCTACCGGCAAAGAGTATTATGCAGATGAAGTTGGTGTATTGAGGCTGGATATGGAACCACGAAGCCAGGTAAAAGCCGGTGACGTGGGATATATCATTTCCGGAATAAAAGAGGCGCGCGAAGTAAAAGTTGGCGATACCATTACACACGTTGACAACCCCTGCACCGAAGGCGTAAAAGGATTTGAAGATGTGAAGCCTATGGTGTTTGCCGGAATTTACCCGGTTGATACCGAAGATTTTGAAGAACTGCGCGAAAGCATGTATAAACTGCAACTCAATGATGCATCACTCAGTTTTGAACCTGAAAGTTCGGCTGCGCTGGGTTTTGGTTTCCGTTGCGGATTTTTAGGTATGCTGCACATGGAAATTATTCAGGAACGTCTTGAACGCGAGTTTAACATGACCGTAATTACCACTGTGCCTAACGTTTCGTACCATGCCTACACCAAAAAGGGCGATATGGTAATTGTAAACAACCCAAGCGACCTGCCCGATCAAAATTATATTGAATACGTGGAAGAGCCTTTTATTGCAGCCACTATCATCACCCGCTCGGAATTTGTAGGTGCCATCATGACCTTGTGCTTGGGCAAACGTGGTATTCTGAAAAATCAGGTATACCTCACGGCCGATCGTGTAGAGATGAAATTTGATATGCCACTGGCAGAGGTGGTGTTTGATTTCTTTGATAAGCTCAAAACCATTTCAAAAGGTTACGCTTCTTTCGATTATCATCCTATTGGCTACCGCGAAAGCGATTTGGTGAAGCTTGATATTTTGCTCAACAAAGACAATGTGGATGCCTTATCAGCCATCATTCACCGCGAACGTGCTTACGACTGGGGTAAAAAAATATGTGAAAAGCTGAAAGAGCTTATTCCACGCCATCAGTTTGAAATTCCGGTTCAGGCATCTATCGGTGCTAAAGTTATAGCACGTGAAACCATAAAAGCCCTGCGAAAAGATGTAACTGCCAAGTGTTACGGAGGCGATATTTCACGTAAGCGAAAACTGCTCGAACGCCAGAAAGAAGGAAAGAAACGCATGCGTCAGGTAGGTAGTGTGGAAATTCCGCAAAGTGCGTTTATGGCTGTATTGAAGCTGGATTAATATCCCTTCATTTTTCTCGTCAGGTACACCCTGCTGCAAGTTTCAATTTTTGTTTACTTTGCGTTTTACTATACCTAATACTAGTTAATATGCAAAAACACACGTGGCGCTTTTCTACCATCGGAGGCGAGAAGCGCGTAAACATTGACACAGGTTCTGATTTACTGCATCTGGCCGAACTCGACCAAAAATTATGGACTGCTCTGAGCTGCCCTGTTAACGGCCTGGAAATTGATGCCAAAACGCTCGAGCTCATAGATACCGATAATGATGGCAACGTTAAAGTTACCGAAATACTAAATGCCATTAAATGGATAACAGGGGTACTGAACAGTGCCGATGAATTGATACAGCCCAAAACCGCATTGCCACTAAGTGCCATAAATGCCACAACAGTTGAAGGTGCCAAACTGCTGCGCAGTGCCAAATCCATTCTAGCTGTATTAGGAAAAGCCGATGCTGATAGCATTAGCGCTGATGACACCGCTGACGCACACCGCTTATTTGCCGAGTCAAAATTTAACGGAGACGGCATTATCACGCCCGGTTCTACCGATGATGCTGTATTAGCAGCGTGCATTCAACACATTATGCAGCTAAACGGTACTGTTACCGATCGCATAGGAGTAGCCGGAATAAACCGCGAACTGACCGATTCATTTTTTCAATCGGTACGCGATTACTTAAGCTGGCACAATGAATTTGAAACCAACAAAGATATTTCATCGCTGCAAGAAAAAACACATGATGCCTACGTATGCTACACAGCCGTAAAACAAAAAATTAACGACTATTTTCTTCGTTGTGAAATGGCGGTTTACCAACCTGCATTAAACACAACCCTTTCCGATATTACCACACACGTAGCCGACTTTTCTGGATCGAGCCTGCCACAGCACATTGAGACCATTGCACATTATCCATTGTCAACTGTGCTTTCAGCCAGCGGACTTACCATGCACACGGGAATTAACCCGGCATGGAAAGAAGCCATGGATAAGTTTCATACACATGTGGTGATACCTGTGTGCGGCAAATCCGAAGTGCTAAGCGAAAACGACTGGAAAAAAATAAACGATTTTTTTGCCGCATACCATCAATGGCTGGAAAGAAAAAAAGGAGGACAAGTAGAACAACTTGGTCTAAATTACCTAACGCAACTTGCCGGTGGTAGCAGTCAAGCGCAAATTATTCAACTGATTGAACAGGATATATCAGCCGGTGAAGAAGCTGATAATATTTTTAAAGTTGATCAGCTGGTAAGGTACTACCGCGATTTGTACAAGTTACTTAAAAACTTTGTTACATTTTACGACTTTTACAGCACCTCTGATTCTATTTTTCAGGCAGGTACCCTGTACATCGATCAACGCAGCTGTAATTTGTGCGTGCGTGTAAATGATATGAGCAAACACAGCACCATGGTTTCATTCAGCGGTATGTATATGATTTATTGTGAGTGTGTATCGAAAAAAACCAATGAAACAATCATTATAGCAGCTGCATTTACCAACGGTGATATCGATAACCTGGTAGTAGGAAGAAATGCTTTGTTTTATGACAAAGCAGGAAACGACTGGCAGGCCACTGTGATTAAAATCATCGACAATCCTATCAGTATCAAACAGGCTTTCTGGAGTCCTTACCGAAAAGTGTCGCGCTTTATTGAAACACAAATAAACAAGTTTGCTGCCGAGCAGGATACCAAGTCGCAAGCGTCCATGCAAAAGGGTGTAGAAGAACTTCCTGCGAAAAATATAGATACCGAAACAGCACAACCCAAGCCTGCTGCTCCTTTTGATATAGGCAAGTTTGTTGGAATTTTCGCAGCTATTGGTCTTGCTGTAGGTGCCATTGGCTCTTTTATTGCATCATTTGTATCGGGCTTGCTTGGCCTGGTGTGGTGGAAACTTCCGTTTGCCTTAGCTGGTATTTTGCTGGTCATTTCAGGGCCATCCATGCTTATGGCTTATTTCAAATTGCGTAAACGAAATCTGGCTCCGCTGCTGGATGCAAATGGCTGGGCAATAAATGCAAATGTGATTATCAATATACCATTTGGCAACACGCTTACCCACGAAGCCGAGTTACCTCAAGGTGCTCAGGTAAACCTGAACGACCCTTTTATGACAAGAAAATTCCCCTACAGATTAGTTTTGGCGGGTATGATTTTACTGGCCATCATAGTATTTTATATAGTCTGGAAACTAGGCTATATGCATTTGCCTGATTGGTCGGGTAGCGCTGCACCCATTGAGCCTTTAAAAGACAGCTTACAGTAAAAAAGATGCGGCACCGCTAAAGCGGTGCCGCATCCCTCAACTTAATAATAAGTTATATTAAATGTGCATACGTTCTTTTTTCTGCAACAGAACTTCCTTGCTTTCCACATGATCGGGATCAGGTACACAGCAGTCGACAGGACATACAGCCGCGCACTGTGGCTCCTCATGAAAACCTACACACTCCGTACATTTACCAGTAACGATGTAGTAGGTATCATCTGACTTTGGCGCGTGACGTTGATTCGCATCTACCTCTGCACCATCAATAGTAATGGTACCGCTCAATGTGTTTCCATCGGACCAGGCCCATTCGGCACCCGATTCGTAAATTGCATTATTGGGACATTCAGGTTCGCATGCACCGCAATTGATGCATTCATCTGTAATCATTATAGCCATAGCTGATTTTTTATTTAATTAAATAACAGATGCAAAATAAGTTTTGTTGATTTGTAACTCAAAATATAATCAGTCTAAATAAGCATGACTTTTCAACAACACCGTGATGCCATTGTACACTTGGGCATAACCATGAGCCAATGGCTTACTCATGCACCCAGCGAATTTGAGGAAGCTTATGCTAAGAACCGCTGGTTTACACCTGAACAAATAAATCGTGCATGCAAGGCGTGGGCTATGCAGCTTACCCCTGAATCTATCGATCGGTTTACTGCACGTTATACACTGCAACAGCACAAACCGCTGCGTGTTGCCATTATCATGGCAGGTAATATACCTTGGGTGGGGCTGCACGATTTGCTGATGGTGCTGATGGCAGGTCATAAAGCCATTGTCAAACTTTCATCGGATGACGAAGTACTGATAAAGCTGGTTATTCACACCCTGATTCAGCATACGCCTGAAATGAGTCAATATATAGAAATAAGCCCCGACAAACTTCCTTCTGATTTTGATGCTGTGATAGCCACAGGTAGCAACAACACAAACCGCTACTTCGAATATTACTTCCGCAACAAGCCGGCCCTGCTGCGCAAAAACAGAAACAGCATAGCGGTTTTGTCGGGAAATGAAACTCAGGAACAGTTACAAGCTATAGGCAACGATATTTTTTCTTACTACGGTATGGGCTGCAGGAATATAGCCAAACTGCTGGTACCACAAGGTTACGATTTCACTCCTTTCTTTGAAAATATTGAATCTCTGTCATCCATCATTCATCATCACAAATACGCCAATAATTATACCTACCACAAAGCCATTTTTCTGATGAACAGCACGCGGCACCTCGACAATGGTTTTTTACTGGTGAAACAGGATGAACGGGTGGCCTCTCCCCTTTCGGTATTGTTTTACCACGAGTACAACGATATGCAGGAAGTAAAAGATTATCTGCAAACGCACAGCCATGAAATTCAATGTGTGGTAAGCACAATTCCCGAACTTCATGCTATTGAACCCAGCATGGCTCAGTGCCCATCGCTCAGCGACTTTGCCGATGGTGTGGATACGTTCAGTTTTTTACAGAAACTAACTGATAAATCGGATCACGTGATTCAGCAATAAACTTCTGAACTCACTTAAAGGTATCATGTTGGGGCCATCACTAAGTGCGACATCAGGATTTTCGTGCACTTCAAAGAAAAATCCACGAACACCAACTGCAGCAGCTGCTGCTGCCAGATACGGAGCATACTCACGGTTACCACCACTTTTACCCTCAAGCCCACCGGGCCGCTGTGTACTGTGTGTTACATCCATACACACGGGATAACCCAGTGTTTTCATATCTACCAGATTGCGGTAATCTACTACCAGGTTGTTATAGCCAAACATAGTTCCGCGTTCTGTTAATATTATCTGTTTATTGCCGGTTGACTCCACTTTGCGCACTGCATGTTTCATTTCCATTCCCGAAAGAAACTGAGCTTTCTTTATGTTCACAATTCGCCCTGTTTGGCCACTGGCCAGCAGCAAATCGGTTTGTCTGCATAAAAAGGCCGGTATTTGAAGCACATCAACTACCTCGGCCAGCATCTCAGCCTGATGACTTTCGTGTATATCGGTGGTTACCGGCAACCCAAATGTATCTTTCACTTTTTGCAAAATCCGCAATCCTTCTTTCATGCCTTGCCCTCTGAAAGCATCTACCGAGGTACGGTTCGCTTTATCAAACGATGCTTTAAAAATGTAAGTAAGGTTTAACTCATCACTTATGGCTTTTATTTTTTCAGCCAGATTCATGACCATGCTTTCGTTTTCAATAATACATGGTCCCGCAATAAGGAACACATTATTCTTTAGTTGTTCGTACATACTCATGCTGCAAATGTAAGGTGGGTTATGTATAAAAAAAGCGGATGATTAAAGTACATCCGCTTTTGAATCTTTGCAAAAAACGTATTACAACGATGGGGGCACGAGTGATTGTACATTTATACCTAAACCAACTGTATGTAAATTATATCCATAACTGTTCCAGCTGAAATCATAATGTATAGTGAGAAATAGCATTTTAATTCGAAAACCCGGATTAACCCTCAAACCACTCACACTTCCTTCAATGCTTATCGGATCTTTCAGTTCAATCACCTTTGACTTTCCAAAATTCGGATTGTTCTTGTCAGTTTCGGCAATCAGCAACGGATAATCGCCCAGCATGGCAAACGATGTGGTGGCACGGTTGTAATTGATACCTAAGTATGGAGTAAAAAATAACAGTCGGGCTGATACTACAGTACCCAGCATCCAGCCTGTTCCGTTAAACTCAAAACGCTGATTACTGTATGTTTTACCTGCAAAATCGCCAGCATTGTAGGCAAGCTGGTATTCTGGGTTTCCATCTACTTTTAATCTATTGGGATCCGGTATAGCATATGTTGCATTGAACGAATTATAACCAAGTACAACTGACCAGTCCCACAGTGGCATTTCTTTAATGGCAGGTATCCACTGCTTTATATCATGCTTAATTCCGAAGCCCAGCATACTGGCCTTAAAACCTTCATACAAGGTTACTTCAGGAAGAACACGCAGCATAACATCCGTATTTTTATATACACCAACCGAAAGCTGAAGAGCAGGTGGTATAGAAGGGGCAACCGGTATATCACTGCCTACAGGCATAGTTATTGAACCTATTAAAACAGATGTATCCAGCCTTACCTGATTACCTCCTATTACTGTATCAATCGAAAATCTGTAATTGATATCATATTGTTGATCTCCTACTGCAGGGCCAAATAAAGTTCCAAGTTTTTTGTTCGGATCAGTTACCGCATTTTTTGGTGAAAAAGTATAAGGTCCTGAACCCAACCCCAGACTGTTAAATGTATACGCACGTTCATCTTCAGGAACAGTAAAAAAAGGCACTGATAATGTGACGTCAAATCCACCCATGCCGTGAGCACGAGCCGTATTGTACCAACCGGCATTTGATCCGGATGCAAATCCTTTAAAGAGGGGCGACAGGTAAGCATTCAAAATTTTATTTGCATCCTGCGTTCCGGCTTTTAATAATGCTGCACCTTCGCCCTGTGCTGAGGCACTTTGGCTATACAGCAGAGTAATTATTACAACTGAAATAGTAAAAAATCTAGTTTTCATAGCTGTTTAAAGTTTATTACCTCAAATCTACTTAATTCTGTAATATGTACAAATAGTAGTATGAAAAACATGTAATTAAATGTGGCTGTTATATCTGTGTTACTAATTGGTTAAGAAATGTTTGTGTGTATTGTAATCTAACATTACTTTGCGTGTATGAAACCCTCATCATTATGAAATTAAACTCCCGCATAACAGCAGCTGTCATCAGTGGTCTTGCTCTAATAATGGCTACATTGCTTATTACCTCTACCTGGCGTTCAGGTCAACAAGCTCAGCAAACCTTAACGGTTATTGGTTCAGCCAAAATGGATATTGTATCTGACATTGGCGTACTCAGAGGTAGCATTAATACCATGGAAGTTCGCCTGACTGATGCCATAGCAACCGTAATGAAACAACAACCCCGTGTTACCCAATTTTTATCAGCTCAAGGTATAAAGCCTCAGCAGGTAGAGTGGTTTCCTCCAACCAGCTATGCCAATAACGAATTCACAGCGCAAGGTTTTCAGACAGGACGTATACTAAATTATAGTGTAGCTCAGCGATTTCAAATCAAACTGAACGATACAAAGCGTATCAAAGATATAGCCATGCAACTGACAGAATTAATTGCATCAGGCATCAATTTACAAATGGAAACGCCTGAATATTATTACAGTAAATTATCAGATGTAAAAATTGATATTCAGGCGCAGGCCGCACGTGATGCTCAAAATCGTGCTGAACGCATAGCTACTGCAACCGGACAAAAGCTTGGAAAACTTAGAAGCGCCCGAATGGGTGTGATTCAAATTACACCCAAAAACTCCAATGTAGTAAGCGATTACGGCATAAATGATGTAACATCGGTTCAGAAAGAAATTACCGCAGTAGTTCACGCCTCATTCGAAATTGATTAAGCGTTCATTACAGCTATTAAAATTATACATTTGCCGTTCTTCTAAACTAAATCTACAACCACGTGCCATTCAGAGATACCAAGTCGAATATCATCATTAAAACACCCGAACAAATTGATGGTATTAGGAAAAGTTCGCAGCTGGCTGCCCAATGCCTGAAAGTGGTTGCTCCATTTGTAAAAGCAGGTATAACAACTCTTAGACTAAATCAACTGATTGCTGAATTTATTAAAGATAACCATGCCAAAGCTGCCACGCTGGGCTATCATGGTTTTCCGGCCGAATCCTGTATTTCGGTTAATGATGTCATTTGCCACGGTATTCCGGGTAAGTATGAATTACGCGATGGAGATATTGTAAATGTAGATGTAACTACGATTCTCAATGGCTACTATGGCGATACCAGCACCATGTTTTTAGTTGGCGATGTTCCTGAACACGCACGTAAACTGGTTGAGGCTACCAAGCATTGCCTGAGGCTGGGTATTGAACAAAGTTTACCTGGTAAGCACGTGGGCGATATCGGCTACGCTATTAATACCTTTGCCACATCGCTGGGCTACAGTGTGGTATACGAATTTTGCGGCCACGGTATCGGACTGAAGTTTCATGAAGAACCTGAAGTATGTCACGTTGACCAGAAAGGACGAGGACCTGAACTTAAACCGGGCATGACATTCACCATTGAGCCTATGATTAATGCTGGAAAAGCGCGGGCAAAAATTGACAAAAAAGATGGCTGGACAGCACGTACTATTGACGGCAAACTTTCAGCACAATTCGAACATACGCTGCTTATTACTTCTACAATCCCCGAGGTATTGACAGATTTAGACAACGAATTTCCAAAGCCAACTAAGGTGTTTTAACTACCGCTGAATGCAGGGCAACAATGCTGATTGAAATACCAGCATCACCCTATTTTTTCCCAGATGAGCATTGCGCTTATCAGCTTGCTGATATACAGCCGATGCCTGCACATACTGCGTATTGACCTGGTGTGTACGAATAAGTTCACGTAGCAGCACATTAGCCCTCATAGCCGACCACATCCAGGCATCTTCAGGCTTTTCTTTGGCGGTGAGTAGTGAATCACTAACTACTGAAATGATAAGTCTTAAATCATCATTGCGCTTAAGCAGCCGTGCTGTTCTGACCAATATAGATTCACGTAGAGAGTCGGCTTTCAGCGACTGTTGCTGAAAAAACACTTTATCTGAAAACTCAACTACAATCTGGCTGCAGGTTGTACGAGTACTTTTCAATTGAGGTGCATACTCCGAAAACTCATTCATCACTGCAGAAGCCAGTTTATCGAACGCCTCCTGCTCCTGCTCTTTTCTGGCTTTCATATCGCTGAGGCTTTGCTCTCGTTCATTCAGTACTTGCTCTTTCATGCGCAATGAGTCCTCCTTTTCCTGCAGCCTGTATATTAACGACTGTTCTACCGTTGCACATTTCTCCGACAAGTAACTGTTTTCATCACTTAACTGACGAATTCGTCTTTCCATAGCCGTGCTGTCTGACCTCAATTGACCAATGCGCAACTCAAGAGTTGAAATGGCCTGCTGCTGACTTTTGCAAGCCATCATCATAACCATTAGACCATACGTTAATTTACGTAACACGCTACAAATATCAACATTTTAATGAATGTACGAATTGTTATGAAGTTTGCCGTATACCTATATATTTGTCCGAATAAAGTAACTGAGCCTGTACATGACAGCAAAACGTGTATATTTAGACAATGCAGCCACCACACCCATGTTGCCCGAAGTAGTGGATGCCATGCTGCCCCTGATGCGGGATGAATTTGGAAACCCATCATCTATTCATGCCCACGGAAGGGTGGTTCGCACCAGAATAGAAGAAGCCAGACGTACTGTAGCCCGACTGATGGGTTGCACTCCCGGTGAAATATTTTTTACATCAGGCGGAACAGAGGCAGATAACATGGCCATGCGCCAGTCAGTTCAAAATTTGGGGGTAAAACACATTATCACGTCAGCCATAGAACACCATGCTATATTGCATACGGCCGAAGAATTAGCCAAGTCGGGAAAAGTAAATCTACATCTGGTAAAGTTGCTGCCAAACGGCCATATAGATATGGCCGATTTGGAACATTTGCTGCAACAACATGAACATGCATTTGTGTCACTCATGCATGCCAATAATGAAATTGGCAACATGCTGGATTTAGAACAAACCGGAGAACTGTGTAAAAAATATCATGCGCTTTTTCATTGCGACACCGTGCAAACCATAGGTCACTACCCGTTTGATTTAAGTAAATTAAATATTGATTTTCTGGCAGCTGCAGCACATAAATTTAATGGACCCAAAGGCGTAGGTTTTATTTATGTTAACGCTAAAAACAAACTTCATCCATTGATTACAGGAGGTGCGCAGGAACGAAATATGCGTGGCGGAACTGAAAATGTGATTGGAATTGTGGGCCTTGCCAAGGCACTTGAATTAAGTTACGCACATTTAGAAGAAGATAAAAAACATATCACTGAACTGCGCAATACATTTATACAGAAACTGAAAGAGAGTATACCAGGCATACAATTCAACGGTGATATAGAAGGCCGTTCATCCTATACAGTTGTAAATGCATCATTCCCTCCTTCTCCAATCAATGAAATGCTGTTGTTCAAACTTGATATTGCCGGCATATCTGCCTCGGGTGGCAGTGCGTGCTCGTCTGGCTCAAGCGTTGGGTCGCATGTATTGGCTGCAATTGGCGCCTCACCCGACAGAGGAGCAGTTAGGTTCTCATTCGGCAAATTCAATACGAAAGAGGAGATTGATTTTGTGATTACAGAACTGAAAAAAATTTATTCATTACCTGAAACTGTTACAACACATTAACTACAAACATATGAATATCAAATCCTTTAAAACCCTTATTTTCATTACTCTATCAGCACAAGCTATGGCACAGGATGCACCTGTTGCACCGCCCACGCGATGGACAAACGAACTACAAACCGGTATAAACCTGAACCAGTCATCCTTCAGCGACAATTGGACTGCGGGTGGTGTAAATTCAGTTGCAGTGGGTTTATTTTTAAACGGAAAGGCAAATTATAAGCATGATAAACATGAATGGACCAATGAACTTCAACTACAGTATGGTAATGTTCAAAATAAAGGCCAGTCAATGCGTAAAACGGCCGACCGCATATTTTTCGAATCTAAATACTCGTACAAAATTTCAGATAAATGGGCCCTGTTTGCATCGGCCAACTTTATGTCGCAGTTCGATGCGGGTTTTGCTTACTTCAAGCTTAAAGATTCAACGGGAAAAGAATTTGGTGAGGAAAAGTCGAGGCGCATTTCGGGTCTGATGGCTCCAGCCTACTTGACGGAAGCACTCGGTTTGGAGTACAAACCAGTTAGCTACTTTTCAGCCCAACTGGGCTTAGGTGCGCTACGCCACACCTTTGTGCTGGATGAGACCTTATACACTATTCCAGGCAATGACAGTACCGTTCAATATGGTGTAAAACGTGGCGATAATATCCGAAATCAAGCAGTGTTTCAGTTTGTGGCCAACTTCGATAAAGAAATCATGAAAAATGTAACGCTTAAGGCACGTTACATGGCACTGGCCGATTACGAAAAACTGAATAATCAAGGTGTAGTTCAACGACTGGATGCAAGCATTACCGCTAAAGTAAATAAGTATATCAATGTTAACCTGTCTACTGTTTTACTATACGATTTCGATCAATCTAAAGACTGGCAGTACTCACAGGTTTTAGCACTAGGCATACTTTATACAATAAAAAATACACCATAAAGTACAGGTTGAATAAAAAGGTGGAAAACAATTAAATGTTTAGCAGCCATTACAGCTGAATTAACGTGTACTTTGCTAAATGCACTCACACCCTAACAATTTAATCAAAACAAAGATCAAATATCTTATCTTGTTAGCAGGATGCCTGTTTTGTTCTACTAGTAGCTGGAGTCAGGACATACTGTTTTTGTGGGAAAACCACCAACCACAAAAAGTGAAAATAGTAAAAATTGCATCGGATGGTATTTTGTACAAGAAATGGCCTACCAAAGAACAGGATACGGTAGAGTTTAAATTAGCCGAACAGATAGAAAAGATTATCATGGAAGACGGTACCACCTACCGTTTTGCTGATGGTGAAGTGTATGCATCACAATTTAATAAAGTGAATAATACCTGGATGCTAAAGGTTCATCCATTTTCACCCCTCTTCAGTCAAATAGCCTGGGATATAGAAAAAACCCTCTACAAAAATTATTCAGTGGAGTTAGGAATGGGTATTATAGGTGCAGGCAATGAATACGACAATCTGGAGGCCAGTGGTTACCTGCTTAGGTTAGGCTATAAAATCACCTTCCCTCCCGTCATTCAGGTGCAAACCAAGTATTATCATCCTTTGCACGGTTATTATATAAAACCCGAACTGGCTTTTGTAAACTATAACCGCAGTCGCGCATTTATTCTTGATGAAACTTCTGCAACATTTTCTGTTATTAAACGTGATATTACCTCCTTAGCCCTTTTGTGTAATTTCGGCAAACAGTGGATTTGGGAAAACTATATGGCCTTCGATATGTACGCAGGTGTAGGTGTGGGTTTCAGCAGCGAAAAAATAACAGAAAACACAAAAGGCGATATACCCGATAATTCAGCTATGGAATATTATCAGTATGCCTATTTCGGAGGCCGCAGTGGTATTCCTATTGTATTTAATACCGGCATTCGCGTGTCCGTACATTACAGCACGCTTACCAAAAAGAAAAAAGATACCAGGCGCTGAAATGTTGATATTTCGACCACGCTAGGGTGATGCTAATGTTCTAATATTGTCGGGTGAATTACCTGGATTCTTTAAATGAAGCGCAGCGCGCAGCCGTAGAAAATACCGATGGACCTGTCATTATAGTGGCCGGTGCGGGGTCGGGCAAAACCCGTGTACTAACTTACCGCATTGTGCACCTTATCCGCAATGGTATTGATCCCTTTAATATACTTGCACTTACATTTACCAATAAAGCGGCCAAAGAAATGCGTGAACGTATACAACACGTGGCCGGAAATGAAGCACGCAATTTATGGATGGGAACATTCCACTCCGTATTTGCCCGTATACTGCGCAGTGAATCAGACAAAATAGGATACCCACGAAATTTTACCATCTACGATACCGATGATGCAAAAAGCCTGCTGAAATCCATTGTTACAGAAATGAAACTGGATGACAAGGTATATAAACCGGCTACTTTACTCAACCGTATTTCATCTGCAAAAAACTCACTGCTCAGCGCAGCCGATTATGCTGCTGATGCTGATAACACTTCGTACGATGAATCTGCCGGAAGACCAAAATTTGCTCAAATTTTCAGCACATACGAAATGCGTTGCTTCCGGGCCGGGGCCATGGATTTTGATGATTTGCTGGTAAAAACATATTATCTGCTGCATAACCACAGCGATGTGCTAAATAAGTACCAACACATGTTCAGGTATATACTGGTTGATGAGTTTCAGGATACTAACCATGCCCAGTATGCTATTGTTCGCAAGCTGGCCAATGTACATCAGAATATCACTGTGGTGGGCGATGATGCACAGAGTATATACGCATTTAGAGGTGCTACTATTAAAAACATACTCAGCTTTCACAAAGATTTTCCGGAAACACGTGTATACCGCCTTGAGCAAAACTACCGCTCTACTAAAGTGATTGTAAATGCAGCCAATTCCATCATTCAAAAAAATAAAGATCAAATTGAAAAGAAGGTATGGACCAACAATGAGGCAGGCGACCGCATAAAGGTATTTCGTGCACTAACCGATAATGAAGAAGCACGCATGGTGGCATCATCCATTTTTCAGGAAAAAATGAACAGCCATGTGTTTAACAAAGAATTTGCCATACTGTACCGAACCAATGCACAAAGCCGTTCCATTGAAGAGGCGCTGAGAAAACTAAATATTCCCTATCGCATTTATGGCGGCACCTCATTTTACCACCGTAAAGAAATAAAAGATCTGTTGGCCTATTTCCGTGTAGTCATAAACCCAAATGATGAAGAGGCAATAAAGCGCATCATCAATTACCCAACTCGCGGCATAGGCAAAACAACCCTCGACCACATCATAGTGCTTGCCGATGAAAAAAATATGTCGTGGTGGGAAATAATCAATCAGGCATCACAACTTGGCATAAAGGCAGCATCAGCCCTGCAAGACTTTGCCATGATGATACGCAGTTTTCAAACCATGCTGGATCGCAATGCATATGATGTGGCCATGCACATAGCCAAGCAAACAAATATTCTGAAAACGCTTTACGATGATAAAACAGTTGAAGGAATTGCCCGGTATGAAAACATAGAAGAATTGCTTAACGGATTAAAGGAGTTCAGCATTGAGGAGCAAATTGATGATGATGGTGTGGTAAAGGTGCGCACCTTGCAGGAATATATGCAGGACATTGCCCTACTCACAGATGCCGATAAAGATGATGAAACCGATAATGACCGGGTTTCCGTAATGACTATTCACGCATCAAAAGGACTGGAGTTTCGCTTTGTATATATTGTTGGACTTGAAGAAAATCTTTTCCCTTCACAACTGTCGCTGAACAGTCGTGCTGAACTGGAAGAAGAACGCAGGTTATTTTATGTAGCACTTACACGTGCAATGAAAAAACTCACCTTATCTTTTGCCACTTCCCGATTCCGTTTCGGCACCATGATACATGGCGAGCCAAGCCGCTTTTTGCAGGAACTGGACCCCCAGTACCTGATGCTTGAAGGCCTTGAACAACGTACGCAAACATCTCCGCAGCGCACACCATACATGCGTCAACAGCCCAAAACATTCCGCTCGTCACAGCCTACTGAATCCCATACAGCACCTCCCAAAAACTTTGTGCCTGTAAACAGGGCCATTGCTACTCCGCAATCGACCGACCCCAACTTTACATCTGACGATACATCCAACCTCTCCGAAGGTCAGGTAGTGGAACATCAACGTTTTGGCAAAGGAAAAGTAATAGGGATTGAAGGCCAGGGCGATAACCGCAAGGCGCAAATTGAATTTGTAGGACACGGCAAAAAAATGCTGGTACTGAAATTTGCCAAATTGAAAATTTTGCAATAGCTACCCAGTACTAAAATTATAAGAAATTTATTTGATAAGCAGCAGGTCGGCAATAACTTCTTCACCCTCGCTTAAAATCAAATCCTGTGCATCAGCATTGGATGACTTATGCGCCTTACGGTATTCATCACGTTGCTTTCTTTCTTTCTCATCCTCTTCACTTTCTTTTTTCAGTTGCTTCAGATTTAGTGTAACATACTTCCGCTTATCCAATTCCTGTACACGCCTGATATCATCCAGCAGGTAGGTGTATTCAATATTTTCAGCCATGCGTTGTTTGTGCGTGCCGGTTATTTTATCGCGGTCAAGTTTCTCAGGATTTAACACCGTATAATAGCTCGTACCAATCTGATCCCAGGGCAATGCAAATTCATTTCCATCCTCGCCATATTTTCTGCCGTCATATATGCTGGGCAGTAAAATATCGGGAACTATACCTTTGTGTTGTGTACTACTGCCATTTACACGGTAAAATTTGGCCAGCGTTAGTTTAACCTGACCTGCCTTGGCCTGTGTCAATCGCAAATAATTGTTCATGTCTTCTATTTGCTGCACGGTTCCTTTACCAAAGGTTCGCTCACCCACTATGATACCACGGTTATAATCTTGTATAGCTCCGGCAAATATTTCGGAAGCGCTGGCACTAAAACGATTGACCAATACGGTTAAAGGCCCGTCATAAAACACTTCGCCTCCATCTTTGTCCTGTTCCACCCGGCTATTTCCCATCATATCTTTTACCTGCACAACAGGCCCTGATGGAATAAACAATCCGGTGAGCTCAACCGCCTCCTGCAATGAACCGCCACCGTTGTTGCGTAAATCTATTATCACTCCCTGCACACCTGATTTTTTCAAATCGGCAATCAGTTTTTTTACATCACGCGTTGTACTTTTATAATCTTTCTCACCACGTTGTGCAGCAGCAAAATCCATGTAGAATGCAGGTATGGTTACCACACCTATTTTTATTTTTTTACCGTTACGTGTAACTTCCTTCACAGCACTTTTAGCCGATTGGTCTTCAAGTACTATTTTATCTCTTACCAATTCAATTATCTTGGTCTTGTTAGGTTCGGTTGCCGGAATAATTTCAAGCCGAACGGTTGTTCCTTTTTTACCTCGTATGAGTGATACCACGTCATCCAGTCGCCAATCAATCACATTTACAATTTCTCCTTTATCGCCCTGCCCTACTCCTATAATCTTGTCTCCTGCTTTTATTTTGCGGCTGCGGTCAGCAGGACCACCCTTTATTACTTCACGTACTTTTGTGTATTCATTCTCCATTTGCAACTGGGCGCCTATACCTTCAAGCGACAGCGACATGCTTTGGTTAAAATCTTCGGCAGTGCGGGGCGAGAAATAATTGGTATGCGGATCACATACTTCCAGTATGGCATTCATAAAAAGCTGAAATACATCTTCACTTTTAGTTTTGAGGGCGTTTTTAGCCAGATTTTCATACCGTTTGCGAATGGTTTCGCTGTATTCCTTGTGGTGCTTACCCGAATTAGCCAATTGCAGGCACTCATATTTTACCCGGCTGTACCAAAGTGCATCCATCTCAGCAAAATTTTTGCAGTATGCTGCATCTTCCCTGTTTATTTCAAATGAATCCGCTCGTGTAAAATCAAACGAATCGCGCAGCAACGTAGTGGCATAATCTATACGGTCAAACATTCGCTGCTGTGATGTATTAAACATATCAAACAAAAACTGAATATTACCATTAAGCATGGCATCATCAATGCTGGTGCTGTATTGCTTAAAATTATCAATATCGGCTTGGGTAAAATAGAGTTTCTGAGGGTCCAGGTTATCCAGATAATTTCTGAATGCCTTTTCGGAAAACGCATCATTAATAGCAGGCTTGGCGTAATGATAAGATGCCACAAACTGCAGCGAGGTTTGAAATGTCAGGTTATGCTGGCTTTCGGGGGCAAAATTCTTAGGTTTAAGTTGCGTGGTATCATTTGCCGCGTAAGCTGAAACCGAAAACATAACAGCACATAGTAAAAAGCAACGGATTTTATACATCAGGGTTATAAATGAATCGTTTTTCGGGATGATGCCACTGATTAGTTGTTATTTTCACACTTGTAGCACAAATCCACCTTACAAGTATAAGAAAAATAGGACAAACGTAATATGAAAACCGTATACTTGATAATAGGTTTACAATAATGTTGAAAGGTATTAGGGTTACTTAAAATTGTGCTTTCAGCGTATAACAATTTTCTTCTCGGTGTATATAACGGTGGTAAAAACGCCCAATCCACCCGAAACATTGCTGATAATATTTGCAGGCTGTCCGAAAGGATTACCGTTTGAAGATTGTGCATTTGAAACAGACTCCCTAAAATTATTGTGTTCATCTGTCAAATGGTATAGTCTGCTGGTTACGGTATCGCCCGGATCGTATGCGTATCCTGTGTAGAAACTAAATTGTTTTCCATTAAACAGCAAGTCGCTAAAAGTTATATCCCAAATGCTGTCTTGTTTCACTATGAAATTATCCTTATAGGCCACTATTCTGTAATTACTTTTCGTGTTTCCGTTGTCATTAAACACCAACCCTACAGATGCTTTATTTTTGCTGTTAAAATTATAGGTAAGTGTATCAATAGGAACGCTTGCCATAAGACGTGTTCTTCCTCTCATCTCCCGGCCTCTGGTGTCCCTAACATAAACCTCATATTCCGCATTGGGTTCCAGTTGAATGATCTTTGGATTATGGTAGTTATAAAATTTTTCAAATTTCAAATCAAAGTTAAACCTGTTGGCCAAAGTATCCTTTGTGCCGTTGTAGCTTAACACAATAAGTGCGTTGTCAATTAATTTGAATCGTGAGGTATCGGTAAAATTGATGCTTTCCTGCAAAAGGCAATTCAGTGATTTATTATCTTCCAAATAAAACTCCAATACCATTTTGGGTTCATATGCTGGTATATCTAACTGTATCTCTTTGCTGCATCCTGCTAGTAAAAAAGAAGCGAGACACAATAAACCATGTGTTACCAAAAATCTAGGATTAACAATAAACTTACGTAGCATGCTGGTATAACGGTTAAAATTTAAAGTTGTAAGTAACGGCAGGAAGAATGGGGAACAATGAAACCAGTGTTGGGGTAAATGATACAGTTTCTCCGGCATCATTTGTATTTTCTGCATAAAAAACGAAAAATGGATTTCTGCGGCTGTACGCGTTGTACAAACTAAATGTTATGTCCGAATCCCACTTTTTGGTATTGAGTTTCCATACCAATCCAATATCCAATCGATGAGTTGATGGCATCTGAAAGTCATTTCTTCGCACATAATCAGGCGTAGCGTTTTCCTGATTTGGTAAAATATCCTGAAATGCGAACCGACCTCCTGCAATCGTTGCAAAATTACCGGTACCATATACCCAGGTAGCACTTAAGCTTAAGCGCTTATTTAACTTATGCATGATAACAACCGAGATATCGTGCCGTCTGTCAAATCTTGGATGAAACGCCACGCCATAATTTATTTTATCGAATTGGCGCCATGACCATGATAAGGTGTAACCTATCCAGCCGGTGGTTTTGCCTTTCTTTTTCTCAATATATGCTTCCAGACCATAAGCCCAACCTTTGCCAAATACAAATTCTTTATTTAGCTCAGGATTGGCAAAAAGTTGTGCACCGTCTCTGAAATCTATGGCATTGTATATCCATTTGTAATATCCTTCAACAGAAACAAAGTATGCATTTTGTGCAATGGCCTGATGATAGCCAATAGAAATTTGATCGGAAGCCTGCGGGCTGATTCCTTCCATACTTGGATACCAAATATCCGTAGGTAATGAAGCTGCACTGCTACTAACCAAATGTATGTATTGATACATTCGGGCATAATTAGCTTTAATCGTAGCATTTGAACTGATGTTTGTTTTTAAGGCCAGCCTAGGTTCGAGGTTGTTGTATGTTTTTGACAGGGCTGTAAATGTTGAGTTTCTAAGGCCCGATAGCAGCTCAATTCGATTATTAATTTTCCATGTATGAGATACATAGGCACCAAATTCTCCGGCTTCAATATTTTGCCCGCCCTTCAAATCCGTGAAAACTGATGATATGCCGTATTCGCCTACCGTAAAGCGGTGATACATGGCACTTGCACCGAATTTCAATGTATGTTTGTCGTTTATAAAATAATTCCAGTTATTAACCATACCCTGATCCCATATTCTTGATCCAATACTAGAACTGAGTTCCGCAAATCCTGTATTGATACGATAGAGGTACCCCGATGTAAAATATGCGGATGAAACCTGTATTCGGTTATTAAATCTATGCAGCCATTCAAGTGTAGCAGATCGGTTACCCCATAATAGATTTGCATTAAAATTATCTCCGCTAAACATGAAGTTATCATTCCCGAAATACCCGTTTAATGATAGCCTGTTGTTATTATTTATCGTGTAATCCATAGCCAGGTTAAAATCATAAAAATAATAGCTGGGAATGGGTGTATAGTTTTGTGTGTGTTTATTCAACCTGTTTATCGAGTTGGTTATCACATCGGCATATGTTCTTCGGCCCGAAACCAGCAATGATAATTTCCTTTTGATTATGGGAACATTAAGCGTGAGCCGGGATGCCAGAAGCCCTATACCTCCCTGAATTTCTAATGAATCGGCTTGTCCTTTTCTCATTTCAACATCTAAAACAGATGATAGTCGTCCTGCATATTGTGCCGGGAAACCCGATTTATAAAGTGTTACATTACTGATGGCGTCTGAGTTAAATACACTGAAAAAACCGAATAAATGACTTGGATTATAAACGGGTGCATGCTCTACCAGTATTAAATTCTGATCATTGCTTCCTCCTCTTACAAAAAATCCTGCGGTACCTTCACCACCCGATTTGACTCCGGGTTTTAATTGCAACACTTTTAATATATCTACTTCACCTAATATGGCAGGCAATAGTTTCGCTTCGGCCATAGTAACCCGGTCAACTCCCATCTGTACTTCGTTTACTTTAATTTTTGGGTCATCCTTGCTGGCAACTATTTTTACCTGATCAAGTGATTTGACAGTTGGTGTCAACGCTATCCGGTACAATTTTAAATTTCTATTGGTAATTTGTATTGTAGTGTCCAGGAATCCGATATAGGTTACTCTGAATCGGGTTGTACTTTCACTTACCTGTATTCTGAATTCACCCTGCTCGTTTGTGTATGTTCCTGTCTTTTCTTCATCTAAATATATGGTGGCACCTATAAGTGGCTCAGTTGTTGTTTGATCTGTAATTTTACCTTTTAACAGACTCTTATTTTGCGCAAATAAAGAATAAGATAGTACTAGTAAAATGAATGCAATACCTAACTTGAAATACATATACATTTTATTGTTTTGACTATCTAGTTGTAGGGTTATTTGTGGATGCATGAATTGCTATTAAATAATTTTCTGTGTTAGCGTTATATTGGTTTAAGAACTGTATCCAAATCTTAACGAGCCCAACATAAATGGAGTTTCGCCTGCCTCAATATCAACTATCTATATTGAACTCCTTCGCCATAAAAAATAAGTCAATAAACACAGTATCAAACCCACCGGAGCCATAATGATATCCGGCATTAGAAAATTTCCTGTTGCTATAAAACCAAAAATAGCACCTATAAAATCAAACGTGAATCCTGCATAAGCCCATTCTTTAATCCATTTAAAGGGAGAAAACCACAAGGCGATAACGCCAGAAATTTTCAAAACACCAAGCAGGTAAAGCAGGTAAACAGGCATCTGAATAATCTTTATGGAATGGACAACGGTTTCATTTAAAGTTAATTCTCCCATTGCGCTAAAAAGCATGAAAAACGAGAATATTACTTTTAGGATGGTGTAAAGTTTTTTGTTTTTCATGACGTAAATTATTTAAGAATACCAATGCTTTTAAGGTGATTGGTTATGCCTTCTTTATAGGATAACGCTTTTAGATTATAAGTTTTTTCTAATTTTTGACTGCTAAATAAATAATCATTTTCCCACTGATAGGATAGCTTTATTAGTTCTTTGAGCTGTCCGTTGAAGAAGGAAATGAATTTTATCATTCCTTTAGAAATCACTTTGTATCTGGGTTCTTTATTAATGACTTCAGCAACGAGCTCAACAAGTTGTTTACCGGTAAGGGCATTGGGATCTGTTGGCAGGTGCCATATTTGCTGATAAGCATCAGGTTGTTGGGCCAAAAATGCTACTGCTTTAGCGGCATCAGGAATGTAGGTTATGCTATGTTTTTTATCGTCACGGAAAAGAAGCATCGCCTTTTTATTTTTTTGCAAGGCAACGGCAATTTGCTTAATTACATCAAAGAAGGGGTAGTCCCCATAAAAATCTGCGGATCTGCATATCATGGCCTGTAGTTCCTGACTTTTTATAGCCTCTGAAATAAGATCTGCAGCAATCATTCTTGCAGTACCCTTCACCGAATCTGGCTTACTTGGAAGGTCTTCTGTCATGGATCCTTCAACATGCCCATACATATAGACATTGTCAAAATAAACCAGTTTAGCGCCTTCTTTTATACATGCATTTATAACAGCACGAACCGCTGTTGGAAAACCGTCAAGCCAGACTTGGTCCTTATAGGGCAAACCAAGGATTAGATAAACTACAGATGAGCCCTTGATTGCCTCCGAGACACTTTGTTCGTTGAATACATCCATTTCAAAAATCTGATCATTTGCGTTTACTTTCTTAGGAGTTCGCGAAGCAATCCTGACTTGGATATTCATTTTATGCAGTTGTTTGGCCACTTCCTTGCCAATGGTACCATTTCCGCCAATTATTGTTTGTAAAACCATTTGTATTTATTTATGTGTTCTCTACGGAAGCTATTTTCAAGGTTAAAAATTATACCCAAACCTCAGTGAGCCCAACATAAAGGGTGATTCGCCAACTTCTTTCTTTAATGTCTTGTCTTCATATATTGGCCATGGATTAGATTTGTAAACAACGCCAGCAATACCAAATTGAGGTATTATATAAAGTTTCTTCTTAGCAAACTCAAATTTATATCCAACATATCCGGAAACCAACCAATCAAAGCTGTTATAGGTTTTTCCTATGGTTACATGGTTTTGTAATACGCCCAGCCCGGTAGTTTGCGAAAATTCGAGATGTAGTCCTTTCCAAAAGTATTGCCTGTAACCGCTCGCAATACTGTAGTCGGCAAAGCGGCCTTCTGTTTCACGATCTCTGGGTGCATCAATGTTTAATCCCACGTATGCATCTCCACGTAAATTCCCTTTCTGCCATAGTTTTACGACAAAATGTGTACGGGTAGTTTGAACCAAGAACGGCCAAAGAATATCTGTTTCGATAGAATATTTACTTTCCTTTGGCTCTGTTTGTGCAAATAGATTTGTAGTTAGTAAACTTACTATTACGGTAGTAATAATGTGTTTTTTCATTGTGTCAATAATTAAATTTTTATGGACACAAAGGTGAAACCTTGACTGGCTAATTCTCCTTGACCAAAGTCAATAAATACATCTGACGTGTAAAATTATTTACGTGCTCGTATACGACTTAATGTTTCGGGCGTAATTCCCAAATAAGATGCAATCATATACTGAGGAATTTCAGAAAGCAACTTTGAATTTCTCATTACTAGCTCGTTATATCGGTCTGCGGGGCTTTGAAACATAAACGAATCCAGTCTGTTCGACACAATCAAATACAAATTTTCAGCAATAAGCCTTCCAAGCCTTTCTAGTGTTTGATGTTTATCATACAGCTTGCGAAGTTGCTCCAACTTTATTCTGTAAATAATACCATCTGACAATGCTTCTATATTATGCTCTGAGGGCTTGCCGGTTAAAAAACTACGGTAATTAGTTACAAAGTCACCCGAAAAGAAAAATGCAGTGATTCTCTCTGAGTCGTTATTGAATGAATAAAATCTAAATGTTCCCTCATGTATAAAAGCTATAAAATCACAAATTTCATTCTCTTTCAAAATCAAATCTTTCTTATGTACAATTTCTTTTGTCAGACATCCCTGAAAATCGTTCCATTCATCTTCGCTTAGTTTTATAAAGTTTTCGAAATGCTTTCGTAGTGCTTCCATTTATACTGCTTAATAAATTTATTTAACGCTATTGTACAACTACAAATTTCTTTACAGCAATCTGTTTACCTCCCAGCGTATATGAATAAAAATATACTCCCGATTTCCAGTCAGTCAAATCGAGCGTTACCTTATTTAAACCTAGCTCAGAAACAGTACTGTGAGTAAATACGACTTTGCCCGTTATGTCCATGACGGTCAACTGTGCATCGGCTGTTTCAAGTGCCGAAAAGTTGATAGTAACCTGCTGTGTAGCCGGATTGGGATACGCGTTGAATAAGTGATCTTTGGCTTTTACTTCCACATCATCGGTTGATGTAATCGGGTCGGTAAAGTGAATCATGTAATACCCATCAGGAGCTGTAATGGGCTTGGTTGCAGTTTTCCCGTTTTGTGTAGTTGCACTCAGGTAGTATTCAATTACGTCATCTTGCGCAATAACTCCCGGTGTAATATCACCAATAAAATAACCTGCACTATCAGATAGAGTTACACTGGCCCAGCTGGTTTTGTTGCGTATGCGCCATAAACATGTTGCACTTTGTATACCCGACTTATTGGTTATGCGGGCTACTATACGATAATTATTTCGCATGGATTGTAGTCCATCAACCGATGGGTGCCAGAACAATACCGGATTTTCGGCAGGTACCTGCATGGTAATGCAATGTAGCTCCCCGCCAAACGGACTCATAGAGCGTGAATCAATGGGAACAACTTTGTATCCCGGCATAATGCGCTCAAATATTTTTTTTACTTGTTCTGTTTGTTGCTTGTTTCCGTCCGTGTCATCTGAATACGATGGGAAAATAAATGTTTTGTTGATAGTTAATCCATTTACAAATGTGCGTGCATCATCATTCATTTGGGCACAGGTAGTATCTGTATATTTCCCCTCATCATTGGTCGGATGCGGTATACGAAATACCCTGAAAGGCCTGTTGTAAGTAGATTTCAGCGTTTTGATGTACTGCAAATTATCTTCAATTCGCTGACGGTCGGAGGCTTTAATTACGTTTGGATATTGTGCTACCATCAATGTTTGTTCATCAATCATTTTTATATACAAATCGATATGGCCTGTGCCACCATCGCACAATAATTCATTCAGCTCAACTGGTTGCGAGGTATTGAATATGTTTTTCATGGTATCCGTAACCTGACTGGCAGTCCACACCGGATTATGAGTAAAGGCTGATGTATTTACATTTCTTACAGTAGTACTGTAAAAGTTCTTCTCAAATCCATCTGGCATAAAGTTGCCGCCTTCGGCATAAATCTTTGATTCGTAAATGGGCACATTTAATATAGATGCAATTTGACGCGAATACACATCGTCTTTATCACGGCCGGAATAATACTTAACATCCACTATTGCAACACTGTCCTGACTGCCATAATAAAGACCGTTAGGTCCAAAATCTCGAATCCACCAGCTGTCGCCCATACTTACTATAAAACGGTACTTGTACAGCGGTTCACCCAGACTTTGCATAAATGATAATACACGCACCGTATCAGAAGGTAAATAAACTCGAATCCATACGGGTGCTTCGGGTTGAATAGCCACAGCCAGTTGTGCAGAAATAAACCCCCACACGGTTTCAGTATCTGCACCTATGTAGTTGCCGTTGTCATCGTACAAGTCGGACCATGATATAAGTACGCATTGCGATTCCTCAAATTCACCCGGATAGCGAACATTCGCAGGCATCTGTAAACCTGAACCGGCCTTGCCGTAAAAAACATTCGCACGTTTAGATAATTCTGACATCTTTTGCCATTCGGCAGCTGTGCGGTGTGCAGGTAATGAATACTTGTGCTGTGCATTCAGTGAAGTTGTCATAATCAGGGCAAATATGAGTAGTGCCCAATTGCATTGATTTTTCATAGTTTTTATTTTTTAAGTCCGATTTCGCGCAGGCGTTCATCTAAATATTCACCTGCAGTAATAGGTGTGTAATTCAAAGGCGTTTCGTCAGTCACACATGATGCCAGGCAATCGAGTGGCATAGCCGAAATGGGGTGAAGAAAAAAAGGAATAGAATAACGGGAAGTTCCCCATTTTTCACGTGGAGGGTTTACCACCCGGTGAGTGGTTGACTTTAATTTATTGTTGGTTAAACGCTGAAGCATATCGCCAACGTTTACCACCAGCTGTTCGGGCAGTGCAGTTATAGCTACCCACTCACCTTGTTTGTTAAGTACTTCAAGCCCTTCGGCCGATGCTCCCATAAGCAGGGTGATAAGATTAATGTCTTCATGTTCTGCTGCACGAACGGCATCTTTGGGGTCATTTAAAATTGGACCATAATGTATGGCCCGAAGAATGCTGTTGCCGCGTTCAATCTTTTCATCAAAATAAAACTCATCCAACCCAAGGTATAATGCAATAGCACGCAGCATATATTTACCGGTGCGTTCAAGCGTTTGGTAGGCCTCTTTACCCAGTGTATTAAATTCGGGCAATTCTTTTACATGTACGTTATCTGGATACTCAGCACGCAAGGGATCCTTTTCATCTACGTATTGCCCAAACTGCCAAAACTCCTTCAGGTCTCCTGCTGTGCGGCCTTTCGCATGCTCTTTGCCAAATGAGGTGTACCCACGTTGCCCGGCTAAGCCTTCAATTTCATAATTTAATTTTTGTTCGTAGGGTAAGTTAAAAAAATTCTTTACTTGATCGTATAGCGTATTGGTGAGCGTTTCATTCAAAAAATGCCCACGTACTGCCACAAATCCTATATCTTCATACGCTTTACCCAGTGCATTTACAAAGGCATATTTGCGATTCGGATCATCAGATAAAAAGTCATTTAAATCAACGGATGGGATTCCTGCTTCGTACATAAGTTTTAGATTATTTTATTTTTTAGCTTTCTTAAATAGTTCACTGAATGTATCAAACTCTTTGCGATAATACAAACCTATACCTTGTGTAGTTACATTTCGGCTGTATGCATCGGTCGTATTTCGGTTAAAAAAACGTGCTTTCATATTTCCTGATTTATTCAGGTTGTATTGTGTCATCAGGCTATTGTTAAAATTGCGTGGATCATAACTGCCCTGCACTTCAAGCCGATCGTCAAACCATTTTTTACTGGCCGAAAACACATACTGCGTTTGTTGTATCTGATTATTGGCTGTTTGTATATCTACGTTAAATTCAAGGCCTGGTATTATTTTTCCGACCAGATTATTGGCCTGCTGTGTCAGCAAATCACTGAATGTATTGTTAATGCCTGAACTGAGATTTCCCTGCTGATTCGACTGAGTGAGGCCATTAGGCGGAGCAAATCTGCCAAACAAAAGTAAACTGATTACCTGCTGATTCATCATATCGGGATTGTTGCGCAAATTTCGCAGACTGTTGTCAATAGAAGATACGTTGTTTGAGCCAATAGTTCCCTGCAAATCCGGAAACTCAATATCAAATTTTATATCCGGATTGGTTAGACCACCGCGCATTTGTAAAATACAATCAACCGGAATACGCTGTGATCGCATTTGCTGACGTTCTTCATTGGTTGCTGTAGTAATAAAATCAGCAATCGATGTTTTACGTACTTTATAAATACCCGTAATATCCAGTTTGATGTCCATAGGATTACCAGACCAGGAAATGCTGCTGCCTTTTTGGATTAAAAATTTACGTGAGAAAAACTCCATAGCAGTTAATTTATAATCACCTTGTTCAATATCAACTTTGCCATACATGGTAAAATCACCTTGCTTGGTCAGTTCCATTTTCAACAATCCGCGTCCACTGCCTTTAATACGGTCATCATAGCGAGGATCTATTATCATTTGTATTTCCGCATCGGGTGTTATATCTGCATACAGGGCCATTGTAAAGCCTGACAGACCGGGTAGTTTATTCACAATCTCGGCCTTGCGTGTAGTATCGTAACTAACGTAACTGACAATGCCACCACCGCTGCTAATGTCTGTTTGACTAAAAGGAACGTAGATTATAGTATTAGGGGCAGTTCTCACCCGTGCTTCCATAAAAATATTATCAGGCGAACCGGTTACTGTGGCATAACCTGTTGCATATGCCTTTCCGTAAAATAACTCATTATCTTTTGCTTCTGTATTCAGCACGTGAAATTTATTCATTTGCCTGAGGGCTACATCAAATTTCATGTTTTTGAAAAACTGGTGCGAAACCTTACCGGTTAATAAGGCTTTGTTTCCTTGCTCATCATATACATCAGTAGGCAACAAGTCAAAATTATTTTGACTAAAATCAAGTACTGATGAAAATCTGTAGATAGTTTTCAGATATTCTACACGTGCACGTACATCTGAGAGCCGAGCCTCACCATCAAGTACCAGATGGTCCAAATCACCAGTCAGTGTAGCTTTTGCAGAAACTCTGCCACTAAAGATGTAAAGTTGCCCTTTTAAAAATGCCTGAAATGCACTCAGAGGAGACTCGTCAAATGCAAAGTTTATACCTACCTGTGCAGGCTTGGTGTCTGTAGCTATATGTCCGCCCATTTCCATGTTTTTTAATTTGCCGGCAATGGATTTAGCGTAAATCAAAAAGCGTTGCTGCTTCTCGTTGTAATTCGTATTGATATTAAAATCACCAATTGTATCTTTATCAAGTATCAGGTTATCCAGTTTCAGGTAAGCATCTATAAAATTGGTATTATCGGCCGATTTAAATATCAGGGCACCGTTGGTGTATCCGCCTACTTCAAAATTTAAACCCCTGTATACTTTTCCGATAAGACCTAAGTCAATCTCAGATAAATTTACACGTATATTTTGATTGCCATTAAAATCATAAAAGCCATTGATGTAAAGCGTCTGTGTTTCTTCAATCTTCACCAGCAATTCATCCAGTTTCAGTTTATTATTTTCATAAACAACAGTACCTTCATCATTTATAGTAAAGTCAACCGTGCGAATACTAACCCCTGATTTGGTAAAATGGGAAGTAATCCTTTCATCTTCAAATAAGGTTTGAACCTCAACTGCAGCAAAAATACTCTGTGCCGAATCGTTAATCTGAATGACGCTGTTTAACTGATTCGGAAGTACCGTAGCACTGATTCCAAAATTACTTACCAATGCACTGTCGCCTGTTGTGATTCGGCTAACCTTAAATTCGGCTTTTTGTGTTTGTTCATCTTCATCAAGCGTAAATGTAGTTTTTTCAAATCCGTTTGTTGCAATCTGAATTTTACCGGCCACAGCACTTCCTATAAGCGAGTGCTTGTTTCCATTATACCTGAGGTTTACATTTACCGATTGTACATTAAAATCGGGGAAGAACAGAGCTGAGTAAGTATTCAGGTCCTTAATCTGTGCTTTGAAATCAAAATACTGATCGGTAAATTTTTTCGGGCTTCTGAACTCAAAATATGATGGAAATAAGTGGTAGCACAAGTCAAGAACCATATCATTTACGTCAAGTAAATTATACCTACCAGAAAGTTGTACGTCTATTCCATCGCTTTTAAAATGTATATCCCGAAAGTTATCTTTTAGGTTAGTAGTTAGCTCAAACGTGCTTAGTGGGTAGTCTCTGCCATTTTTAATAAATACCAGGTCGTTTAGTTTCACATACCCTTGGTTCAGGTCAATGTTTGAGAACCTGAAGTCAATATCCAGATTGGTTGACAGGATTGTATTTGAAGTATCGAGTCCAATAGCCTTTAAATTAACGTAGCGTACATCTGCATTAACTTTGTAGAGCGGACTCTTAGAATTCAGGTCAATTGTTGTGGTAAAATTAAAATCGGCATTGGTATCGTTTGAATAAAATGAACCCTGTAGTTTTTTCTTATCAATCTGACCATCCAGATGTAACTTTTTGTAGGTGTAACCGTATGCGTGGATATTACTGATATCTGTTTTTACGTTTGCCTGAAGCGTATTCAAATCAAAGCCTTTGCCATTGGCCTGAAGTGTTAAACTTACCTTTCCCAGATATTTTTCCATATTGGTTAAGTATCCTAAGTTAAATTCATTTACCACCACCGAACCGGAATAGGCAGGCACACTGTCGGTTTGATTAAATTTCAAATTCATATCCGTTCGTACCGTACCTACCTGCGTTTTAAACAATCCATACGCTACAAAATCGGTTACAAATCCATTGAATGCCCCGCTGAAATCAATCTGACCTAAGCGATGAATCATTCCCGGCATTTCAGTTCCGATGATAGGTTCCAGATCAGACGCATGGGTATAAAAGTCTTTAACGCTGGCATCTATATAAGTTTCATCAATTTCGGGTAAGCCCACAATGTTTACTGAACCTATGAATGAAGACTGGTTACCAAATGAAACATCCATATTGCGGATACGCAAGCTGCTTACAGTGCCGGTTACTCGTGTTTGTATAAAAACCTCCTGCTTCATGTAGCTGAGTGCGGGTGCGAAATAGGCTATATCGCGCATATTCACTTTGGTATCAATCAGCTGTCCGTCAAGCCACACTTTGTTGTTAAAATCAGCCAAGTCATCCCACGATTGATAATTCATGTGAATGCGGTTACCAATTAAACTGTATGGTGTTTGAATAAGTAAATCGTCCAAATGTAGTCTGGTTGATGAAAGACAGGCCCTGGCACGCATATCCTGCAATTCAAATCCTGACACCTCTTTGCAAGACATGTGCTTCAAATCAAATACAAGCGAATCCTCTATGATATGAAAATCGCGAAGTAGCAACGCGATGTCGTAGAAGTCTTCGTGCAAACCGTCAAAACCCTCTTCTTCTTTGGGCGCAGTGTAATCATACAGTTTAAAGTGGCCTTGCTTGAACAGCACTTTATCCATAACCAGATGGAAGGGAGGTGAAACAGTATCGGGTATGGTGTCATTTGGGTCAAGTATGTTAAACAGAACGTCTAAATTGAACGTGCTGTCTTCATAAGTAATCAATTTGCAATACGTCCCCTCCATCACCACATTTTTAAGCCCGAACAACATCGAATCGGGTTTGATTTGTCCCAGCCTGAAACTGAGCTCATTTACATAAAACAAGGTATCATTGCGGTGATCGCCAAAATAAACCTGTTCCAATGTAAAACGTGTAAATGGCTTGTAGCTTATTTTGCCAATACGAATAGGGGCTTTAAACTGCTCACTCAGATATGCGGTAGCCTTGCTGCCCAGCCAGTTTTGAAAAGCGTTGTTGTTAAATACCAAATACAGCAACAAAAGCAAGGTAGCTGCAAGCAAAACTATACCTGCAAAAAAAGATTTTATTGCTTTCTTTAATGAAATCAAAACATTCAAATATATTGCCAAACAAGTGAATTAACAACCGTGACGGCCTCTGTAACGATATTAGCTATAGAATCATCATGTGATGATACAGCAGCTGCTGTGTTAAGAGACGGTGTTGTATTAAGCAATGTGGTAGCCAACCAGCTCGTACATGAGAAATACGGAGGGGTTGTACCTGAATTAGCCTCCAGAGCACACCAAAAAAATATTGTGCCTGTGGTTGATATGGCCTTAAAGCAGGCTCAGGTAAGGCTTGAGGAGTTAAACGCAGTTGCATTTACTTGTTCTCCGGGACTTATTGGCTCACTGCTGGTAGGGACCGGTTTTGCAAAAGCGCTGGCACTTTCACTTAACGTCCCGCTAATTGCCGTAAACCACATGGAAGCGCATGTCATGGCGCATTTCATAGCACAACCATCACCTCAATTTCCGTTTATGTGCCTCACCGTTTCGGGAGGCCACACGCTGATACAGATATTACATGCAGATGGGCACATGGAAAACATCGGACAAACACTGGATGATGCTGCTGGAGAAGCTTTTGATAAATGTGCCAAACTTCTGGGTCTGCCTTACCCGGGCGGTCCGCTAATTGATAAGTATGCCCAAAACGGTAATCCGAATGCATTTGCTTTTCCCGTTTCATCTGTTTCGGGTTTCGATTTCAGTTTCAGTGGATTAAAGACATCCTTTCTGAATTTTCTTAAAAGTCGTATGGCTGACAATTCTGATTTCATATCAAACCATTTAGCCGACATTTGCGCGTCTATTCAACATACTATTATTCAGCAACTTATAATCAAATTCGAACAGGCTGCCACAAAATACGGAGTAACGCATCTGGGCATTGCAGGTGGTGTATCAGCCAATAGCGGACTTCGCGCTGCCGTTGCACAACTTGGAGTCAGACATGGCTGGAATACATATGTACCAGCGTTTGAATACTGTACTGATAATGCAGCCATGATTGCTATGGCCGCCTGGCATAAATATCGGAAAAATGAGTTTTCTGACTTAACCATCACACCTTCAGCTAAATAATCCGTCCTTACGTGCATAAATAAATAGCTACAGTCCATTTTATCAGTCATTTACGAATATGCAAAATGAGCTGATTTTGCAATTCAATAATTGACCGGTATATTTGTTATCCTTTAACAATTTTAAGCCGTAAGAAAAGTTGAGAAAACAACTCATTCAAATTAGTATTCTTTTCATAATGCTGAGTGTGGTAGTGAGCGCATCTGCACAACAGTCTGTATTGTCTGTAAAGGCAAATGAAGAGATGCTGGGAATCATTGACAGTGCTACGCTGAAACTCAGAAATAAACTTTATGCAACGCCCGATGCGGGCGATTTGAATTTTTATGGCTTTAATCCCGGAGATGTTCCTATTTATACCGACTCCGCATACGCTTATCGCCTGCATATGCTTGAATCGGAAATACCTATGGATTACAACGAATTCGTAAGGCCATACATTGATTTATACACCGTTAAGCGTAGAAAACTCACTTCCAAAATGCTGAGTTTATCTTCATACTATTTCCCGATTTTCGAAGAAATTCTAGACCGCGAAGGAATGCCTCAGGAACTTAAATACCTGGCAGTTATTGAGTCGGCACTAAATCCCAATGCAGTTTCGCGCGTGGGTGCTGCAGGCATGTGGCAATTTATGCGTGCTACAGGCCGAATGTATGGACTCAGCTACAGCAATGCATATGATGAGCGCAGAGACGTGATGAAGGCTACAGAAGCAGCTATCAAGTACCTCAGAAACTCCTACCGTATTTATGGCGACTGGCTATTGGTTATCGCCTCATACAACTGTGGTCCGGGCAATGTGAATAAGGCCATTAAACGTGCCGGAAACGTTAAAAACTTCTGGGCTATACAAAAATATTTACCAGCCGAAACACGTGGATATGTTCCTGCATTTATAGCCGCTGCCTATGCCATGAGTTATGCATCGGAGCACAACATATATCCTGCTACTGATTTGGTTGTAGAAAACCACACCGATACAGTTTATATTGACAACAGATACAACCTACGTACGCTGGCCACCTTGCTAAATATGGATGCAGAACAAATACGGCTGATGAATCCTGCCCTGAAACAAGGTGTAATTCCATTCTATCAGGGTAAAATTCCGGTTACATTACCCTATTCTAAGGCAATGCTGCTTACCTCAATGCTGGCCACACCTGAATTTAAACCCGTTACCGATTACATGTTGGCTGAACGAAATCAATCGCCTGAATACATCATACACAAGGTGAAACGTGGAGAAAGCTTATCGTCCATTGCCCGCAAATATGGAATTGATGCACGGGATATCAAATCATGGAATAAGTTGTCGGGTAATAAGCTGGCTTCCGGCAAACAGCTTAAAATACAAAAGCGCGGATAATCAAGGCTTTTCAGCACAGATAAACCACTTTTCACCTTTCGACTGGGTAAGAAAAAAGTACACATCTCCCCCATCTTTTAGTTTCCATTGTTTTCTGAAATCGGCTACCGTTGTCGGAAAATGACGTACTGAAATATGTGCTTGTGTAATATTATACTGAGCCAGATAATCGGCAAAGGCGCGTTTGCTGTATAAAGCTGCATCCTTAATTTTGAATATTCTACCAAAAAAATCGGGTATAAACTCGTTGCCCAAAGCCAGGAAAGTAGAGGCGTCAGGCATAGTCAAGCCATATTGTGCTAAATAATGTTGAGTAAGTCCCGACTTAATAAGTGCAGGTGAAGGCTCGTACAAATAATGGGATGTGAAATCAGCTTGTCCAAACCCCGGTTTAACAGGTGTAGGTTGTGAAAAATGATATATAGCTTGCCCAACGTTGTTACATCTCACAGCATGTATAACAGGTGCATCTGAATATCCATATTTTAAAGCTACTAAAATTTCTTTTACCTCACCATCCCATTCTATGGCATAAATATCTTTGGGATGAGGCAATATTCGAATGGCTTCATGAATATCAAACAAAGGGGAAAGCTTGAGCAAAACCTGGTCTGTACATTCAAATATGCGTGGCAAAAGCCTTAGTATATCAGGTGTGCAATCACTTAATGAATGTGACCTCGCGGCTCCTGAACGCCTATCCGCATCTGCATAAATAAGATCATAGCGGTGGTGTGTACTGCTCATAAACATATCTGCATCGGAGTCAATACGCTCTATATTATGAATTCCACTTAATTGGTTATTTCTGCGAACAAGGAGATTGAGAGCAGAATCCGTATCGAGTGCGACAATTTGTTGAAAACTGCGTGAAAAGGCCATATCGTCAATCCCTAGTCCGGCACACAGGTCTAGCAAAACATTGCCTGAAAATAAGTTGCTTTTAAATAAAGCCGTAGCTTCACTGCTGCATTGCTCAAAACTTCGTCTGGTAAGCCAGCAGCCTTTTTCGACAAAATGCGACAGCTTGTATTCGGCCTTTTTACGAAGCAAAACCTGATCGGCCATTAAGGTGGAGTACACGCCATACGTCTTGCGTAAAAATGGCACTAGTGCACTGATTTGTACACCGGCACAACTTTTCAACACTTCGTTTGTTGTTGTACTATTGAGAATTAATTCGAGACCTTTTATATTTGTTACCAAATTTACTGTATGAAAAAACTAGTTTACGCGATAAGCATTATGACCATTATAGGGTTGTCATCTTGCAAAAGCCAATGCCCAAAATTTTCAATCAAGCCTTTTCTAAGCCAACTTTTGAGCAGTCAAAAATAGGTACTTAAGCTGTATTGATGCAATTAACAATCTGTTATCGCAATTCGGTAACAGATTTTTTAGTTTATAGACCTTCATAAAGCTTAGTTCCTCAACGATATTCGAAGTTTACAGTTTGCTTTATATCCACATGCAGGCTTTGTGCTACCGGGCAATTGTGAGCAGCAAATTCCAATAAACTACGTTGCTCATCAGTTATAGGCAAAACTGATTGAATAACCATCTCTAACTGAACTTCGCACACCCTTCTGGGATTGGCAGCCATAATTTTCCTAATAGCGATGGTAGATCCGCTGATATTATGATTCATTTTCCGGGCTTCAATACCCATAATGGTCATCATACAGGCAGCCAAAGACGTAGCCAGCAAATCGGTAGGTGAAAAACTTTGTGCTTTGCCCTGGTTGTCGAGCGGGGCATCGGTGATTATTTTTGTGCCGGAATAGCAGTGTTCAAGCAAACAGCGCAAATCACCTTCGTAAACCAATTCGGAAGTATTCATGAAATGTGTAATTTTGATACCTGATTTGAAAAAGAGGTTTACAACAATATTAAACTTATGGCTGGTGTGCAACATTTTGTTTGCAGGCCATGTGTTTGCGCAAAACGAAGCCATTCTAACTCCCACCTTGTTGTACAAACACAGTCAGCAATACGGCTTGCACCTTAACAGTTCAGGATTAGGCGGTATTAACTTCAGATACGGTTGGCACAAAACCGGTGATGCAAAACATATACTGGATGTTGATTTCTCGCGTGTGCGTGACCCCAAAGAATTTCAGATCTACGGTACAAGTGATAACCCCCAGCAATATTCGTACGGAAGATTGAACATGGCCTTTTTCCTGCGTACAGGCTATCACCAAACAGTAAAAATTACGCAACGGCCTTATAAAAACTCAATCGGACTCAATATCACTTACGGTGGAGGTTTAAGCAGTGCCCTGCTAAAACCTATTTACCTGGATATTTATAATCTGTTCCCCGATCGTAGCGGTGGTTTTATAAGACCCGAGAGATACAACCCTGATATTCATAACAACACCCAGTATATCTTTGGCAATTCTAATTTTTTTGAAGGCATAGAAAATACTGCGTACCGACCCGGAGGTTATGGCCGTTTGGCGCTTTCAGCTGAATGGGGTGCATACCCCGATGATTTTCATAACCTGGAAGCAGGCTTCACGATCGACTTTTTTCCGCAGGGACTACCGCTGATGGCAAAACAAGACCCAAGTCAGTTTTTCTTGTTGTTATATATTGCTTACACTTACGGATTAAATAATTAATATGATTGCATTACCAACACTGGCAGACGAACGCATAAAAAAACCCGATTGGCTCAAGGTAAAATTACCAACCGGAGAAAATTACAGAAAAGTACGTCAGCTGGTAGACCATTACAAGTTGCACACCATTTGCGAAAGCGGCAATTGCCCGAACATGGGTGAATGTTGGGGCGAAGGTACAGCCACCTTTATGATACTTGGAAATACATGCACCCGCAGCTGCTCATTTTGCGCGGTAGCTACAGGTCGGAATGCCGATTATGACAAGCAGGAACCCCAGCGCGTAGCTGAAGCTATAAAACTAATGGGCGTGAAACATGCCGTATTAACTTCGGTAAACAGAGATGAACTACCCGACAAAGGCGCTTGGGTATGGGCTGAAACCATACGAAAAGTAAAGGAGCTAAACCCTGATACTACTATGGAAACCCTCATTCCCGACTTTATGAGCAAATGGGAATTACTGTATCAGGTCATTGATGAAAAACCAGAAGTAGTTTCGCACAACATGGAAACCGTAAAACGGCTTTACCGAAAAGTACGCCCTCAGGCTAAATACGAACGCAGCCTTGAACAAATTCAAAAAACGAAAGAACGTGGACGCAGAACCAAATCGGGTATTATGCTGGGCTTGGGCGAAACCCAAGAGGAAGTGCTTGAAGCCATGCTGGATTTAGTAAACCACGGATGCGATGTACTGACTCTGGGACAGTATTTGCAGCCTACCAAAATGCATCTGGCAATTGAGCGATTTATAACTCCTGATGAATTTGATTACTACCGCGAAGCGGGCATGAACATGGGATTTAAGTATGTAGAGTCGGGACCACTTGTGCGTTCATCCTACCATGCTGAAAGGCATGTGTTTTAACTTATGAAAAGTAAAAAAGAAATTGTTAAGGACTGGCTTCCCCGCTACACCGGAAGGCCATTGAACGAGTTTGGCGAGTATGTACTGCTCACTAATTTTATCCATTACGTGCATCTGTTTGCCGAAAAATTTGATGTGGATGTGGTTGGTAAAGATAAGCCCATGCAAAGTGCAACAGCTGAAAATATCACCATCATCAATTTTGGCATGGGCAGCGCTATGGCTGCTACCTGCATGGACCTGTTAAGCGCTATTCAGCCTAAGGCTGCATTGTTTTTAGGAAAATGTGGTGGCCTGAAAAAAAGTACCAAACTGGGTGATTTGATTTTACCCATTGCAGCCATACGTGGCGATGGAACCAGCAATGATTACCTACCGGCAGAAATTCCTGCTCTTCCCTCGTTCAGGCTTCAAAAAGCTGTATCGGCTATGATTGTAAAGCATGAAATGGACTACTGGACCGGAACGGTATACACCACCAACAGAAGAGTGTGGGAACATGACGACAGCTTTAAAGAATACCTGAAAAGCACCAGGGCTATGGGAATAGATATGGAAACAGCGACAATATTCATTGTAGGTTTTGCTAATAAAATTCCAAAGGGTGCGCTGCTGCTGGTTAGCGATAATCCTATGATTCCCGAAGGAGTAAAAACATCAAAAAGCGACAAGTTGGTGACTCAAAATTTTGTAGAAAAGCACCTGCAAATTGGTATTGATTCGTTGATTGAGCTTCGCGATTCGGGCGAATCAGTGAAACACCTGCGTTTCGAGTAATTATTGTTTCAACCACTGCACATCAAATTGATGTGCTAGGTTATTCAGTAACCTCTCTTGCAGTTCAGCCATATTCACTTCGTATCCCAATTCTTTTTGCATACTGGTTACCTGCTTATCATCAATGCCACAAGGCACAATATGGTTGAAGTAATTTAAGTCGGTATTGACATTAAATGCAAAGCCATGCATAGTTACCCACCTGCTGCAACGCACGCCCATGGCACAAATTTTACGAGCCTTGCTGTCATCGGCTGCATCCAGCCACACACCGGTATATCCTTCGTAACGTTCGCCTTTCAAATTGTATTCAGCCAACGTTAAAATAATGGCTTCTTCAAGTGTGCGCAGGTAGCGGTGTATATCTGTAAAAAACTGTTCGAGGTCGAAAATAGGATAACCCACTACCTGGCCGGGCCCGTGATAGGTAATATCGCCTCCGCGGTTAATAGCATAGTATGTAGCACCTACCTCACTTAACCGGGCTTCACTAAGCAACAGGTGCTCGGGTTTTCCGCTTTTGCCCAATGTGTATACATGCGGGTGTTCACATAAAATAAAGTGATTTTGAACCGGAACCTGTAGTTCGTTCATTCTGTTGGATAGCTTCAGTTCGGTCTTGGCTTTAAAAAGCTGCTCTTGCCTATCCCACGCCTGCTTGTAATCTATCAATCCCCAATTTTCGAGTAATACCTGACGGGGCATGTGAGTTATTTATAAATATCTTTTAACTCAACCGGCTTGCCTGATTTTTTACGCAGTTTCATATTCAACAATTCTATCCCAACAGAAAAGGCCATGGCAAAATACACATATCCTTTAGGCACATGATAGCCCAGCGCTTCAGCACCCAGCAGCATACCAATCATCAGCAAAAATGACAACGCCAGCAGTTTAATACTGGGGTGTTTATCAATAAAAACGCTGATGGCCTGTGCAAAAAAGAGCATGACTATCATGGATACGATGACCGCCATCACCATGATTGGTAAATCCTGCGCCAGTCCAACAGCTGTAATGATAGAATCGAATGAAAATACAATATCAATGATTATAACCTGCAGCACCACATTCCAGAATGTAACTTTAATTCGGGCACTTTTCATGCTGGCATCAGTCTCCAGCAGCTCAAATATTTCAGCTGTACTTTTATACAGCAAAAATAATCCGCCTGCCATCAGTATAATATCACGCCAGCTGTAAGGATGATCAAAAACACGAAACAGCGGCTCGGTCATTTCGTTGACAATATAGCTAATCACCGACAACAGCATGATTCGAATAAACAAGGCTAGAAAAATGCCTATTCTGCGGGCTTTTTGCTGATCTTTTTTGGGCAGTTTGTTCGTAACCAGCGAAATGAATATAACATTGTCAATGCCCAGTACAATCTCCATCAATGATAAGGTTACGAGGGATAGCCAGGCTTCAGGTTTGCTGAAAAGTTCTAACATATAACGGGTTAATGGAGTGCAAAGATATAACAAGTTATGGCATTGTATGAACGGCTTGGCTGTATTCAATAAAACTCTGCCACAGATCATATCTTGATTGTTCACCGTAATAGAAAAACAGTAAACCTTTGGCCTGTGTGTACAGCAGTAAAAACAAATTAGGCTATACTTGTGTAGTATATAAAACAACTTGCAATATGATTACCATAGCAACCGATTCAAATTTTACCGAACTACTGAATACCCACGACAAAGTGGTGGTTAAGTACTTTGCCAACTGGTGTGGCACCTGCAAATTATTTTCGCCAAAGTATAAGAAGATTTCAGAAAAACCCGAACATGAAGGCGTACTGTTTCTGGATGTGAATGCCGAGGAAAATCCTGTGGCCAGAAAAGCTGCCGGGGTTACAAACCTGCCCTATTTTGCGGTATTTAAAGCCGGACAAAAAGTGGCAGCCGATGCTACTGCGAAGGAAGAAGGCGTTGAAAACCTGATTGCACAACTGAAAGCATAGGTATGAAAGTAGCAGCCATAAAAAAATTAGTTGAACGCCATAGTCTTGATGAATGCCTCAAAGCCGAACAGAGCTTGATGAATGGCGATGTGCCCGAAATAGAGATAGAAGGTACAGATGAAGGTGAACAATTAACACATATTTTAGGTGCAATTGACATACTGGAACATGTAGCGCGCGATGGCAAAGATATTCATACGGCCACCCGTGATTTCATTGAGCGGGTACGAAATACCATTAACTGATAATCAAAGAGTAAAAAGCTTGTATGGTGTGGGAAAGTTAGTGTACTATTCTTCAAGTTTTGTTTATGTTTGCACGCCTTTAAAAAAGATATAATTTGAGCGTATGGCCATATCAGTTGATTATTTAGCAATTTTAGTTCAGTTTATAGTTGCGGCAGGCTTTGTAGTAACTACTATGGTAGTAACTCACCTGGTTGGTCCAAGGCGACAAACCAGCGATAAACTTCAAAGTTTTGAGTGCGGTATTGAAAGCGAAGGCAATGCGCGTTTGCCATTTTCAATCAAGTATTTTCTTACAGCCATTTTATTCGTGATGTTCGATGTCGAAGTTATTTTTATGTATCCATGGGCAGTAAACTTTCGCACGCTGGGTGCTGTCGGTTTTGTAGAAATGCTGCTTTTCATCGGAACATTGCTCATTGGCTATTTTTATATTCTTAAAAAAGGTGCCCTTAAATGGGAATAATAAACCAATAACTACAACACGTATGACAGAAGTAACCTATTCCAACAAACCGTTGCCCGGCATTGAAGGCCCCGGCTTTCTGGCTACCTCGTTAGAAAAAGCTGTGGGTATGGCACGCGCCAATTCGTTATGGCCTCTGCCTTTTGCTACTTCGTGCTGCGGTATTGAATTTATGGCCACCATGGGTTCAAATTATGATTTGGCAAGATTTGGTTCCGAGCGCATGAGCTTTTCTCCCAGACAAGCTGATTTGTTGATAGTGGCAGGTACCATTGCAAAAAAAATGGGCCCGGTTCTGCGTCAGGTTTACCTACAGATGGCTGAGCCACGCTGGGTACTTTCAGTAGGTGCATGTGCTTCCAGCGGAGGTATATTTGATACCTACTCAGTACTGCAGGGAATTGATAAAGTAATTCCGGTAGATGTTTACGTACCGGGCTGCCCACCCAGACCTGAGCAAATACTTGACGGTGTAATGAAAATTCAGGAACTGGTTAGAAACGAATCATTGCGCAGGCGCGAGTCGGATGAATACAAAACTCTGCTTGCATCATACGGCATTCAATAAATTAGAACCATGACTCAAGTAAACAATGCTTATATAGTTGAAGAAGTTCAGGCAGCTTTTGGTACCGATATATTGGAGCAACAGGAGCCATACGGTATGCTTACGCTGGTTATAAATCCGGCTAAAATTGCTGAAATGCTAAGCTGGTTTAAGCAACATCCCATCATACAGGCCGGCTTTTTAACAGATATCAGCGGAGCACATTTCCCCGACCTGAAAGGTGGTGAATTGAATGCCATTTATCACATTCAAAGCATGACCCACAATATACGGGTACGTATCAAATGCTTTGTGCCTATCGAAAATCCTGTGATTCCCTCAGTTGTTTCGGTATACGCAGGAGCCAACTGGATGGAACGCGAAACATATGATTATTACGGAATTCAATTTGAAGGACATCCTAATCTGAAACGAATATTGAATGTAGACGAAATGGAATACTTCCCCCTTCGCAAGGAATACCCGCTCGAAGACGGCACACGAACCGACAAAGAAGACAAATACTTCGGACGCTAAAAAACTACACCGTATGCAAGAGTCAATTGAACTGAATAAAGAAGAAGAAAAGGAATATACCACGCTAAACCTTGGTCCAACACACCCGGCTACTCACGGCATATTTCAAAATATTCTGAAAATGGATGGTGAAATCATCATAGATGCGGAACAAACCGTAGGCTATATACACCGAGCATTCGAAAAAATTGCCGAACGCAGGCCATTCTATCAGATTACTACACTCACCGACAGATTGAACTACTGCTCATCACCCATAAACAACATGGGATGGCACATGACCGTTGAAAAACTGCTACAGGTAGAGGTTCCCAAACGTGCACAGTATATGCGTGTTATTATCATGGAACTTGCCCGTATTGCCGATCACCTGGTGTGCAATGCTGTAGTTGGCGTAGATACGGGTGCACTCACCGGATTTACATACATGTTTCAGTGGCGTGAGAAAATATACGATATCTACGAACAAATATGTGGTGCCCGACTGACCACAAACATTGGCCGCATAGGCGGCATAGAGCGCGACTTCAATGACGAAGTGTACAAAAAGCTGCGGGCATTTTTAAAAGAGTTTCCAAAAGCATTCAGCGAATTTTGCAACCTGCTTGAGCGCAACCGCATATTTTTTGACCGTACTATAAATACCGGAGTAATCAGTGCCGAACGCGCCCTCAATTATGGATTTACCGGACCTAACTTACGCGCCACCGGTGTAGATTACGATGTGCGTGTAATGAATCCATACTCCTCTTACGAAGACTTTGACTTTGCTATTCCGGTAGGCGCAAATGGCGACACATACGATAGGTTTATGGTGCGTCAGCAAGAAATGTGGGAGAGTTTAAAAATTATACAACAGGCTTTGGACAATATGCCTCAGGGTAAATTTTATGCCGATGTACCTGAATTTTATTTACCTCCCAAAGAAGACGTATACAACAATATGGAAGCCCTTATCTGGCACTTCAAAATTGTGATGGGTGAAGCAGATGTTCCCAAAGGCGAAGTATATCATGCTGTAGAAGGTGGCAATGGAGAGTTGGGCTTTTACCTGATTAGTGACGGAGGAAGAGCCCCGTATAAATTACACTTCCGCAGACCGTGTTTTATTTACTACCAGGCCTACCCCGAAATGATTAAAGGTGGCATGCTTTCCGATGCTGTTGTAACTATGAGCAGCATGAATGTAATAGCAGGAGAACTTGACGCATAAAAAATTCTGAACGCACCATGAACGAAAATAAAACAGTAGCATTTAGCCCGGAAACACTGGCACTGGCCAAAAAGATAATCGGTCAGTATCCCGAAGGCAAACACAAATCAGCATTGTTACCGCTATTGCATCTGGCACAGGCCGAATTTGACGGATGGCTTAGTGTAGATACTATGGATTATGTGGCTTCGCTGCTTCACATTCAACCCATTGAAGTGTATGAGGTAGCTTCCTTTTACACTATGTATAACCTGAAACCCGTGGGTAAATGCCTGATAGAAGTATGCCGCACCAGCAGCTGCTGGTTAAGAGGTGCAGAAGATATTGTGAAGCATGTTGAAAAACGTCTCGGAATAAAAGACGGTGAAACCACACCGGATGGCATGTTTACTTTGAAAACAGTTGAGTGCTTGGGTTCTTGCGGCACTGCTCCCATGCTTATGTGCGGTGCTCAGTTTCATGAGAATCTTACACTGGAAAAGGTTGACGAACTGCTTGCCAAATGGAAATCAGAAAATAAGCGTACCACATATTATGACGATGTTGTCATAGATAATTACTAGATCAGAATGGGCAAAAAATTATTACTCGAACATATTGATGTGCCCGGCATACAAGGGTATGATGCCTACCGTAAATCGGGTGGGTATAAAAGCGTTGAAAAAGCGTTTAAGCAGATGAAGCCCGAAGAGGTAGTGGAAGAAGTTAAAAAATCGGGATTACGCGGACGTGGCGGTGCAGGTTTTCCAACCGGCATGAAATGGAGTTTTTTAGCCAAGCCCGAAGGTGTACCCCGTTATTTGGTTTGCAATGCCGATGAATCAGAACCCGGAACGTTTAAGGACCGTTACCTGATGTCCCGCATTCCGCATTTGCTCATAGAAGGCATGATTACATCAAGCTATGCTTTGGGAGCCAATACTTCTTACATCTACATCCGTGGCGAATATTTTTACATCGTTAAAATTCTGGAAAAAGCCATTCAGGAAGCATATGCGAACGGCTGGCTCGGAAAAAATATACTGGGAACCGGATACAATCTCGACCTATACGTACATCCGGGTGCCGGTGCTTATATATGTGGTGAAGAAACTGCATTGCTGGAGTCGCTGGAAGGCAAACGCGGCAATCCACGAATAAAACCTCCGTTTCCGGCAGTAGCTGGTTTGTACGGATGCCCTACAGTAGTTAATAATGTAGAAACCATTGCTGCTGTTGTGCCTATTGTAAACGATGGTGGCGATGCTTATGCAAAGGTGGGTATTGGCCGATCGACCGGTACAAAACTTATTTCCGCATCGGGTCATATCAAAAAACCGGGTGTATACGAAATAGAAATGGGTATAACCGTTGAAGAATTTATATACAGCGATGAATACTGTGGGGGCGTACTTAACGACAGAAAACTAAAAGCTGTAGTGGCAGGAGGCTCATCAGTTCCTGTATTGCCCGCTGATTTGATATTAAAAACAACCAATGGCGAACCAAGGCTGATGAGTTATGAAAGTCTTGCTGACGGAGGTTTTGCAACCGGCACTATGTTGGGTTCGGGCGGTTTTATAGTGATGGATGATACTACGAATATTGCCAAAAACCTGTGGAACTTCACCCGTTTTTACCACCACGAAAGTTGTGGCCAATGCAGCCCTTGCCGTGAAGGAACCGGATGGATGGAAAAAATACTGCATAAAATTCTGGATGGTCACGGAACCATTGAGGATATTGACTTGCTTTGGGACATTCAGCGTAAAATTGAAGGTAACACCATTTGTCCGCTGGGCGATGCTGCTGCCTGGCCTGTTGCCAGCGCCATCCGCCATTTCCGCAGCGAGTTTGAAGAACTGGTAAAAAATCCCGCTTCTGTTAAAGATGTAAAATATTACTTTCACTGCAATAATTTAGACCCCGCTGTAGCATACAGCTCATTATAGTGTATAACAAATGGCAAAAGTTACAATAGATGGAATTTCGGTAGAGGTAGCTGATGGAACTACCATACTTCAGGCAGCCCGCATGATTGGCCCTGAAGTAGCCCCTCCTACCATGTGCTTTTACAGCAAACTGAAGACCAGTGGCGGCTACTGCCGCACATGCCTGGTAGAAGTGACCAAGGGTTCTGAAAAAGACCCGCGTCCTATGCCCAAACTGGTGGCCAGCTGCCGCACATCAGTTATGGATGGCATGGAAGTTAAAAACACAACCTCTGAAAAGGTGCTGGACGCCCGCAAAGGCGTAGTTGAGTTTTTATTGCTCAACCATCCGCTCGATTGCCCCGTATGCGATCAGGCAGGTGAGTGCCATTTGCAGGACCTGAGCTACGAGCACGGTTCATACAAAACCCGAACTGACTTTGAACGCAGAACATTTGAGAAAATCAACATCGGCAATAAAATACAGTTGCACATGACCCGTTGCATACTGTGCTACAGATGCGTTAAAGTGGCTGAACAAATAACTGACGGACGCGTGCACGGTGTTATAAACCGTGGCGACCATGCCGAAATTTCAACCTACATTCAGGAAGCCATTGATAATGATTTTTCAGGAAATATGATTGATGTATGCCCTGTAGGTGCGCTTACCGATAAGACTTTTCGCTTCAAAAGCCGTGTATGGTTTACCAAACCGGTACTGGCTCACCGCAACTGCTCAACCTGCTCAGGCAAAGTTGTACTATGGTATCAGGGAGAAGAAGTACTTCGCGTTACCGGACGTAAAGATCAATGGGGCGAGGTAGAAGAATTTATTTGCAACACCTGCAGATTCGACACCAAGAAAACATCAGACTGGACAATAGAAGGCATGTATCAGGTAAACCGTCATTCGGTTATTTCTGCCAATAAATACGGCAATAACCTGGTGAAACCGAAAGAATTTAAACTTAACGACATTAAAGCACTGGAATCATAATGGATTGGTCATTACTTCTCGACAAAACGATACTTATTTTCATCATCTTTCTGGTGAGTCTGGGTATTGCAGCATACGCCACTTATGGCGAACGCAAGGTGGCAGCATTCTTACAGGATCGTGTAGGTCCTGACCGGGCAGGTCCTTTCGGCTTGTTGCAACCCATTGCTGACGGGGTGAAAATGTTTTTAAAAGAAGAAATCATTCCTACCAGTGCCAATAAATTTTTATTCATACTTGGACCTTCTTTATTCATGGTGACAGCACTAATGACAAGTGCTATTATACCCTGGGGAAAATCGTTTAGCATCAACGGACGTGAATTTAGCCTTCAGGTGGCCGATTTGAATGTTGGTATCCTATACATCTTCGCTATGGTATCGGTGGGTGGTTATGGAATCATGATAGGTGGCTGGGCATCCAACAACAAGTATTCATTGCTTGGAGCATTGCGTGCATCTTCGCAAATGATTAGTTATGAGTTATCGCTGGGCATGTCTCTAATTGCTCTACTCCTTATGTCGAACTCGCTTAACCTGCGCGAGATTGTAGATATGCAGCAGGGCTTTAACTGGAACGTATTTTATCAGCCACTCGGTTTTCTTATATTTCTGATTTGTGCTTTTGCCGAGTGTAACCGTGCACCTTTTGATCTGCCCGAAAGTGAATCGGAACTGGTTGGTGGTTTTCACACCGAATTCAGCTCAATGAAACTGGGGTTATACCTCTTTGCCGAATACATACACATGTTTATTTCATCGGCTATCATTGCATCGCTGTACTTTGGCGGCTATCACTTTCCCGGATTGGAAAAACTTGGACTCTCACAAAATGCCGAAGCCGCATTAAGCGTTGCAGTTCTATTTGCTAAAATATTTTTCTTCATTTTCTTTTTCATGTGGGTGCGGTGGACACTGCCCAGATTCCGTTATGACCAGCTGATGAGGTTGGGCTGGCAGGTACTTATCCCCCTATCAATTTTAAATGTTTTACTTACCGGAGGCTGGATTACCTTCTTCGGAAAATAGCACACACTATACACAATAACGTATGCAAACATTAACCAACAGAGCAAAAGTAGTTACCAAACGCGAACTCAACTGGATTGAGCGGATGTATCTGCCTGCCATATTTCAGGGTCTTATCATCACATTTAAGCACTTGTTCAAAAAGAGTGCTACCGTGCGCTATCCGGATGTAAAACGGGAAATTGCACCGGTATACCGTGGTATGCACGTGTTGAAACGTGATGAGCAGGGTCGCGAAAATTGCACAGCTTGCGGCTTATGTGCTGTAGCATGTCCGGCTGAAGCCATTACCATTGAAGCAGCTGAGCGCGAAAAAGGAGAAGAAAATCTGTACAGAGAAGAAAAATATGCAGCTAAATATGAGATTAACATGTTGCGTTGTATTTACTGCGGCCTGTGTGAAGAAGCATGTCCGAAAGACGCTATTTACTTAACTGACCGCATTGTGTCTTCAGCCTACACACGAGGTAATTTCATTTTTGGAAAAGATGTACTGGTAGAAGGTACAAAACCCGAAGAGCGTGTAGATGTGAGCAAGCGCAAGAAACAATACACCATGGATGTAAAAGCATAATAGTAGTCACCCAAAGCCCAACCGGATACATGAATCAAATTTTATTTTTTTCACTTTCTGCCCTCACCTTGCTTACCGCATTTTTTGTGGTATTTACCAAAAATCCGATGTACAGTGTGCTGGCATTGATTGCCTGCTTCTTTACTATTGCAGGGCATTACATTATGCTAAGCGCACAGTTTCTGGCTATCGTGCATTTAATTGTATATGCAGGCGCTATCATGGTATTGTTTTTATTTGTTGTGATGCTGCTTAACCTGAATGCCGAAACCGAGCCGCAATCATCGGTTAAAATTAAGTTGGCGGGTACGTTAGCTGGCGGAATGCTATTTCTGGTTCTGGTAGCATCCATGAAATCACACGACCTGGGCATGACCGATTTGGGACATAAATCAACCATCGGGTATGTAGAGGAAGTGGGACTAAAATTATTCAACGATTATTTACTGCCATTCGAAATTTCATCGGTGCTGTTTCTGTCGGCTATGATAGGTGCAGTAGTACTGGCAAAAAAAGATAAAGCATAATGGAAAATATGAACGAATCACTGCCCCAATACTGGTATCTGCTGCTGAGCACATTTTTATTTTGCATCGGTGTCACAGGTGTGCTTATTCGCAGAAATGCCATCATTATTTTGATGTGTATTGAAATTATGCTGAATGCCGTTAACCTGCTGCTGGTTTCATTTTCAACGTACAGCGGCAACAATGACGGAATGGTTTTCGTATTTTTTATCATGGTGGTAGCTGCTGCTGAAGTGGCTGTAGGACTTGCGTTGCTGATGAGCATTTACCGCAACCTGGCAAGCACCGATATTCATGTATTAAATAAACTTAAGTGGTAATACTAACATGACTGATACCCTACTGAATAGTGCCTTATTAATTACACCTGCACTGCTTATCCCCGCTTTTCCGTTAATCGGCTTTCTGATAAACGGTTTGTTTGGCAGGTTTATTCCTGCATCAATAACCGGCTGGATAGCTACATTATCTGTTGCAGCCTCATTTGTATGCTCGTTCTATCTGTTTCAGCATGTAGAATCAAACCAGTCATTTACAGTTGAATTATTTAACTGGATAGCTTTCGGAGACCTTTCAATCGGATTTAATTTTTTGATTGATCCGCTGACCATAACGATGCTGCTGGTTATTACAGGAGTAGGCGCTCTCATTCACATGTACTCCATCAGTTACATGCATGACGATGAAGGTTTCACACGCTTTTTTACCTACCTGAATCTGTTTATTTTCTTTATGCTTATGCTGGTGATGGGCAGCAACTACCTCATCATGTTCATCGGATGGGAAGGTGTTGGTCTGTGTTCATATTTGCTCATTGGTTTCTGGTTTAAAAACAACGAATACAACCATGCTGCCAAGAAAGCATTTGTTATGAACCGCATAGGCGACCTTGGATTTTTAATGGGTATATTTTTCATTCTCTTTTACTTTGGAACGCTTGAATATGATGCAGTAGCAACCCAAGCTTTGGCACTTCCTGCTAACAGCACGCTACTCGTTGCAATTACATTATTGCTTTTTGTAGGTGCTACGGGCAAATCGGCACAAATACCGCTTTATACCTGGTTGCCCGATGCCATGGCCGGTCCTACTCCTGTATCGGCACTCATACACGCAGCCACAATGGTTACAGCAGGTATTTATATGGTGGTGCGGTCAAATGTGCTGTTTGCACTTTCACCCACAACATTGACAGTTGTACTAGCTATTGGTGTGGCTACCTCTGTATTTGCTGCAATCATTGGTTTGATGCAAAACGATATCAAAAAGGTGTTGGCCTACTCTACTGTTTCACAACTGGGATTAATGTTTGCTGCACTGGGCTTTGGTGCATTCAGCAGCGGTATGTTCCATGTGGTTACACACGCCTTTTTCAAAGCATTGCTATTCCTCGGTTCAGGAAGTGTTATTCATGCCCTGCATGGCGAGCAGGATATTCGAAAAATGGGCGGATTGAGCAAATACATCAAAATAACATTCATCACTTTTTTAATAGGTTCACTCGCTATCTCGGGAATACCTCCGTTTGCCGGTTTCTTCTCAAAAGATGAAATACTGGCCACAGCATTTGCACATCATCCTGTTATCTGGTTCATACTTTCGGCTAGCAGCATGCTCACGGCATTTTATATGTTCCGTCTGGTGTATCTTACATTTAACGGAAACTTCAGAGGTAGTGAAGAAACCCGCAAGCACATACACGAGAGTCCGGCACTTATTACTGTGCCTCTCATTATACTTGCCATTCTATCTGTAGTTGGTGGCTTCATAGGTTTACCTGCAGCGCTAGGCTTTACGCATCAGTTTGCTGCATACTTAAGTCATGTGGTAAAACCCGGCACCGATGTATTGCCTGAAATGCATCACCTGAGCCACAGTACTGAATACGCACTTATTGCCACGGCTGTAATAGCAGCCATCGCATCCATTTTATATGCACGTAACCTGTATATTACAAAAGCTGAACGCCCCGCTGAAAGTGAAGAATCGCTTGGCACATGGCAGCGTTGGGTAAGCAATAAATTTTATGTGGATGAGTTTTATCACAAAGCCTTTGTACGTCCGGTTACCATAGCATCCGATTTGTTGCTGGTATTGGTCGATAAATTGATTGTTGATCTTATTGTTAATGCCAGCGGATGGATGGTGATACTGGCTGGACGTACGCTTCGCCTGCTGCAAACAGGCAATACCGGATTTTACATACTGGCCATGGTTGCCGGTATCATTGTTTTATTTGTAATTAGGCTAGTATACTGATCATGATTTTACAACTCCTATTCTTCCCACTTTTAGCAGCTCTGCTGGTATTGGCAGCAGGCAACAAATGGGCATCAAAACTTGCACTGGGTGCTGCTTTCATTGAATTGATACTGACCTTTGTTGTGTACAATGAAATGATGTCGGCCAACGAAAAATCACTGCTGTTTTTTGCCCCCTGGATTGAAACGCCAAAAATCAGTTTTCATCTGGCCATCGATGGTTTGAGTTTGCTCATGGTAGCACTTACCAATGTGCTGATGCCGTTAATTATATTGTCGGCATTCAACCGTAACATCGAAAACAGCCGAGCTTACTTCTCACTCATGTTGCTAATGCAGTTTGCGCTTGTGGGTGTATTTATGGCCATGGATGGCATGCTTTATTACATTTTCTGGGAGCTTGCACTTATTCCTATATATTTTATAGCCCTGCGCTGGGGTGGTACCAACCGTATTACGGTTACACTGAAATTTTTCATTTATACACTGGCAGGAAGCTTGCTAATGCTATTTGGGTTTATCGCACTTTATTGGTACAACCCCATGCATTCATTTGATATTCGAGATTTGTATGCCAACGTAGTATGTAGTTGCAATCAGGGTTGGTTGTTTTGGTTGTTCTTTTTGGCTTACGCTATAAAAATTCCAATTGTTCCATTTCATACCTGGCAGGCCGATACGTATAAAGAATCTCCTACACAAGGCACCATGCTGTTATCAGGTATTATGCTGAAAATGGGTACATATTCACTCATACGCTGGCTGTTGCCTGTTTTGCCTTCAGGTGTTATGGAATGGGGACCGCTGGCCATTACATTAAGCGTTATCGGAATTGTGTATGCATCAGTAATTGCAATTATGCAACGCGATTTGAAGCGATTGTTTGCCTATTCATCAGTAGCGCACGTAGGTTTAATTGCAGCCGGTATTTTTGCACTGAACATGGAAGGCCTACAGGGAGCTACCATGCAAATGCTGGCTCACGGTGTAAATGTCGTGGGACTGTTCTTTTGTGCCGATATTATTTATAACCGCACTGAAACCAACAATATGCATGAACTGGGCGGTATACGACTGGCTGCACCCGGCTTCAACACACTTTTCATGATTGTGGTGTTAGGCAGTGTTGCTTTGCCACTAACCAATGCATTTATAGGCGAATTTTTATTGCTGTACGGAGTGTATAGTTACAATACCTGGTTGGCTGCATTCGCAGGGCTCACAATCATACTGGGAGCGGTGTATATGCTGCGTATGTTCCAGCACACCATGCTGGGAAATACGGTAGATAAGACTTCTGCGTTTGCTGAACTTAAATGGAATGAATGGTGCGTGCTGGGAGTTATTTCGGCTTTGATTATTATTATGGGCATATATCCAAATCCCATAATGGAACTGGCACAACCTGTGTTGACCGATATTCTAAAACATGTTAAATAGTGTAAACCCTTAAAATCAACTTACCTTGAATACCATACTTTATACTACTGCATTAGGTCTGATTTGCATGTTGGGTGAAATATTCAGCCTGCGCAAATTACTTATACCTATTGTATTGACCGGATTAACCATCATTGTGTACCTCACGCTCACATCGTGGGGAAGCAATGCACCGGTTGTTATTTCGGGAATAGATATGTCGCATATGGTTACAAGCGATAATCTCTCAAAAGCATTTTCAGTTCTTGCGCTGTTCACGGCTGCTTTAATTTTCATGATGGCTCATGACTATTATAAAAACGAACCGCAACACCTTAGTGATTACATTTCAATACTACTTTTTGCGTTGGTTGGCGCTTTGGTACTATTCAGCTACGCCAATATGGCGATGTTGTTTTTAGGCATCGAAATTTTATCCATCTCAATGTACATCATGGCCGGAAGCCGCAAGTACGACACCCGCTCAAATGAGGCCGGCTTCAAGTATTTTCTGATGGGAGCTTTTGCATCCGGTTTCCTGTTGTTTGGTATTGCATTGCTGTATGGAGCAACCGGCTCATTCGAACTGGTAAAAATTGGTCAGTATATGCAGGCAGGCCAAGCTGGCCCGCTTTTTTATACAGGCATTATGCTGCTGCTGGTTGCACTTCTGTTCAAAGTATCGGCTGTTCCCTTTCACTTCTGGAGCCCCGATGTGTATGAAGGCGCACCTGCCCTAATCACTGCGGTAATGTCTACTCTCGTTAAAACTGCCGTGTTTGGAGCATTTATAAGACTGGTAATTGAATGTCACTTGTACATGCACATGCCCGTAGAAATCATGCTTACTTTACTGGCAGGTGCTACCATGGCGGTTGGCAACTTGTCTGCACTGGCGCAGGAAAATTTCAAACGTATACTTGCCTACTCAGGTATTTCGCATGCAGGTTACATGATGCTTACGCTGCTTAGCGTAAATGCCGGCAGTCAGTCAGCATTATTGTTTTATGCTGCTTCATATTCAATTGCAAGCATCGGAGTTTTTGCACTGGCAATTCCAGTGTTTTATTTTATGAAAAATGAACAGGTAAGTGCTTTCAATGGCTTGGGTAAAAAAAATCCGTGGATGGCTGGCTTGCTGACTATGCTTATGCTGGCTTTGGCAGGCATTCCTCCTATGTCCGGTTTTTTAGCTAAATACTATATTTTTTCAAAATCATTCCAGGCTGGATTCTTTGCACTCACACTGTTCGCTGTCATCAATTCGATTGTGGGTGTTTACTATTACTTCAAAGTAATTCTTGCTATGTATACCAAACCGGCCGATGATACCGCTGTAGAGCCCACTCCGCTTTTCTGGAGTGTAATTATTACATGTAGTATTCTTACGCTGGTATTGGGGTTATACCCTGGTGGACTGCTTAATCTGATTTAATTTCTATCTTCGCTTACATGAGTGATTACAGAAAATATGCGAAAGAGGTTTTTGAAATTGAAGCCAAAGCAGTTTCTGATTTAGCAAAGTCGCTTACCAACGATTTTAACAAAGCAGTTGAAGCTATACTGAAAAGTTCTGGACGACTGGTTGTATGTGGGGTCGGAAAATCGGGAATTGTTGGTCGGAAAATTGCAGCAACATTAGCCAGTACTGGTACACCATCTTTATTTATTCATCCGACCGAGGCCTTTCATGGCGATTTGGGAATGATTACCAAAGACGATGTTTGTTTGGCCATTTCATACTCAGGTGAAACGGAAGAATTGCTAAAAATCATTCCTTACATCAAGTTCAATAAAATAAAACTGATTGGGCTGAGCGGAAATCCGAAATCAACATTAGCCGTAAACAGCCACTTTCATTTAACTGTAGCCGTTCACAAAGAAGCCTGTCCGCTTGAGCTGGCTCCTACGTCATCAACTACGGCAACACTTGCTATGGGCGATGCATTGGCTGTTGCATTGATGAAGGCAAGAAAATTTAAACCGGCCGACTTTGCACAATATCATCCGGGTGGCAGCCTTGGCCGAAGGTTGTTGACCACCGTTGAACATGCGATGGTGAAAACACAGCTGCCCGTGGTAAAAGGAAACGACAGTATAAAACAGGTTATTAATACGATGAGCAGCGGCCGGCTTGGGTTAGCCGTTGTGCTCGAAAAAAATAAAATTACCGGAATAATTACCGATGGTGACTTACGCAGAGCGATGGACAAACATGCGGAAAAACTATTTGTACTGCGCGCTGCCGACATCATGACTCAAAATCCAAGAACCATAAATAAGGATATGATGATGGCCGAAGCAGAAGAGTTAATGACAAAACATAAAATTACCTCACTGCTGGTAGCCTATAAAGGCAAACTGATAGGTGTAGCTCAGATATACAGCGTTAGCCTGTAAACCACTTGTTATAATCCCGCAATAATTTCAGCAATTTTCTGATTTGCCTCACGGGCATCCAACCAGGTTATATCGGTTTGTTTTCTGAACCACGTTAATTGTCGCTTGGCATAATTGCGTGTATGTTGCTTGATGAGTTCAATGGCTTGTTCGCGTGTAGTTTTTCCTTCAAAATAATCAAACCACTCACTGTAACCAACAGTTTGCAATGCATAGGTGTGTTTGTAAGGCAACATGGCACGTGCTTCCGATTCCAGTCCGTTTTTTACCATCTCGTCTACTCGGTTGTTAATGCGTTCATAAAGCAACGGCCTGGGCAGTTCAAGCCCAATCTTCATGACCCTGTATGGAAATACATAATTCGTTGGACTAGCAGCGACAGGTGATTTAAGAATTTCAATAGCTCGCATCAGGCGTTGCGGATTTTGTATATCTGTATTCTCATAAACATGCTCACTCAAATTTTTAAGCATAACCTGCAGCGCAGTTATACCTTCTTCTGAAAATACTCGGTGCAACTGGGTACGAAGTTCTTCATTGGCTTGCGGCAATACATCCAGCCCATTGAGCAAGGCACGTATATATAAACCCGAACCACCAACCAGTATAATCGTCTTTTTTGTTTGAAACTGTTTATTGCATACTTGCAGGGCATCGCGCGCAAAATCACCGGCACTGTAGGTATCATGTACTGAAAGTGAATTGATGAAATGATGCCGTACATCGGCTTGCTCCTGTTGTGTAGGTTTGGCGGTGCCAATACTCAGTTCTTTATAAAATTGCCTGGAATCAGCCGAAATGATATCGGTATTCAATGCCTGTGCGAGCTTTACGGCAAATGCCGTTTTACCAACAGCAGTAGGACCTACTATGCATATAAGTACAGGCTCTGTCATGCTGATTTAACGTGAAGCAGTTCCGTAATAGCTTTGGCCTTCAATATACATTCATTGTATTCGTCATCGGCAATACTATCAAAAGTGATGGCACTTCCTACGCTGAATGCAAGCGCCCCTGTAGCCGCATTGTATTGCAAACTTCGAATCACCACGTTGAAATCAAAATCGCCATCAGGCGAAATATATCCTACCGTTCCTGAATACAGGCCCCTTCGGGTACACTCGTACTCTTCAATCAACTGCATGGCTTTTATTTTAGGCGCACCGGTCATGCTTCCCATCGGAAAGGCATTTTTTAATGTATTAGCGCATGAATAATTTTCTTTAACACGGGCACTTACTGTAGAAATCATTTGATGAACCTGAGCATAACTGTATATCCCAAACAGTTCATCTACATTTACACTGCCGGTAAATGCACTGCGTGCCAAATCATTTCTCACCAAATCAACAATCATCAGATTTTCGGCACGTTCTTTTTCCGATTGCTGCAAACTTTGTTTCAATTGAGTATCTTCTTCATCATTAGCACCTCTTCTTATTGTACCTTTTATTGGTTGCGAGTAAAGCGTATGCCCATATTTACATAAAAAGCGTTCGGGGCTGGCACATATCAGATATGATTGCTTGTAGCGGTAAAACGCACCAAAAGGCACAGGCGACTTTTGCAGCAGCTGTGTATATGCATTGGCTACAATAAATTTTGTAGCATGTGCTTGCCATTGCATGCAGTAGTTAAGTTCATACACATCGCCTTGTATGATATGGTCAATTATTTTCTGCACATCGTGGCAGTATTGCTCATAACTTACCGTAGCCTGCAGGCTATGTATCTCCATGCAACCAGTTTGCGGTTGCAAATCGGATTGCAGTATCTGCTTAACCAACTCCACGCCTTCTGAAACATGAAGTTGTTTATCTATTACAATCACACACTCAGGTACAAAAAAATGCAATACCGGGAAACCAATACAATCCGGATTCAAAGAAGTTAATTTCTCAATATCGTTTTTTGCATCGTAACTGATTGCCCCGAAAATCCAGCGGTTTTTGTGTGCTTCTAAAAATGTATTCCATTCACTGAACGCTTGTTCCTGCACAGCTATCTGATGTGCGGGTTGCCAAGCAGCCAGCAGTTCGTATTTGCCTACACCAAGTGCCGACTGACATTGATTGCTGTCGAGCAACAGGCAAACTTCTTCACCGGCCATGCTGTGTATCAGGTGGCTGCGTAATTGCAAATACTGGCTGTGAGACAACTTCACGTTACAAATATAGCGTGTTGGTTAATTACTGTCGGGCACAATTATAGCATCATTGGCATCAGCCGGTGGTATGAGGGGTGGCATCTCCTCTACTTTTACTTTGGCTATCCCTTTACCTGTATTTATACCCAGGTAGCGTGCAGCACGAAATGAAACATCAATAATGCGTTTTTTGGTGTAAGGTCCGCGGTCGTTTATACGCACTACCACCCACTGACCGGTGCGCAGGTTAGTAACCTTTACCAACGTACCAAAAGGCAATGTTCGGTGAGCTGCTGTCAATTTAAATTTGTTGTATACCTCGCCACTGGCTGTTTTTCGGCCATGAAAACTACCGCCATAATAGGAAGCAATACCTGTTTTGATATAGCGCTTTACCGTTGTATCAGCAGGAACGGTAATAACAGGCTGCTGTGCCAGCACAGGACAGACACAGCAAAAAATAATGCTCATCAAAACCGTACAAAACCACTTATTTTGAACACCCATTCCCGTGCAAAATACAATTTCAGATGAATACTACTAAACCGCTTGCAGAACGTGTGAGGCCACAAACCCTTGAACAATATATCGGGCAGGAGCACTTAACCGCACCGGGTGCTCCGCTTTATGAAGCTATACAACAAAAAAATATTCCTTCCATCATACTGTGGGGACCACCGGGCGTGGGCAAAACAACACTTGCACGCATTATTGGAAATGCACTTAATCTGCAATTTTATCAGTTAAGCGCAATAAGTGCCGGTGTAGCCGAAGTCAGAAAAATTATTGAAGATGCACGACTCTTTGGCAAAGTTTTGCTGTTTTTAGATGAAATACACCGTTTCAATAAATCGCAACAGGATGCGCTGCTGGGTGCCGTTGAAAGCGGAGCCATCACACTGATAGGTGCCACTACCGAAAATCCTTCATTTGAAGTAAACAATGCCTTGCTTTCACGTTGTCAGGTATATACTTTACAAGAACTGAGTGCTGACGCTTTGCTTCGTATAGTGAAACAGGCGATTGAGCAGGACGAGCACATGAAGCAGAAAAATATTGTACTGAAAGAAACAGAAGCACTGCTGCTGTATTCAGGTGGTGATGCGCGAAAACTGCTGAACATGACTGAAATGCTGTGTACATCGGGTGATAACATTGAAATTACAAATGCACTTGTTCAACAGCGCTTACAACAACGCATAGCGCTGCACGATAAGTCGGGCGAATCGCATTACGACACCATTTCAGCATTCATCAAATCGCTGAGGGGTAGCGATCCGAATGCGGCAGTTTACTGGCTTGCACGTATGCTAGATGGTGGTGAGAAACCCGAATTTATTGCCCGCAGAATGCTGATTTTGGCAAGTGAAGATATTGGTAACGCCAACCCGACAGCATTGGTCATTGCCAATACCGCCTTTCAGGCCGTGCAGGTTATAGGTATGCCCGAAGCCCGTATCATCTTATCGCAATGTGCCACGTACCTGGCTTCATCGCCTAAGAGCAATGCTGCTTACATGGCTATTGAACAAGCCGCTGAAGCTGTTGGCAAACACGGACAACTACCGGTGCCACTGGCCCTACGCAACGCACCTACTCGACTTATGAAACAACTGAACTATGGTGAAGGCTATAAATATGCTCATGACTACGATATGAATTTTATAGCTATGGAATTTATGCCAGAATCACTGTCGGGTACTGCCTTTTACTCTCCGGGACACAACGTACGCGAAAATGAATTGCGTGAATTCCTGAAAAAAAGGTGGAAGGAGAAGTATGGGTATTGAGAAGAGAGGGCGAGAGAGTGAGAAGTGAGAGAGCGGGATGTGAGAAATGAGGGATAATTTGGGATAAGTGGGTATACGTACAATTGTTATTTTGAACATCGGATGCAATGCTTAATTTCGTGCTGTGCGAAACCCGAATATAGACCCCGAAGAAGAGCGTTTATCAAATAACGAACGTGACCTTGAACGTGTATTACGTCCACGTGAGTTTGATGATTTTACCGGACAGGAGAAAATACTGGAAAACCTGAAAGTATTTGTAAAAGCTGCCAAGCAGCGCGAGGAAGCGCTTGATCATATTCTGTTGCACGGCCCTCCGGGTTTGGGTAAAACCACGTTGAGCTATATCATAGCCAATGAGCTGGGCGCATCTATCAAAACCACTTCAGGACCGGTGCTTGAAAAACCGGGTGACCTGGCCGGCTTGCTCACCAACCTCGAAAAAGGCGATTGTTTGTTTATTGACGAAATTCACCGTCTTAGTCCGGTGGTTGAAGAGTTTTTATACTCAGCCATGGAAGATTACCGCATTGATATTATGATTGACAGCGGACCGAATGCACGCAGCATACAACTCGAAATAAATCCGTTTACACTGATTGGAGCCACCACACGTTCGGGATTGCTTACCTCTCCCCTGCGTGCGCGTTTCGGAATAAACGCCCGACTTGAATACTACGACCGTGCGTTAATGAAAAAAATCATCAAGCGATCGGCTACCATCATGCAATGCCCAATAAACGATGAAGCAGCCGAAGAAATTGCCAGAAGAAGCCGCGGAACACCGCGTATTGGTAATGCCTTGCTACGCAGAACACGTGACTTTGCTCAAATAAAAGGTGATGGTACCATTACACTGGAAATTGCCAAATATGCACTGAACGCATTAAATGTAGATGCCGAAGGACTGGATGAAATGGACAATAAAATTTTACGTACCATTATTGACAAATTCAAAGGCGGACCCGTAGGTATTAACACCATTGCTACTGCCATTGGCGAAGAAGGCGGAACAATTGAAGAGGTATATGAACCCTACCTCATACAGGAAGGATTTTTGATGCGCACACCACGTGGCCGCGAAACAACCGAGAAAGCCTATAAGCATTTTGGTATTCTGCCGGGATTTAAGAATGCATTGTTTTAAGTGCGTTTAGGTTACTCCGAAAATCCTTTGCCATACACGTTTTATCATTTGCTTTTCTATTACGCCTACTGAAATACTAAGTGCAACGTACAAAGCAAAGGCGACAACTGTTTTTAAAATAAACAGCAACAACGTTTCATTCATCCAGTTGCGAAGCAGATAAATAACAACCGCAGCACACAAAAATGACAAAATAAGGTAGCGTATCGGGTAGTGAAATTTTACACGAACAATGGTATAAATTATTGCAGCAGCGCCCATGTAAGCTACCACACTGCTCTTCAGCCATGCGGCACCTTCAGTTCCATAATGGGGTATCAGCCACACACAACCGGCTAATACAAATATGGCCGCCAGAAAATCCTGTACAATGAGAAACTTGTTTTTACCAAGCGCCATATGCAGTTGTGTAGCTAAAAAACTCAAGGCTCCACAGGCATAACCCCATAGCAGTATGCGCAGTATATCGGCTGATGCCAAATAACGCTCGGTATAAATAAAACGAACAATACGGTGTGACTCTACTCCTGCGAATAGAAAAACGAACACCAGCAGCCAGCCATAGTAACGCATGAATGCATAAAAGACACCTGCATTTTTTACTCCCTCATCTTTGTGTGCTGAAAAATAAGGCATCATCGCACCGGGCAGCATTCTGAAAAACTCAACTAACAGTGCCAGCAATGATAGAGCGACTCCGTATACAGCCAGCTCATCAAAACCGGTATGCCTGCGAATGAAATACAATTCAGTTCGCTGCCATAGTATAGCCGCCAATACCGATGAAATGCCCAGTGCAGCAGCCGTGCCGAACAATTGCTTGCCGGTGAAACGTGTATCACTATGCATAGACTGATCGTGGGGTTTTGAGGCCGAAAGCCAAACCCATAAACTCCAAAAGGCGTTCAGGAAATTTACAGCTGTAAATACATACACATACGCATCCATGCCATACAAAGGCAAAAAATAACGCAGCAGCATAAATCCTGCAATGGCAATAAATGTATTGCCTGATGCAAGTTTAGCATAACTGAATGTGGCCTGTGCCATTACCTGAACATAGTTGGCAATAACCAGCGATGACAGATAAATAAGTAACATACCTTTTACCGGACGTGCATTGTAATTCGAATACAAAATCCACACAACAGAGCCCACAATAACCGAAACGGTTACAGCCAATATAAAAAACTGATGCAGCTGCCGAAGCTGAATGCCTGTTCCATTTCGGAAGGCATGCGAATAATAGCGCTGCAAGGTAGCCGCTCCGCCAAAGTTAAAGAAGGTCCAAAGTATGGCTATACTGAAATTGATGTACTGCAATTTTCCAAAGTCAACAGCACTGAGCACCCGTGAAGTATATACATTGGCACAGAATACAAATGCAAAGAATACTATCCGCGACAGAAAGTTGTAAAATGTTATATTAAGTACCTTTATTTTTTTAGTATTGCTCATGCAACAGGGCCTAAGGCTTAGCAAACATATTAAATCCCTGATACCAAACCATTGGAAATATCCGTTTTGGTATATTTTCAAATCGCCACAGCGTAAGTTGGGACTGCACACGTTACTTACCGATTTGCAGGGATTAATGATATATGCATACCGAAGTGTATGGCCCAAAAAAAAGCTAAAAGCCGTAAGTATTTGTACAGGTATATATAACCGAAGCAGCAATTATTTGAATCAATTGCTCAAAAGTTTGGAGCTGGCTGAAAATGCGTACCTCATCGAACTATCAGTGTTCGACTGTTGTTCGGATGATATGGCCGACCTGGAAGCCGAAATCCGAAAACGCTGGAAGGGACAACTTGTTTTTAGCCGTGAACCAGTGAAGTTTGCACGGTCATACACGTTTAACAAAGCGGTGGATCAGGCATCGCATGAACTCATTTTTATATGTGATGCTGATTTATCGTTGCCCGTAAATATTGTAAGCCTGTGTAACCAATATACCGGAGAAAAAACGGTATGGTATCCTATTTATTTCTTTTTGTACAAGAATAAACCGGCCATACTGAAAAGTGAAAATGGCGAGTGGGAACAGTACGGAAGCCGAGGCATGCTGGCCTGCACTAAGAAAGCATTTAATGATGCCGGTAGGCTAAATGAAGCTTATACAATTTGGGGCGGTGAAGACACTGATTTATGGGAACGCTTTCACCGGAGACACAACATCATTATCCGAAATCGTGTAAAGGGATTATATCACCACTGGCACCAAACTTTTAATAAGAAGTTTGAGCACATGAATGATTAAATGTTGTTCATGACCGGTTTTACGATTAATCAGTACTGATTTAAACTTTCGTGAATTAGTTGTATCTCTGTATAACCAAAACCCTAATTGTATGAAAAAATTTATCTGGCTGGCAAGCATCTTTATGATTGTTTTGCTGGCATCGGGCACAGTTGACTTAAACAATTTGCTGAACTACAGCAATCAGTCCATGCCTGATTACATTATTAAAAACAACGAACCTGCCAATAACCGAACTACGGATGCGGGTGCTACGCTGGGTCGTGTACTGTTTTACGACAAAAATTTATCCATTAACAACACGATTGCCTGTGCCAGTTGCCACCACCAGGAGTTTGCCTTTGGTGATACAGCAGTGCAAAGTGTAGGATATGATGGTGGTCATACCGGTCGCCATTCGATGCGTTTGGCAAATGCACGCTTTGGCAATGAAAATCGTTTTTTCTGGGATGAACGGGCCAATTCTCTCGAAAACCAATCAACTCAACCTATTCGAGACCACATAGAAATGGGATTTAGCGGTGTATCGGGCAATCCTACATTTGACTCATTACTGCGCAAGCTTTCGGCTATACCATATTATCCTGTTCTGTTTACCGCTGCCTATGGCACAGCTGAAATTACCGAACTACGTATTCAGCGTGCTTTGGCACAGTTTGTTCGCAGCATACAATCATTCGACTCCAAGTATGATGTAGGCCGTGCTCAGGTAAACAATGACGGACAACCATTTCCGAATTTTACACCGCAGGAAAATATGGGTAAAAACCTTTTTCTCACCCCACCTCCTAATGGTGCGGGTTGTCAGGGTTGTCATCGGGCACCCGAATTTGATATTGATCCTGGTTCACGTAATAATGGGGTTATCGGTGTGATTGGCGATACCACAATAGTTGATTTAACTATAACACGGTCGCCATCATTGCGAAATCTTACGCGTACTAACGGGGCTGTAAACGGACCGATGATGCATACCGGCTCATTCCGTACACTCGATCAGGTTATTGGTCATTATCTACAAATACCAAATAATCCAAACAATACTAACCTTGACCCTCGTTTACGTGGTCCTGGAGGCGTACCTCAAAATCTTCCGTTTACGCAGGCACAACGTGATGCACTGGCCGCATTTTTACGTACACTTAGTGGTAGTGCTGTTTACACAGATGTGCGCTGGTCAAATCCATTTGACAGTGCCGGAAATATTACCGTGATACCAGTTACACAACCTACATCGGTACGTGACTACGAATTCGTGACAGCACGTATAAACGTCTATCCCAATCCATTTGTAAATACTATTCATTTGACTTTACCTACAAGTGCTGACCATGTGCTGGTTTACGATGCTGCGGGCAAGCTGATTCATGAATCGGAAGCCAACATCAATATGCAATTGGAAACATCAACATGGATAAGAGGCATCTATCATATTCAGGTATTGAACAACAGCAACGAACTGCTTACTTACCGAAAGGTGATGAAAAATTGAATCGAAGAAACGGAGAGGAGATTTGAGATGGGAGACTTGAGTTGTGAGTTGTGAGGATTTATGATGAGATGAGATAAATTGTATTGGTGATACTGAGTTTTATTAATGACAGCTAAAAAACAACGGCCCCGCGCTTCGCGCGGGGCCGTTCTATTATTTACGACAATAAGAAATATTATTCAGCCAATACCAGTTTGGTTTGGTAGGCGTGTGTTCCATCCGAAATGCTTAGGATGTATACACCACGGTTCAATGATGACATGTTCAATAAAGTTTTACCTGTACTTACCTGTAATGCAGTATTCAATACTTGCTTACCTGTAATATCAACCACAGACACATTAATACCTGTTACATAATCAGGCAGCGCTATTTGTACCAGGTCTTTTGCCGGGTTAGGCAACACTCGCACTGTTTCCCATGCTTTGGTTTTCATTACAGATGTATTAGGCCCAAATTTGGGCATATCGAAAGCCTCAGTTCCATCTGCACGTGATGAAGTAAGACCCTGATCAGCACTAAAGCCCATACCTCTGCGGGCAAAAGCACGCCAGATAAGTTCTTTGTTTGCTCCACCATTACGTAAACTGTCGGCAAGCAATATAGCATTACGTCCATCTTCAAAGCCGGGGTTACATGGTTGTAATTTCAATGCATCAACCACCAGTTGAAGTGCCATATTGTTTCCGCCCACTTCCGGTTGGTAGATATTTTCATTGAAACCATATTTATCAACCATATCCCAGTACATATCATACAACATGGCGCACCATACCGAGCCAACGCCATGCGGTACAGAAAGAGTTTTAATACTGTTATAAGTAGTAGGATTAACGCTAAGGCTACGGCTGTATTTATAGTTGCGTATACCTACACCATCAGTAGATTGATTGAATACATAAGTACCAATTCCTTTTCCATCTAATACGGTATCACTTGCACTCGCGGTTAAGCACAGTGCAAAGAAATCGCTCCAACCCTCACCCATTTGTTCCTGATTGTTCAGGCACGATGAATTAGCGGGTCCACCGGTAAGGCGTGTAGAGATACCGTGTCCGTATTCCTGTGCAATGACACCGTTATCAAAGTCTGAATCGTAAACCCTTGAAACCTGTGGATTACCACGAATGGATACGATAACAGTAGAATCCTGATTTAATTTTGTTTTTAGGTTTGTACCCAGTGAGCTTGAAATCATAACACCCGGAATATTAATTCCATTTCCGTTTCCTGTCATGGCAACAGCTGAGTTTTGAGTGTTCACCATAACCACTGCAATGGCACCGGCAGCTTGTGCATTTAAAATTTTTGTACGGTAATTGCAGGCGCTAGTGCCACGGTCAATCAATGCAATTTTACCGGCAATATCATTTTTGATAGAGTTACACGCATGCGTGGGGTTGGTTGAGCTGTCGTTTACTAATACCAACTCCGCTGTAATGGTATCGGCCGGACGCGTTGATAAGTTGCCAAATGGAGAAGTAACCCAGCCGGCTAATGTAGTGTTATTGATGCGTAGATTTTGTGTACCTATATCTGTTGAAGACGGATACCACAAATACATCTGCATGCGTCCGCTTGTACCATCAACGGGTGTCTGAAAATTGGCATTGTTAGTTCCACTTCCGTCCTGAGCATCGGCAAATACAGCATCGCCATCTGCTCCACCTTTAGAGTAGTTATTAGCCTGAAAATTTCCCGATTCTTCGTCAAAGCCGTAGTTGTAAAAAATATCGTGTATCAGGTTATTCCAGTAAAACAGATTGGTAATTGCAGCCGACTGATTAGAATTAGCACTACTATCTACATGATACGGGAAATCAAATACCAAGCTCGACCCTCCGTCAGGACTGAAACCCGATGAATTCGTATTGGCACGGTCTTCACGGGCAAAAACGTTATTGCCTCGTGTAATGGTATAATCAGCACCTGCTACCCCATCGGTATCGTGCCATCCGAATGGTGAGGCGTTGTTGGTTGGCGTAGCTGATACCGTTGAGCGTGAACCATGATTAGGACTTTCGTATGGGCGGGGGAAAATAGTGTAGCTTGCGTCACTGGTTTTTTTAGCAGCCTTGTGCGCCACATGACTCATCAGCAAATGTGAGCTGCTATTTTGATGAAAAGCGCCTACACGTTGCTCCACTTCATCAATACTGCATTGTGTAGTCCAATTGTTTTTATCCAAAATATCGCCTGTTTCGGCATCTACCTGTACCTGCCACCAGTTATGGGTTTCGTTGTCATACAATTCTATATTCCATGCCAGACGCATACCTGTTGCTGCAGCGTAATAATAGGCCTTAGCACTAACTGGGGTTGTTTCTGAAAGAATGTATTTGCCATCGGCTGTAGCTCTTACCTGCTTGTTCAATGTAGCAGGTACAGCAGCCTCAACATGCGAAGCTGCATACTGCAGTGCGGCCATGTAACTTACAACCGGAGCTGTAGGGTAAGACTTATCGGCAGGTGTACTTACGAACTGATTATGAAAAGCAACTACGTTACGTGCTTTATCAAAATGTATAGATGGATTCACATTGTATACTTCAAAGCCGTTTAATTTTTGTCGCATATAAACGTGCGTAACACCGGTTCGGGGATTGGTGTGTTGTGCTGTAATGTTAAAATCAAGAGTTGAAACGCCTGTTTTGTTTTGCACTATTTGGCGAATAAATGACTCAGGCAATTGTGCAAAAACACTGAGTACAGCGAGTGTTAGAACACCCGTGATGAAGATTTTTTTCATTTTAAAATGTGTACTATATTTTATCAAAGTTATATTTTCATACCAATATTCAAAGCATACAAACAAACGCCCCCCTGAAATGGATTTCAGGGGGCGTAAAATTGAACTTAAAGAATATTGAATTACTTAATGTTCACTACTTTATGTGTATTTACTTCACCGTTAAGTTCGATACGAACAAAGTATACACCTTTCTGTATCTGTTTCGTAGCCTCGACAGGTATCACATTCAATCCTTCGTGTATGTTCCAGTCAAAACTCATTACCGTACGTCCCTGCAGGTCAACAAGGGCTGCGTGAGCTATGCCGCTCACTGTGCTTTGAATGGCGATATTCAGATTGCCTTCAAACGGATTGGGGTATACAGTTACCGAGCTAGTATTTGTAGCCAGTTTACTTACCTGTACCGTTTTCGAATAAGTAAATGTACCGTCTTTATCAATTTGTTTCAGGCGGTAGTACATTACAGGTTGTGTTGCCAGTGCATCTGCATCTGTATATGTATAGTCGATGCGCACATTGCTGTTGCCACGTGCAGCCACGCTACCGGTGTATTCAAAATTAACTGCATCAGCCGATCGCTCTATTTCAAACAAATCACTGTTTAATTCACTGGCTGTTGACCAGTTCAACACCGCATCATTGGCTAAAGCACGTCCTTCGAATGAAACAAGCTGTACAGGCAGTGGCGATGTTGCATCGGTAGCTGTGAATGCTCCAAATGCATTGAAAGGCGAACCAGTGGTAACTGTACGTGATACTGTATTGACTGTAGAAGTATTGTCTACTGACCATGTACCTGTTGCATTACGGGCTACTCTTAAATCTGTTTGCGACAGCACGTTTCCAAGCAACGCAAGATCATAATTTAACGTCATGTTGTAAATGTAACCTGTACCGCCTGTTGCAGTAATATTGAGGTAGGCATTCAGGTGACGGGCAGCCGGGAAGCTATTTGGTGGTGTAGTTCCGCTGAAGTAAGCGCCCGAAAGTGATGAAGGCAAAACACCTAAACCACCCCAAGATATGGTGGCCAGATCGCGGTTTGCAAAACTTACAACTGTATTACCGTTATATGCAATGGCACCTGTAAATGTAACTGCAGGCGGTGTGGCTGATGTGGTAAATTCATGTGCGCCTATATCAGTTCCAAAACCTTGTGTAATGCCACGGGCATTTCCGTTAAAGTCAGTATTGATATTGAATGACGTGGTACCTGCAACACCTTTACCATTCATATACCAGCTTTGTGGAGCCGTAGTTACAATATTTAAATTGCCATTGGCCACATCGGTAAACACGGATGAGGGGTTAACCGCAGCACTTGTCACTGACCATGATGAGCGGTCGGCATTGGTTGATGTGCGCCATTGTGCAATATCGCGATCTGCTGAACCCCACAATCCTACAGTCGAAGAAGCTGATGAAGACAGCAGGTTGTAACCCGACTCTTGCCAGCCCGAACCCGAAGGTGTACCGGCTACTTCATTGGCAATAGAGTAGTTTTTACTGCTGCCACCCGAGCGGTGATTGATAAAGGCATTGTTGTATAAACGTGTGGTTGACGTAATTTCAAACGTTGCATTCTGTCCGCGGTGGAATGCATACGATGGTACCGAACCAGCACTAACAGTTCCCGTTACAAGCACGGTGTTATAATAGCAATTTACATCAAATCCGCCAGAAGTGTTTTGCCAAATTCCGTTGTACTGTACATTATTATTTTGTCCGTTTCCAAGCGTAATCTGGTTGTTGAAAATATCGATTTTGTTTTGCATGCCGAATACAGCAATACCATTTGCGGTGGCCATAGGGTTCTGAGAAGTCGAACTGCTTAGGTTACGTATATCATAAATCCTGTTTCGGCTCATCACAATACCATTAGCCGATTGAACCGCAATACCAAATGAGTTTGTCACCAGCGGGTCGGTATTTGCTGCAATAATTCCATAAATGGTATTATTACTGATAAGCAATCCAGGGTTTATAGTTGCAGAAACACCAATACCAAACACAGAAGGTGCAGTTGGCGAAAGACCTGTATTGGCTGCCATAGATGAAATATTGAAAATACGGTTACCGCTTATGTTGCTCACGGTAGTTCCGGTTTGCTGTATTGCACCTACACCTGCACTTGGCATGGCTGCAACACTGGACATATTGGCAATAATATTATTGGTAATCTGAGCTGCCGGGTCAATATTAATTGCTGTGGTAATATTAATACCGCGGAGTTGTGAGTTGCCATCATGTAATATGGTATTAGCAACTACGGTAGCACCAATGATATTATTTGAAACCGTAGCAATACCACCAGCTAAGCTTATAGCATTAAAGCCTATAGCATTTCCCGGACTAATGAAGCTGAGTCCGGCAAAGCGGTTTCCTGAGATAGTAACAGGTGAAGTAACCGTACCTGTTATGGCTATACCGTTATGTGTAGTTGGTGATGCTAAGAAAATAGAACCACTAACGGTTGAATCTCCAAACATATTATTGCTGATATTGAGTCGGCCGCTTGTAGCAATAATTCCATTCCACTGATTGGCCGAAGCGTTTTGAGGCCAGCTTAAGTTACGAATAATATTACCTGTAATATTCGTTGTCAGGTTTAACCCTACTGCTACCTGTATCTGATTCCAGCCGGCAAATACATTGGTCGTCCACGGGCTACCACCGGCATTGGGTGCAGTACCGCCAATAATGTTATTAGTAATAGTATGACCTTCAGAAAGAATACCTCCGTTGAAACGAATTGGCAATGGAATTGTAGTTATTGGAGGTAAGCTGTTAAACAAGCTATTATTTGATACAATCCAACCGTTGCCCGACCCTACCTCTACGTTTACATATACTGAGCTGGCGTTGGAAAGCTCATTATTTGTAATCACATTATTGGAGTTAAGTACCAAACCTGTATGAAACGATCCAATTAGAACGGCAGGTACACCAGATGGCGGTACAATTAATGTATTATTTCGTAAAATACAGTTGGTAATACTATCCTGACTGTTGCCAAATGTATTGTTGGTTCCGGCAAATGAGATCAGACCTTGATTTACAGCAGTAAAAGAGGTAGGGTTTGTACCCTCAATAATCAAGTTGTTCAATCTGCATTGCTGTGAACCGTTGATGAAATTAATTGTTGGTCCGCCAGAATTTCGCATAATTAATTGCCTCAATGTTGAATTAACACTTTGGTCGGGCATACCGGTTATTTTAACCCTGTCGGCTCCGTTCAGAACTAGCATTCCGACACCCGATACGGAACCTGAAATGATTCTGGGTGTGGTAGCTGATGAATCCGGAGCAATGGTGAAGGTAAATGTTCCAGAACCCGGACCATCCTCTCCAATTTGCAATAGCTGCACTGTTCCGGGCTCAGTAATATTGGAAGTGATAACAGCCGAAATCGGACCTCCAATAGTACTGCTGTTCAAAAACTGGAATAAACCCGCTGTGCCTGTAAGATTGGTATATGGTTGTCCGATGCCTACATAAAACTTAGTGCCGGATGGTATAACAGGTAAGATGGTGTACGAATTGGGTAGCAACGGATGCTGCACTACTGTGGTTACGTTAGTAGCTACGGCAAAAGGTGCTCCTGACATCATGTTGCTGCCAACACTGTCTTCAACCAATACATAGTAAAAAATAGTATCACCTGTTGTTACACCAGCCAAAATACCATAGTCAATATCGAATGTAAAGTTAGCATTAAATGGCGTTCCGCTTTGCGAAACAGGTGGTACACTTACATACGAACCGGCAATGCCTTTACGGTAATACAAACGTGGCATATTGCCTGTCAATGGAATACCGGCATTATCACGAATATTTACATTGGTAAGCGGCAGTGGACCAGTTATATTGCCCTGATTTGAAAGAGGCGTAAACGAAATAACAGGCGCAATAATATCGGATGAAAGCGTAAAGGTACCTGCATCAGCACCGATATCATGTGGAGTTTGTCCGCTACGGGTTTGTCCGTCAAAATCAGTAGTAACCAAAGATGCAATGGCTGCATCTCCTGATGCTTCACATGGATTTGACGACTGCAGATGCAAGTCAACCAAATCGGCTGTAGCAGTAGCATCTATAAATAATGGATTACCTGAACCACTTTGCAGATCATAACCGGTGAGTGTTTTCCATCCGTTTATTAAGTTAAGATTAGGATAGTCAACTGTATTGGTACCTGCTATAAAGCCTCCGGTTCCCGGTGTACCATATACATTATAATTGGATACAATAGCAGCGGGATTGCTTGGTATAGTTGCAATACGTAAACCGAAATTTTTGCCGGTTGCTGTTCCGGTATTGCTTACTGCATTCACAAGTATATTATTACGTATATCATAGTTTTGTGTACCTGTAGGCGTGCCTGTAACACGTATTGCAGCAGTAAGTGATGCACCCGTTGAAGGAGCACCGCCAATAAATATACTGTTGTGGTAATAATCAAAGTTGCCGGTAACTTCAGTTAATATGCCGTACACTTCATAGGGGCCAGAAAATGCTGTGCCTGAAGAATCAATACCCAGACGTATCATGTTATTGGCATAGCGCACAAATGATCCGCTGTTTTGTTGTATTCCAATCATGCGGCCAACAGATGAACTTGATAAGCGGAAACTATGTATAAAGTTTCTGCTGATGGTACTATATACCGCAGTTGTTGTATTCTGCATCATGATACCTACAATATTTGCTAGTACTGCTGTGGTGTTGGTGTTCTCAAGCGTATGAATTCTATTACCTACTATATTTATAGTCGCACCTGAACCGTTATGCATAATTCCAATAATTGAAGCTGCAGCGGCTGTTCCCAGCGATATACTATTCGACTTGATATTGAAAACAAGATTATTACTAATGGTATGTCCGCTGCCTGATGATTGCATTATTCCAATTACTTGCGTAGAGGCTGGAGCAGAATTGCTATAAAGTAATTCGCGCACAGTATTGTTGCTTATGGTTTGACCCGCAGTTCCTGAACCGCTCCATATTCCAATAAGTGTAGCACCCGTAGATGAGCTGGTATTGAGTGAACGTGAGGTTAGCCGCTCCACGATATTATTGGTTATTACAGGTAACCCTGATGATGACAAGATACCCAACACTTGTGATGTAGTAGCAGCAGTTACTGAGTTGTTTGCCAGATTTGAAATATAATTTCCATCCACCTGAATACTGTTTGTAGCACTTGATATGTTAATACCTAACATAGGTGCGCTTGTAGAACTACCGATACTAGATGATGAGTCTCTGAGGTTTGTTATGTTATTATTATTTATCTGCAGTATGGCGGTTTGGTTCCATGCACGTATACCATTCATAACTACAGATGCTCCATTAGGATGTATATTAGTGATATTGGCTATCCGGTTGTTATTGATAAATGCATTTGAACCTGTCTGGCAGCTAATCATCAACATGGTAGCATTACCACCGTGCAAAATATTATCAGCCATTGCGGTATCGCCTATGTAATTATTCAAAATAGACGCTACACCTCCACCGTTATTCACCTGAATGCCCGTAAAGGTAGATGCTGTTGCAAGTCGGTATTCAATATTGGCGATTCGGTTGTTGGCTATTAATGTACCCGTTACTGCACCTGCTGTCACATTTATGCCTGTTACCATAAATGCTGTGGTTAAAGATGGGCGCCACATGCTAGTATCTAGTGTAAAAGCAGCTCCACCTATGATGTTACCCGATATGGTATCATTATTAGATAAACCTCCTGGTGTAAAGTTAATAACCGTAGGTGAAGTGGTATGGAATACACCGGGCGACATGAAAAAGCGATTGTTCTTTATCACCTGATTGTTACCGGTGCCGGTGCTAATAGAAATAGCACTGGAGTTGAAGTTATTGAATGTGCAGTTTTCAATAGTCAGATTATCGTTCTCACGGTTAACTCCTGTAGTACCGGAAGCTGTAAACAGAATTCCTGCAATGGTTCCTGTTCCAAGCCACCTCAAATGACAGCCCGACATTCTTATGTTGTCATTACCGGTAATAGCTGATGTCTGACTTATTCGTACAGCCCCACCACTGGTAATACCTGTTCCTATATTTGCTGTTTCGAAAACTACGTTGACCAGGTTATTGTTACTTGCATCATTCAGGAATGTTAAACATGGCTGACTGGTTGCTAGATTGCGAACAACCAAATTGGTATCGCTTGTGCTGCCGGAAGGAGAAAATCCTAAAATACTAACTCGATCCGCACCATTTAAACGTATCATACCATCAAAAGTGAATGCTGTACCTGAAAGAATAGTTTGTGTGTTTGTAGCCGGACGAATAGTGAGGGTATAACCAAAGTTACCTACCGTACCGTTAATGGGGTCGAACTCCAACCATTGATTCAGCTGATTAGTTCCATCTTCTGTTATGGTTCCCGCATCGAGCAATACAGTAGTATTGCCTTGCAATAAACTGTTATTAATAGCTGCAAACAATCCGCCCGTGCCTGTTAAACTGGGATACGCACCCGTAGGACCAACGGTAATGCTGGTAGGTATAGGAGTACTGATTGTATACTGATTTGTATTTGTAGCATGTGTGATAACAACATCAACTGATGGAGCCACTGCACCGGCCGCATTTGACACTAAAATACCGGTACTGTCCTGTGCAATTACGTAGTACCGAATATTATCATTTGGCAGAACACCTCCAACAAGTGAGTAATCAATTGTAAATTCCCATGTTCCGTTTCTATAATCGCCCGAAATCAACGAACCGACAGTTGATTGATAGGTACCAAAGTTTTTGCTGAAGTAAACCCTCGGACTAACTGTGCCAGCGGCAACACCCGATACCCGATCGAGTATATTACACGTAAAGGTTCGGTTGGTTATACTTGCTGTATTTACTAACACAGGAAGAGTAATTTCAGGTCCAATACTATCAGCACTCAGAACATCAGTAGCTGAAGAAAATGCTCCTATATCAACCGGTGTGCGTGCTGAACGAACATTGCCTGAAAAATCAATCAATACCGGGTCTGTCAGCATAGGATCGCCCTGTCCTGCTCCTGGATTTATAGTAGCCAAGCTTAAATCAAAAGTACCCGCAGGTGCGTCTGCATTAATAAATAAAGGATCTACACGTGTACCATTCGGTTCCATGCGCCCATTATACCTTAAACCTGTAGTACCATACATGGTGTTGGTATTTGTAATAAAGCCTCCGCTGATAAAATTACCTGTAAATGTATCGGCCCATAGTATGTTGTAATTCACTATCGAACCGGTTAATGGCTGTGTAAGATGTCGAGTTACAAAATTGGTATTCGTTGAAGTACCTATATTTCTAACCCTATTTACAAGTATATTGTTGCGCAAATCAACCAATGGTATGCTATTGAAATTTATAGCTGTAGTGATTTGGGTTCCGCTGTTAGGCGTACCCGCAACGTACACCGTATTGTGGTAAAACCTTACAGGCTGGGTGGTTCCCGACACCGAGCATAATATGCCATTTATAGCATAAGGACCTGTGTAAGGGTTTCCGGCTGTGTCAAGGCCTAGTCGGATAACATTATTGGCTAATGTGGCAGTACCTGACGACATCTCAATACCGTTCATCGTAAAGCTATTTGTTGAATTGCTGGTGAAGCTGTGAATGAAATTGCGGTTACAGAAGGAGTTATTGCCGACAATAGTAGATGTAGAAATGTAACGAATTCCAACTAACGAGGCGGTAGATGCAGTACTGGTATTAATAAGCGAGGAAATTTGATTGCCTTCGCACTCCTGATTTAATACAGAACTAACATAATTTATACCGCAGGCTGCAGCAGAAGTATTGGTTACATTTATATATAAATGCCTGATGGTATTAAACGAAATGCGGTTACCCGTGGTACCGAATCCTAAAATTCCGTTAACCTGTCCGCCAGTTGCAGTAATCCGTATCAATGCGAGTGAATCAATATAATTTCTGTCTATAAGCGAACGTCCTGATGAAGCAATGTTAATACCGTTGAGCGCAGCTGAAGTGGAAGAGAATGTATTTGTGCTGCGTGACCATAAGCCATAAATAATATTGCTATCAATTGTATGAAAACCTGAACTGGCATAGCAAATACCATTCATCTGCGAGGATTGTGTTGTAGAATTAGACCGTTGAAACAGGTGCCGTACGGTATTTCTGCGAATAATCTGACCGGCACTTCCCGAAAAATTTAATATACCATTTATACTGGCACCAGTTGATGTACTGGCAGAAGTCTGCGCAGTGGAATCAAGAAATAACCCATCAATGACATTACCAATGATTGTGCTGGTCCCTGATGAACTCAATATACCAACTATACATATATTACCGGTCGAATTGTGCGTACTGCGCAGTGGTTCATCCAATGTTCCTATCTGGTTATTGGCAATGGTAATGGTATTGCTGGTTGCAGACGATAAAATACCAATAATTGGTGCACCTGTATTTTGTCCGGTGTTGTTACTGTTTGTTCTGAAACCTCTGATGATGTTATTGCTGATGTTTACGTTTTGTCCGCCCGAAACTGTTATACCACGTATGGCACCCGAAGTTGAATTATTAAATAGGGTAATAGTTTTAATTATGTTACGTGTTATGGTTTGATTTGCCGTAACCGGATAATTAATACCTAGGATGACTGCATTATTAAAAGACAAAATACTGTCAATGGTGTTGCTATCAATTACCGAGAACCCTGCACTAACCTGAATACCCGTAAACGTACCTGTACCGGTTATAACAGGTAAATAGATATTACGAATTACATTACCGCGAATTATGTTAGGCTGTCCTATCGGGGTAGTAACTTGTATCAGTGTGCGGGTAATCCCTGTAGTTACAGCAGTTAATGGCGCTCCGCCATTAAATGGCTCAGTGCCTCCTATAAAGTTATTTTCAATTCGGTTATTCCCAGAACCACTTGAAGCGCCCGGAGCAAAATTGATAGCCGACCAAACAGAGGCATGTGTTGTGTTTACTGATGTATCGTAAAAATGGTTATTGCTGATTACCCAGTTTGAACCATTACCGTTGCTAGTAGCACTTATATTTATTCCATTAAATGTGTAGCTGTTAAACTCGTTTCCTGTGATTGTATTGTTATTGTTTTGTACAATATTGCTCGAACCTTGAGAGAAAATACCAACATTATAATTACCTGTGGTGGCACGGCTAAAATAATTTTGCAATACAAAATTACTATCATTACCATTTGTTGCGGATGAACCACCAAACACCAATGCACCTGAAGTTGTACTGGTATTGGCTGAACGGAAATTCACATTTCGGATTATATTGTGCATCGCATCATTTTGCATCACAAGACACACGCCTGTAGTTAGGGTATTCATTATAGTCAGGTTTCGGCCAGATGAACTGTTGCCCCACCTACCATCAATACTTATAAATCGTGCGCCATTCAGATTAAATACCTGTGCAGCATTGCTAAATATAGTAACTGCAATACCCGAATCAGGCTTGATCACAATACGATTATTGGCTGACAATCCGGGAAAATTAGAACCAATTTCTATGGGAAAAGTTTCACCTGTACCCGTACTGTAAAATGTATCGGTTAGTAAAATAGTAACGTTCCCGCATATACCTGCACTTCTGATTGCATTGAGAGCCGAACGTATGGTCGGATAAGCACCGGTAGACCCAACAGTTAGCGCACCGCTTATTCCAGGCATCACTGCTGTATTGCTGTCATTGTTAGTTATGGTATCTGCAACACCGTTAGGTAACGATGTCCATGCTACTACAGTTTTTGGCGATGAAAGATTTATTGTATCCAGAAATACCCACGCATTTGGTGTAGATGCACCACCAAATGTATCCATCACACCTGTCCAAGACACCGGTGTTTGAACAACTCCGTTTACCGACCAGTTCACATTGGCTGATGTTATCTGATTCAACCCATAGTTGATCAATCGGGCAACAAGACGCTGTGTGCCGGTAAAACAAGTATATCCCGGTGTGTCGATTGCGACAACTCCTATGTCATTGTTAGAAATCGTACCTCTCCAGATTTCAATTTCCCTGAAATTTACATTAGATGACTGGGATCCTATAACAACCATGTCAACGATGCGAAGTGCTGTACATGCTACTGGATTGAAATTGATATCATAATTGCACAAACTGGTATTGGTTTGTGTAAAGGCATGATGGGCCACCCAGCTTGAACCATTAAAAATTTCAATGGTTCCACCGCCTAAATATCTTGTGCCTGTTCCCCCTGCGTGTATGGTAAGACCCCGCACCACCTGAGGTGACGACCATGTAAATGTTATGTTTACAGCTGAGCCTGGGTTGGTCGCTCCGGATGTAATCCACATTTGCTGCGATCCACAGGTTCCAAAATTCAAATCATTGAGCGTACTGCATGGTCCAAAATTACATGCCGGTGCCGCACTGGCCGTGGCCGATGGAGCTAGATTTACTGCCTGAGCATTTACTCCGTTGGTGAAAAAAACGGTTGTGACCAGAGCTACAAGAATCAAATAACAATTGTGTAGAGTTGATTTCATATTTATTTAGTTTTAAATTATTGCAACAAAAGCAAGAGAACATGTATATGTATACAATACTAGATTGTCCACATACACATGCATTCTATGTATTAAATTGATTTAATAAAAGATTTTCAGTAAAATTTAACTTTTACATTAAAATACATTAATACAACTCTGCATTAATTCATTTTGAGTTGCATGCCTGTAAGCGTAATGAGAAGTACAAAACTTCGGTAAAATACAATTTGATTATTCTGTAAAAACTAACGGTTAAATGCCAGCCTCATACCGTTCTTATCGGATGCCAGTTTTCCATCATGCCAGCTAATGATCCCGTTTACCAGCGTAGTGTGAATGGTGCTGCCAAATACATATCCGTCAAACGGACTCCAACGGCACTTATACAAAAGCGATTCGGGAGTTACAGGTGTAGGCTTATGCAAATCAACCAACACCAAATCGGCATAGTAGCCTTCACGTATAAAACCTCTGCGGTCTATTTCAAACAGTTCGGCTACGTTGTGCGACATCTTCTGCACGATACTTTCAAGACTAATTTTACCTTGTTTGTAAAACTCGAGCATGGCCAGTAAGGTATGCTGTATCAATGGGCCGCCCGATGGTGCGTTAAAATATGGCTGTTGCTTTTCCTGCAAGGTATGTGGCGCATGGTCAGTTGCAATAACATCAATACGTCCGTCATGCACAGCTTGCCATATAGCCTCGCGGTCGGCCTTGCTTTTTACAGCCGGATTCCATTTAATGAAGTTGCCTTTTGTTGCATAATCTTCATCACTAAACCACAAGTGGTGGATGCATGCCTCGGCTGTAATACGTTTTTGCGACAAGGGAATATCGTTGCGAAACAGCTCCAGTTCTTTGGCCGTACTGATATGTAAAACATGCAAGCGTGAATTGTATTTTTTTGCGAGACCAACTGCGTATGCAGACGATTTGTAACAGGCTTCAGCATCGCGGATGATGGGGTGAAACTCCGCTCCTGCACTTTCCCCGTATTGCGCCCGTATACGGGCAGCATTCGCTTTAATGGAAGGATCGTCTTCGCAGTGTGTGGTAATTATAGTACGTACGTGTTTGAATATAGCTTCCAGTGCATTGGGGTCATCTACCAGCATATCACCCGTTGATGAACCCATAAAAATTTTGATTCCGCAAATATTTCGTTCGTCTAGTTTCAGCAGTTCTTCTAAGTTGCGGTTGGTAGTACCCAGATAAAATGAGTAATTAGCCAGCGAAACTTCTGCTGCACGTTTGTACTTCTGCTCCAGTAGTTCAATGGTGGTGGCGCTGGGCACCGTGTTGGGCATTTCCATAAAACTGGTTACACCTCCGGCAACAGCTGCCCGCGATTCAGTATATAATTCGCCCTTGTGGGTTAAGCCCGGCTCACGGAAATGTACCTGATCATCAATAACACCTGGAAGCAAGTGAAGCCCTTCAGCGTCCAACACTTTATCGGCTTGCATGCTTATGCCGTTGGTATCTATTTTTTCAATAATCCCATCTTTAATGAATACATCAGCAAAGTATATTTTGCCTTCATTCACCAATTGTGCGTTACGTATTAAAAGTGTTGCCATAGCGTGTGATAAAAAACGGTGTAACAAAAGAAATGCTTATTTGTCAAATTCATTTGGTTTGTTTCAGCTTTATTAAAAAATGATTGGTATCAATCTGAAATTCGTTCGGGTTGAAGAAATTAAGATCTATAAGTTGCCAGTTGCGCAATGGGGTAACCCAATCCCAGCGGTCTTTAGTCATGGTTACACGTATAGGCATATCAAAATTTTTTGCCGTATTGGTCCACCTGTAGCGAGCTACCAAGTTACCTTCGCTGTTCGTTTTTAGCTGATATTCGAGTTCGGGCAAATCGGGACGGTACAGGTAATGCGTAAAGAAAGGTCTCAGATTTCGGCCTGTGCGCTTACTCCAAAACCGAATTACATCGGATGTAGTGATAATTTTACGCTCGAATGTTTTTACGAAATCATTCATCGTGTGTACAAACAGGGTATCATTATCCAGCATCTGTCGTAAGGTATGCAGCATCCATGCGCCTTTATAATAAATATCATTATCCTTCCAGTTATGATAAAACACATCCGGCTTGCCCACCATCGGATGCTTGTTTTCTATATTTCTTTTTTGATCTTTCAAGTAATGCAGGCTTACCTCCTTGCCCTGTGTACACTCTACGAACAATGCCTCAGCATAAGTAGTAAAACTCTCATGTATCCACATTTCGGCCGGGTCGGCAGCAGTCAGGCTATTGGCAAACCACTCATGAGCACTTTCGTGTATTAGTATAAAATCAAAATCATATCGGTTAAACTGATAATTATTTCCGTAAGCTACACAGCTTTGATGTTCCATACCCCAATAGGGTGTTTCTACCAGTTTATACCCATCATTCCAGAATGGATACAAACCGAAATAGCGCTCGAAGCAACCCATCATCACCTGTACCTGCTGAAAATGCTTTCGTGCCTTTTGCTCGTTGTATTCAAGTACATAGTAATTCAATGATAGCGGTTTCGATGCGTTGTGTATACGAGGTATAAACTCATCTTGAATAAGTGCATATTTTCCCACGTTTATACTTATTCCATACAGGTTGATGGGATTAGAAACCTTCCAGTGAAAGCGATGAAATTGTTCATCTATATCCTGCGTGGTTACAAGCCTGCCGTTAGATACTCCGGTAAGCGGCTTAGGAACGGTAAGATATATATCTGCACTATCAGGCTCATCGCTCCAGTGATCTTTGCAGGGTAGCCACATGCTGGCTCCTATGCCTTCGCAGGCCATACCAACCCATGCATTTCCGGCCGTATCCTGTTGCCAAACAAAACCACCGTCCCATGGCGGACGCTTGGCCTCACGGGGCTTACCCGAGAAATATATACGCAACTTACCTAGTTTATTTCGGCTTACCTTCACACGCGTATCAATAAAAACGGTATTGCTGTCGCGTACATATTCCAGCTTAAGGCTTCCAAGTAAGATACTGTCTATATGCATCTCACTAAACAGGTCAATTTGCATACGCTGAAAATCGGAAGTTGCTAAAAACAACAGTTGATTATAACCGGATATGTATCGTTTGCCGGGTTCAATTTTTACATGCACTTCATAATGCTTTACATCGTAGCAGCTACGCAATGGAGTAAGTTTACCATGTAAATAATCGTGCCGGGTAAATTCTTTTGACGGTTGAGCAAAAAGCGATAAGGAGGTATAAATCAGAATCACTACAAAACTTAATCGCATGAATTGAATATTGTTTTGCCAAAACTAAACGGAAAATGATAAACTTGCACCATCGACTTTAACCAATACTTAAATTTACAACACATCATGGCAAACGGAATATTAAAAGGTAAAAAAGGAATCATTTTCGGTGCACTCAACGACAAATCAATAGCCTGGCAGGTTGCGCTAAAAGCGTATGCAGAAGGTGCAACATTTGTATTAACCAACGCGCCCATTGCTATGCGTATGGGCGAAATCAACAACCTGGCTGCTGCCTGTGGCAACGCCAAAATTGTTCCGTGTGATGTGAGCAAAAATGAGGATATGGATGCACTTATATCACAATCTATAGAAGCACTTGGTGGCAAAATAGATTTTGTGCTTCACTCCGTAGGCATGAGTCTGAACATTCGCAAAGGAAAAGACTACACCGATGTTGACTATAAATTTATGCACGACACGCTGGATATTTCAGCCATCAGTTTTCATAGGTTGATGCAAACCCTGTGGAAGCATGATGCTATGAATGAGTGGGGCTCCGTTGTTGCACTTACCTACATTGGAGCACAGCGCGTATTCCCAGATTATCACGAAATGGGCGATGCCAAATCGCTGCTTGAAAGCTATGCCCGCGGATTCGGATACCGTTTTGGCAAGGAGAAAAAAGTACGTGTAAATACCATTTCACAAAGCCCTACCATGACCACTGCCGGAAGCGGTGTGAAGGGTTTTGGCGATTTCTTTGACTATGCCGAAGCGCTTTCGCCACTTGGCAATGCCAGTGCTGATGATTGTGCTGATTATTGCATATCGCTGTTTAGCGACTATACACGCAAGGTAACCATGCAAAACCTGTTTCATGACGGTGGCTTCAGCTTTACCGGATTCAGTTATGATGTGTTCAAAATGATGGAAAAAAAATCAGCGGACTAATTATTCGCTTTCTCGCTTGTACAGTATCTTGTCGGTAACCACATGGTTTATCGGTGCATGAAACCTTGAATAAGGTTTGTTACGTTTTTTTAACATAAGCAGAACAAGCAGCGAGATCATGGGTACCAGTAATCCATATAAAAACCACCAGCGTGATGAATACCCGCGGTAATGGGCTAGTTGTGCAGTTGCCAGTGCAATGCCTATAAATACCGGATATATGATAACTACTTCTATGAAAGCAATGCAAACGTAAGTTCTCTGCTGCTATAAAACAATAATGAGGTACGAATGTATTATTAGCATGACTATTGCCCAACAATACAAAACCGTATACGATTTTACAGCATCCAAAACTGACGGATCGTTGGTGTCGCTAAATGACTACGCAGGGCAGGTTTTGCTTATAGTCAATACTGCATCTGAATGTGGTTTCGCGCCCCAGCTACGTGAGTTGCAAAAACTTTACAACCAGTTTAAAGATAAGGGGTTTACCGTGCTGGCATTCCCATCAAACGATTTTGGTAAACAGGAACCCTTAAGTGGTGAAGAGATTCAACACATGTGTCAGTCAAAATTCCAGGTTACTTTTCCTGTATTTGATAAAATAAGGGTCAAAGGCGAAATGGCTCATCCACTGTACAAATACCTCAGCTATAAAGAAGAAAACGGACGCGTAAACATGTCGCCTAAATGGAATTTTCACAAGTACCTGGTAGGGCGCAACGGACGAGTTATTGATTACTTCTTATCACTCACAAGGCCCACGTCTTCGGCTGTTGTAAAAGCCATTGAAAAAGCCCTGTAACATCAGGTCGTACAAATGGTTATACTTGTAGCATGAAACTTAATATACTGGCATTTGCCGCACATCCCGATGATGTAGAACTGGCTGCAAGCGGCACAATGGCTACACACCTGGCACAAGGATACAAGGCCGGCATTGTTGACTTAACACGTGGCGAACTGGGCACACGCGGAACTGCCGAATTGCGTGCACAGGAAGCAGCACGGGCAACTGAAATATTGGGCATACATGTGCGTGAAAATCTGGGCATGCGAGATGGTTTTTTTAGTGTTGACGAAACGCATAGCATGTCGGTAATAGAAGCTATACGAGCCTACCAGCCCGAAATAGTATTGTGCAATGCCGTTACCGACAGGCATATTGATCATGGGCGGGCAGCCAAACTGGTTGCTGAGGCCTGTTTCCTTTCAGGTCTTCGGAAAATTGAAACACAACGCCACGGTAAAAAACAGGATGCATGGCGTCCAAAAGCGGTATATCATTACATTCAGGATTATTACATCAAGCCCGATATCATTGTAGACATCACACCTTATTTCGAAACCAAAATGAAAAGCATTCAGGCTTATTCATCGCAGTTTTATACCCCCGGCACACAGGAGCCCGAAACGCCCATATCAGGTAAAGATTTTCTGGAATTTATTGAGGCACGCGCACGCGAATTTGGCAGGTTAATTGGCGTAACCTACGCAGAAGGATTTACCACAGCACGCCCACCCGGAACGACAAACTTGTTTCATTTGAAATAAGACTCAATTTTTTTGCCCTTTACCTGGGCCGTTGTATACTTGCCGCATGAGTAAAGAAAAAACAGCACAGTTTAACCCCAACGAACCCGGTGATTCCGGAAATACACTATTTGGCCTGCCCTTCACACCCGAAGACGCTGAACTTGTAATCATACCTGTACCGTGGGAGGTTACCGTATCATACAGTGCAGGAACAGCCAAAGGCCCCGAAGCTGTTTATGATGCCTCATTTCAGGTTGACCTATACGATCCGTATATCAAAGATGCATGGAAATTGGGCATTGCTATGCTGCCTATCGACAAAAAAATACTGAGTACCAGCAATAAGTTGCGCAAACAGGCTGAACAATATATAGACCTGTATACACAAGGCAAATCAGTTGAGAAAAATAAATTCATGCGCGGTGTTAAAACAACGGTAGATGAAGCCTGCATGTTGTTAAATGCAAAAATCAAAAAGCAGGCACTGAAGTGGATACAAAAAAAGAAAACCGTAGCCTTGCTGGGTGGCGACCACAGTACACCATTGGGGCTCATGCAGGCCTTAGCGGAAGTACACCCCGAGTTTGGAATACTGCAAATAGATGCTCATGCCGATTTGCGTATAGCCTATGAAGGTTTTGACTACTCGCATGCCTCTATCATGCATAATGCACTTCAATTAAAGCAGGTAAAAAAATTAGTGCAGGTAGGCATCCGCGATTACTGCGAGGATGAAATGCGTTACATCAAAAACGAGAAACGGATAACTACATTCTTTGACAAAGACCTTAAACACGCCATGTATGAGGGCGAGAACTGGAAGACCCTTTGTAAGAATATTGTGAACAAACTACCGTCAAAGGTTTATCTGAGTATAGATATTGACGGGCTTGATCCTAAACTGTGTCCGAACACCGGAACACCTGTGCCTGGTGGCCTCGAGTTTGAACAAGTTGTGTATCTCATTGAAAAGGTAGTAGAATCGGGTAAAAAAATTATTGCATTTGATATAAACGAAGTAGCACCCGGAAAAACCGAATGGGATGCCAATGTAGGTGCTCGTTTACTTTATAAAATAAGTAACTTATGCCTGATTTCCAATGGTATAAAAGCATGATGCAACCCTTTGCGAATGCACATTGACTTTGATGTGCGTGTGCAAGAAGTTTGTGAAGTAAAGATGCATCACATCTATAGCTTTAAACAATTCACACATTATTTTTTTTGAAATGCCTGAAAAGATTATTTTGCACATGGTAATTAATCGATTTTAAACTACAGTACTTACATGAATAAACTAGTTACACTTTTAGCATTAGCAGCAGTTGCCATAATGCCAACAACCGGACTAAACGCTCAGGCATGCTACACTGATCAGCATATGCGTGACATGGAAATGTCTAACCCGCAGTTGATTGCGGACAAAATGCAATTTAATCAGGAGTTTAAGACATATCTGCAATCATACAACCTGGAGGAAGCACGCGGCTATGGCAAAACATCTGCCCCTGCCTACATTATTCCCGTAGTAGTGCATATTTTTCATAATTACGGAGCTGAGCGAATCAGTGAAGCACAAATATTGAGTGAAATCAATTTTCTGAATTTATCTTTCAAACGACTGAATGCCGACACTACCAATACACGTCCTATTTTCAGAGACGTTGCGGGCAATGCCCGAATTGAATTCCGTTTAGCACGTAAAGACCCAAAAGGTAACCCGACCAACGGTATAGTTTATCACTATACTCCACTAACCAATAAAGCTGACGACAATCTGAAAAGAGAATCGGTTTGGGACTCGCAGCGTTATCTGAATATCTGGATTTGTCAGCGCATCAATCGTCAAATACAAAATGGAATTATTGCCGGCTACGCACAGTTCCCATTCGGTATGGGTTCAGGTAATGTAGCTGCAACCGATGGTATCATCATCAATTACCAATACATGGGGCAAACAGGTACCATAGTACCTCCCGGTTCGCCTTACCACACCACCGTGACACACGAAATTGGCCACTGGCTGGGGTTATATCACCCTTTTCAGGGCGACACTTGTGAATTGGAAAATGACGGATGTTCAGACACACCACCACGTAATTACAATTTTGAAACATCTGGAACACCTAACTTTTGCAGTACGCCAAACGGCAATACCTGTAATAGCGATAACCCCGACCTGCCTGATCAGTATGAAAACTACATGGATTACTTTGGCGGTTCGTGTTCAAACAATATGTTTACTTTACAACAAGTGGCTCGCATGCATTTCTGCTTAAACAATTACAGAAGATTGCTGTGGTCACAGGCTAATCTGGAATTTACAGGAGTAGCTGATATTACAACTCCAAACAACACGCCTCCTATTGCAAGCTTTGATATGATTAACAATAACAATCTTACAGCTGTGCGTGTATGTGTGAGCAACGCAGTACTATTCCGCGACAATTCATATAATGGCCCAATTACCAAATGGGAATGGAACTTTGGCAGTGGCGCAAGTCCTGCTACTCATGTTGGTCAAACACCACCATCAGTAACATATTCAACCAATGGCAAAAAAACAATCACCTTAACTGTTACCGGGCCTAATGGAGTGAATACGTTAACCCGAACCGACTATCTTACTGTAGATGGTCCGTCAGATGGCAGACCAACGCATGAAATTTCAGCCGACTGGGATTATCAAAATAATTTTCTGGACAACGGTTGGTATTTCGAAAATGAAGCACCTGTTAACCCTTGGTCACGCGTTACCAATACCGCTTATGATGAGATTGCCAGTTTAAGATTGAATTCGCGTCAGGCCAGTTCAACCTTTAACTATTCTCTTATTTCGCCTTCCTATAATTTGGCCGGAGCAGAAAAACCATACTTTGAATTTTATTATGCATTTGCCCCGAATTTATCGAGCATACGCAGCGGTACAGGTACAACCACGGGTGATTCTCAAGATGGTTTAACCTTGTTTGTATCTACAGATTGCGGCAGAACCTGGACTCAACGCAAATTTCTGGGTGGCAATCCGAACAGCACTAGTCCTCCTGTTGCAAACCCTATGAGTACACTGCCTATAAACCCTACTAATAACAATTCGACAGGCGTACAAAACAGTGTAATATTTGTTCCTTCAGGCATGAGCCAGTGGAGGCAATTTATAGTTGATGGAACCAGCAGCATTGCTGCACAAAACAACATAAGATTTAAAATCAATGTTAATTATCAAGGCGGCAATAACTTTTACATAGACCGCATACGTGTAGGTGTTAGAACAAACGTAAATGAGCTAACTAAAACAGATCTTGCATTCCGTGCATATCCCAATCCGTTTTTTGACAACACCACTATTAACTACACACTGCCACAATCGGCACGTGTTCAAGTTAGATTAACAGACATCATGGGTCGCGAAGTTGCCAATCTGGTAAATGGCGTTCAGCCTTCCGGTCAGCAAGAACTTGTCATCAACAAGAATGAGTGGGGACTTACACGCGGTGTTTATATCATTAAGTTTGAAATTGATGGTGCGTCAGGAATCAGCCATAAACTGGTTGTAGAGTAAGCATCAGTCAATCAATAATTGAATAAAGCCCCGGAAGCATTTCGGGGCTTTATTCGTTATACAGGTCTGTGCGTTTGGTTTCCCATACTTCCATGTTGTGCAGCTTCTTGTCTTCTATATGCAGGCGAATAGCTGTGGAATAGGTATGAAATCCTTTATTACCGGCTGCACCGGGATTGATGTGCATAATACCTGTATGTGCATCGCGCATTACTTTTAAGATATGTGAGTGTCCGCAAACCATGATATCGGGCATATGCTTTGTCAATACTTGCCTGAACTGCGGACTGTATTTTCCCGGATAGCCACCGATATGCAACATGCACACCTGAAGGCCCTCGCAGTTAAAGTGAAGTACCTCAGGAAACTGACTTCGAATATCAATACCGTCAATATTACCATACACACCCCTCACCGGTGCTACTTTGCTTAATTCGTGAAATACACTTACATCGCCCCAATCGCCTGCATGCCATAGTTCATCACACGATTCGAAAAAACTGAACAATTGCTTGGCCACAAAACCATGCGTATCGGATAGTATTCCGATTTTCTTACCCATATTTGTATATGACTTTAACTCTTGCAATAATAATCATCACCGTTGCAATTAGCCTGTTTGCATTCTATAATCAATGGATGACGCGGACATTTATTTTCAATCCCTATCGGGTTTGGCACTCCAAAGAGTGGTGGCGTATGTTCAGTTGCGCTTTGCTGCACGGTGATTTCTTTCATTTGTTCATCAACATGTTTGTTCTTTATTCATTCGGGCAGGCTGTTGAGTATTATTACAAACTGGCATTTGGTTCGGCAGCTGATATCCTTTACGTTCTATTGTATATTACGTCTGTAGCTGCTGCCAATACATCTACCCTATTCAAATACAAAAACAATGTTTCTTACACATCAGTAGGCGCATCGGGGGCAGTGTCTGCCGTTGTTTTTACAAGCATATTGTTTAATCCGTATGCTAAAATTTACCTCTATGGAATTATAGGATTACCGGGTATACTATTGGGGATTGCTTACCTGATTTATTCGTATTACATGTCGAATAAAAGCAGCGACAACATCAATCATGAAGCCCATTTCTACGGTGCGGTTTACGGCATTTTATTTTCGGTGGTGTTTAAGCCTATGCTCATTGTGCATTTTTTGATGCAGCTTTTAAGGCTGAATTAAAATAATACTCCAAACCTGATATCCCACGGTGAAAGACGCAGACTACGCGCATAACTGTTCGGATCATTGGTACTGTAAAATTGTTGCCACAACACATCGTACAAAACAATAATGTAAGCCCCTGCCCCATTAAACGACTGGCTATACCCCCCGCCAATATTGAGTGCATGGCCCCATACTCGTTTTCTGTCGCCAAACGAATTGAATGAATTAAAATTGGTAGGAGCATACTCACCATATGCAAAAATGGGACCTGCAATATTTTGACGGGCAAATAAATTGATCCCAAAAATATTATCTGAAAACACATAGTTTCTACCTGAAATAACATAGCTTTCACGGAGGTGCATGTATGTTCCGCCAATTCCTGTCATCAGGCTGTTATTTACCCGATAGGCTACCTGTGGCTGAAGCAGAAAAAGCGAAAAGTTTGTACCGAATGACGCCCAAGCATTGCCCCCAAATAAAAGCCTGTCTTTGAAGGCTTCCTTTTCGTTAGCTGGCGTAGATGATTCATTCTTTCGCTGTGGGTCAACTTCCTTAATTTTGCGCTGCGCAAAAAGCGGATTAAGTGGGGCCAACAGTACTAAGCACACAATAGCGTTTATAATCTTTCTATTCATGGTAGTTCAAGGTATATTTACTGCTTTCAAATATGTCATACAAAATTATTCAAATATTTGTGTATAGGCGATGAATAAACGTATTTCGCAGTAATAAAATATAGATATAATGTCAAAAGTTCACAATTTTTCAGCTGGGCCGGCCATACTTCCACAATCGGCAATTGATGCATCTATTGAGGCACTTAAAAATTTTTCGGGAACAGGTTTATCGCTGCTTGAAGTATCACATCGCAGTAAAGAATATGAAGCTGTTGTGAACGAAGCCACACAATTGGTAAAAGAGATACTAAAGCTAAATGATGATTACTCGGTTATTTTTCTTCAGGGTGGTGCCAGCCTGCAATTTGATATGATACCTATGAACTGGCTGGGCGAGCATGAAACTGCTGCTTACCTGAACACCGGTGTGTGGGCTAACCGGGCAATAAAAGAAGCCAAAATGTTCGGAAATGTAAATGTAGTAGCCAGCAGTGAAGAGGCTAATTTTAACTACATCCCCAAAGGATACAACATACCTCAAGATGCCAAATACTTTCACTGCACCAGCAACAATACCATATATGGTACTGAGATGTTTGATTTCCCTGACACGGGTGCGGTGCCGCTGGTATGCGACATGAGTTCCGATATTTTTAGCAGACCATTTGACGCCACTAAATTTGACTTTATTTACGCTGGTGCACAAAAAAATATGGGACCCGCAGGAACAACATTGGTCATCATAAAAAACAGTTTTCTGGAGAAACGTACTGCCCGCAAACTGCCCACTATGCTCGATTATAAGGTGCATATTGACAATGGAAGCATGTACAATACACCCAGTGTATTTGCCATATTTGTGTGTATGCACACGCTACGCTGGGTAAAAGAAATAGGACTTGATGCTATGGAAAAACGCAATAAGGAAAAATCCGATTTGCTGTATGCCGAAATAGACCGCAATCCACTATTTACCGGAACCGTGGCTAAAGAAGACCGTAGCCGTATGAATGTAAACTTTGTATTGACTAACAAAGAACACGAAGAAACTTTTTTGGCATTTTGTAAAAAACGCAATTTAAGCGGACTCAAAGGACACCGATCGGTGGGTGGCCTAAGGGCCAGTTTATACAATGCACTGGAGTTAGATAGTGTGCAGGCTTTGGTAGATGCCATGAAAGAATTTGAACAAACAGTGAAAGCTATTGCTTAATTATTTACACACGTAATTATCAAACAGAAACATGATAAAAATATTAGCTAATGACGGTATTGATGCCAACGGCAAAAAAATACTTGAACAAGCAGGATTTACAGTTATAACTGAAAAAATACCTCAGGATAAATTGCATGAACAATTAAATGCATTTGACGCAGTGCTGGTTCGCAGTGCTACAAAAATTCGCAAGGACCTGATAGATGCTTGCCCCAATCTTAAATTAATTGGGCGCGGTGGCGTGGGAATGGACAATATTGATGTTGCCTATGCTAAGAACAAAGGTATTGCTGTAATTAATACTCCGGCCTCATCATCGGTATCGGTGGCTGAGTTGGTTTTTGCCCATATTTTTTCAGGGTCGCGGTTTTTACAAATAACCAACAGAGTTATGCCTGAAAAAGGAAATGAAGAATTTTCGAACCTAAAAAAAACAGCATCGAATGGCATTGAATTGCAAGGTAAAACAATGGGTGTTTATGGCTTTGGGCGCATTGGTCAGGAGGTAGCAAAAATAGCCGTTGGTCTTGGTATGAAAGTACTGGCTTTCGATCCGTTTATTGACTCGGTAGATTTGAGTTTGGATCTGCCGGCACTTGGACAAAATTCACGGATTAAAGTTACCATCAATACAGTAAGCGAAGAGTCGGTTTTGCTGCATTCTGATTTTATAACCTTTCATGTTCCATTTAACGAAGGTGATAAAGCCATCATCGATTCGCACAAAATAGCCAAGATGAAAAAAGGTGTTGGTTTAGTGAATTGCTCGCGTGGTGGTGTGATTAGTGAACAGGATTTACTTACAGGATTAAACAGCGGACATGTTGCTTTTGCAGGTCTGGATGTATTTGAAAAAGAACCTCCGGTAAATATGGAAATTTTAAGACATGCACATGTAAGCCTTAGCCCACACATAGGTGGTAGTACGCTAGAAGCACAAAACCGAATAGGTATAGAACTGGCACAAAAAGTCATCGAACACTTTAAAAAAGTATAACGCAGACTAAAGCCAATACAATAGAAATGGCCATCATTAAACCGTTCAGGGCACTTCGCCCTTCAAAAGATAAAGCCGCATTGGTATCAGCACCTTCTTACGATTCGGGGAGTCGTGATAGGTCTTATGAAGAACTGGAACGTAACCCACACAGTTACTTACACGTTGTAAAACCTTACTTGCACTTTAAAGGCGAGAAAAAAACTCCGGAAAAACACTTTCCGTTGGGTATCAATTACCTGAATGAATTTATAGAGAAAGGTTGGCTCATACGGGATGCAAAACCGGGCTACTACATTTATCGTGTTATAAAGGGTAGTCAGGCCTACACGGGCATAATAGCAGCAGCATCCGTAAACGATTACCTGAAAGATAATATATTGAAGCACGAAAACACCTTAACTGAAAAACAGGATGAGGTGGCCGATCATATCAACTGGTTTAATCAAATGGGAAACCCGGTATTGCTTACCTACCCCGATTGCCAGCCGGTAGATGAAGTCATTGAACATTACATTATCAATCACATTCCCGAATATAACTTCATTAGCAACGATCAACTCAAACACAACATTTGGGTAGTAAACGATGAGAAGGATATGAATATCATTGCCAATGAGTTTTTAAAAATAAATAAGCTTTACATTGCCGATGGCCACCACCGAAGTGCGGGCGCTGCTGCCAATTGCCTGAACAAACGTGCAGCCTCGGTAACCGGAAGCGGATATGAATATTTTCCGGTATGCCTTATTCCCTTCTCTAAACTTCACATCTACGAGTACCATCGCCTGATTAAAGACTCAAAAGTATACGAACCCGGATTTTTAGCAGAGCTACAAAAATATTTTACACTTACCCCAAGTGGCAACTTGCCTGTGCAACCGCTGAAACCAAAAGAATTCGGCATTTACTTCAATAAGCATGCTTACCTTTTAAAATTAAAGCCTGAGTTTGAAAACAACCTAAGTGATATAGATTTACTTGGAAAATTAGATGTATCGGTAGCTGAACACTATATTATAAAATCAGTTTTTGGTATTGAGGACAGTAAAACAGATAAACGCATATCATTTCTTGATGGCACAAAAGGCATAGGTACACTGCAGGACATGATTGACAGAAAAGAATTTGATATAGCTATAACGCTTTACCGAACTTCTATTGAAGAAGTAAAGCAAGTGGCTGATGCAGGTTTGATTATGCCTCCAAAATCGACCTGGATTGAGCCCAAGCTGCGCACTGGTTTAATCATATATGAAACAAACGGATAACTAAAACGAACCATCCAGCATGAATACGAGAGAAGAAAAACTGCAAGCATTTGGCCGACTGCTCGACATCATGGATGAGTTGCGCGAAAAATGCCCGTGGGACATGAAGCAGACCAATGAAAGCCTGCGCCACCTGACCATTGAAGAAACCTACGAGTTAAGCGATGCCATCGTAAAAAATGATTTTCAGGAAATAAAAAAAGAACTGGGTGATGTATTACTGCATATGGTTTTTTATGCACGTATTGCATCTGAACAGCAGCAGTTTGATATAGCCGATGTGTGCCACGCCCTGTGCGAGAAACTGATTGTGCGGCATCCACACATTTATGGTGATGTAAAAGTTGAAAATGCCGAACAGGTAAAAGAAAACTGGGAACAGATAAAACTGAAGGAAGGAAATCGCAGTGTGCTTAGTGGTGTAGCCAAGGGAACGCCCAGCATTGTTAAAGCATACCGCATGCAGGAAAAAGCCGCACAGGTTGGATTTGACTGGCCAACCAGGAATGACGTGTGGGCAAAAGTGGAAGAAGAATGGAACGAATTGAAAGATGAGCTGAATAAACCCAACAACGAACATCTGACAGAAAAAGAATTTGGCGACTTTTTGTTCGCATTGATAAATGTTGCCCGCAAATACGGAATCAATCCGGACGATGCGCTGGAGAAAACCAATCAAAAATTTATCAGCAGATTTCAGTTTATTGAAAATAATACTGCTAAAAAACTAACCGAAATGACTCTTGAGGAGATGGATGAATTGTGGAATGAGGCTAAGCTGAAAGAAAAATAATCACCCAATACCGGAATATCGGTGTACCTTTGTGCACTTAAACAAAGGATTTAAGTAGCTGTAATCTGGTTTTACGCTTTGTTAAATCCACATTACATACATGTTATTTAAAGAACTGCACCTCATTGAGCCAATACTCAAAGCGCTCGAACACGAAGGATACACACATCCTACTCCCATTCAACAAAAAGCCATACCTCACGCACTCGAACACAAAGATATTTTGGGTTGCGCGCAAACCGGAACCGGTAAAACCGCTGCATTCAGCATACCTATTCTGCAACACTTAAGCGGGCAAGCACAAGGTACTAAAGGCAACAGGCCCATCAAAGCGCTGATACTAACACCAACCCGCGAACTGGCTATACAAATAGAAGAAAGCCTAAAGTCGTACGGAAGAAATTTGCCCCTGCGCCATTTGGTGATTTTTGGTGGTGTAGGTCAGCAGCCACAAACCGATGCACTGAGGCGTGGTGTAGATATTCTGGTAGCAACACCCGGCCGACTTCTTGATTTGATGCAGCAGCAGTATGTTCATTTAAACCATATAGAATACTTTGTGTTGGATGAAGCCGACCGTATGCTGGATATGGGATTTATACATGATGTAAAGAAGATAATTGCAAAACTGCCATTGAAACGTCAAACACTTTTCTTCTCGGCTACCATGCCTCCCGAAATTCAAAAACTGGCCGATACCATTTTACATCAGCCGGTAAAAGTTGAAGTTACTCCTGTATCTTCTACTGCAGAAAAAATAGAACAAGAAATATATTTTGTAGACAAGCCCAATAAAAGACATCTGCTGGTACATATCATGGATGAGTTGCGCATCAGTCATGCATTAGTATTTGCTCGTACCAAGCACGGTTCAGACCGAGTAGCCAGGGATTTAAACAAAGCAGGCATCAAAGCTGATTCAATTCATGGTGATAAATCACAAAACGCACGACAACGAGCGTTGAGCAATTTCAAAGACCGCAAAATAAATGTACTTGTAGCAACTGATATTGCCGCACGCGGTATTGATATAGACGATTTGCAATACGTGATTAATTACGACATACCTAACATACCCGAAACTTACGTGCATCGAATTGGCCGAACAGGCAGAGCAGGTGCCAGCGGCAAATCCATTTCATTTTGCGATGCAGAAGAAAAGGCTTTTCTGAAAGACATTGAAAAACTCATTGCGCAAAAAATTCCCGTGAATACGAACCACCCGTGGCCCATCAAACAATCTGTTGATGATATTAAGAAGCACCAGGCAGAAGCCAAAGAAAAACACAAACAACAAAGGCAGCAAGGCGGTGGCCGCAACCAACGGTTCGGTAGTAAGCGGAGGTAACATCAATATGTGTAATAATATACATGCCTAAATAAGCATGCTGACACATCTATTTAGTTGCTGATATAACACGATGCTCAATTAACAGCGCAACTCTGCAATTACAGAGCAAAAACCTTCATAGATCTTAGATTTTCTGAACAACCTGAATACTGTATAGTATTGAATCGGCAAGGTAACGCATGGTGCTATAGGCTTGGCGTATGTAAGTTTTTGTAAGATAATCCAATTTACGTTTGATTTTTTGTTAAGAATCAATCTATCGAATTAGTCAATGATTGCAATCGAAATGATTATGACTATTTAAATTCAGCTATACATATACTAGGTGATGGATTTAATGTATAAATACTGTAAAAAAACATATGCACTTACCCGCAATGGAAATTATAAATTTCGTGTAAGATTTATTCATGACTATAGCTTAACCCTTGATAAATGTAATAGTGCACATAAGTATGAATACCATAATCATATATTAGTATATTTTTAACCTCAACATTAATAAATATTAATTTAATTGATTATCAAACTATTGTGCATTTAAAAAAAGCCTGATTAAATCCCAATGTTAATAATCCATTATTTCACACATATGTCAAATCACAAACTATATCCTAAAACAAGACAATTCGTACGAGAATTTTTAAACTTTTACCACATGCAGACGATACATATTCTGTTTTTTTAAACAGTAGGTTCACCAAATGAAAATACAAAGAAGAATTAGATACTAACTTAAAATACTTAGCAATTTAAATTAAGCATCGCTCATATCAGTACTTACAAAAATCAACGTTTATGATAAGAATAACTACAGAATCCGGTAACCGACAAGCTCAAATCAGCTCAGCAAACCTTTTAGGCAAAAGCCTTAAAAGCATTAGCCATATGTACAACTTGCTTAGGGTGGCAGTATTGTTGCCCTTTCTCTTTGCGACTGGAAACGCCTTTGGACAGGTAAGTGTAACGGTTACAGGAGGAACAAATGCTACACCAAGTCTGAGTGCCACATATACAAGTTTATCTACGGCTATTACTGCTTTAAATAGTGTTACAGCATTTACAGGGCCAGTTACCCTGACTTGTGCTGCAGGTACAGAAACAGCGCCAGCCGGTGGTTATTCAATAAGTTTCACAGGTGCCACATCGACTACCAATAGAGTTACTATAACAACTTCTGGTATAGTTACCCTTACAGCAAATTCAACTCTAACTGCCGGAATCCTTACCGATGCAATTTTTAAGATTATCGGTTCTGACTGGGTGACAATTTCCGGCTTCAGAATGAGAGAAAACGCTAACACAACCACAACAGCAGCTTCAAACAACATGACTGAGTGGGGTGTGGCTTTATTATATGCTTCAACCACTAATGGAGCACAAAATTGTACTATCCAGAATAATGACATCCAACTTAATCGCATCTATCAAAATACGTTTGGTATATACGCCAACTCAACTCACACAGCTACTACTGTAACAACAAGCGCTACCGCAACTGGAACTGGAGGTGGAGCTTCAGGTCTTAAGATATTCGGCAATACCATAAGTAATGTTAATTTGGGTATCGTTGTTGTGGGCCCAACTGCTGCTGCTGATGCAAATACTGGTATAGATATTGGTGGATCAAGCTTAACAACCGGAAACACCTTATCAAATTTTGGAACTACAGGCACTTTCTCAGCTTACGCAAATGTTTCGGGTACCGTAAACGGTATCTTGGTTCGAAACAGCATCGGATTTAATATTTCATATAACTCAATAACAAGTTCTGCAGGAGGTACAACAGTTGGAACGCTGAATGGCATACAAATTCCGGCTGCAAGTGCTGCGCCAACTGCCACTTTTACCAATAATATTAACAACAATACTATTTCACTACAAAGTGGTCTTGCCACCGGTGCAATCAATGGCATAACCTACCCTTCAGGATCAGCAAGCGCAACCAGTATTGCCAATATTAACAATAACAACTTTACTCAGTTAAATCACTCTATAACAGCTTCAGGAACTATAATAGCAATAAGCATTACGAGTACCAATTTAACAACAAGCATCAGCAATAATACCTTTACAAATTTATCTTTAAATACAACAGGACCTTTTACATTTATATCTCATAGCTATTCTATTCCTGCTTCTGGATCTTGCACAATAAATAGCAATAGTATTGTAACGGCCTTCAACAAAACAGGTGCAGGAGGTACCGTTACTATAACAACTACAAATGGTTCATCACCCAGCACAGCTTCTTTTGTCCAGTCAAATAATAACTTCTCTAATATTACAGTTACAGCTGGAACAGGCATAACAGGTTTTAATAATACTGATGGGTCAGCTACAAGTTCTAACAAAACAATTACAGGTAATACATTTAATAACTGGACTGGCGGTACTTCAGCTATAACTGCAATGAACTTTACCTATTGGGGGCTTGGCACCACCAATACCCTGTCGAATAATATAATTTCTAACATTAGTAGTAACGCTGCAATAACAGGAATAAGTATTGGCTCGGCCGCAAATGGAACAAACACACTGACTTTTTCAGGAAATACGATTACCGGGCTGTCATCTAGCGGCACGGGTGGTGCAGTAATTGGTTTCAGCTGTTCAAATACCACTTCAAGCATTAATATAAATAACAATAACATAAATACACTTTCTACTACTTCGACCACAAGTGCTTGCTACGGTATTTCAGTTACCGGTGCATCCACCACCAATGTGTTTAAAAACAGAATACATGGCATTACAACATCCGCTACTAGCTCCAATGTTACAGCTGGTATAAATATTAGTGGTGGTACTACTGTTAATGTGTATAATAATCTTATTGGTAATTTAGCTGCTTCAGCAGCATCGGTAGGTGGATTTAATATACTAAATGGAATTCAAATTTCTGGTGGTACAACAATAAACGTATATTATAATAGTATTTATTTGAATGCTTCTGCGCCCGCTTCTTCAAGTGATTTTGGCACTAGCGCTATTTACAATGCTTCAACTATCGCTACTTTAAATGCCCGTAACAATATTTTTTACAACGTCTCAGTACCTAAAGGTAATGGAGTAGCTGTAGCTTATCGCAGAGTGACCGGAACACAAGGCACTGTACCTACCAACTATGCTACAACCTCAAATAATAACCTGTTTTATGCCGGTACTCCTAGTGCAGCCAATTTAATATATACAGAGGGTGCTGTAACGCCCGCTTCTCAAACAAATCCTCAACAAACACTAGCTGGCTATAAAGCCTTCCAAACGTCTGGACGCGATGTTTTATCACAATCCGCTGCATTAACTTTTCAAAGTACAATCGCTTCTAATGCAAACTTTTTAAAATATGACACAACGACCATAACCCCCATAGAAAGCGGGGCTTCAAACATTAGTGGATTTACAGACGATTTTACGGGAAGCGTTCGTTTTGGCAACCCGGGCTATGTTACGTGTACACCCACAGCAGGTACAGCGCCAGATATTGGCGCTTGGGAGTTGTGTGGTATCCCCTTACCGATTTGCAGCACTCCAAGCGCGCAACCTTCAGGCTTAAGTCTTAGTCCAGCTACCACAAGCGTTGGTATCAACTTTACAGCTGCTACAGGAAATCCGGACAACTATTTAATAATAAGAACTACAACAAATACACAACCAACAAATCCTTCTAACACTATTATTTATACGGTAGGCAGCTCAGCACTTGGAGGCACAATAGTTGCTGCTGGTAGTGGTACTACATTTACTGACAATAATAGCTTAACAGCCAATACTCAATATTGGTACTGGATATACAGTTATAATCAAAGTGGTACATGTTCGGGCCCTGTTTATTTAACTACTTCGCCATTAACAAGTAGCACAACCACTTGTATTGTAGCGCCCGTATCAAGTGCTGCTAGTAATCTGTCTGGAACAGGTTTCACTGCGAATTGGGCAGCTGCTATAGGAGCAACTTCGTACATATTGGATGTATCAACAGTTTCTAATTTTTCATCCTTTGTTACAGGTTTCAATAACTTAAATGTAGGTTCGGTTACCACATTTAACGTAACCGGTTTGAATACCCTTACTACCTATTTTTATAGGGTCAGGGCTACTGACGGAACGTGTACCACATCAAGCAGTAATAATATTTCTGTAACTACGCTGGGTGCGGTGCCATGGACGGAAGTTTTTGCTACAACCACATTGCCAATAGGATGGGTGAATACCAGTTCATGGACTATTGGAGTACCCACGGGGGCCACAGGCAATACCGGTAACGTCATTGCATTTAATCTATATAGTTCAGTGACTTCAGGAAGTTTCAGTACGTTAACTTTAGGTACAATACCAGCCAACTGTATATTCTCATTCGACTATAAAGTTCAAAACTACTCATCGCCATATGCCATTCCCACCGGTTGGGGAAGTTTCCAATGGGAAATTTCTGAAAATGGAGGTGCATTCACCAATCTTGGATCTGCATATAACGGAAGTCCGTCCAATTTTCTAACACAGACTATTAGTTTGGCTTCTTATGCAGGTTCAAATGTTCAGTTACGATTAAATGCTACATGGATAGCAGGAGACTTTTGGTTAATGTTTGATAATTTCAGCATCCTTGCGCCCTGTGCAGTTCCATCTAACCCACCAACAAACCTAACGTTTACCAATATTGGCCCCGGAACAGCCACAGTTGGTATTACTGCTACAACCGGAGTTGACGGGTATATGTACGTTCGCTATCCAGCAGGGGCAACTGTTACTGCTCCTACAAATGGTACCACGTACGCTAATGGTGATGCCCTTGGCCTAGGTACGGTTATTAGCACAACTTCTGTCACATCGATTAACCTAATTAGTCTGGCGCCCAACACGTCATATGACATATATGTATATTCCGTAAATGCCAACAACTGTTTAGGTGGCAGGCAGTACAGCTCGTCAGTGCTTAGTGGCACTTTGACCACAGCAGGATGCCCAACACTCAATGCAACAATTACTGTAGGTGCTTCCGGAGCTGATTACACCAAGCTGGGTGATATCATTACCATATTGAATGGTTGCCCGATAACCCAGCCAACCGTAATTCAGCTGAATGCTGATTATAATTCATCAGGTGAAACATTCCCACTGGCATTTACAGGAAATTCAGGATCTTCTTCTACCAATACGATTACGGTAAGACCTGCATTAGGAGCAACAGGACTTAGTATTTCAGGCACTACCGGTGCAACTGCTACTAATAATCCAATATTAGATATTAGTGCAGCAAATTGGATAACAATTGATGGACGACCAGGTGGCACAGGTACAACTTCTCAGTTGTCAATTATAAATACCGGTAATGGCCCTGCTGTAAGGTTTACAGGAGATGCACAAAACAATACGGTTCAGTATATTACTATGATCTCGTCACAAACAAGTGCAACCAACGGGGTATTGAGGATGGTAACCAGTGGCGGAACAACCAGTGCTAATGGCATAAGTAATAACACCATTACAAACAATAATATTAATGGAAATGGTGTTTCACCTCATGGTATATATGCAGCAGGTGCAGCAGCTCCGGCAGATAATAAATCAAATACCATAAGCAATAATAATATATTCAATAACTATTCAGACCCCACAGGCGGTACAAGTAACTATGGTATATTAATGGCCGGTGGAAATGGTGTAAGCGCTAACGCTTCTTGGACAATTAGCGGCAATAGTTTTTACCAAACAGCAACACGTACTTACACAAATGCAGTTGCAAGTAACTTTATATCTGCTATTGGCGGTGCGTTTACCAGCAATGCTTATAATTTTACAGGCAATTTTATCGGAGGTACGCAGGCTGGTTGTGGCGGTACAGCTATGACTATAAATGGATCGGGGGCTCACAACTTTATGCCTATACAGGCTGTTTTTGGCGGTGCTGATAGTAATATAATATCCAATAATACAATTCAAAACATTGCTGTTACAACTGCTAGTACAAACACTAATAATGCAGTAATTGCTGTAATGCCATTTAGAGCCGGGGCAACGTATACAGTTTCTAATAATACTATTGGCAGTACTTCTGTTGCCGGTTCAATATCGTTTTCAGGTGGGGCTGCTTCTACTTTTTGTGGTATTATGTATGGTAGCGTATTTAGTGGTGCTACTGCTACCGCAATAAATACAACAGGGAATACAATTGCAGGTATTAGTTTACCGAGCGGTACTTCAAATAATTTTAACGGCATTGTATATTATACCAATGCTAATTTGGCCCTAAGCGCAGTAAGTAACGTATCAAATAATACAATTGGTGCAAGTGTTGGCTCAATTACGCTTTCCGGCATAGGTTCTATAAATGGAATCAATTTCTCACACAGTGCCGGTGCAACAATTAATAATAATATACTTACCAACCTTAACATCAGCAATAACCTATCGAGTGGTTCGCTATTGGGTATTAATGTGAGTGCCGGTACAATAGCCAATACAATTAATGGCAATACGCTAAGTAACTTTAATTCGAATAGTACAAACACAAGTGCAACCACCGCTGCCGCAATAACAGGTATTCAAAATACAGCAGCCGCTACTTCAATTTCTAATAATACAATTAGTGCTTTCATCTATTCAGCAACCAGCACAGCTACTTTAACCGGCATTTACAATGCGGGTTCCGTTACGTCTGCAAATGCTAATCTCATACATAGCCTACGTGCAAGTAATGCATCTGCAACAGGATCCGTATTGAACGGTTTGTATGTAAATGGCGGCACTTCTACTTATAGCAATAACCTTGTACGTTTAGGAACTGACAACCCAACCCTGGGCAACAGCATCAATGGTATTAATGACATAACCGGCACAAACGCTTATTATTTTAATTCCATATACGTTGGTGGTTCCGGTGTAGCTTCCGGAACAGTTAACAGTTTTGCTTTTAGAAGTTCAAATACAGGTACACGGAATATCAGAAACAATGTGTTTATGAATGCCCGAAGCAATGGTGCAGCAACAGGCAAACACTATGCTGTAACTTATGCAGGAACAACTCCTAATCCGGTTGGTTTAACCACCAACAACAATGATTATTTTGTAAGTGGTACGGGTGGTGTTTTAGGACTTTATAACAGTGCTGATGTTTCAACAATAGCAGCCTGGAGAACAGCTACCGGTCAAGATGCAAGCTCATACAATAGTAATCCTAACTTTACTGATGCAACGGGAACAGTTCCTAATTTAACCATCAATGCAACCATTGCTTCTGTGCTTGAAAGTTCAGCAACCCCAATTTCAGGTATTACAACTGATTATGCAGGTTTAACTGGTAACAGAACCACAACACCAGACATAGGTGCATATGAATTTACCGGTACTATTTTTGATGATGTACCACCTCTTATTTCCTATACTCCCCTGACGGCATCTTCTTCAACAACGAGCAGAACATTGAATAATTTTGCTACGATAACTGATGTGACCGGGGTTAATACCACTGCTGGTACCCGTCCTAGATTATACTTTAAAAAACAGGCTGATAATAACACCTTTACTGGCAACACGAGTGCTGATAACGGTTGGAAATTTGTAGAGGCAACAAACACAACCTCACCTTTCAGCTTTAATATTGATTACACATTGCTGCAATCTGCTGTTGTTAGTTCTGACATCATTCAGTATTTTGTTGTGGCTCAAGATACGGTTTCCACGCCTAACGTAGCTATAAGCTCTGGTACTGCTACGTTTGCTGCCACTCCTTCATCTGTGGCACTTACTTCGGCTGCCTTCCCTATTGGTGGCACTATTAATAATTACACGATAGTAGGTGCTATAAGTGGCATCAAAACCATTGGCGCAAGCGGAGCAGATTACATTACGTTAACAGCCGCACTTACAGATATTGTAACCAAAGAAATAACGGGGCCACTTACGTTAGAACTGGCAAGTAACTATAATTCAGCATCGGAAACTTTCCCTATTACCATTCCTTCTAATCTTGCTGGCATCTCATCTACCAATACGTTAACCATCAAACCTGCAAGCGGAGTAACAACCAGTATCAGCGGAACTTCTGCTACTGCTGTTATCGTACTAAATGGAGCAGATTTTATAATCATTGACGGCAGTAACAATGGTACCACATCAAGAAACCTAACTATAACAAATACAAGCACTGCATCCAATACAGCAGCCATTTTAATAGCCAGTGCAGGTGTAGGTGCAGGTGCTACAAATAATGTGATTGAAAATTGCAATATTACAATGGGATCAGTTGCCGTTGCAAACTTTGGTATTAGTATTTCTGGTGCGACACCAGGAACAACAGGTGCTGACAATGATAATAATACAATAGATAACAACAATATCACCAACACAACTACAGCAATTTACGCCAGTGGAACTGCAGCCACTTCGTCAGGAGGTCTTGATAATTTGATTATATCCAACAACAATATAACAACTACAGCAACGTCTGCTGGCATTTATGGTATTAGAGCCGCATTCGCACTTAATTCAGATATTACACAAAATTCTATTTCACTTGAGACATCAACAGGAACCACCGCTCCGACACTTTGTGCTATTTCAATTGAAACGGGATTCATATCCTCAACAGTTCGCAGAAACAATATTTCTAAAGTGAATGCTATTTCTACAACAGGCTTGCCGATATGTAGAGGAATAGTTATTGGCACTGGGCAAATTGGAAGTAATTTATCTATTATCAACAACATTATTAATAACGTAATTTCTAGCTATTCAACATCGAATTTAGGTTCAAATAATGCTGGTATTATGATTGGCGCTACAGGTATTGGCACAACATACTCAGTTATAACCGGTGGGGTTAATTTATATTATAATACTATAAATCTTTATGGAAATGTAAATAGGAATGCAGCCTGTTTACAATTTGGTTTATTTATTGGTTCAGCTGCTACTGGTATAGATATAAGAAACAATTCCATCTCCAATGCTATATTAAACATCAATGCATCTGCAGGATTATCCAAGAGCTATGCAATGTATAGCCAGGCAGCTAATACAGCTTATTCAAATATTAACTTTAACAATTATTTTACCTCTGGTAGTCAGGGCGTCTTGGGCTTTTTAACATCAGACAGAATTGACCTTGCCGGAATTCAAACAGGTTTCGGGCAAAATTTAAACTCTATTACAAGCAATCCAAATTTTATCTCAAACACAAATTTACAACCTCAATTAGGCTCTCCTGTTATTGGCGTAGGAACACCTGTTTCAGGAATCACTACCGACTTTCTCGGAATTACCAGAAGTGTTACTGCGCCATCTATTGGCGCTTATGAAAATGGCACGGATTTAACACCTCCAACTATTTCATATACGGTTATACCCAATACCACTCAAACAAGTAATTTACAACTAACCACTTTTGCCACCATTACAGATGCTCAGGGAGTAAATACCACAACAGGGACAAAGCCCAGATTGTATTTTAAGAAGTCGACCGAAAACAATGCATTCAGTGGGAATACGAGTTCAAATAACGGGTGGAAATTTGTTGAAGCATCCAATTCAACATCTCCTTTCGAGTTTACGATTGATTACTCATTGCTTACCAGTTCTGCAACAGGTGGCGATGTAATTCAATATTTTGTGGTTGCACAAGATTTATTTTCAACACCTAATGTATCTATACAGTCTGGTATTTTTGCAGCCACCCCTAGTAGTGTTAACCTTACTTCAGCTGCATTTCCGATAACAGGAACAATCAACTCATATAACATTATAAAAATACTAAACACATCACTTACCGTATGCAGTTCAGGATGTGACTACAACTCACTTACGGCCAACGGTGGATTGTTTCAGGACATTAACACTGGGGTGTTGAGTGGGAATACTGTTGTAAGTATTAACAGCGATTTGAGTGCTGAGACAGGTAGTATTCAACTAACCAATGCTGGATTTTCTGGCTTCTCATTGACTATACAGGCCGGTACAACCGTTACACCATTTGTGATTAGTCCTTCAAGTAACTTAAGCAATGCGTTGATACGACTAAATGGTGTTTCAAATGTAACCATTGATGGGCGCAGCAATGGATCAGGAACAGGTAAATTTCTACGCATAGTAAACACTCATAGCACTCCTGCAAGTGGATTCGCTGCTATGAGCATCAATAATGGATCCAGCAATATTACCGTACGCAATTGTATCATCGAAACCAATGCCACTACAAGCACCCGAGGTACCATTGAGATTGGATCAACAGGAACAAACTCCTCTATTACAATTGCTTCAAATGATATACGTGACGCACAGGGAACACCGGGCACTTCGGGTGTACCCGCAAACGCCATATATACTAACTCTGCCAATAATAGTTCCATTACAATTGGTGGTCCCACAGCAGCTGGTGGCAATAATATTTACAACTTTACTACCAGTGGTGTGGCATTCCCAAATGTTGGGAACTCCATTAATATTACAAACAATGCTATTTATCAAACAGCTTCACGAAGTGCAGCCCTAACTTATATTAATTTAGGCGCTGGTAACACGCATACTGTTAGTAATAATACCATATACCAAACAACCGGCACTATAAATGCTTCGGTAACATTCATCTCGCTTACCGGAAATGGAAATGGTCATAGTATAAACACCAATAGTATTGGTGGAGCCGATGCAACCAGAAGTGGTTCTGCTTTATCTGTTTCAGGTGGAACTAATGTGATTACACTCGCAGCAGGAACTACCACCACCAGTAACATTCAGGGTAATACAATTGGAAATATTTCATTTGGCGCAACTGCCTTATCACGCGCAATCAATATTACTTCAGGTAACGTAAACGTGGGTAACACGAGCGCCAATACAATCGGGGGATCAGTTGGACAGGTAATAACAGCTGGTCACGATTTTGATGCCATTGCTTATACCTCTACTGGCACCATAGGAATAAGCAACAACACTATTGGCAATATTTCTCATACTTCAACAGGATTAAATAGATGTGCTGCCATAATTATCACAGGCGGCACACCTACTGTTACAGGAAATTTGATAAGAGATATCAGCTCAAGCTCAATAGGCATCGGATCTACAGTATCAGCAACTACTTATTGGGTATATGGAATTGGGGTTTCTACAAGTAATGCCACAACCATCTCTGACAATAGTATTTATAATATTTCCCGCACTGCAACAGGCACAACCGAATTAAACATGGCTGGTATAATAGCTAGCAACATCGGATCAGGGTCTATCATAAATGCCAATAGAATATATGGATTTAGTAATGCCGGAGCAGGTACTACAACAAATGCACCTCAGATTTGGGGTACTTTACTAACCGGAACTTCTTCCGCTACTGTTAGCAACAATCAGATAAGTTTAGACATAAGTGGATCTAATCAACCCCGAATAAGAGGTATTGAGTTTACCTCAACCGGCACAACCAATATCTGGTACAATACTGTATATGTAGGTGGAACAGCTGCTGCTGCCAATAGTACTTATGCACTTTACAGAAATTCTTCTACAGGAACTCATTCAGTAGTTAACAATATCTTGTACAATAACAGGTCAGGTTCAACCGGTCAGTTTGCCATTGGCTCGGCTTCAACAAGTGTTACAGGCTTTAGCAATACCAACAACTTATTTATTTCACCATCTATAAGTGCTATAGGTGAGATTCCAACTGGCACATCAACAACCTTGAGTAGTTGGAACAGCGGCACAAACGGAAATGTTACCAATATGGCTTACGAATCATCTTCTATTCCTTCTAATGATTTGTTTGCTTCATTGTCATCAGGTAACTTAACAACCAACGTATGTTACGTTTCTAATGTCGGTACTCCGGTATCAACAACAGTTGATTACTCCGGCAATACACGAAGCAGTACTACTCCGGATATAGGTTCTGTTGAATTTAGCACTGTATCTGGCTTACCTGCTATTACTGGGCAACCATTAACGCCTGCTGCAGTATGTGCAGGAAATGGAACAGCAACACTTACTGTAACTGGCACAGCAGCTAGCAATATACTTACTTACCGTTGGCAAGTTAATTCTTCCGGTTCATGGCTCACACTCGGTCAAGACAGTTCAGTATACAGCGGAACAGGTACTGCAACACTTACAATTACAAACCCAACCGCTATATACAATGGGTATCAATACCGCTGTTTCGTAGATGGTATTTGTTCGCCTGCTGACACAAGTCAAGCGAGAACACTAACTGTGAATTTACCGATTGGATCAAATACCATTACAAGTACGAACAAATCACTCTGTACAGGTTCTACCCCAACAGCTATTATTGCTTCAAATCCAACAGGAGGAGATGGCACATCCTATTCCTTCAGCTGGCTCGCTTCTACTACTTCTGCAACCACAGGCTTTACTGTGGCTTCAGGTACCAACAATGCAGCCAACTACTCGCCTACTGCGTTGACTCAATCTACCTGGTTCAGACGTGTGGTAAACAGTGGTGCATGTCCAAACGACACATCTGCAGATGTTCTGGCAACTGTTGATACCGCTATTATAAACAATGTTATTACCGGTTCTCAAATCATTTGCTCAGGCTCAGATGCAGATACACTTTATGGTTCGACTCCTGCTGGTGGTAATGGTTCTACGTATACTTATACCTGGTTGGCTTCTACTACTTCGACTACTGCCGGATTTGCGGCTGCTTCGGGTACTAACAATGCGGCTAACTACTCGCCTG
>Ga0315904_10000137_pt1 | contig 116833 bp, 104 predicted proteins | sample LakEriMetagenome_6_FD_203529 | JGI IMG/M metagenome (GOLD analysis project Ga0315904, IMG submission 203529) | Freshwater fungal communities from buoy surface, Lake Erie, Ohio, United States - Buoy 12 MA120 | ecosystem: Environmental > Aquatic > Freshwater > Lake | place: USA: Lake Erie, Ohio...
CAACTAGTTGACATCGTTTAGGGCGTGGACTACCAGGGTATCTAATCCTGTTTGCTCCCCACGCTTTCGTGCATGAGCGTCAGTGTTATCCCAGGGGGCTGCCTTCGCCATCGGTATTCCTCCACATCTCTACGCATTTCACTGCTACACGTGGAATTCTACCCCCCTCTGACACACTCTAGCCTCGTAGTTTCAAATGCAGTTCCCAGGTTAAGCCCGGGGCTTTCACATCTGACTTGCGAAACCGCCTGCGCACGCTTTACGCCCAGTAATTCCGATTAACGCTTGCACCCTACGTATTACCGCGGCTGCTGGCACGTAGTTAGCCGGTGCTTATTCTTCCGGTACCGTCATCCGCCCCCGGTATTAGCGAGGACGATTTCTTCCCGAACAAAAGCGGTTTACAACCCGAAGGCCTTCTTCCCGCACGCGGCATGGCTGGATCAGGGTTGCCCCCATTGTCCAAAATTCCCCACTGCTGCCTCCCGTAGGAGTCTGGGCCGTGTCTCAGTCCCAGTGTGGCTGGTCGTTCTCTCAAACCAGCTACTGATCGTCGCCTTGGTGAGCTTTTACCTCACCAACTAGCTAATCAGGCTTCGGCCGCTCCAATAGTGAGAGGTCTTGCGATCCCCCTCTTTCCTCCGTAGAGAATATGCGGTATTAGCACAACTTTCGCTGCGTTATCCCCCGCTACTGGGTACGTTCCGAAGTATTACTCACCCGTTCGCCACTCGCCGCCAGGGTTGCCCCCGCGCTGCCGTTCGACTTGCATGTGTAAGGCATGCCGCCAGCGTTCAATCTGAGCCAGGATCAAACTCTTCAGTTTAATGCCTGTTTTGCAGAATTTATCTGCGTCGCTCAACTCAAAATACTGACAGGTAAATACTTGTATACTTACCTTGATTTTAAGTACGAGCATTTGATGCTTTTGCTTACGGCACGATATTTTTCAATATCTTACCGTTGGCCCGCCATCAAGTGCCCACACTTATCGGCTGTTAATTTTTAAAGATCGGTTGCTACATCCGCAATTCAAAACAGCGCATGCAGCAGAGAAGTGAGATTATGGAGGACCTTTTCCGGGTTGTCAACACCCTTTCCGATTTATTTTGTCAAAGCCAAAAAAAATCGCGTCCCGCGCCACGCTGCAAACGTGATGGGCGCGGCCGTTGCGCTTGGCGCTGCTCGGTTCGGGCTACTGAACGAGCCCGCGGATCACAACTTCTTTAGGATTGCCGCAACCCACAAGCCTATGTTTCCGAGGAGCGTGTGGCAATAAAGCCGGCAGCGGAAAACCCCCGCGAGGCGGCGCAGGAGGTGCGCGTCGCGTGCGCGCTCAAACCCCCTCAGGACGATTGCGTTTTCAATCGTCAAGCGATGCTCAATTCGCTTCAGAGCCGCGATGTTGCGGCCGTTCATTTCTCTGAACCGTCCTCTCAGCAACCGTAACGCCCGCTCCGCCCGTCCTCGGATACTCGTATTGGAGCCCACGAGATTGCCGGAATGCTGGCGGTAGCCGACCGTGGAGCGCGGATCATAAAGAACCCTTCCCCCACATCCGCTGACGACCAGGTAGGTCCACCAATCATGCGTTTGAACATCGATGTCAGGCCCCGCTTCCATCAATAGTTCGCGCGCCGCGTTGTTGAACATCATCGTGTTTCCCCCCGCGATGCTCTGGACAAGCGCGTTCCGAAAAGCTGCCGGCCTTGAGAAAAGCGGCGAGTGGCCGGCCGCTCGCCCTGCTTCGTCCACGATCCTGGTGCGCGCGCAGTACAGCGCTGGCACGCCCCGCGCAATGGTGTCCAGCCATGCGGCCCCGGTCGCCAGCTTGTCGGCGTCCCAGAGGTCGTCCTGGTCACAAAAAGCGAAATAGCGGCCCCGAATTGCCGGGTCGCATGCCAACGAAAGGAAGTTGGGGCAAAAGCCCCTGCCCGGGCCCGAGCGAATAGTCAAGCGCTCATCGCCCCAGTCCTGCCGGTAGGCCTGAAGTATTTCTAGCGTCCGGTCGCTCGAATGATCATCCGATACCCATAACCTCCAGTCTTGCCTGGTCTGTGCAGCAATCGAGTCAAGCTGCTTCGCAATGAAGCGCTCCCCAAAGTAGGAGCCCATCAATATCGCGATTCCTCCCTCCAGACCCACTCCAACGGGACGATCGGATGTAACGCTGCAATCATCGGCTTTCATTGCGCAGCGGCGACGGGCAGACTTTTTGAATTGATGTAATGTTCAAAAACATGATCGGACGAAGCCAATGCCCAGAAAACTGGTTTTGTGGCGTATTGACACTCGGTTAGTCGGACGAAGACGAATACTTGCGCGCCCTGTTACGGCGCGGCTAGCCACCGCATAATCAGGATTCTTGCGTTCGACTGAAAGTTTATTTTCCTTTGGGGGAACCTGCGATGAAACGACTGACCTTTCATGCTGTGTCGCTTTGCTTTCTCGTTGCGCTTGCGCCAACTCAAAAGGCATTTGGGGCAGACGCAGGTACGGTTCAGGAGATTTCCGGATCCGTGACGATTATCGGTTCCGATAACCGATCGCGCCAGGCCAGGGCACGCGAAGTCATCCAAAGCGGCGACACGTTGCAAACCGCCCCCAAGAGCGAGGTTGTGGTGAAACTGGCGGATGATTCAAGGATCGCTCTTCGTCAGAACACACGTCTCCAAGTCACAGATTTCAGGTTCGAGCAAAAACCCTCCGACTCATCGATTATCTCGATTCTTCGAGGAACCGCGCGCATGATTTCAGGACTGATTGGAAAAAATACGCCGTCGCAAGTCACCGTTCGGGCGCCCACAGCAACCATCGGCATTCGCGGCACCGATTTCGAGGTCGCCGTGATCCCTGATGACGCGACGGACGCACGCGCCGGCGTGTACAACTATGTGCGTGATGGCAGCACGAATATTCAGATCGCCTCTGGGCAGCAAGCCGATGTGCGCAAGGATCAAACTGCGTTTGCCCCCCAGAATCCGCGCCCCGGGGAAGATCCCCTGCAAATCCTGCGCGAAACTCCTACCTTCCTGCAGCAGGGCGGCGGACTCGATGCTCTGATCCAATCCATCGTCGTTATGCCCCCGCCCATGATCTTCCGGTGAAGCGGCGCAGGTATCAGCGGACAAGACAGGTGGACTCGATGAGCCGCGGCCAAGCCTCCAGCCAACAGCAGGTGTGATCAACGTCAGGCAAGTCGATGATTTTTGCAGTCGGCACGCGCGCGGCGAAGCGGGTCGTCGATACCGGCGGCACGAGCCGGTCATTAAGTCCGCGAAAGTGAGTCTGCGCCAACTTGGTCAACTGCGGCGCCACCTCGAGCGGATTGCGTGATGCCCGAAGACGTGAGACGCCAATGGTGTGGGTCCACGTGTCCGTGTCTAGCGGGGCGGCAAGAGTCACAAGGCAACTCACGTCCGACCGGGCCGCCGCTACAAGCGCTGCCATCGCGCCACCACCGGAATAGCCAACCAACGCCAGACTGGTCGCTCCCGAGGCGCGCTTTAGCGCCTCCACGGCGCGCCCGGTCGCGTCAACTGCATCAGGACTGAAGCGCCCAAGGGTCCAGAGGAGGGGGTCGCAGCGCTCAAGATCCTTCAATTCAAGGTATTGGCAAGGTCGTCCGAGGTACGCCACCAAATCGGAGGGATCGGCGGAAGCCATGCGAAGGACGGTTTGCTTGATCGGGGTCGGGTCGGTTGGCGGCGCGTCCCTGAAAGGCCACGGAGCGCCATCGCTCTCGATGTATATCGTGAGCCGCCCCGCCACCATGGTCGGGCTCGGGCGCTGGCGGAGCAGTGCCTTCAGATGCGGATCAGGCAATCGCGTATCGATGAACCCGCGAGCCTCCGCAAACTGCCATGCAGCTTCGCGCGGTGCTAGCAAAACCGCACAGCCGCTCAAACACAGAACCCAAAAAAAAGCCCAGCCAAGAATACTTCGGCTGGGCGCATTTTTCACCTCGAGCGGCTTCAGATTACCGGACCTCCTGCAGCAAACGGGTTAGAACCGCACACCCATGCTCAGCAGAAGTTGGTCGTTCTTGGCTTCCGAACGACCACGCTCGGAGGAGAGCTGCAAGCCGCCGTACACAGACCCGCTTCCCGAAAAACGCAGCCCGATTGCAGGAACCCACGCATCGCGGTCACCGGAGGATGTCTGCCCGCCTACAATCAACGATCCCGGCCGCCGGATGTCGTAGACATAGGTGAGGCCGAAATACGGCGTGAATTGACTGGCGGCATAGGCCAGCTGGCCTCCAAGGCGAAGCTGCGTCAGGTCAGAGGCGGTACCGTCGGTAAACACATTGTTGGTCGCAGTAAAGGACGAAGTCCGGCTCGACAAACTCGTCAACGCGCCGCGCCCGATGACACCCCACCTCGAGCCGGCAATCTGCTGGCGATAGTTCAAACCTATGCTGCCGAAGGTGCGGGTACCCCGGAAACTTCCCGACACGCCGCCGCCTGAGATATCGTAGCTGCTCCGACCGTAACCGACCGACCCATCGAGGGTCCAGAATCGATTAAGGATGTAACCAAAATAGGGAGCTACCGTGTAGCCGTCGCCGGACAGATTCCCGCCACCTGCAACGTAGTTAAGATTGCTCCGTGATCGATCGCCCGCAACCGCCAACCCAACAATTAAGCCATCGTTGATCCTGTAGTCAACACCCACCGACAGGGTACCGATGTTGCTACTGGACTGCAGGGGCTGATATGAGGACGCGGTCCGATTTTCTGCCGCCGCGCCCCAAAGATTCCACCGGTTACCGCCGCTGGCTGCCGCGGTTCCTGTGCCCAAATCACGCCCCGTGCCTGCCAAAACGGCTGTCAGCGACCGCAAGGAAAGGTCGTTTGCAATGTTCGATGTCGTCGCAGCGGATAGGCCCCGGATCACATCGACCATGACCGGCTGGCCGGTGCCATCTTTACTCGTGATCGTCGTGGCGCCACCTTGCTGTGCCCATGCCCCGCCGCACAGTAAAGACCCTAGCAACAGCGCTGCCAAGCGTGGTCGATTCGACATTTTTTTGCTCTCCATGAAAACGATCTGTCACTGTTTTTTGATATTAATTACAGGAACTTGAATCATATAGCTAATCTACGACTTGACCAACTCGCCGATGCCTCGATTAGCGCTACCATCCGAGAAAGTGTTGCTGATTAGCAACACCAAGAACCTGTTTTAGCGGTTCGTCCTTCAAGCGCGCCCTTGCGGCCTCTAGGGCTCGTTCGACTTGGCTCTGCAACCCAAACCGGCCACCCGCCTTGACCCGCAACAAGTAGGGTTCGGGTTCTGCGGGAAACGCCGCCTCGAATTGATCAAGCAGGCGCAGCAATGCCGCTACTTCCCCACGATCGAGTTTCAGCATGATCAGTTGTTCGAGAATCAGAGGGTGGACCGGGAACAGGCGAAGCGATTCGCCGAGCCATCGATCAGCCTCATCCGATGTGCGCGCCGCGCCTTCTGGGTCAGCACGCGCGAGAACACTGAGGCCCCGCGTTTGCAGCACCGTGCCAACAAGGAAGGGACGCCATGGATCGACGGAACCTTCTACCAAGCCGCCACGCGCAGCATCTTCGGCAATTGCGAGGTAGCGCCGATACCGCTCTGCGCCTGCAGGCGTCGACAGGGCGGCCACCCCGTCGCTGAGCGACGCCGGCAGCGCTTCTTCGACCAGGCCATAACGGTGTTGCCATTCCCAAGGCGCCGCGTCCAATGCGGCGCGCTGAAGGCCGATACGCGCGTCGATAGCCTGTCGATCAAGCGCCTTGGAACCCGCCTGGGCTACGCTTGCCACCATCAGTTGCCAAGCCGGCCAGGCGGTCAGCAGCATGGCCAGCGCCGACGCAAGCATAACCCCCGCGGCCTGCCTGTCGTTCCAGGCACCACCCAAGGGACGGCCTATCCAGACCATGACGCCCGGGCACAGCCAGAGCAAAACCGGCAGCGCCGCTTCGACCGCTGTCCGCGCATGCAGCCAGTCGCTCGCCGCGGCGGGGAGCGTAACGTGATAACGAAACACTGCACATGCCGCGACCCCGAGCATCAACGCTACGATCTTGCGATTCACTGTGGCGCTGCCCGTATCGCTTTCCCGAACACTGCACCATCGGCCCAATACCAGCAGGCACAGAACCGGCAGCCAGCGGGCCACATGGACCACGGACACACCGCTGTCCCACTGCGCACCGAAGGCGGGGACGAAACTCAGCAGCGCAGCAGCGCAGGCAGCTACCCAGGCAACCTGTGCAAGCACCTGATGGACCGGCACCCCATGGACATCCGGCCGCCGCCCGAACGGGGTGATCGCAACCGCGAGCAGTACGAAGAAACACATGCGGGTGACGAATACCGGCAGCCCCACCTGCGCGTCCACCCAGAAGGCGATGAGGGCCGCGCCCACGGCCGCGGCCAGCAACCCATCCTCCCCGAGGGGCTGTTCGCGCCCACCTCTCCCTCGCCAAGCCAGCACGGCGGCGGCCGCCAGCCAGCCACCAACCCAGCCAGCACCTGCCAGCGGCCAACGCGCCGCTCCTGCCCCGGCGACCGCCGACGCCGACCACAGGAGGACCGAGCCCGCCGCAGCACCCGCAAGGGTGAGCCATGCGGCCCTCGCGCTGCAGCCGAACACCCGTCGCGCCGTGCTGTGCAGCGCGGCGCAGAACAGGGCGCCAATCGCAGCAAGGCCCGCGAGTCCAAGTGCCGCCCAGGTGTCGAGAAGATCGGCGTGGGCTCGATCGAACACTTGCTCACGGCGAAAGTCCTCGGCGCGCAGTTTTTCCACAGGCATGTGTGCATAGAAGCGCTCGTGCGCGACGTCCGGCCCGTAGCCGCTCAGCAGGCGCCACGCCGGAGCCTCGCGCAGCGCTGCGTCAGCGGACGCCCACATCGCCAGCCTCGCGCGGATGCTCCTGGATGCCGGGTCCGCGCCTTGCGGGTCGTATACCAGGCGCGCAAGCTGCGGCATGCCCTTGGCGAGTGTGCGACCGTAATCGGTCAGGTTGATGACGGCCAGGATGGTACCTGCGGCAACCAGCCCGCCCCCTAGACCAGCCGCCCAGACCCGGGCACCCCGGCCGCACGCCCGAACGCACACCAGGAACACGAGCGCAACCAGCAGGCCGACCAGAGCCGCCCGGCTGCCAGAAGCCACGACCCCTCCAAGCTGCAGCAACCCGACGGTGCCCAGCATCAAGCGTGACGAAGTCGCCGTGCCGGGATCCCTCAAACGGACGAGCATGAGCGGAATACACATGATCAGAAAAGACCCCAGGAAAATAGGATTTCCCAAGGTTCCCGAACTGCGCGACGCGTCACCGTACCCGTAAGTGACGAAGTCCAGTCCGAAACGTTGCTGGATCGCGTAGCACGCCGGTGCGATGCTCCCGACCAAAATCGTATCGATCAAGGGCCGCGGGGAGCCGCCCGAGCGAATCCAGGTCCGCGTCGCAAAGAACGCTGCGAGGTAGCCGAGCCAGGCGAGCGCCCCCTCGAGCCTGAAATAGCCTCCGAGCACCGACTGCTGCCATGCCTCGGCCTGCAACGCCGAGATCATCACGATGGCGGCCAGGGCCCATCCGGCAAACGCAACCATGCGTGCCTCCGGAGCAGGGGGCACTGTATCCCGCCGGCTCCACCAAACCCATGCCGCAGCAGTCGCAGCAAGAAAGGCCAGCGGCAAACCTACGGCAAACTTGATCAGTACAAAGCCGCGCGGAGCAGAAAGCGACATGGCGGTAGGCAGCGCTGCTAGCAGTGCGATCAGCGTTGCGCCGCACATCAGGCGCGGCAATTCGTCCCCTTCTCTAGCGACCCCGTTCATTCGTCACCTGCTGAGCGGGCTCGGCGCACGATCAGCCAGACCGGCGACCGAAACCGGGCCAGCCGCGCGTACCCGAAAACGTAGAACACCGCGAACAAAAATGCCCCGACAATCAACGCAGCGGTGCGGTTCCAGAACAGGACCGCCGGCAACACACCCACCGAGGTGATCAGCCAGAGATAGGGTGAGGTCAGCGCGTTTCGCCTGGCTCGCGGACCCGGCAGGGGGGATCCGACCAGCCAACGAACCAGACGCTTGTAAACCAGATGATGCAGGTGCGCGAGATCAGGCAAACCCGGGTGTCGCTTCTGAACCGCGATACGCCTGTAGATGGTGAACAGGGTCTCGAAAATCGGGTAGGCGCATATAAGCACAGGGAACCAGGCAGACACCGAGGGATTGCGCGCCACCAGCAGGATAGCAAGCTCCGCAACGAAAAATCCGATCAGGTAGGCGCCGCTGTCGCCGAGATAAATGAGGCCGCGCGGAAAATTGAGCAACATGAATCCCACCACCGCGCCAAGCAGCACAAGTGCGCTTGTCATCACCTGCACGTCGGCAACCTTGAAGGCAACAAAGGCGATGCCGCCCAGCACCAGGATCGCAACGCCGCCCGCCAATCCATTGAAACCATCGATGATATTGAATGCGTGGGTCATGCCGGTCACCGCCACCAGGGTAAAGCCGACCGAAACGCCCGCCACGCCGATCCATGCGCCCAGCGGGCCGATGTCAAGCCGGATCACCCAGGCATCGAGCGCAAGGCCTGCCAGGACGGCCGAGGCCAGCGTGGCAGCCAGACGCAAGACGATGCCGATTCCGCGCCCGAAGTCGTCCGCCAGCCCTGAAACGAAGACGGGCATCGCGCAGGCAACGAGCATCAGGCTAAAGTAGGCTGAGCTCTGTGCGTGCGGCTCATCGCCTTGCATGCGGAGCCACTGGGCTGCCACCACGCCGGCCGCGATTCCCACGCCTCCTGCGCGCGCCAGACCGCGCAGATTCGGTTGGCGCACCCAATCCGCACGCCGTAATCCGACGAAACGGCGGCCGGGTTGCATGCCCGCGAGATTGGCGCGTACCGCAGCCAAGGTCGCAAGGAACGCGACGAGCAGGGCGCAGACTATGTAGAACAATTACCGGCCACCATTCGCCCACCCCCTCAATCAGCGGTCCTCGCCGATCAAGATGCATTGATCGACCCCGGCCGCTTCGCCATGGGGTCGACGCCGGTCGTTTGCGGGAACTTTTATTTTAGCGCGCGGCATTCCAAACGCGAGGAGTCGCCTTAGCTTATGATCCCCGCAGGCAGACAGACTCGGCGGAGCCTAGCGCACATGAGCAAACCTTTTGCACTCGAACCCATCGAAAAGGCCAGCGCCGATGAATTGCGCGCGCTACAACTGAACCGCATGCGCAGGTCGTTGTCGCATGCCTATACCAATGTGCCGCGTTACCGCGCGAAATTCGACGCCGCGGGTGTGCATCCGGAGGACCTCAACAACCTGTCCGATCTCGCGAGGTTTCCATTCACGACCAAAGCCGACCTTCGCGAAACCTATCCCTTCGGCATGTTTGCCGTGCCGATGGACCGCATCGCCCGCATCCACGCATCCTCGGGTACGACCGGCAAGCCCACCGTTGTCGGTTACACGAAGGCTGACATCGACATGTGGGCAGATGTGATGGCGCGATCCATCCGCGCCGCCGGTGCGCGCCCCGGGGACAAACTGCATGTCTCATACGGTTATGGTCTTTTCACCGGCGGTCTGGGCGCCCACTACGGCGGCGAAAGGCTGGGGCTGGCAGTCATCCCGTTCGGCGGGGGGCAAACCGAGCGCCAGGTGCAACTCATGCAGGACTTCCGGCCGGAAATCATCATGGTCACGCCGTCCTACATGCTGGCCATTGCCGATGAAATGGAAAGGCAGGGTATCGATCCGCATGCCTCCTCGCTGCGGATCGGCATTTTCGGCGCCGAACCGTGGACCCACCAGATGCGTGATGCGATCGAATCACGGACCTCAATGGAGGCCATCGACATCTACGGCCTGTCCGAAGTCATCGGCCCCGGCGTCGCTCAGGAATGCATTGAAACCAAGGACGGCCTGACGGTCTGGGAAGACCACTTCTACCCGGAAATCATCAATCCTGACACGGGACAAGTGCTGCCTGACGGGGAGTTCGGCGAACTCGTCTTCACATCCCTGACCAAGGAAGCTTTACCGATCGTGCGCTATCGCACCCGCGACCTGACGCGACTGCTGCCAGGCACCGCGCGGACGATGCGGCGCATAGAGAAGATCACCGGCCGTTCCGACGACATGCTCATCATCCGCGGCGTCAACGTTTTTCCTTCGCAAGTCGAGGAGTTGATCCTGCGCCAGCCGCGCCTCGCGCCACACTATGTGCTTGAGGTGACGCGGCCCGACAAACTCGACGAAATCGCCGTACTTGTGGAACCGCGCCCGGAATTTGCGGCCATGAACGCGCAGGACAGACGTGAAGTCGCAGCGACACTCCATCATGCCATCAAGAGCTATGTCGGCATCAGCGCGGAGGTTCGCCTGACCGCCGTCGGCAGCATCGAGCGTTCGATCGGCAAGGCTAGACGCGTCCTCGACAAGCGCACCCGCTAGGACCGGACGGCTCGATGTCGCGGGCCGTTCGGGCGAATTGCAGCCCGTCCCGGGGCGAAATCGCCGCAACGGCTGCGTCGTTCAGCGGCCAGAATCAGGCACTCTGCTATCCGCCCCGTCTCTGCTATCCGCCCCGTTTATCGGCCTATCCCGCATGCCACGACCTCAATCTGCAATCCTCAATCGAGTCCTGACGCTGTGCGCCGGCCTCGCCTTTGTCCAGCAATCCGCAGGCGCCACCCATGACTTCTGCGTGACGCGCGTGGAAGTCGGCGGCCCCGAGTATTCGAGGGCGCGCCTCTACTTCAACGGCGAAGACCCCGGCCGCGAGGCGGCCGGTCTCATGCTGATTCAGCACTACCGCAGCAAGGGCACGCCCGCCGTTCGTATCGATGACGAATCCAGCGGGGTCTGCGCCCATTCCGATACCCAGCACATCGCTCTTGGCGAGCCCGCGCGACAGCGCCCCAAGACTGCCGGTGCCGGCCTGCCAAACCTGGGCCGCGCGGCCAATCAGGCCACGCATGCGCTCACCGGAATTGCCGAGGACGCCAGTCGCCTCATGTGTCGCATCCTGCCCTGCTGACGGCATCGAGGGTGCGTAGCCCGCCGCTATAATGAGCAGCTTTTGGATTGCGGGAGCACGCGTGGGAAATCGATTGACGAAAATCTTCACCCGCACCGGTGATGCAGGCACCACCGGCCTGGGTGATGGCACGAGGGTGTCAAAGGATTCCCCGCGGATTCAGGCTCTCGGTGACGTCGATGAACTCAATTCATGCCTCGGCGTCCTTCTCTGTGAAACCCTGCCCGACAACACCCGCGAGGAGTTGCTGCGGATTCAGCACGATCTGTTCGATCTCGGCGGCGAATTGTGTATACCGGGCTTCAATAACATTTCCGACATCCAAGTACAGCGGCTCGAGGAGTTGCTCGAACACTACAACGCCAGCCTCCCGCCGCTGGCCAACTTCATACTTCCAGGCGGATCAAGGGCCGCGAGCTTTGCGCACCTGGCCAGAACCGTCTGTCGACGCGCCGAGCGCAGCGTCGTTGCACTCGGTGAAGTCGAGGAGGTATCGGAACTGGTCCGCCAGTATCTGAACCGGTTGTCCGACCTGCTTTTCGTCCTTGGACGCAGCTTGAACCGCTTTGCCGGCGGAACAGACGTGCTCTGGCAACAGGCCCATAAGCCCCGGCCAGCCTGACACACGTAACCGACTGCCGGCAACAGGCCCCGGGCGGCTTGCCCGCAGGCGAGGCGTTACGCGATCATCACGCCCCTTGCGAATCTGCGCGCCACGGCCATAGCCGATCCGCGCGCAACTACTTCTCGATGATGTTGACCAGTTTGGAACTGGTCTGACGCAGCCGCTGCGACAGCATGAAAACCAGCTTCATTAGAATTTTTGCGGCCAGCCTCGGCTCCTCAGTGATCAGCGCCTGAAGCGATGGGCGCGACAGGTAGGAGAAAGTCGTCTCCTCGATCGCGGTACAAGAAGCAAAACGGGCTTCACCATCGATCATGGACATCTCGCCCAATGCCTGTCCTCCACGCACAACGGCGATGCGCCTGACGTTGCCCCAGCGATCGGATTTGGTGACGTCGACCAGCCCGTCGATCAAAAACAGCATGAAGTCGCCGGGATCGCCCTCCCGTATGATCACGCCGCGGGGGGGCGCGACGAATACCGTCATGAACGGCCCGAGCAGCCGCAGGTCATTCTCGGTGAAATCGTCGAAAAGGCCGTTGTGCGGCACCACCGTGCGAATCTGCGCCGCGAAGGGCGTGGCATCGCCCAGCGCGCGGAAATCTGGAAAAGGAGGTATGGGAGACATCGCGTCTTAATTGTGCACGAAGGCCCGGCAAGCGCGCCAGCCTTCGGCTCGATGCGCGCAGCCACGCCGCTTTTCGGGTCCGCCTTCTTGCGCCATCTACGCTACCCCTTGCGACGGCGCCGCTCCTTGACCGCTGCGGCCAATACCCGCAAAACTTCGCCAGTGTCCTCCCATCCGATGCAGCCATCCGTGATGCTCTTGCCATACTCAAGGGCGGCCGGATCGTCCTTGCCCGGAGTGAACTTCTGGTTGCCTGCCTTGAGATGGGATTCGACCATCACCCCGAACACGCACTCGCCGCCGGCGGCGACCTGGCCGGCCACGTCGCGCGCCACATCAATCTGCCGTTCCGGCTTCTTTTCGCTGTTGGCATGGGAAAAGTCGATCATCAGCTTGCAGGTCAGCTTGCTGGCTTCAAGCTCGCGACATGCCGCGGCAACGCTGGCGGCGTCGTAGTTGGGCGCCTTGCCGCCCCGCAGAATCACATGGCAATCCTTGTTGCCATTGGTCTCGACTGTCGCCACCTGCCCGTTCTTGTGAACCGAAAGAAAGTGATGGCCGCGCCGCGCCGCCTGGATGGCATCGATGGCGATGCGGATATTGCCGTCGGTGCCATTCTTGAAACCGATGGGGGCCGACAGGCCGGAAGCGAGTTCGCGGTGCACCTGGGATTCGGTCGTGCGGGCCCCGATCGCTCCCCAGGAGATCAGGTCTCCGATGTACTGGGGCGAAATCACATCGAGAAACTCCGAGCCCGCCGGCACACCCTCCGCATTGATGCGTACCAGCAGATCACGCGCGATCCGCAAGCCCTCGTTGATGCGATAGCTCTCATCGAGATACGGATCATTGATCAGGCCTTTCCAGCCCACCGTCGTGCGCGGTTTTTCGAAGTAGACGCGCATCACCACCTCGAGTTCGCCCGCATGGAGGCTGCGCTCCGCCTTCAGGCGCCTCGCGTATTCGACCGCGGCGGCCGGGTCATGGATAGAGCACGGGCCGATCACAACCAAAAGCCGGTCATCCCGGCCATGCAGTATGGCCTGGATACGCTTGCGCGTATCGGAGATCAGCGTCTCGACAGGCGTACCCTGGATGGGAAAGAACTTGATCAGATGTTCCGGCGGAGGCAGCGGCATGATGTTCTTGATGCGTTCGTCGTCGGTGCGTGAAGTGCGGTCACTTTCGACCTGCTGATAGGGAAAAGCCTGGCTAGTCATTGGGGTCTCCGGGCATTGAACTTGGTCAAAAAAAAACCGCCGGGTCACCGGCGGTTTTCGAGAGATTATTGCTTGTGGGTCAAAACGAATCGTCTCTACTTTCTCCGCCGCAGGCTGAGGTAGATCCAAAAGTAAAAGTAAGGAAACGCAAAGCGCGCCATGTCACCGATCCAAGGACATGCATCAATCTTCTAAATGTACCCGCAAGCCCCCGCGCAGGCAAGCGGGTGTTGCTTGGCCGCAACCTGACCAGGCTACAAGGCGCGCTCGACCTGCTCACAAAGTGTCCTCAGCATCTCGATACGCGCGAACAGCTTGTCGTTGGCCGGAATGACGTTCCAGCGTGCCGTGCCCGCACTGGTGCGTTCGACCATGTCGCACACGGCGCGCTCATAGTCCGCCCATTTCTTGCGGTTGCGCCAATCCTCGGCCGTGATCTTGAACTGCTTGAAGGCGATATTCTCGCGCTCGCGAAACCGGCGCAATTGCTCTTCCTTGGTGATGGCCACCCAGAATTTCACCAGGATCACGTCGTTGCGTACCAGTTGCTCCTCGAAATCATTGATCTCGTGGTAGGCGCGCATCCAGTCCGCCTCGGAGCAGAACCTTTCCACACGCTCCACCAGCACCCGGCCGTACCAGGAGCGATCGAAGATCGTGACCCGCCCTTTTCTCGGCAAATGCCGCCAGAAGCGCCAAAGGTAAGGCTGTGCGCGCTCCTCCTCCGTGGGCGCGGCGATTGGGATGACCTGGTAGTGCCGCGCATCCAGCGCGCCGGTGATGCGCCGAATGCTACTGCCCTTGCCGGCCGCGTCCTGCCCTTCGAACACGGCGATAAGCGACTTGGTGCGAAAGCGCGGGTCGCGTGTCAGGGTGTTGAGATGCCCCTGGTACTTCTCGAGCCGCTTCTCATACTGCTTGCGGGTCAGGGATTGCGAATAGTCGAGGGTGTTGAGAATGTTTCGCGAGTCGAGCATGGGCTCGAGCGGTGCCGGGACGTAAGACGGCACCCGCGCCCCCTTGTCGTCAAGCCGCTTGCGCAGAGCTTCAAGGAGCAGGTTGCCGACCGTGAGATAGCGATAGTTCGGATCCGTCCCCTCGACGATCATCCAAGGCGCCTCGCCAGTGGAAGTTTCGCGCAAGGTGTACTCGGATACCTCGCGGAACCGGTCGTAAATCTTGAACCGCTCCCAGTCGGTGTCGGTTACCCTCCAGCGCGTCTTCGGGTCCTTTTCAAGCGCTTTGAGCCGCTTCCTCTGCGCATCCTTCGAAAGATGGAACCAGAACTTGAGGATCAGCACACCTTCGGCCGCCAGCATTCTCTCGAAATGGCGTATCTCCTCGATGGACTGCAACAAGGCGGCACCCTTGGTCTTGCCAATCACACGGTCGACGATCGGCGCGGTATACCAGGAGCCGAACAGCACGCCGATTCGCCCCTTGGGCGGCAGGGCGCGCCAGAAGCGCCACATCGGCGGACGTTCGGCTTCCTCATCGGACAACTCGCCGAACGCCCGGGTGACGATATGCCGGGGATCCATCCACTCGTTGAGGAGATTGACCGTTTCGCCCTTTCCCGCGCCATCCACGCCGCCGATGACCATGACCACGGGAAACTTTGCGTTGGCAAGCAGATCGTACTGCGCCTTGAGCAAATCCTGGCGCAAACGCGCCTCCTTCGTCCGGTATTCCTCCTTGGGAATCCTGTGCCCGATTTCCGCTGCTTCAAACATGGTGGCTCCCTCGCATTATGGCCGGCCGGTATCTCCGCGCCCCGGGTGACGCCGGTCGCAACGCATGCCGGCCTTCTTCGGAGAACCTCGCAATGGCCACGTCGAGAGGAAGGGTCGGAGTTTCCCGTGCCCCTCAAGGTCGCGCAAAAGCGCCCGGCGGGTGTTGATGTCGGTCAAACTTCGCCACATGTCCTGGCGCAGCGCCGATACACGCTGGCTCGCGCCGCCACGGGGAGCAGGCTTTTCTGGACCACCGTCCCGCGGGCGGCGGCGCATCCCCTGTCCAGCTAGGCGGTGCCGCCGACGGTCAGACCGTCAATCCGCAGGGTTGGCTGGCCGACACCGACCGGCACACTCTGCCCCTCCTTGCCGCAGGTGCCCACACCGGTATCGAGCCGCATGTCGTTGCCGATCATTTTTACCCGCGTCAGCGCGTCGGGGCCGTTGCCGATGATGGTCGCACCTTTTACCGGACGCGTCACCTTGCCGTCCTCGATCAGATAGGCCTCGGAGGCCGAAAACACGAATTTACCGCTGGTGATGTCCACCTGGCCGCCACCAAAGTTCTTCGCATACAAGCCGCGCTTGACCGAGCGGATGATCTCCTCGGGTTCCCGGTCACCGCCCAGCATGTAGGTATTGGTCATGCGCGGCATCGGCACGTGCGCGAACGACTCGCGTCTGCCGTTGCCGGTGGGCCGAACCTTCATCAGGCGCGCGTTCAGGGCGTCCTGCATGTAGCCCTTGAGAATGCCGTCCTCGATCAGGGTGGTGCGCTGGGTACGATTGCCCTCGTCGTCGATATTGAGCGAGCCGCGCCGGTCAGCGATGGTGCCGTCATCGACCACGGTGACGCCGCGCGCGGCGACCCGCTGCCCCACCCGGCCCGAAAAGGCCGAAGAGCCCTTGCGGTTGAAATCACCTTCAAGGCCGTGGCCGATCGCCTCGTGAAGCAGAATGCCCGGCCAGCCGTTGCCAAGCACGACATTCATCGTGCCCGCCGGAGCGGCCTGGGCCTCGAGATTGGTGATTGCCGCATGCACGGCCTGCTTGGCATAATCGAGCAGGAGGTCGTCGCTGAAATAGCCGTAGTCGTGCCGGCCGCCGCCGCCCGAACTGCCGGATTCGCGTCGCCCGCCCGACTCCGCAATCACCGTAATCGACAGCCGAACCAGCGGACGCACGTCGGCCGCCAGCACACCGTCGCTGCGCGCCACGAGCACCACCTCGTAGGTGCCTCCGAGGGACGCCATGACCTGCACGACTCGCGGGTCCAGCGCACGCGCCATCTTTTCTATGCGCTCCAGCAGCCCCACCTTGGCCTGCGCCTGCAGGGATGCCAGCGGATCGGCACGGCCGTAGAGGCGGCGCGCGGCGCCGCTGCCCGACTTGACGCTGCGCGAGTTGCCCTGCCTGCCGATCGCCGCGGTGGCCCCGGCAGCATCGCGCAGCGCGCTCATGGAAATGTCATCGGAGTAGGCAAACGCCGTCTTTTCGCCGCTGACGGCGCGCACGCCAACGCCCTGCTCGATGTTGAAACTGCCCGACTTGACGATGCCTTCCTCAAGGCTCCAACCCTCGGAGCGGGCGTATTGGAAGTACAGGTCCGCATAGTCGATGCGGTTCGAGAACATCGACCCAAGCACACTCGAGAGATCAGCCTCGTCAAGCCCAAAGGGGGTCAGAAGCGTCGAACGGGCGATCTGCAGGTGTTCAATATCGGGGGACACAGGTTTCAATTTCGGACTCCGGAAAAGCGATTGATATGGCAGTTCGTTGCGTCTTTGCCACTCAGCATGACGGCACGTCAACTGCCAAGTTTAACCGGCAAGCAACCGACCTCAAGCAATCCGGTCGGCTAGCGCAGGGTACGATGCGCCAAAGCCGGCAAGCTGGCGCGAAAGGCAGCGATCTCGCCCGGGTCAATCACGCCCGACACCACACCCGGCCCCTCGACAAGCTCGCCGCGTACCGCGCCCCAGGGGTCGATCAGCATGCTGTGGCCGTGCGTCCTGCGTCCATTGACGTGCAGCCCGCCCTGCGCCGGCGCCAACACATAGGCCAGGTTCTCGATGGCCCGCGCACGCAGCAGGGGTTCCCAGTGCGCTTGCCCGGTCGTGGCGGTGAATGCGGAAGGCACTAGTAGCAGGTCGCAGGTGCCTAGCGCTCGATACAGTTCGGGAAATCGCAGGTCATAGCATACTGACAAGCCGACCCGGCCAAACGATGTGTCAAATGCGACGGGCGCATTGGTCCCGTGGACGATTGTGCGGGCCTCATCGAATTGCTCCACCCGGCCATCCTCGTGTTCGCGGCGGAATCCGAACAGGTGGATCTTGTCGTATCTCGCAGCGAGCCGGCCTTGCGGGTCGTAGACCAGGCAGGTGTTGAGTATCTTCCGGTCGGATCCGCAATCCACCGGGATGGTTCCGCCCACCAGCCAGACCTTGTGATGTGCGGCCGTGGCAGAAAGCCATGCCTGAATCGGTCCCGCGTTGCGTCCCGGCTCTATGCGTTCGCGAACCGCGACCTTGTCTGTTTCCTTGTTGCCGAGAATGCAGAAATACTCTGGCAAGGCGACCAGCGCCGCGCCCTCGGCCGCAGCCTGCGACACGAGTTTTTCCGCGGCCTGTAGATTCTCGTCCACAAACGGGGTGGATACCATCTGTATCGCGGCGACATTCGCCTTGTGGCTCACTTCCGGCCCTCCTCACCGATTCGCCCCTGAGCGGAGCGCGGCGCCTCGCCAGGGGCGCCTGCCTCGTTGCCGCTGGCGGCACCCGCCTGCTCCAGCTGGGTATTCTGGATCCGCGCGACCTTGGGATCGGCCCATGTGCCGCCAACTACGTATTCGAAGGAAAACGCCTTGGAAAGAGGGTCCTTGAGCACGCGCTGGGCAAGGTAGGTCGCGATCCCGAGAATCGGATTGCCGAGAAGCGCGGTTACCACCGAGCCCATGCCACCGGACAGGTCCGGCAGCACGACGACGCGCAAGCCCTGGGTTTCCTTGACGAGGTCCACTTCGCCATTCATCAGCACCGCGGCGCTGACGCCGGTCATCTTGAAATCCGAAGTCGAGAGGATACCGCGCTCGATCCTGCTGGAAGCCGACACCAAGTCAAAGGCGAAGCCTTCCGAAAAAACATCGCGGAAGTCCAGCGCTAGGCGTCGCGGCAGAGCCTGAAGGCTCATGATGCCGAGCAACTTACCCACGCCAGGGTCCGCCTTGAGAAACTGCCCCTTCTCGACCCGCAGTGAGATCGTACCGGTCAGGGTTGGGTAGTCGATGGCGAGTGGCGACCCTTCCCAGGACGCGGCACCTTCCAGACGTCCGCTACCGGCCCGCAGCGTACCCGGAAAACCGAGTCTCTCGAGGAGCTTGCCGGCGTCGTAGGCTTCGATGCCGAAATCAAGCGCCAGTCGGCGCCGCGCCTCACCGGCGCGCCGGGCACGCCACGCACCGGATCCGGCCAGAACGCCATCCGGATTAGCCAGATTCAGACGCTGGATGCGCCATTCGTTGCCTGCGTTGCTGGCGAGCAGCTCGAGCTTGCCGAGTTTCTTGTCTGCAACCTCGAAGGACTCCACCGCCAGGTCCACGCCCGGCAGTTCCTGCGTGATGCGATCCACCGGCGAATCCGCACGCGGCTCCTGGGTGGCGACGTTGGCAGGAATGAACAGACTTTTCAGGCGCGCCGTCAGCCGGCCGGCGTCACGTCCGCGGCCTGGCTGAAAAATCACGCTGCCGTTGACCTCCTGCGAGGTGATCGCTGCGGTCCAGTTGGCGCCCTCCTGTGCGATATCCATGCGCACCTGCGTGAGACGCTTGCCGAAAGCATCGATGACGTCCGAGCGTACCCTGGCCTGCAATGGCTGGAACTCGGCCGGCAGACCGGCCGATGACGCGCCCCCGCCGGCGCCACGCGCGTCGAACAAGCGGGATTTCCAGGCCTCCACGTCGATAGCGCCGGCGGCAACATTGAGCGCAAGACCCGAACGCGGCAGCGTCGGCATGATGTCGCCGACACCCACTGCACCGCGCGCAAAGACCATCGACCCGCGATCCAGGCGACGCGCAATGCGCGCGTTGAGCGCACGCCCGTATGCGAGGTTCCATTCTTCTTCATCCTTGGCGCCCTGGACCTGGGCCTTGGCTAAGCGGAATGACGCAGCTTCCGCGGCAGCCTTGCCAAGCGGGGCAGGTAGGTCGACCGCTACGCCTGCAAGGTTGGACTCGATACTCACGTCGCCGGACTTGCGGCGCGCGTTGATGGTCGCGCGCCAGGCCGCCCCACCGCTCATGGCAGACAACAACGGGTCGTTGAGCCAGGACCGCAAACCGGGAACGGTGAAGTTGCCGCTCGCATTGACACTGATCACGCCATCGGCGCGGCTGGCGCCCGAAAGAGTGAACGCGCCGCCCAGCGCCTCGCCGCGCAGCCCGCGCAAGGTAAGGCCGGATTCGGTGAACGCCAGCGCACCGTTCACACGGCCGAGGACAGGCAGGTCCTCGTCGAGGCGAATGTCATTGTTGCTGAACTGGAACTGCCCGGAGAGCCGGGTCTTGGCGATCTCTGCGATCGGCATCGACATCCGCAGATTCAACTTCCCCGCACCGGAAGCCTTCATGCCATCGGTATACCCGTCGATCATGCGGTCGACCGGACTTTGATCGATGAATTGAAGGAAGGACTGTACCGGCCCGTCGGCGGCGCCCTGTATTTCGAGCACCGGCGAGGTCACCATCAGGTTCGCAATCTTCGCCTCGACCCGCCCGAGCTTGAGCGGCCCAATATTGCCGGGCGCGTTGCCCTTGAACTCCAGACCGCTTCGATCGAAGATCAATTCGCCACGCGCGTTTTCAATGACCGGCCAGCCGCTCGCATAGAGCAGGCTCGTATCGGCGAGCTTGAGAACGATCCTGAAGTTTCCGCGCCTCGGGTCATCGAAGGGGAAGTCGGCAAGATTGCCCTTGAGCAAGAAACTGCCTTCCTCAACCCGCCCCTTTTCGATCGCGCCCACAAGCCATGCCCTGGTGTCGGACAGATGTTTGGGCAGATAGCGGTGGGCACGCGGCCCGACGCCACGTACCAGTTTCGCCTCCAGTTCCATATAGCCGGGCGCATCGGGCTCGGTCCGGTACAGCACCTGAGCGCTGACCGCGGCGTCCGGGTTGGCGAAGGCCAGGTTGTCGCTGCGCACCTCGAACTTGCCTTTGGGAAACGACCACGCCACCTGCCCTGTCGCCTGATCCAGACCGACCTTGGGCTCATCGAACAATTGAGGAAGGAGAATGCTGGCGTTTTTCGTCACCAGCGTGAGGGTGCCGCCCTTGTCGGTCGCCACTACCGAACCGGAGAAATTGGAGAATCCTGGCAGCGGGCCGCGCGCGTCCATCGAAAGCTCGGAAAAGCGTCCGCGTGCGCTGTAGCCAACGGGCTTTTCGAAATCACCGCGCCACGACATCCGGAAGTCGAACACCGACCCGCGGGGATTGGTTTCTGCCAGCAATTGCCGCAAAGCACCATCGACCGGCAGATGTTCGAGCAAGTTGGCGAGCGGCTCCAAATCCAGGGAATTGGCGCTCAGTTCTATTTCCTGAGGGCGGTCGCCACGGGCTCCGATGGAGCGCATGGAGAAATCGGCAGGCGCGAGGCTGACGCCGGCCTTGGTCATCAGGCTGATCTGCTGCCCGCCCGCCTCGAACCCGGTTACCTGCTTTTCACCGAAGCGCAGGAAACCCAGCGCCTTGCCGCCACTGGCGATTTCCTTGACGCCGACGCGGCCCGAAACTCTGGCCAGTTCAAGCACGGGAAGATCCCGAGCCAGCCTGGCCTGCGCATCCGCCAGACCCACATCGGCGGTGAAATACTCCAGGTGATCAGCGTCGAAACCCAGCCAGGCGCGCACCCGGCCGGTACCCGCCCGAACATCGGCGGGATAGTCGACCCAGCTTCGCCACGCCGCGAGGTCGATGAACTTCAGGTCCGCATAGACGCTCCCGCGCCATTCGGCCAGCCTGCCGAGCGAACCACCGTTCAGGTCGGCGCGTATGTCGATGCGCGAGGCCAGCGCCTTCGGGGGATCCGCGGTAAATCCCAGTCGGTGGCGCTTGCCGGCGTTTTCGATCACGGTGCGGATGTTCGATAGCGCCAGTTCCGGCGCCGCGCGCTTTTCGTCATTCCAGCGCAGGCGCGAATCGGCGATCACGATCCTGCGCTGTCCGAGAATCCAGTCCGACACGCTCGCGCCGTCCGGCGCGTCGACCACCTCGATACCGCCAATCACCAGGGTTCCTGCTCGGGTGCGGCGAATGTCCAGATCGGCACCGGTGATTTCCAATGCGTGCAGCCGCACCTCCCGCGCCGGCACCGACCACCATGAGAGCGTGACCGACACAAACGGCAGCGACAAGGCCGGGCGCCCCTGACGGTCGAATACTCGCACATCGCTCAAATCCAGGTCGGGATACAGTCCATCCCAACCCGCCTCGATGCCGCCGATCGCCACACGCGAACCCAGCGCCTTGGACAACACGCTTTCGACCTCGGGGCGGTAGCGTTCCGCATTGGGCAAGATCGCGTAGCGCAAGAGGATCACGCACAATGCGAAGGCGAAAAAAACCATCCACAGGACGGCCTCGCCCACGCGCAAGGCGCGCGTGATCACACTGCGCCAGGCAGGGGCGGCGGGCATATCGGGCGTAGCACTGGGGACTTCCATGGCGTCCATGTCAATGTAGCATAGGCACCCTGCTCAAAACGCCCGGGCGCGCCCTTTGGAAAACACGGAATTACATTTGGAAACAACCACTTCGCCTGATTTTCTGGCACTGCCTGCCGCGCTGGGATTCAGCGTCTGGGCGCGCAATCAGGTTGCGGGCAAGCCGGAACTGCAATATGAGGCCGCAGCGCTCGCTGCCTCCGCGCTGAAAGCTGCTGCGATTGAGAGTCTGTTGGCGCGACAATGCGCTGCAGCGCCGGATGACCTGCCGCGGGCGCTGCGCCTGGTCCGCCGCATCGTGATGCTCGCCGTCATGGAGCGCGACCTGTCGGGGCACGCCTCCCTGCAGGAGGTGACGCAGACCATGTCGATCCTGGCAGACTTGACCATCCAGGCGGCGCTGCCGGCGGCCACCCGGGACCTCGCGGCACGCTTCGGCTCTCCATACGGCGCCGGCAGTGGCGGGAAGCAGGAACTCCACGTCGTCGGCATGGGCAAGCTGGGCGGTGGCGAACTCAACGTATCGTCGGACGTCGACCTGATCTTCCTCTATCCCGAAGAAGGCCACACCCGCGGCGGCGCGGTTGAAGTATCCAACCAGGAGTACTTCGGGCAGCTTGGCAAGCGCCTCATCGCCACGTTGTCGGAAATCAACGCGGACGGCTACGTTTTTCGAGTCGACATGCGGTTGCGCCCGTGGGGGGACGGGCCGCTGGCCATGGGTTTTGAGGCTTTCGAGGACTACCTGGTCGCGCAGGGGCGCGACTGGGAGCGCTATGCATGGATCAAGGGTCGCGTGATCACCGGCGACGCCGCGGCCGAACTGATGGCACTGGTAACCCCGTTCGTGTACCGACGCTATCTCGACTTCGGCGCCATCGAATCGCTCAAGAGTCTGCATGCGCAGATCAAGCGCGAAGTCGCGCGCCGCGAACTAGACGACCATGTAAAGCTCGGTCCGGGCGGCATCCGCGAAATCGAGTTCGTCGCCCAAGCATTGCAGATCATCCGCGGCGGCCGTGACGCGCGCCTGCGCGAACGCCCGACAGTACCCGTGCTCCACATCCTGGGCGAGGCCGGATTGCTGCGCGCCGAAAGCGTCAGCGAGTTGGCGGCCGCCTATGACTACTTGCGACGCGTCGAACATCGCCTGCAATACGCCGAAGATCAGCAGACCCATATGCTGCCGCGTGACCCGGCCCAGCGCGACCGGCTCGCAGGCAGCATGGGGGCAGCCCACTGGGATGACTTTATTGCCGAACTCGATATGCATCGCGGCAACGTGCGCCGCCATTTTGAAACCGTGCTGGGAGACGATAACGCAGCATCTGCATCTGTAGCGCCGGGCAGCCCGCAAAGCGTTGAAGGCCGCCTCGCGGGCGGCGCCTTCAAGGACCCGGCCGAACTCACACGCCTGGTCGAGGCCACCGCGGGAGGCGCAAGAATGCGCCGCCTCGCCGAATCCACGAGAAGCCGCTTCGAAGCGCTCTTGCCCCGTCTTGTGGAGGCCGCCGGCGCCACAGAAAACCCCGATGCCACGCTGAAGCGGCTGCTGGCCTTCGTCGAGGCCATCGCCTCGAGAGCGGCGTACCTGGCCCTGCTGGCGCAATCCGCGCCTGCACTGAAGCGCCTCACTCGCCTGTGCAGCACATCCGAATGGGCCGCGCGCTACCTCACGCTGCATCCGATCCTTCTCGATGAACTGATCGATGGCCGCACGCTGTTCGCACGGCCCGACGCCGCGGAATTCACCGGCGCGGCAGGCGCCGCCCTTGCCGGGCTGCGCGGCGACCTCGAAGCGCAAATGAACGCCTTGCGCGAGGCGCACCACGCCGCCGTCTTCCGCCTCCTGGCGCAGGATGTGGAATCCTTGTGGACCGTCGAGCAACTCGCGGACCAGCTGTCCGACCTGGCCGATCGCACCCTTGAACTCGCGCTTGCGGAATGCTGGCAACTAACCCGCGGCCGCCATCGCGACACACCCGAATTCGCCATCATTGCCTACGGCAAGCTGGGCGGCAAGGAACTGGGCTACGCCTCTGACCTGGACCTGATTTTCATCCACGATGATGCCGATGAGGGCGCCGGCGAAGTGTACGCGCGCCTGGCGCAGCGCCTGGTGACCTTCCTCGATACCCAGACGATGGCCGGCCGGCTGTTCGAAATCGACACCCGACTGCGTCCCGACGGCGCCAGCGGGCTGCTTGTCACCAGCCTGGACGCCTTCAGCACCTACCAACGGCAGCGTGCCTGGGTCTGGGAACACCAGGCGCTGACCCGGGCCCGCTTCTGCGCGGGCAGCAAGCGCATCGGCGCAGCCTTCGAGGGCGAAAGGCGACACATCCTCACGCTTGAACGCGACCCCTCCGCCTTGCGTGCGGAAGTGCGATCGATGCGCGAAAAGATGCATGCAGGGCATCCCAACCGCAGTGCGCTATTTGACCTGAAGCATGACGCCGGCGGCATGGTCGATATCGAATTCTGTGTGCAGACCCTGGTGCTCGCGTACGCGCGCGAACACGCGCAACTGGTCGGCAATCTCGGCAACATCGCACTACTGCGCATGGCCGGGGCGGCCGGGCTGATTCCGGCCGCACTCGCTACGGAGGTCGCCGATGCTTACCGGACCTACCGCAAGCGCCAGCACCAGATGCGCCTCAATAATGCCGAGTATGCGCGGGTCTCTGCGGAAGAATTCGCCGGCGAGAGGCAGGCCGTACGCAAGCTGTGGGCGCAGGTGGTGGGCGCCTGAAGCCTGAGGGGCGCCGGCCGAACGGTGCCGCCGCGCGCCGCGGGACACTTATTGCAGCAGAAGCATCGCATGCAGGGCAAGCATGCCGCCCACGATGCCGGCGAAGGTGCTGCGCGAGGCGACGGTGATGGCCACGCCGGCCAGGCCGGCGAGCAGCCGCACGTTGCCGAGCGTCAGGTCGAGCGCTCCGGATGGCGCCAGCAAATCCGGCACGACAATGGCCGCCAGCGCCGAGGCCGGCGCGTACTTCAGCGCCGCCTGCCAGGCGGGCGGCAGCATGAAACGTCCGGCCAGCAACAGGAGAAAGGCGCGGTTCAGATAGGTCACCGCGGCCATGCCGACAATAATGGCCCACAAGCCCCAGCCGTAAACGTCGTTCAGGCTCGTCATGCGGGGATCCGCGCAAGCATGCGCTCGGACCAGGCGCCGGCGGCGATGCCGGCGACGGCGCCGCACACGAGCCCGAGTTTCATGGGCAGCGGCGCTGCGAGCAGAGCCACGCAGGCCGCGGTGGTGGCGGCGGCGAATTCCGCCCGGCCGCGCACGAAAGGGACGAGGAGCGCGAGGATACCGAGCGTTGCGGCGAATTCGAGTTGCCAGGCCTTGGGCACCTGCGCACCCGCCAAGGTGCCGATCACGGCCGACGCGATCCACACCACAGCCACCATATTGCCGGCGCCGAGAAAAAACCAGTGGCGATGCGGCAAGTCGGGCTGGTCGGCCACGCGGCGGATGAACAGCGCGAAACCGGTATCGGTGACAAAGTAGCCCAGCAGCAACCGCCAGCGCATCGGCAGATCGCGGAAATACGGCGCGGCCGCCGCGCTGTAGATCACGAAACGCAGATTGATGATGAACGCCGTGAGAATGATCACCGCGCCGGGCACGCCCGCGACCATGAGTGGCAGCGCCGCGATTTGTGCGGTGCCGGCGAACACGATCACCGTCATCGCCGCGGCCTCCAGCGGCGTCAAGCCCGCGGCCTTGGTCGCGATGCCGGTCACCAAACCGAACGGGATGGTGCCGGCGACGAAGGGTAGCACCGCGCCGACCCCGGCCAGGTAGGCCTGCCGCGGCGTATCGAACCCCTTGGCCGCAGCACTCATGCGCCGGCGACGGCGCGGCGCCTCATCCCGAGCCAGAGGATGCCTGCCGACACGATCACCAGGAAGGGCAGCGCGCCGTAGTTGAGGATTTCCCAGCCGCGCGAGGTGACCAGGGCGCCGGAGGAAAACGAGGAGGTCGCCATCGTGAGGAATATGAGGAAATCATTGGCCCCCTGGACACGGTTCTTTTCTTCCGGCCGGTAGGCTTCGGTCAACAAGGTCGTGCCGCCGATGAACATGAAATTCCAGCCCACGCCCAGCGCGAACAGGGCGCCGAGGAAATGCGCCACATCATTGCCGTTGAGCGCGAAGGCGACGCAGCCGAACATGAGCAGCACGCCGGTGAACATGATGTTGAGCACACCGAAACGCTTGATCAGGGCACCGGTGAAAAACGAGGGCGCGAACATGCCGATGACATGCCACTCGAGCACCAAAGCGGCATCCGAGAACGGATGGCTGCACATCTGCATGGCCAGCGGCGTGGCCGTCATCAACAGGTTCATCACGCCGTAACCGATGGTGCCGCTCAAGGCAGCGACGATGAAGATCGGCTGGCGCATGATTTCCGCCAAGGGGCGCCCGCCGCCAGCCTTCTCGGCCGCGGTTTGCGCCGGAAAGCGGATGAACTGGATCACCACGAGGGATGCGAGAGCGAACAATACCAGCACCGCATAGGAACCGGCAAACGCCACGCTCAGGAAATCCTTGGAGTATTTGGCAAGGTTCGGGCCGACCACGCCACCGATGATGCCGCCGGCCATCACGTAGGAAATCGCCCGCTCCTTGAAGGACGGCGGCGCGACTTCAGCCGCCGCGAAGCGGTACAGCTGTCCGCAGGCGTTGTAGATGCCCACCACCATGGTGCCCAGGCAGAGCAGCCAGAACAGCTTGAAATGGGCGCCCATGGCGGCGAGTGCCACCCCGAGCACACCGAACAGCGTGCCCACCGAGAAGCCGAAGCGCCGCCCGCGGCGGCGCATCATGCGCGCGATCGGCGCCGACGCCAGCGCCGAGCCGATCACGTAGGCGGTCACGGGAATGGTCGCGAGCGCCGCGTTGGGCGCCAGCGCGAAACCGACCAGGCCGTTGACCGCGATCATCGTGGTGTTGTTGATGAAGAGCAGCGCCTGACACAGGATCAGGAGGAACACATTGCGCTTGGTATCGGCGGATTCGGTCACGATGAGGCCAGTCGAGGAGGAGCATGGGGCGGGGCCGGAGATCCGCAAGTATGCCTGATGTGAATGATGCCCCCTACTCGCCTTCGTACCCGCCTACGCGTGCTACGCCGAAAGCGCGCCCCTGGCGACGCAATACCACCAGGCCCCCGCCGGCATAATGGCGCACGCGCAGGAGTACCTCATCGGTGCCGTCGCCATTCAGGTCGAGCGTGGCCGCCACCTGCGCGACGAAACTGGCGGCGCGGTCGCGCCCGATGCCCCCGGACGGCCCGCTCCGGTAGAGGATTTCGGAGGCGCCGGACGACTGCTGCACGATCAGGTTGACTGTGTTGTAGGTGCCCGGCTGCCCGGCACCGCCCTCGCCGTCCTGTATGCCGCCGACCAGCCAGAGGCGTTCAGGTGCGGCGCCCGCGGTGAATGTGCCGTCGAAAGGCTGCGCGTGAAACTGCTGCGCGCCCGGCAGGAACCTGCGCACGAGGGCGAGAACCCAGCCAGGCGCGTCGGCTTCGGCGGCGAAGCGGCTGTCGGCGCCGACCACGCCGGCAGACCCACCGAAACTCCGCCAGGCGTCGTCATGGCGCGCGACCGGGACACGTCGCGGGGGATGCACCGCCACCGCGACCCGGTCTTCCTGTACGCGCGAGCCGGGCCGGGCAGCGCCCGCCTCGACCAGATACAGGCACGCCGGCTGCAGGCTCGGGCGCGCACGCTCGTCCTCCCTGCCGATCGCGGCAATCCGCGTGAACACCCGTTCGCCGTATTCGCCTGCCAGGTCGGTGACGCCAAAGGTCAGCCGAGCGCCGTCGGGCAACTGGCTGGCGGCGGGCAGGGAAGAGAGGACCACTTCTCCCGGCGCCGGCGCCGCGCGTGCCGCGAGCCGCGCCCGTTCGGCGCAGGTACGCCCTTGCGCCGGGATTTCCAGGAAGGCGCGACCGGCCTGGTCGACAAAACCGAGCCACCAGCTGCCCGGCGCGTCGGCACGGGCTTGTACGCCAAGCAACAGGACCAGCAAAAGCGCGCTACGCATCGAGATCGTCTTCAGCGAACGGATTTGCCGAGAGCCGCGCGCGCTGCAGCCACACTATCCAAGCGGCCCAAGCCAGGGCGCCCAGCATCACGGCCCGCCCGACCCAACCGAAAAACAAGCCGATCCCGCGCGCGCGCGGCAACAGGCCGAGGTCGCCGAAAATGTTCTGCCAGTCGTGCCCGTCGCTGTCCGCGCCGGTACGGCCGTCGAGCAGCAACATCTGGGGATCAAACGCGTCGTACATGTAGACCGCCATCATGATCAGCGAAAAACCGAACAACCAGGCGAAAAGGGCGGCGCCGAAAGGGTCGCGGCGGCGCGTGAGCAGGACAGCCGCGCAAGCCAGCGGCATCAGGTGCTGCCCCAGCGTCCCGCCAAGGACCATGACGAACTGCCCGAACCAGCGAAAAATCAGGTAGTGGCCGGCCTCGTGGAAAGGCGTCAGCACCGCCCACAGAATGAAGCTCCCGGCCTCGCCGCGGCGGATGTCGATGGAAGCGAAAATCGCCCACGTCCACACCGAAAAAGCCGCCAGCGTCGCGCCGCGCGCCAACCAGCTTTCCCTGGCCACCCGGCCGGGCACATGGAAAAACAGGGATGCGGTTCCGGCAGCCGCCTGAGGGGCGGGCGACATGTGCGGGATCTCTGCTGCGGGACGCCGCACAACCGGGCTTGCCACCTTGCTCAGGATGACGCCGCACACCGGGCAAGCGGCTGGCGCGGACTGGTCTTGCGGCAGAGGCGCATGGCCGCACTTTGGGCAATCTGTAAATAGCATGGCGGGCGGTGCGATTATAGAGAGCGAATCGGCTAAACTTACGGCTCCATTCAAACAACGATTCGGAGATAAGCATCATGTCGATGGCCGACCGCGACGGGTTCATCTGGTACGACGGCAAACTGGTTCCGTGGCGCAGCGCCACGACCCACGTGCTGACCCATTCGCTGCACTATGGCCTCGCCACCTTCGAGGGAGTTCGCGCTTACAACACGGTAGCCGGCACGCAGATCTTCAGACTATCCGAGCATACCGATCGCTGGCTAAACTCCTGCAAGATCTACATGATGGACATGCCTTATTCCAAGGAGGTCCTGATGGAAGCGCAAAAGGAAGTCGTGCGCGCCAACAAGCTGGAGGCCTGCTACATCCGCCCGGTCGCCTTTTACGGCTCGGAGAAGATGGGTGTGTCGCCTGTAGGCGCCACCACGCACGTCGCGATCGCCGCCTGGCCGTGGGGCGCCTATCTGGGTGAAGACGGCATCACCAAAGGCATCCGCGTCAAGACCTCGAGTTTCGCTCGCCACCACGTCAACGTGACGATGGCGCGCGCCAAGATCTCCGCCACCTACGCCAACTCCATTCTCGCCAACCGCGAAGCGGTGATGCATGGCTATGATGAAGCCCTTCTTCTCGACGTCGACGGTTTCGTGGCCGAAGGCGCGGGCGAGAACATCTTCATCGTCAAGGACGGCGTCCTGTACGAGCCGGAACTGGCATCGGCACTGGTCGGCATCACGCGCGCCTCGGTCCATGCGCTCGCGGCCGACCTGAAGATTCCGGTACGTTCGCGCCGCCTCACCCGCGACGACATCTACATCGCCGACGAGGCGTTTTTCACCGGCACCGCCGCCGAGGTCACGCCGATCCGCGAACTCGACGGTCGCAGCATCGGCAGCGGCAGCCGCGGCCCGATCACGACCAAGATCCAGAAGGCCTTCTTTGACCTGGTGGCGGGCAAGAATCGCAAGTACGCCAAATGGCTCACCCCGGTAGTGGACAAGAAGGCGGCCGGCGCCAAGAAGGCTGCCGCCAAGGCGAAAAAATAGAGGGGAGCGGACATGAGCGCGACCCGGGAAATGCCGGTGGTGGAACTGGAAGCGAAGGACCTGCCGGCGTTTTGCCCCAACCCATCCATGCCGGTCTGGTGCCACCACCCCAAGGTATTTCTCGACGTGACCTCCACCGGCCAGGCCAAATGCCCTTACTGCGGCACCGTTTACCAGTTGACGGGCGGCGCCCGGGCTGGGCACTAATCACGCAGCCGGTCCTGCGGCCCTGCCCCGCCGCCGGCCAACCCCGGCGAAGCGTACGCAACAAGGCGCCCCGGTCGCCAGGATCGGTCCTTCACCGGTTCGCCGCGCAATGAAGCGTACGCTCGTCATCGCCCCGAACTGGCTGGGCGACTGCCTGATGGCGCAGCCGCTGCTCACGCTCCTTACGGCCAAGCAGCCGTCTTTCGAAATCGACGTTCTTGCCATCCCGGCGGTAGCGCCGGTGTTCAGGCGCATGCCAGAAGTGAGCAAGGTGATCGAAGAGGATTTCCGGCACGGGCGCCTCGATCTTGCTCGCCGCTGGCGTCTCGGGCGTGCGCTCAAGGGCCGCTACGCCCAGGCGTTCGTGCTGCCTAACTCCTGGAAATCCGCCCTGCTGCCCTTTTTCGCAGACGTGCCACTGCGAGTAGGCTACGCAGGGGAGTCTCGTTTCGGGCTGATCAGCGTGCTGCACCGCAATCCGGCCCGCGGCCCGAACCGCGAACCCATGGTGCGCTTTTACGCACAATTGGCAGAGCCGCCGGGCAGAAAGCTCGCCGGCGAACTCGCACAACCGCTGCTACGCGTCGATCCCGTGGCTGTCATCGCGGCGAAGGTGGCCTTGGGGCTCAAGCCGGCCGAGCGCCTGGTGGCGCTGTGTCCGGGCGCTGAGTACGGCCCGGCGAAACGCTGGCCGGCAGAACATTTCGCCGAAACCGCCGCGCGCCTCAAGGCGCAGGGCATGTTGCCGATCGTCCTCGGTTCTCCGAAGGACGTACCGATCGGGCTGTCGATCGAGCAGCTATCGCATGGCGCGGCGCTCAATCTCGCCGGCAAGACGACGCTTGACCAAGCCATGCATCTGATCGCCGGCAGCGCAATGGTCGTGACCAACGACTCCGGCCTGATGCATGTGGCCGCCGCGCTGGGCAGGCCGCAGGTTGCCCTGTTCGGCTCGTCGTCACCGCAGCACACGCCCCCACTGTCGGCCGCCGCCGTGGTTATCTACAAGAGCCTGGAATGCAGTCCGTGCTTCGCCCGCGAATGCCCCCTCGGCCATATGCGTTGCCTGACCGGCATCGCGCCCGCCGACGTGCTGGCCGCCATCGCGCGCGCCGCCTGACCGGCTTGCATCGACGATCCGGAAGCCTCAGCGCGTGTTTGATACCATTCTCGCGCTGGCGTCAGCCACCAACTCCGCAATGCGATGAACCAACGGATTTTCTTGAACCCGCAGGAATGCGAGGCCGCCTTTTACGAGGCGCTGGAGAAGGCCGACCTCGAGGCCATGATGGGGGTGTGGGCCGATGACGAGGAGATCATATGCGTCCACCCGGGAGGGCCGCGGCTGGTGGGACATGCGGCGGTGCGCGAAGCCTGGCGTCTGGTGTTCCAAGCAGGCACACGCCTGACAGTGCAGGTAGGACAGGTGGTCGCCATGCAGTCGATGATGATGACCACCCATTGCGTGCACGAATTCATCGCCCTAAAGGGCGAAGCGCGCCCGGTGGCCCCAGTGGTGGCCACAAACGTCTACGTGCGCTCCGGCAACGGCTGGAAAATGCTCTTGCACCATTCGTCCCCCTCCCCCAAGCCCGAACCACCAGTGACGCAGCCCGCAGGCGCGACTCATCCCAAGGTCCTGCATTGAGCATGCAGTTCGCCAGCGCCGTTCGTGCCGCGCCGGGGCGCGCCGCGCAAGTCCGCGACCCCGGCCCTTACCGGGCGCCGCGCTGGCTGGCCGGGGGCCACCTGCAGACCATCCTCCCGGCAATTGCGGCCCGGGCGCCCACGGTGCGCTACGCGCGCGAGCGCTGGGACAGTTGCGGGCCGGACGGACTGCCCGATGGCGATTTCATCGACGTCGACTGGATCGCCGACCGCCACGGCAAGCCGCGCTGGATCGAGGGTGCGCCGCTGGTAGCCCTGTTTCATGGGCTTGAAGGCTCGTCGCAAAGCGGGTATTGCCGCGCCTTGATGGGCGCACTGGCCGCACGCGGCTGGAATGGCTGCGTGCCGCATTTTCGCGGCTGCTCCGGCGAAATCAACCGACTGCCGCGCGCCTACCATTCGGGAGACAGCGCCGAAATCGACTGGATCCTCAAGCGCCTCGCGGCACGCCGTCCGCCGCGTCTGTACGCGGCGGGCGTCTCGCTGGGCGGCAATGCGCTGATGAAATGGGCTGGTGAACAAGGGGATGCCGCGCGCAGCGTGGTTCGCGCAGTCGCCTCGGTGTGCTCCCCTCTGGATCTCGCGGCCTCCGGGCAGGCGCTGGGCCAGGGGTTCAACATGCTCTATACCCGCATGTTCCTGGCCACCATGAAGAGAAAAAGCGCCGCCAAGGCGGCGAGGTTTCCCGGGCTTTTCGATGCGCTGCGGATGCAGCAGGCGGGCAACCTGTACGAATTCGACAACGTCGTGACCGCACCGCTGCACGGCTTTCGCGACACCGCCGACTATTGGTCGAGGGCGTCGGCCAAGCCCTGGCTGCGCCACATCGCGGTGCCCGCGCTGGTGCTCAACGCAACCAACGACCCCTTCGTTCCGGCCGAATCCTTGCCCCTCGCCACCGCGGTGGCGCCGTGCGTCGTCCTGGACCAGCCTCCCGAGGGCGGCCATGTAGGCTTCGGGCGCGGCCGTTTCACCGGCCTTCGCATAGACTGGCTGCCGCATCGACTCCTGCATTTTTTTGAAAGCCAACCATGACCCTGCCTCGCGAAATCTTCAAGGCGTATGACATCCGCGGGATCGTCGGCAAGACGCTGACGCCCGACATCGTCCAATCCATCGGCCAGGCCATCGGCAGCGAAGCCCGCGACCGCGGGGTCCCCGCCATCGTCATCGGGCGCGACGGCCGGCTTTCCGGCCCCGACCTCGCACGCGCCCTGGCCGCCGGCATCCAGGCTGCCGGCGTCGATGTCGTGGATATCGGCATGGTGGCGACCGGCATGCTCTATTTCGCAACCTACGAGCTCGGCACCGGTTCCGGCGTAATGGTCACGGGCAGCCACAATCCGCCCGACTACAACGGTCTGAAGATGATGATCGCGGGCGATACCCTGCATGGTGAAGCGATCGCGGGACTGCGCGCGCGCATAGAGGAAGGCCGCTTGGCGGTCGGGCAGGGTGCTTATCGTGAGCACGATATCCGCGAAACCTACCTGGCGCGCGTGTGCTCGGACATCGCGCCGGCGCGCCGCCTGCATATCGTGGTCGACTGCGGCAACGGCGTCGCGGGGGCCTATGCGCCGGCCCTGTTCCGCCGGCTCGGCTGCGATGTGACCGAGCTGTTCTGCGAAGTCGACGGCACCTTTCCCAACCACCATCCCGACCCGGCCCATCCGGAGAACCTCGAGGACCTGAAAGCGGCGCTGCGGCGCACCGGTGCGGACGTCGGTTTCGCTTTCGACGGCGACGGCGACCGGCTGGGCGTGGTCACCCGGGACGGCAAGATCATCTATCCCGACCGGCAGCTCATGCTCTACGCGGCCGATGTCCTGTCGCGCAATCCGGGGGCGACCATCATCTACGACGTCAAGTGCACCCGCAATCTCGGGCCGTGGATCAGCAAGCATGGCGGCAAGCCGCTTCTCTGGAAAACCGGGCATTCGCTGATCAAGGCCAAGCTCAAGGAGACCGGCGCAGCAATGGCAGGCGAAATGAGCGGCCATGTGTTCTTCAAGGAGCGCTGGTACGGCTTCGACGACGCCCTGTACGTCGGAGCGCGGCTGCTCGAAATCCTCGCCCGCGAAGCCGACCCTTCCGGGGTGCTCAACGCGTTGCCGGACGCCATCTCGACGCCCGAACTCCATTTGCATTGCGCCGAAGGTGAGCACTATGCGCTGATCGCCAAGCTGCAGCGCGAAGCGAAGTTTCCGGGCGCGGAAAACATCATCGACATCGACGGTTTGCGGGTCGAGTATCCCGACGGTTTTGGCCTGATGCGCGCCTCCAACACCACGCCCCTGATCGTCCTGCGCTTCGAGGCCGACACGCAGGCCGCGCTGGCGCGTATCCAGGCCCGGTTCCGCGATGTGCTGCTGGCCGCGAAGCCGGATGCGAAGCTGCCCTACTAGCCCCGCTCGCCAGCCCGTTTCCCATGGATGAGGCCGTACTGGCGGCCCTGCAGCGGTGGCCGGAAGTCGCCGATGTGTATGGCTGGCTGGAACTCGACCTGCGCGGGCGCTACCGCCTGCGGACCGGGGCCGCGGAGCCGGCGGTGTACAAAACCATCGGCAATGCGGCACTGAACGCCTATATCGGGCGCAACTATCAGCCGGACGACAGGGGCTGCTGGTACTTCCAGAATGGTCCGCAGCGGGTATTCGTGCGGCTGGCGCTCACGCCATGGGTGTTCCGCCTGCATGGCCTGGATGCGCCGTTGACACACACCGGGCGTAGCGCCGTTCAGGTCAAGGGCCTGGTGCTGGACGATCAGTCAACGCCGGTGCTCGTGACCGATATCGGTCCCGGACTGGTCGATGACCGCGACCTCGACCAGCTGCAAGCCCTCCTCAGGCGGGTCGACGGCAGCGTACCGGACGATGCAGCCTTCGAGCGGTGGCTGGAGAGACCCGGCACAGAAGAGATCCGCCTGGCCTGGCGGGGCGAAGGTTTTGTTGTCGAGCATGTCGCGCGCAATCGCCTGGGTCTGCTGCTCGGCTACGACACCGACCCGCGTCCTCCCGCCTAGCGGTCGCGCTGCCGTCCGGCCAGCCAAGCCACCCCGCGGCACTCGCAACATCCCGATGCGTTATGATTTCGGGCTGGACGAAAAGATGGGTGCTACATGCAGATCAATCCGCCTTTCGGCTACCGGGAGATCGTGCCTTTCCTGAAGACGCACAAGGTGGCGCTGCCTACCGCGGCCGCCCTGCCTGCGTTCACCCGCGAGCTCAACGCGATCCCGGTCAGCTTCACCGAATTCGGCATTGCCGGGCGCGACTATCCCGTGGTGTTCGCCTCCGGCGACGAAGGAAGGACTTTCTCGCCGGTGGCGGTGCTCGGCATGGGTCAGGGTGAGAACCTGTACCTTGCCGAACAAAGCTGGGAAGCCGGCGCATATGTGCCGGCCTACGTGAGGCGCTACCCGTTCTGCATGGCGCGGGTCACGCTTGATTCCGTGGAGCAGCAGGACCGGCTGATCTGCATCGAGAAGGAGTTCGTGGCCGCGGAAGGCGCGGCGGGCGAGGCCATGTTCGATGATGCCGCCCAGCCCCTGCCGCGCTGGAACGACATCCAGAAGCTGCTCAACGAGTACGAGGCCGATCTCGACCGCACCCGTGAAATGTGCAGCATCCTCGCGGACTACGGGTTGCTCGAGCCATTCACCATGCAGGCCACGCTGGCCGGCGGCGCTCCCCTGAACCTGACGGGCATGCACAGGGTGAACGAGGCGCGGCTCGAATTCCTCACCGCGGACCAGTTGCGCACCCTGGTGCGCAAGGGGCTGTTCGCGCGCATCTACGCCCATCTGCTCTCCCTGGACAACTTCGGCCGCCTGCTCGACCGCAAGGCGGCGCGCGCCAGGGCGCAGGCATGACGCACGGAGTTCGCTGAAATGTCGCTCGTCAGGCATGTCGAATACGCGGATGCGGGGCCCGAGGTGAGGGCGGTCTACGACGAGATCATGGCCCTACGCAACGTGGCAGCCGTCAACAATTTCTGGAAGGTGCTGGCCCATGACCCGGCCCTCCTTAGACGCACCTGGGAGGAAGTCCGTGACGTGATGGCGCCGGGCGCCCTCGACCCGCTGACCAAGGAAATGATTTACGTCGCGGTATCGGCGACCAACAACTGCGAGTACTGTACCCATTCCCACACCGCCTCCGCGCGCAAGCAGGGAATGAGCGATGCGATGCTGGCCGAGGTTCTGGCCGTGACCGCGCTCGCCAACAAGACCAACCGGCTTGCCAACGGCTATCGCGTCGATGTCGACGACGCATTCAAGCCCCGCTTTGACTAAAGACCCGGCCCCGAAAACGCATTCGACATGACCCAAGAGCTGATTTATCGACGCACCGAAACGGGCGAACGCGCGATGCGCGGGCAGGCTGGGCAAATCGCGCCTGAATTGATTCGCGTCCTCGCCCTGGTCTCGGGGGAAACCCATTTCGACCTGATCAAGAAGCGCGCCATACGCATGCCGGAAGCCGACCTGCGCGCAGCGCTCGAGCGCCTCATATCAGGCGGATATCTCTCCGCCTTCGCCGCGGGCGAGGAACACGATCTGGACTTCACCGCGCATTTCGAGAAGCCCCTCGACACGCCCGCGCTGACCGAGGAGGACGAGCGCCGCATAGCGATGGCGGCCACCGATGGTCACGATGTGCTGACCAAGACCGGTTCCTTCTTGCAGATAAACGCGGCTGCGAGCATGACGCCGCTCGGCAAGCCGTGGACGGAGATCACCCTCCTCATCATCGAGGATGACGAGATCCAGGCCCGCTTCGCGCAGAACATCATCATGAAGGCCGGATTCAAGCAGCGCCACGCCGCCACCCGCGAGGAGATCATCGCGGAGCTCAACAAGAGCCCGCTGCCGGACTGCGTGCTTCTGGACATCGAACTGCCCGGCACCAACGGCTTCGACATCCTGGCGCGCATGCGGCAGCACCCGCGGCTCAAGACCGTGCCGGTCATCATGCTCACCGCGATGGCGAGCCAGCAGGATGTCTTCAAGGGCCTCTCCCTGGGTGCCGGCGCCTATGTGGCGAAACCTTACAAGAAGCAGACGCTGGTCGATACGGTCGTCAAGACCCTGGGCCTGAAGCCCTTTGGCGACACCGAAGGCGACGCGGCGACCAGATAACCCCCAGTGGAAGGCGTTCGTTCGTGGCCTACGACAAGGATTATTGCAACGGTCAGTACAACGCGCGCGCGATGGTTCCCGACCATGCGGACTTCATCAGACGCTGGGCGGCGGATTCGCGCGCGGCGCGCCAGGCCGAAGCCTGCTTTCTCGACATTCCCTGGGGCGGGCAGCCTGGACAGACGCTGGACATGTTCCCCGCGCGGCGGCCGCGGCGCGGCGGCGCCCCCTTGCTGGTGTTCCTCCACGGCGGCTACTGGCGTTCCCTGGACAAGTCGGATTTTTCCTATATTGCCCCCGCGTTTACGCGTGCCGGCGCCGCGGTCGCTGTGGTCAACTATCGGCTTGTGCCGAGTGTGACGATGGAAGACCAGGTGCGCGACGTCCTGTCGGCGATCACTTGGTGCTATCTGCATGCGGGCCAGTATGGCGCCGACCCCCAGCGCATTTATGTCTCGGGACATTCGGCAGGTGGCCATCTGACGGCGATGATGCTGGCCTGCGAATGGCCGCGCTGGCACGGCGCCCTGCCGCCGAATGTCGTCAAGGGAGGACTTGCGATCAGCGGCCTCTACGACCTCGAGCCGATCATGAACGCCGAGTTCCTGAATGTCGATCTCAAGCTGGACCTGGAACGGGTGGCCCGCTTGAGTCCCGCATGGATGAAGCCGGCGGCCGATACCGTCCTGATGACATCGGTAGGCGGCGCGGAGAGCGATGAATTCGGGCGACAAAACCGCTTGATCGCCGAGCGGTGGCCCACCGTGTTCAAGCGCGACGTGCCGATGCCGGGCCACCACCACTTCAGCATCTGCAGCGCCCTGGCGGACAGGGCAAGTCCGTTGCATCGCGCTGCGCTGGAATTGCTAGGCCTTTAGCCTTCAGGCCGCAGGTGCCGCCGCCTTCCGCCGGATACGCGCGCGCGGTCAGGGTTCGAGCAGGCGCGGCGCGACGATGTGTCCACCAAGCAACAGCGGCCCGGGCATGCCTGAGGGACGCCGGCGCATGACGATGTCCTCAGGCGCGGACGCGGCGGTCAGGTGCGCCTTGGTGGACACGATCGGCGACGCAGGCGCGGGCGCTTTTTCCTCGATCGCCGCCTGTGGCCGGCCGCGCGCGACGATGGCGCGCGAGGAGCCGAGGAAACTCGCGGCCCATCGGGTGTCGCCGAGTCGCGCTTCGCCCGGCCCCAGCACGAGATTCAAGGCAAGGGATCTGGCCGTGTAGCCCGCGCCCTCGAGTAACTGGAGGGCAACCCCGTCGGCCTCGCCAAGCTGGCGTTCGTGGCCGCTCGCCGCGGCCAACTGGGAGCCGGCGAACGAAGCCGCGCTCTTGACCAGGGTGCTGCCAGGCAGGAGCATGTTCATCAGCACCGAAGTGAGGATGGAGGCCGTCGAATTGCTGTCGTGGTGTCCGGCGATGACATGACCCATCTCACGCGCCAGCACGATCGCGAGCCAGTCATCGGTCGGCGCCAAGGCGGCGAACCCTGCATTGATGGCGATTCGCCCCGTCGCGCTGGACATGGCCGAGATTTCAGGGGCGTCGCCGACGAATACCTGGAAAGAACCGACCCGCGCAAGGGCCCTGGGAAAAAGGTTGCGGGCCGACGCCTGCAATCCGCCCAGTACGCGCTGGGCTTGTCGCTCCAAGGCCTCCACCGCCGGGTCGGCCACCCTGCGGGCCGGTGCCGTCAAATTGAACTTGATGTCCGAATGCAGGGCAGCGAGCGACATCGCCGGTGCGTCGAGAAGCGTCGCAATGCTGTCCTCCGCCCAGGCATGCGGCCCACAGCCCAGTGCGAGCGCGCATGCCAAGGCGCTTGCCTGCAGCCTGCAGAGTCCCGGTGAAGGATTGCCTGAACGCATGTCCGCGCAAACGCCATCGTCGATAAGAGCAAATGATGATACTGACCAAAGCAGCACCGCAACAAGCGTTTTCGTACAAAAAATCCTTTCAAATCATCGTCTTAAACTCATTTAACCCTACGACACAGGACCTTGGGCGCAACACTTAAAGCGCTTTATTTAAAGTGAATTCTCGAATTGGTTTCTGCTTTGTTGATATTCGCGCATGGCCGCCATCAAACCTGCGGGAGCACTTCACCCTCTACTACCTTGGCGGGAAAAGCACCGGTACAGCCCTGGTCGGGCGCCACGGCATGGCCAGACGACAATCCGATGCTCCAGTTGTGCGGCGTACAGGTCACCTTCTCGCCGTGCACGATGCCGTGCGACCGCCGCTCCTACCCTTGTGGAGACGCCTGTCGCGCAGTGCGAAGACTCGATCGGTCAGGGTGCGAAACACGGCGATATCGTCGTGTTTCGCGGAACGCACCGCACGCGCGTACGGCGCCTGGCGGTTTGCCGCCTCGTCGACGATCTGCTTTTCACATAGCCCGTCCCACGCGGGCGACACAACGCACGGTGCGATCCAGGTATCGCGACTCCCCCCCGGTACAGGTGCCGGAAAGTACCGGCATACTCAATCAAGCACCTCCTCACGGATGGCCAACTTGGCGAGGACCTGCGCCAGCTTGGTCTTGATGCCACCGGCGCCTGCGACATAGATTTCCCGCCCGGAAACCACCCCGATCACACCCACATCCTTGATGCTTGACCGTGCGCAGACTCTTGCCGTTCGCATGCCCCGACGGCATGGCGAGATCCGCCCAGGCCCACGGCAGGACCTACTTCATCACGCCGGGCAGATCGATGCGCTGCCCGCCGGTCACCGTGAGCGCGGTCGAAATCACCGAGCCGGTATAGCAACCGATGCCGAATTTGGCCCGATGGTTGGCGGACGCCTCGGCCATGTCGAACAAGAGGCCACCAGCCCGTAGGCCGCGCCGCGAAGTGAGACACATTCGCCAACCGCGCCAATCATCGGGTCGAAGGTCTGCATGGTGTCGCTGACCATAACGCTGAGGTCGACCCGGATGCCCGCCGACTCGGCCAGCGCGGTGTTGGGGCGCGTGCCGACGGCCATCACCACTAGGTCGGCGGGCAGTGTCGCGCCATCCTTGAAACTATTGGCCGCCATCGTTCACCACCGCATCCCAGATGCAGGCGAACGTAGTTATGCGCATACCAGACAACATCATTGAGCATGATGTCATTGATGGTCATCTCGCCCGCGAGAACCGGCGTGCGCAGGATGCGGGTGCAGTTCGCGTACGGCTCCGCGCCGAACACGCTGATGTCGTAGAGGTCAGGGGCGAGCTTGACCAGCTTCATCTTTTCATTTGCAAGCCTTCCTGTCATCGACGGCCCGGACAACGGCAAACGAACGGTGCGGCGCGCGGTGCGCGCACAGCAGCGATCCGGCCACTCTTCGCCGATCCCGACCTGGTTTCTGGTTTCCTGCGTCATGGTTGACTCGCCTGTCGCCGTTGACAAGTACATGGAGGGAGCGGACGCGACCCTCTTCAGCCCGCCCGCTCCATTGCCGGCGCCTCGCTCCATTCCGAATACGCCTGCGCGACCACGTCGCCGATGAGGATGATCGCGGGACTGCCGATCCTTTCGGATGCCGCCCGGGCCGGTAGCGTGCCCAGTTCCACAGTCACCTCGCGCTGGGCGAGCAGTGCGCCCTGCTCGATTGCGGCCGCGGGAGTGTCAGGGCACATGCACGAGAATCTCGCGACCGACCCAGTCATCGATCAGCACCATCTTCGCGTGGACAGCGCACGGACGGCCTTGGCCGCGACAAGTTCCGATCGCCCGGCCCGGCGCCGCTCAGAATCACGCGACTGCCCCGCCTGTCGCCGACCCGCCCTGCAAACCGGGGCGCTACAGCCTCTTGAGACACCCCCGCGCCGGAACTGCCCGCGGGTATGCCGAGGACAAACGCACACCGCGTACTAGATCGCCCTGCACGGCGTCACATGCCGGAAAACGGGCTCACAACCGACGGGAACGCGTACAGCAGCACCGCAACGGTGCGGAAATACACAAAATGTGCATCCAGCGACGGGGCATTGCGCCCCGGCGCCGCCCCGCTGGGCAGCTTCAGGATGGAAAGGGTACCAACTCGATGTCTTCTTCGTTCACGCCCAGCGATTGCGCCATGTCACGCAAGGATTCATCGGTAATGGCCACCACCGAATACGCAGCGACAAACTCCGCCCCCTTGGACTCGAGGAACTTGCGCGCGTTCGGTTCGCCGTCCCAGGTCACGATGGCGTCCGGCCCCGACTCGCGTAGACGGGCACACATCGGCACCCGATCCTCCTTGTACACGATGGCGAACATGCTCGTTTCCCCCGAACTAATGGCCAAAATTTACGGAAAGTGTACAAAAGAAATCGCGCTTTGTGGAATGTCCGCCTTCGCGGTGCAAGACGCTGCTGGCATGGCAGTTGCGTAGGTATCGGCATGTCGCTTCAAGCCACATCCGCGCGCGAAGTGCGCTTCATCCGCCCATATTGCGGTGTCGGGTGCGGTGTGTTCGTTTCGCAACCGGCCGACAGGATCATCGACGTGCGCGGCGACCCCGATCTTCGGGCTGATTTCGGCCGGCCATGCACGAAAGGCACCACCCTGAACCTCGCCGCGCGTCCGGAGGGGCGGAGTCCCTATCCGGAAATGCGTACCGGCAGCACAGCGGCACGTGTGCGCGCCGTCCGGGATGAGGTGTTGGACACTTGCACCGATCGCTTCGCTGAGATCCTTCGAGTCCACGGTCCGGATGCCGTCGCGTTCTATGGTTGCGGCCAGTTGCTCACCGAGGACTACTACGTCTTCAACAAGCTGGCCAAGGGTCTCATCGGAACCCACAGCCTCGACACGAATTCGCGACTGTGCATGAGTTCGGCGGTCGCCGGCTACAGGCAGACCCTCGGCGCGGATGCGCCGCCGTGCACCCATGGAGACATCGAACGCGCCGAACTGCTGCTGATCGCGGGATCGAATACGGCCTTCGCCCATCCGGTCCTGTACCGCCGCATCGAAGACGCCCAGGCCGCCGAGTGGAGCAAGGGGCTGATGCAGACAGGCGCGCCGCTGGAGTCGGTGCGACCGTGGATCCTGGCGTCTGTATCAAGCCCGCCCAAAGGCGCGGCCGACCGCGACCGGACAGTCTGCAACTGTTTCGATATGGCGCTGTCCGAGATCGAGCGCGACGCTGCGGACAGCCGCTTCCTCGAACAGGTCCGGGCCGCCCGCAAATGCGGCGCGTCATGCGGCGCATGCCTGCCGGAGGTCAAACGCATCATCGCAAGCCGTAGCCGCGGGCCGGCGGCGGCATAAGGAAGGAAAAAGGCAAATGCAGGCCACCCACACAACCCCGCAAGGTATCCGACCATGACCTTCGCCAGCTACCTCAAGGAGATCGGCCGCGGGGAGCGCAGTTCGCGCGACCTCGGTTTCGATCAGGCCCGTCTCCTCTTCGGCGCCATGCTCGACGGCGGCGTGCCGGACCTGGAACTCGGCGCGATCATGCAGTCACTGCGCTTCAAGACCGAATCGCTCGCCGAACTGCTGGGGTTCCACACCGCGCTCGATGAACGCATCGCGCAGCTCAAGTCGCCCGACGCGCACCTCAAACCGGTGGTCATCCCCAGTTACAACGGCGCGCGCCGGCAGGCCAACCTGATGCCGCTGCTGGTGATGCTGCTCAAGCGGCTCGGCATTCCCGTCGTAGTGCACGGCGTGCTCGAAAGCGAGGGCCGGGTGGCGGCTGTCTATGTGTTCCGGGAACTCGGCCTGTTCCCGCAGGCCAACAGTCGCCAGGCCCAGGAGGCCTTGTCGCGCGACGGCATCGCCTTCGTTCCGATTGGCGCGCTTTCACCTGGCCTGTCGAACCTGCTGGCGCTGAAAAACCGCCTCGGCGTGCGCAACTCAGCCCATACAATGGCCAAGCTCATCGACCCGTTCTCCGCCGACGGCACGGGCGGATTGCGCATGGTCAGCGTCACGCATCCGGCATACGCCGACAAACTGCGTGACTTCTTCGCCGAAAGCCCGGGCGCCGCCCTCCTGATGCGTGGCACCGAGGGCGAGGCCTTCGCCAACCCAAAGCGCAGGCCGCAGATCGAGTTTTTCGCCGCTGGCGCCTCCGAGGTGCTGTTCGAGGCAGAGCACGGATCGGTCAAGTGCCTGCCCGCGCTTCCGGACGACTGCGACGCGCGAACCACGGCGAACTGGATTCGCGAAACCCTGGACGGCGAACATCCGATTCCGCTGCCGCTGATCAACCAGCTCGCCTGCTGCCTGTATGCCACCGGCTACAGCGAGGATTTTTCGCAGGCCAAGGCGGTCGCTGCGGTGAAGGCCCGACTGCCTCAAGCCGCCTAGAGCTTGAGCATCGTCGGCAGCCAGAGGCTGATCGCCGGAAACGCCACCAGGATCGAGAGACGGACCACGTCGGCCACCACGAACGGCGTCACGCCGCGGAAAATGGTGGTCGTCGAGACGTTCGGCAGCAGGCTGCGCACCACGAACATGTTCATGCCCACCGGCGGGCTGATGAGGCCGATCTCCACCACCACCACGATGATGATGCCGAAGTAGACCGGGTCGATACCGAGGTGCGTCACCAGCGGGAAAAACACCGGAACGGTCAGGAGGATCATCGACAGTTCCTCCATCGCCGTACCGAGCAGGACATAGATCACGCAGATCGCGGCCATCACCATCATCGGATGCACTTCATAACGGTTGACGAAGTTCTTCAGGTCATCCGGCAGCGTCGTGTAGTTGACGAAGTTGGCGAACACCAGCGCGCCGACCAGGATCATGAACAGCATGCCGGTGGTGCGCGCGCTGTCGGTGAGCACCAGAAGAAGGGTCTTCCAGGTCAGGACGCCGCGCGCGAGCGCGAAGCAGAATGCGCCGAAGGCGCCGATGCCGGCCCCCTCGGTAGCAGTGAATACGCCGCCGTAGATGCCGCCCATGACGATGACGAACAACGCTGCCACGGCCCAGATTTCGCGCACCGCGCCCAGGCGCTCGGCCCAGGTGCTGCGCTCCGCCGCGGGGCCCGCTTTGGGATCGCGCCAGGTGATGTACTGCACGGCGGCACAAAGAAGCAGGACGGCTACCAAGCCCGGCAATATGCCCGCGGCGAACAGTTTCCCGATGTTGGTCTGCGTCATCAACCCGTAGATCACCATGATGGTCGACGGCGGGATCAGAATGCCGAGCGTCCCACCTGCCGCGATCGACCCGGCGGCCAGTTCGTCCGAATAGCCGTGCTCGCGCATCGACGGATAGGCCACCTTGGTCATGGTGGCGGCGGTCGCGATCGAGGAACCGCAGATGGCGCCGAAGCCGGCGCAGGCCAGCACGGTGGCCATGGCCAACCCCCCGCGCAGATGGCCGACGAATGTGAACGCGGCGCGATAGAGTTCCTGCGACATGCCCGCCCGCGTGACGAAATTGCCCATCAGGATGAACAGCGGCACCACCGACAGGGTGTACTGGAACCCGGACTCGTAGACCACCGTGGTCACCGAGGCCATCGACGGATTCACGCCCTTCATCCACCACAGGCCGGCGAAGCCGACCAGCCCCATCGACAGCGCAATCGGTACGCGCATGAACGACAGCAGCAGCATCGCGAACAGCCCGGTAAGCGCTTCGGTCATGATGCCACCTTCAGATGACGCTGGCGCCGTCGTCCTCGCGATGCGGGACGAAGATCAGGGCGATGTGGATAAGCGCGGCGATGACGATCATCACCGCCATGGCATAGGCCACGGGGGCCAGCGGCAGCTTGAGCACGTTGGTGGTGTCACCGTACTCCGCGACGCGCACCGCGCGGCGGAAAATCAGATAGCCGATGCCAGACAGGCCCAGGCTGCAGATCACATCCGCCAGGACGTCGAAGGCGCGCTTTGCACGCGGCGACATGAGGAAGTCGAAGGTGTCGATCACGATATGCTCGCGCTGCTTGGAGACCAGCGGCAGGGCGCAGTAGATCAGGGTCGCGAGCATGATCTCGGTCAGTTCGAATCCGCCGGGCAGCGGCGTGTTGAACATGTAGCGCCCGCCCACATCGATGGTCGTGACAAGCATCATCACGAAAAGCACCAGGCCGGCGGTGGCGCCCAGGACCCATTCCAGCCATTTTCCGGCATTGCTCATTGCAAGGAGACTCCCCGTTTGCGCATGGCCTTGCGCGCCCAGGCGTCGAAGGTCATGTTCATGATGCGGTCCGTGCGCAGGAAGTCGCGCGCCCGGCGCGCCTGGTCGGCGTCGACCGGCCTGGCGCCGCCCACCCCGGCGGCGTCGAGCTGCAGACGCGCCGTGCGCTCCATGAATACCGCAAGAAACGCCGCCTCCTGCACAGTGCGTCCGGCGGTGAGCATGCCATGGTGGGCCAGCAGGATGGCGTGGCAATCGCCCAGTCCGGCGGAAATCAACTCGCCCTCGCGGTCGGCCGTAGGCAGGCCGGGCCAGTGCGGCATGAAGGCCACCTCCCCATACAGCGGCGTGGCATCCATGTGGGCCACGATCAGCGGCTTTCCCGCAGCGGCGATAGCGGAGCAGGCCGGGGGGTGGGTGTGCAAAATGGAGTCGACTTCCGGACGCGCCCGGTAGATCCACAGATGAAAGCGGGTCGCCGGATTGGGCTCGCGGATGCCGAATGCCCCTTCGCCCTCGAGTACGCCGAGGTCGTTATCGATCAGCAGCCACGAGGCTTCTTCGGCCTCGTCGAGCGCCACGCCCAGCGGCAGGGTCCAGAAGGTACCGGCGCGCGGCCCGCGCGCCGTCAACTGGCCGGCCAACCCGGATTCATGGCCTTCATCGGCCAGAATCCAGGCGCAGCGCGTCAGGGCCTGCCGGGGATCCTTCACTGCCGCCGTTGCCGGCAGTTACTTGCCGTCGCCCACGCGCTTGAGTTCGGCACGGAACTCGGTGAGGACTTTGTCACCGTCGATACCCTTGGCCTTGGCCGCCTTGATCCAGTCCTGCACCAGCGGCTCGGTACGCTTGCGCACATCGGCGATGAAGGCCGGGCTGGCTTCGGTGATGTTGACCCCTGCCGCCTTGAGCGCTTCTAGGCCGGCCTTGTCGGCACGGTCCCAAATCTGGCCGGCCAGGCGCGCGGCGACTTCACCCGACACCGAGTTGATCGCTTCCTGGTCCTGCTTGGAAAGCTTTTTCCACTTGTCCTCGTTCATGAAGAACCCGAACGCCGAGGAGTAGAAACCGCCAGGAAAGAAAGTGGCGTGCTTGACCACCTTGTCCAGGTTGAAAGACCTGATCGACTCGGAAGGGAAGAATGTCGCATCGGCCACGCCCGAGGACAGCAATTCGTAGGACTCCGGCGCCGGCTTGACCAGCGGAGACGCGCCCAAGGCCTTGGCCGCGCCTTCGGAAATGCCGCCGCCGCTACGCACCTTCATGCCCGCCAGGTCGGCCACAGACGCGACCTGCTTCTTGACGATGAACATCTGCCCCGGGCCATGGGTGAACACCGCGAGCAGCTTGACGCCCTTGTACTCGTTGGCCGCCTGCAGGTGCTTCCAGTGGATGCGGTTGAAGGCTACCGAGTTGATTTCGGCGGTGGCGCCCGCGCCCGGCAGTTCGGCCAGCAAGGGCAGCGGATGACGCGCGGGCGTATAGCTGGCGGTCACGAAAGAGACATCGACCAGGCCATCGCGCACGGCGTCGAAGGTGCCCTGCGGCGCGGAAGGATGCTTGGGCAGCATGGTCAGCTTGACGCGGCCCTGGGTCGCCTTTTCGACCATCGCCGCCCAGCCAGGCAGAAACTCCTTGGTCAACGCGTGACTGGGCGGCACCCAGCTGGACATGGTCAGCGTCGTTTGCGCCACGCTGGCGCCGGACTGCAGGAAAAGTGCAAGCGACACGCCCGCAATCAGCTTGATCTTCATGGCTCGGCTCCTGAATCTCGTGTAGATAAAAATAAACCGACCGCGCGGTCGGTTTTGTCAAGAAATTATAGCCGCAATGACCGCCGCGACTGTGCCCTCGGAAACCCTGAGCCGTGCGATCCGTCTAAGCCACCGCGTAGACGTCGTAGATCACGTGGGTCCGGGTGCGCATGCCGGAGCCCACCAGGATCAGCGCGTTGAGCCACGCGTAGCGCGGATCGCCGGTTTCGACCAGTGGGGTCATGCGGAAGTAATAGGCGGCCGGGTCGACCACCTCGCCCGAAAACAGGCGTGCAATGACCTCGGGGGCGCCATGCCGAAAACCGAAATTGCGCACGTACAGCAGCGCGCCGTCGTGAGTACGCATGGTAAAACGGGCCTCGAGCTGGGCCACGCCGTCGTTTCGGATGACCTGCCAGTCCGCGCCGCCTTCGAGGACCGTGCCGGCCAGGCGCGCACCGCTGAAGTCGCCGCCGGTGATGTTGATGATGCGGCGCTCGCCGCCGGCCTGCGGTGTGGCGCCGAACAGCTGCGGCGACGCCACCGTGATGGACGCCCGGTACAGCAGCTCCAGCCTGGGGACAACCGGTTCGAAGCCCACCTCAGGCCTCCGGCGGGCTGTAAGGACCAAACAGCCTTCGTGCGGCATCGACACATTCGGCCAGCACGGCGCCGTCACCGACCTGATTGGCCAGCAACAGCAGCAGCCGTGCGTTCAATTGCGCACTTTGCGCCTCGTCCAAGCCGTGGTGCGCGGCGATGAGGCGCTCGTAGAATGCATCGTGATCGGTGAAGTTGAGTTCGGTCTTCATGCGCGCTCCGGTTGAAGGCGGCCATGGAGCGCACCGCGCAAGGCGCGGCTTACCTTCGCCGCATCAGGATTCTCGATACGCGCCGCCAGGTGCATGTCGGGCCTGAGCAGCCAGAAGATCGGCTTGCCGCGCGCCGCGCCGAGCGCCGCGCCAAGCTTGCCGGCCGGATCCTCGAGCACCGACAGGCCGAGCGCTGCCCGGCCCAGCTCCAGCATGCGCAAGACCGGCGCCTCGCGATTGGCCAGGCGAATAACCGCCGCGGCCAGCGCGGGCAGGGCGCCGCTCCAGATGCCGACGAAGGCCGGCCCATTGCGAAAAAGGTCGACGAGCGTGCCGGCCTGGCCATCCGGAAGGCCGACCGGAACGTTTTGCACCGCCTCGCCGACGGCCACGCCGCGCACCTTGTGCCTTTGCGCCCGCGAGGTCGGGGGCTGGCCGTAGATATACGAATTGGACAGGCGACCGGTATTGCACAGGCTGCGCGCGAATGGGTGTTCCTTGGCCAGGCTGATGGCCGCGTCGCGCAGCAGCTTTTCCGCCGGCGACTCCGGCTGCAGGAAGCGTGCGGTGCGCCGGGTGGTCATGATGTTGAACTGCGCCGCCGGCCGGCGCTCGGCGGAGTAGCTGTCGAGCAGGGCTTCCGGGGCGCGCCCTGAGAGCACCAGCGCCAGTTTCCAGCCCAGGTTGTCGGCGTCCTGGATGCCGCTGTTGCCGCCGCGCGCGCCGAAAGGGCTCATGGCATGCGCGCTGTCACCGAGGAACAAGGTGCGACCGGCCCGGAAGTTGTCGATCAGCTGGGCGCGGTAGGAATAGGGACCGACCCAGACCAGTTCGAATTCGACGTCTTCGCCCAGCTGCCGGCGCACCCGCTCGGCCGCCACTTCCGGCCTGCTCACGTGCTCGATATCGGTTTCCGGCCCCATCTGGAAATCCAGGCGCCACACATCGTCTGCCATCAGGTGCTGCCAGACGGCGCGGTTGTCGTTGAACGGCGCCTCCACCCAGGTCCAGCGCTCGATCGGCAGGGGCTCCTTGAAACGCACATCGGAAATGCACCAGCGGTCGATCCCGCGCGCCTGATGGGTGTCCAGCCGCAGGCAATCCCGTATGAAGCTGTTGACGCCCGAACAGTCGCAGACCCAGTCGGCCTCGAGAACATACCTGCCAGCCGGTGTTTCAACCTCGATGCGTGCGCCGTCCGCCAGGGTCTCAAACCCAACCACCTTCGACTTCCAGCGCAGGTCGGTGCGTCCGATTTCGATAACGCGGTCGACCATGAACCATTCAAGATAGAACTGCTGCAGGTTGATGAAGGGCGGCTGGCGCGAATCCGAGGTGCTGCTGGCGTCGAATTCATAGACCACCTCGCTTCCGGCGAGCGTCTTCCCGACTGACCAGACCACCCCTTTCGCGCGGATGCGCTCGTAGATGCCCAGCCGGTCCATCATCTCCAGGGTTTTCTGGGCGTACACGATGCCTCGCGAGGAGGCGCCGCGCACGCCGATGGTGTTGTCGTCATCGATCACCACGGTGGCGACACCCCGTTCGGCCAGGTCGCAGGCCAGGGCGAGGCCGGACAACCCCGCGCCGACGATGACCACCGGATAACGCCTGACCTCGTCCGCCGTGAGGTCGCCCGGAGCGGTGAATTCATACTCGGGCAGAATGTAGCCGCCCGGCTGCAACGCGGTATCGGACATGCGCGACCCCGGTCAGATCAGGGAATCGTAGGACACCACCCCGGCGCGCCGCACCATGGCGTCGAACACCTTTTGCTGCAATTGTCCCTGCGGGTCGACAGAGCGGTGGTTGCGATGCGCCGATGCCGCGATGGCATCGACCGACGGGATGCGGTTGGCGCCGGGGATGCCGCCTGCCGCCAGTTGTATCTCGCAGGCCCGGTTGAGCGTCCAGAGCAGGAAGAAGGCCACCGGCACGCTCTCTTCGCATGCCAGGAGGCCGTGATTGCGCAGGATCAGGCAGTGCTTGTCGCCCATGCTGCCGACCAGGCGGGCCTGCTCGTCGGTGCGGGTGGTGACCCCTTCGTAGTCGTGGTAGGCGATATCCCCCCACAACTGCGCAGCATAGAAGTTGTCGTACGACAAACCGGCTTCCTTGCAGGCCACCGCCATGCCCGCGGTGGTATGGATGTGCATGATGCAATGCGCGTCATCGCGCGCAGCGTGGATGGCGCTGTGGATCACGAACCCGGCCCGGTTGACCGTGTAGGGCGTCGCATCCACCGGCTCGCCGTCGATGCCCACCTTGATGAGGTTGGTGGCGCTGACCTCGCTGTAGTGCAGGCCGAACGGGTTGATCAGGTAATGGCGGGGGCAGCCAGGCTGCTGCGGCACCCGCACGGTGATGTGGTTGAAGATCAGTTCGGTCCAGCCCAGGAATGCGAATACCCGGTAGCAGGCGGCCAGTTCCAGGCGGGCCTTCCATTCGCCCTCGCCCATGTGTGCGGGCCGTGCCTGCAACGCCGAAGAGAATTTGTCCATGCGGTTGTCTCCTTGTTGTTCAGTAGGGCGGAACGTTGCGCGACAGCTCGGAAATCAAGCCATGCAGTGCGCTCGTCAAAGGCACGGGCACCCCGGCCTTTTCCGCCAGTTCAATGAACGCACCGACGATGGCATCCACCTCCATCTTGCGCCCGAGTTCGATGTCCTGATGCATCGACACCTTGACCGGCCCGATGGACTGCGCAATCTCCAGCCGCCGTTCGACATCGACCAGTTGCCGGATGCCATAGGCGTCGGCCACGCGCATCATTTCATGCATCACCGAGCGGATGAAGGCGATGAGTTCGGGATTGGCGCAAATCCTGTCCATGCGTGCGCGGGTGAGCGCGGCCACCGGGTTGAACGACGTGTTGCCGATCAGCTTCATCCAGATCTCGTCGCGGATGCGCTCGCTGACCCTGGGCTCGAGGCCGGCGCGGTGCAGGGCATCGGCCAGGCCGTTCAGGCGCCTGGACAGGCTGCCGTCGGGTTCGCCAAGCACGAAGGTCTTCTGGCCGTTCCATGTGACTTCGCCCGGCGCGGTGACTTCCCCCGAGGCATGCACCACGCAGCCGAGTACGCGATGCAGGTCCAGCAGCCCGAAAAGCCGGCCCTCGGGATCAAGCCGCTGTATCGGCTGGCCGTCGAAGCGACCGCCTTCGCGAAAGAAATACCACCATGGCAGCCCGTTGATGGCCGGTACCACGACCGTCTCGGGCTCGATCAGGGGCGCAAGCCGGCCCAGCATGTCCGGAATCTGGTGGGCCTTGAGCGTAATGATGACCGCATCCTGCCGGCCGACCCGCGCGGCAAGCGTCGCAGGGCTTTCCTCAGCCGCCAACGGCACATTGATGACGCCCTCCGGCGACTTGAGCGTCAGCCCGTCCGCCCGGATCGCCGCGAGGTGTTTGCCGCGTGCGATCACGCTGGTGGAAAAACCTCCATGCGCCAGGCGTGCGGCCAGCATGCCGCCGATGGCCCCGGCACCCACGACGCAGATTTTCATCGGCACGCACCCAGGTAATCATTTAATCCCGCGTCGGATTATCCGACGAATTCGGATCGATGAATACTATGCAGCCTGCGCGCGGCTGGTCACCGGCTGGTCACCAGGCCTGCGGCGATCATCCCGCCCCTATCACGTGCAACGCGGGGGCTTCCCGCACCGCCTGCGGCCAGGCCGATGCCGTCGGCATGCAAGCTCGACGCCCGCGCTTGTAGGACATATCAGTCGTTGCAATGCCCGCCCCATCCCTGCTTGCCGAGTCCGGCAAGGCTTTCACCGCCGACCACGCTCCCCCGCGACCCGACAGGCGGCAGGGCGCCCACCCGGCACAGGAGCTTGCGCAGGTTGGGTTCGGCGGTCTTGCTGAGGATACTCCTGACATGCGTGCGGACGGTATGCACACTGCTGCCGATGGCCTGCGCGGCCTCGACGGTGCTGCACCCGTCGCGCAGCATGTTCAGCACAAGCTGTTCTGCCGGCGTCAGGCCGTGTGAGCGCGCGAACGATTGCAACGTAATGCTCCCCCGGCTCTCCATGGCATCGAACACGATCGCCACCAGTCCGGCGCGGTCCTGCCCGTACTCGGGCGTGGGCAGAAGCGATACGGCGAACGGCGCGGACCGCCGGCACAGCGTCAGATACTCCCTGCGGCACTGGAAAGCGCGCTGCAGCGATTGATTCCAGCCAGGCACGTCAAATTGATCGACCGGCGCCACAACCCCGCGCGCCAGTTGCAGCGCCCGGCCTGCCTTCAAATGCGCACGTGCCGCCGAGTTCGAACCCACGAGATTTCCCGCCGGGCAAACCCAGGCGATCCCGAACGACAGGCAGTCCAGCAGGCACAGGGCGTCGTTCAACGTGACCTGGGGCGTTCCGATCGATGGGATGACGGTCCGCCCGCACGTTTCGGGCGATTCGGCGCCCAGGTGCCCAAAGTCGCTCAAGACCCCGAGTGGCAGCATTTTCCTTGACCTCACGACAGTTGATGATGAGGCGAAGGTTAGGAAAACCCCGGGCGGCCGTCGCCGCGCTAATGCACACGGCCGATGTGACTTATTCACGTTCAGTCCCGCAGCGCCTCAGCATTCCGGACGGAATGCCGGCGTTAACCCCGCCGTCCTACGGAAGCGGCGGCGGAACATTTACCTTCGCGAGGCGCGCGCGGATGTCTGCAAACCTGCCGTCCGGGTTGGCCTTCGCCCAGTCGGCAAGCCGCGCGAGAATGGCCTCGCCCAATTCCGCGGCGCCCTGCGCGTTGGGATGGCCGAGGGATGCCCAGTACCAGGGACTCCACCGGGTGAACCGGCGGCACGCGCCCAACCTGAAGTCGCGCAGCGAATCCTCGGGGCACATGCCGCGCAGGTCCACTCCCCAGACCCATGGACGGCCCGCATTGGCCGCATTGAACGGCTGATAGGCGTCCGCTTCCGCGAAGATGATGCGCGCATCCTCCGCCGCATGCTCCCGCCCGCGCCTAGCGAGATCGGTCTTGTTTGCCGCTTCGACCGCCCGCTGCAACGCCGATGCGGTTTCCATCCGGAACATGACGTTTCGCTCGAACACTCGATCCAGCGCCCGCCTTCTTCGCCAGACAATGAACAGGACCATCTGCCTGGCGAAATAAGTGTCGAGCACGGCAGACTTGGTTTCGCTGCTGAGGCTCTGCATGTAGCCCGGCACAACGATACATGCGTTGGGAAACTTTTCGGCAACCCGTTCCAGCAGGGCTTTCATGTCGGCGTAACAGTGGCGTTCGATCTTCGCCTTGAGCCGGTGGAGGCTGGTGCTCGGACGCATGTACCAAACCGCGCCGATATCGTTTCCCCCGCCGTTGATCAGGACCAGATCCACCGTTCGCGGTGAGTCGTCAAACGACTCGACCTGTTGGACCACGCTCGGCTCGGCACTGGCGATCTCGTTGCCGATCCCGGGCCTGATCCAGGGGGGCACGGAGCGTAAACCGAACAGCAGTCCGGCGAGACGTTCGAGGCGGCCGACCACGCGGTCCGACAACGCATCGCGCGCGCCAAGCACCGCGCCGGCATGGGCGTACATCAGCGGGCCGGGTGCTGCGCCCGGCCCGCCCGGTTCCAGCTTGCGCCAGACGTGATTCGCATAGGTCTGGTGGCGCGGCAACCCCTGCCCCCACATCACGGAGTCGCCGAAACACACCATGCGAAACGGCCGTCGTGCGGCCGTTTCGCCTCGTTCCTGCACCTGCAATGCCATAACCGCTCCTCAAGCGAGCCCCTGCGCGCGATCCGGCCCCTGCACGCGCGACCACGGCCTTGGCATGATCGGGAAATCGCCGGCCGATACGCGCCAAATCTAGCGTATTTCAGCGCGCCCAGGCACAGAAGACGGTGCGCCTGACGCGATCCGCGACTGCCAAAGCGGAGATTTGGCAGCGGCTGCCCCTTCCGCTACACTCGTGCCGGGCGCGGGATGGCGGGTAAACAAACATCATGGCCGGCGCGGGGAAGCACGGGGGCGCGGAGTTTGAAGGCGATCGGTCAACGGGGCAAAGCCGCGCGATGCGGCCACGAAGGACGCAGGCGTGACAGCGGATTCGCGCCCGCGGTCACGCCCGGGCGCTACACGCTGAAATGAACAGTTGCCTCGCCTGCGGACATCCCAGGCATCCCGAACACAAGTTCTGTCCAAGCTGCGGAGCGCGGCTCGAGGGCGCGCCCCTTGCAACGCAGGCTGCCCGGCGCGCGGCGCGCAAGGCGCCGAAAGCCAGGCGGCGCGGCACGGGCGCGCCCGAGCGCAAGCATGCGACCGCCTTCTTTTGCGATCTTTCAGGATCGACCGAGCAGGTAGCCGGGTTTGACCCCGAGGAAGCGCAGGCGCACCTGGACAACGCCCTGAAGATCATGTCCAGCGCGGTGGAGCAATTCGGCGGCACCCTGATTCGAACGCTGGGCGACGGCGTGTTTGCCCTGTTCGGCGCACCGGTCGCCCAGGAAGACCATGCGTTGCGCGCCTGCATGGCGGCCCTTGCCATTCATGCCGCCGGGCGGGATCCCAGCCGACCGGCGGAACCGATGCTGGTGCGCGTCGGCATCGACTCCGGGGAGGTCGTCATCGGCGCGGGCGATGAATCCTCCGGAGAAACGTATCGCGCCGACGGAAGCACCATCCACCTTGCCGCACGCCTTGAGCAACTCGCCCGGCCGGGCACGACGCTCATGAGTGGCGCGACCCACCGGCTGGTAGCGGACAAGGTTGAAACCCGTTCGCTTGGCGCCCACGCGATCCGCGGATTCAGGACGCCGATCGAACTCTTCGACCTGATATCCGACCGGCCGGACGCCAACCCGGCGCCGCGCCAGGCGGAGCCGGGGCGACGCGCGTTGTTGGGGCGGGAAGCCGTGCTGGCCCGCCTCATCCGGTCGGCCGAGCACCGCCGCACACGTACCGCGGGCCCCCTATGCATGGGCCTGGTGGGCGAAGCCGGTATCGGGAAGTCAAGCGTGATCGCGGAACTGCGCACCCGCCTGCGCACGAGTATTTTCGATACCCGCTTCGTCGCAACCCGTTCGTATTCATCCAACATTCCGTACAGCCTCGCAGCGGACCTGCTTCGATCGCTGATGGGCATTGCGCCAAGGCTGGCGGCGCCTGTGCAGAGGGAGGCTGCGCTCGACGCCCTCGCATCGCTCGGGGACGGACTGGTCGCCCACCAATCGGCCGTGATCGACCTGCTTGGGCTCGGGCCGCCGGATGCGGCATGGCAGGCGATGGAGCCGCCGCGGCGGAGGCGCGCCATCAGTGATGCCTGCCTGTCCGTCCTGGCATGCCGCATCGCCGGCGCGCCGGTCCTGCTCGTGATCGAGGATATCCACCTCGCGGACCGCGACAGCCTGCGCCTGCTTGAATCCCTGATGCGGCACCTGGCCGGCCAGCGCCTGCTTGTGTGCGTGTCGTATCGACCGGCGTTCAAGTGCCCGTGGGCCGGTGCGCCATGGTTTTCCGAAATCGGGATCGAGCCGCTCGCCAACGCGGAGATGACCGCATTGGCAAACTCGATTCTGGGCACGCATCCTTCGCTGTCGGAAACCACGTCCGCGCTGGTGGAGAAGGCGGACGGCAATCCGTTTTTCCTGGTCCAGCTGGCGATGAATTTCATCGATCAGGCGCGCCCGGAAGGCGGACCCGGACACTACAAGCTTGCCCGCGGACGAGACAAGGCCTTTCCGGCCGCGCGCATGCCCGGCTCGATCTCGTCGGTGATTGCCGCCCGGGTCGATCACCTCTCGCCGGCCGCCAAGGCGGCGCTCGAGGCTGCCTCCATCCTCGGCGATCCGCTCGCGCCCGGCAGCATCGCGATGATGCTGGAGCACGCGCTGCCGATCACTGTTGCGGCGATGGATGAAGCGGCCGCAGCGGGCTTGCTGCGCCGCGCCGGCGGAGATGCGGCCGCCTATGGGTTCGCGCATGGCCTGGTGCAGGAGGCGGTCGCCGCTTCGCTGACGCGAGCGCGCCGGCAGTCCCTCCACCGCAGCGCGTGCCAATGGCTGATGATCGAGGGCGCCGACCAGCTCGACGACAAGGCCGCGGTCGCGCTTCATCATGCGCACAACGGCGGTGCTTGGCAGCAGGCCATTGAGCTTTCGCTCCGCGCCATGTCGCGCGCGATCGCGCATTCGGCAAACCGCGAAGCACTGCGCATTTTCGAAATCGGCCTCGATGCGGCGAAGCAGCTCAAGGACGATGCGGCGGTCCTGCCCGGCGAACTGAGCCTTCGCGTGAAGGCTTTGTCGGCTTTCCTGCCCCTCGGCCGCATCGACAGCATCGTTGAGAACCTGCAGCGTGCCGAGGCGATCGCGCTCGCACTTGGCGATGACCGGCGCATCGCCTCCATGCAGGTCCAGCTGGCGGTCATCCAGTGGTCGGAGGGCGAATACCGAAACGGCATGACCGCGTCGCGCAGCGCGGCGCGCGCCGCGCTGCGCGCCGGGGCGCGCAACCTGCAGCTGGCCGCCGCGCAGTCGCGCCTGATGCTGCTCCACGCGGTCGGCAGGTATGGCAACGTCATCCGCGAAGCCCGCGGCATCGAACGGAACTTCGCCGCCGAACTCGCCAACCGTACGGTCATGCCCGGCTGGGCCATCATCGCATCGATCGGTGTGAAGGTCTTTCTTGCCGACGCCTTCGTCGCGACCGGAAGGTACGCCGAGGCACAGCGCGAACTCGATGCCTGCTACCGCGAACTTGCCCATCGGGAACACGCCTTCTCGCGTGCGCTGGTCGACTTCACCCAGACCACCTTGTGGGAAAAGGAAAGCCGGCATGCGGACAGCGTGGTGCTCCTGGAGGCGACACTGCGCGCATGCGAGGCGCATGACCTGACGACCATGCTGCCCCCGGTAACGACCGCGCTGGCCGGGGCGATGGGTCGGACCGGGCGCCTTGCCGCCGCCCTCGCCATGATCCGGGAGGCCATCGACACCAGGCTGTACCAGTACGGGGGGCGCTACAACGAGTTCTACCTGTACTCGACCTATGCCCGGCTTCTGCTCATCGACGGGCAGCACGAGGAGGCGATCAGGCTGGCGCGGCAATCCGTCGAGTTCGCCGCGCGCCTGGGCCAGTCAGGCCACATGGCGGCATCCCTCCTGGTGCTGGCGGATTGCCAGCGGGGGGCCGGCGCGGCTGACGCCGCCGCCACCTATCGGGAGGCGATTCGAACGGCCGACGCCTGCGGCATGCAACAAGTGGTTCAGCAAGCAAGTCTCGCTCTCGCCGCCATGGAACAGAACACCCAAGGCGGCGACCGGCCTGAGCACCTGCCGCGGGCCGCCGTGCAAGCCTGATGCGCTGATGCCGGACCTCGTCAAACAGCTGCTATACATCATGGTGGGCCGGGTGTTCCACCAGCCGTTCCTGCTGCGCGCGGCATGCAAGCTGCTCACCCGTTACCCGGGCCTGACCCGCTACAGCCCGGGCCTGATCGTCGCCTCCCGCGACGCGGTCGGAAGCCTGTTGCGCCGTGTCGGGGATTTTTCGCACACGGCCTACCAGTCCAGCCTCGCCACCGGCGATTTCCTGATCGGAATGGACAAGGGGCCGGGCATGCTGTCGGACCGCCGGATGCTGCTTGACTGGATCAGGCAGGCGTCCCCGACGCCCCGCGCAGAACGCCCGAGCGTCACCGAAAGCAGGCTATGCCTGGAGCGCCTGCGCCAGGAACGCAAGACCCGCTTCGACCTGATCGAGGATTACCTGATGGACGTGGTCTGGAGCGAGCTGAGATGCGCGTTGGGCAGCCATTCGGATCTGCTCGCCGAAACGCGCTACAGGGACCGCCAAGGCCGCCCGCACCTGCTTGACGACCTGCGCTACCTGGGCGCCAATCTCGTCGTGGGCTGGGTGGCGCCGAAAGCGGTTCAGAAAAAGGTCAGCGCCTGCGCCGCTTCGGTAAGCGCTCGAGTGAAGGCCCATGCAGTACGCCTGGGCCAGGGCTTCGACCCGCCGCCCGAGGACGCCGCCGCGCTCATCCGCAACGCGATCGGGATGATGTGGGTCGGCCACCCGGCCACCGTGCAGGCTGGCGCGCTGATGATCCAGGAGTTGCTGGCGCGCCCGGGCGTCCGCGCGGAACTGGGTGCCCGGGTGCAGGGCCTCAAGGAGAGTGCCTGGGCAGACCCACTGTTGCGCCGCGACTTGCGCGAGCATGTGCTGGAGTTGCTGCGCTTCCGGCCGGTGTTTCCGCTGGTGCCACGGCGCGCCATCCGCGACACCGCGCTGGACCTGGGCCGGGGTCGGGTGATGCCCGTCAAGGCGGGTACGCGCGTGGTGGTGGGCCTCGTGGGTGCCATGTTCGATCCTGAGGCCTCGTGGGCGCCGGACGTCTACCATCCCGGCAGGCATAGGGAGAAATGGGTGCGGGAGCGGGAAGACGAACTGCTGATGTTCGGGCTGGGCGAACGCAACTGCGTCGCGGAACACATGGTGCCGGATATCCTGGTGAGCGCCCTGATCGGCCTGTTGCAGATGCCGGGCTTGCGCTGGCCGGACCGCAGGCTGTTCGAGCCGCGCATCACCTATGACGGCGTGATCATCACCCGCATGCCGCTGGCGATCGACCCGCTCGGCTGACGCGATGTCCAACCCGCGCATGCAATGCATCATCCTCCCGCTCGCGGGCGAGCAGGCGGCGCAATCGGCAGGCGCGTGGATCGCGGGCCACAAGGCCGAACTGCACGATCAATTTGCCGCGCTGCCCGCGGTCCACTTCGCGTCCCTGTCCCTGCTGCCGCCGCTACCCGGTGTTGCCGGCGCTCTCCCGGCCCTGATGCTCGAGGTCGCGGTTGACGAAGGTATCGACCAAAAGGCGCTGGTGTCGCTGCTGCTGTCGCGCGGCCCGGGCATCTTCGCGCCCCTGCTTGCGGCCTGCGGCATCGGGTTGCCCGGGGGGCCGGCGGAAATGCTGGCCGAGATTCGCCGCAGGCTGCTGGGGCATTGCGATCCGGCAGCAGGCGGGTTCGTCGGGGTGCGGGATTTTTCGCGCGCCGAGATCGAGCACGCGCACGCGCTTTTCATGAAGGCGCGCGACCTCTTCACCCCTGGGGCGGCTGCGCCTGCCGTGCCGGCGGGCCAGGCGGTGGATGGCCCCGGCGATCCGGTCCAGGCCGCCATGGACCTGGTCGACCGGGCTTGTCCCGGACCGGTTCCGGCACAGCGACGCCGCTCGCTGTGGCGCCGCCCGTGGATGTCCAGGCCGCTCAAGGCATTCGCCATCGCCGGCCTGCTGGTGGCCGGCCCGGTCAGAGCCGCAGGCTTTGGCGTCACCGGCCTGCTGGCGTCGGTCTGCGTTTCGCTCCTCACGCTCCTGGTCGGGCTGGCGGCCTTCGTGCTGCTGGGCCCCGCGCTGCTAGTGGCGCTGCTCGGCGTACTCAGCAGCGCAACGGCCGCGACGGTCGCTCTGCTGGCCATTCCACCCTACCTCGGAGTGATTCCGGTCGCGGCGCTTGCGCTGTTGCTCGCCCCGATAGGATTTGCCCTGTTCGGCGCCGCCTTGACCGCAAGCCTTGCCAAAGCGGGCACCGTGCAGCGGTTCATGACCCTAGCCGCCGGCGTCGGCGCGGCCGCGTTGGCGGTTATGCAACTGGCGGGAGTTCCGATACGCAGGCTCCTCGCGGCGCTGCGCGACTTCGCAGCGCTCGGGTCGCGGGATTGTTTCCGCATCCTGGCCGGTCCGGGATTGTCCGCGACAATCGCGGCGGCGGTGCCTGCCGCCATGGTCATCCTGGCCGCCGCCCTGGTGGCCACGTTCTTCGCGGGCGTCTTGTCGCCCCTTATCGTATTCGCCGGCACCGGCATCGTCGTCGCATGGATCGTGGCACGCACCCGATCCGGCTCCATCAGCGTCACCTTTCTGATCGTGGCGCTCGCCGTGGCCGCATTGCTCTACCTAGACAAGGAACGCGCCGCCTCATGGCCCGGCGAGAGGTTTTCCCTGCTCGACATCGCGCCGGCGGCGGTGGTCGCGGCCATCGCGTGCGCATCGATTGCAATCCTGGCTTACCTGTTCGGCAAATGGAACAAGACGCGCCCGCTGCTATCGTCGATCGTGGCTACGGCATTGATCCTCGCGTTGGGCTGGTTGACGCTTCCGCACCTCCCGCCGGGCGGACATGCGGGCGTGGCGACCGGCGGCACGAAAACCGTGGCGGCCTATGGCCAATTCCTCGTCGTGCCATCGACCATCTGGCTGACCCTGGCGGGCGCTGCGTACTTCAACTGGCGCATCGGATCGACGATCGGGGCGCTCGCCGCTTTCTTCCTCGGCATGGCAGGTGCCAAACTGGCACCATTTTTCGCGAGCTCGCCGGTCTTGGCCCACATCGCCGCCGAAGCGCCGGTGCCGCTGGCGGGCATCAGCGTGGGCATGCTGCTTGTAGGGGCGGGTGGCAAGAGAATCCGTGATGCCGGAAAACGCGAGCCTCGCGTACTTGCAGGAATGGGATGTGCCTGGCTGGCCGTCGTGGCCGGCGTCGTCGGCGGCGCTGCGCTGCTCGCCCGCGCCGATAGCCCCGGGCCGCTGGTGCCGGGCTGTATCGCCGGCGGGCTTCTCGTGTCGGTCGTCCTGTTATGCACGCTGCGAACCCTGGTCGGCGCCGTGCTGGCCCTGTCCTTCATTGGCGGGGCCGCCTGGTACGGAGCGAACTACAACGCCGCGAGCCCGTGGCTTGTCACGCTCGACGTCGCGACGGCCTTTGCGGCGTGCATGGCCGTATTCATTGCCGGCGCGTCCGGATTCCGGATGATTTTCGGTTCGATGAATACAAGGGACCTCGCCAGCTTTGTCGGGAGCGCGGTCGTTCTCCTCCTCGCCGTTCTGGTTCTTGGCGCCAATTGCTTTCCCGGCACGGCGCACTCCTGCGCGCCGGTGCTGACCTGGGTCGCACGGGCAGTCCAGTCCGATCTCAACGCCGCGCTCCTGGTCGTGCTGCTATCGCTCGGCATTCTTTATGCGATCGGCGCCATTTCCGAAAGCCTCGGCGCGGTTGCCCTGCTCAGCGCCGGCCTGGTGATCGCTGTGCCGGTGGCCACGCTCGGCGTGGGGTACGGCATCCTTGCCGCAGCGTTACCGCTTCTCGATAAGGATTATTCCGGCATCCTTTTCTATGGCACGCTGAACGTGCCGATCGCGGTGAGCTGGGTCGCGGAGTTCGACCACGCCCTGGCGATCCTGAAGCTGGCCTTACTGCTGACCGCGCCGTTCGCCGCCCTGGCGGTGCTTGCGGCAGCCTTCATGATGGCGCGTGCGCCCCTCTCCTGGCTCGAGCGGGCCGGCGCCCCGGTCAATGCCGAGTTGCAGGCAACGCGGCAGACGCATCCGTCCATCCTGGCGTGCGAAGCTGGCCTGGCCAACAGGATGCAGCACATGATCAGCGTGACGGAAATCCGCCAACCGGCCTGGTTCTTCGCGCCCATCTTGCGCTACGTGCTCTGGGTGGTCAATACCGTCGGGCACATCTGGTGCACCGACGGGCGGCTCGGCGACGCACCCGGCATCCACTTCGGGCATTGGCATGTCATCGACAACGGCAGGCGGCTGGTGTTCTGCAGCAACTTCGAAGTGCCTTTCGGCGGCTACCTGGACGATTTCATTCGCGGCGCGCGCAACGGCGTGAACTTGGTGTGGCGCTGCACCGAGTTGCCGCTGCGCAATCCCGCATGCGAGGGACACCCCGGCGTGACGCTCGCACGGTCGTTCCCGCCGACCGCGTTCGGCATTCTCGGCGGCTGCGCGAATGAGCAGTGGTTCAAGACCTATGCGAGGGAAAGCATGATTCCACACCTGTTCCGGTTCGAAGCCTATTCGGACAGCTACAACGACATCGCCCGTGCCGCACGCTTCTGCGACGCACTGCGCGCCATACGCGCCGCCGGGGCACTGGGGGAAAGGCCATCGCCGCTCGCGCTGGATCAAATCGTCCGGGCGCTGGAATCATGAACGCTGACACCTCGCTCAAACACCACGAAGACGACATTCAGGCCATCGCCGCCACCGGTTTCGCCCGCTTGCGCTGGTCGCGGTTCTTCCTCCTACAGGTCACCGAAGGCGCAAGGGCGCGGCGCTGGATAAAGGCGCGCGTCGCGGGCGGACTGATCAGGAGCGTAGCGTCGCTCGGTTGGGATGCGAAGTCGCCCGGCGCCGCCGCCGGACACGCGGCCGACGACGCGGGCTTGGGCGCGAGGCCCGCGCACATGCCGGCCGGGCCCGAGGTGTACCGGGAGAACAGGCATGATGCCCTTGCGCTCGCGTTCACCTTCAACGGCATCCGCAAGCTCGGTTTCGAGGAGGCCGCCAACATGCCGTTCCCGGCGACCTTCAAGCGCGGAATGGGAGACCGCGCGCGGGCTGGATTGTTTGGCGACACGCCCGCTGCCTGGAGCTGGTTGGACCACGCGGACACCCGTGACCAAGGCACCCAGGCCGAGATCCACCTCCTGGCCATGTACTTCTCGACCCGCGATGTGATACCGGCATTTCTGGAAGAGGATGCGCTTGAGGAATGCGGATTGCGCTTGGCGGGAGTCATCAAGGGCTGCCCCAGCTATATCGAAGACAACGGCGCGGCATATGAACCCTTCGGTTTTCGCGACGGCATCGCCCAGCCCGTGATTCGTGGCTTGCGCGAGTCCACCAGCATAAAGGCGGCCAGAAAGTCAGCAGGCGCGCTGTTCGAGGACAGGGTCGTCGCGCCGGGCGAGTTCCTCCTCGGGCATCTCAACGAGTACGGCGAACGCGCCTCGTGCCCCGACGTGCGCGGCAGACCGCGAGACCTGCCTGCCTTCGGCTTCAACGGCAGCTACCTGGTCGCCCGGCAGATCACCCAGCACGTGGCGGCGTTCGGCGAATGGGAAGCGCGCGAGAAGTCGGCTTATCGAAGTGCGCAGACCGGCGCGGGCTATCGCACAGAGCATGAAGACCATCCGTCCTCACCCGCTGAAAAGCTGATCGGCAGGCGGCGGGACGGCCAATCCCTGGTTTGCCCAAGGAAAGGAAAGGCCGATCCGGCCGCGGACCTGGACGCCTTTCGCTATCGCGTCGAGGACGCCGTGGGGTTCATGTGCCCGCGTGGCGCCCATGTTCGTCGCGCCAACCCCCGCGACCTCCTGGGATGGGATGTCGAATCGGGCGTCGCCGCCGCGAAGCTGCACCGATTGATCCGGCGCGGCAGGGTGATCGCCCAATCCAGGTGTCGGGAAGACGGCACGGCCGCGTGCGGCGATCCGTTGTTTCGCGGATTCGGCGCCGACAAACCGCCCTGCGGAACGGGCCTGATGTTCATCGCGCTGAACGCGGATCTGGAGCGCCAGTACGAGTTTGTCCAGCAGAACTGGATCGTGAACAGGAAGTTCGGAGACCTGGCCGACGAGCGCGATCCGATCGTCGGCGGCTCGGGCGACGGCGCGCCGCGGGTGTTCTCCGTGCCGGACAACCCGGTCGGCAGGAAGCTTTCCCTGACCGCCGATTTCACCAGGGTGGAAGGCGGCGGTTACTTCTTCCTGCCCAGCCTGGCCGCGCTGCGCATGCTGGGCGAAGAACCGGCCTGGCAGCCGCAGGACACCCAACCGGCGCCATGAGGCTGCAAACCGCTGCCGGCGAGGCAGGCAAGCGGGTCACCACCTGGCGGGAAGCGGTTTCTTGAGAACGATCCGGCGCGCGGAGAAATCCACGTACCCCCCCGCCTCAAGATCCTTCATGATGCGGCTCACCATCTCGCGGCCCGAGCCGATCCGGCTGGCGATTTCGCTTTGCGTGAGAATTTCCTCGATCATGCGCGCACCGTCGGGCTGCGGCCGGGCGTTGTTTTCGAGGAACACCGCGAGCCGGCTATAGACGCCGCCCAGCGCAAGCCCGCGGGCAACCCGGGTCGCCTCGCGCGCACGACGGATCACCGTCGTGAGCAGCTCGAAGGCGAAATCCGGGTGCGTTGCCATGTAGGCACGCACCTGCGAACGATCGAGCACCGCGCACTCGCAGGGCTCGAGGGTGATCACCGAGGCAGACCGCGACCCGCCGTCTAAGGACATCTCGCCGAAATAGTCGCCCGGCCCGAGAACGATGAAGGTGAACTCGCGTCCTTCCTCGTCCGTGGAGAATACCTTGACGCGGCCGGAGATGACCACGAACACGCTGTCGCCGGGATCACCCTCCTGAATCAGGAGCGTCCCTTTGCGATAACGCCGGCGCTTGCCTTGCGCCGCAAAGTCAGCGCAGTGTGTCGCTTCGGGCATGCCGGGATACGGCTTGGGGCGAGGGTGAGACATGTACGCGAATTCTGGGCCATCAGGGCGGGACTATGCAACCGCCGGACGGCGTCGGACGGTCCTTGAATTGCAGCCCCGTTCCGCCGCTTTTCAGGAAATGCGCGATGCCCGGTCCGGCGTAGAAATCAATCATCCCCGGAAGGCCTGCGCGCCGATGGCGCCGCGACCGGGCGATCGCTGGAGGTTGGGCATGTCGATGACTTCTCCGTTTCAGCACCCAGGCGCAGCGACGCGCCCGTCCGCCAGCCGCATGACCCTGCCGCTGGGCAGCTTCAAGCAGGTCTACGACACCCGCCAGGTGCGCGATGCCTTGGCCGACCTGCCCTCCGGCGCGCACGAGAACCTGCGCGAAACGTACGAGAAGATGATCGCCAGCGGCGGCGAGCGGCTCAACGTCAAGCCCTCCAGCGCTGCCGCCCTGGACGCGCTCTATGCCGAACTGCCCAATTTCCGCGAGGTGCTCGACGACATCCGCAAGCAGATGGCGCTCGCCGCCAGCGCCTCGGACCCTCTGGAAATCGCGCCTATCCTGCTGCTCGGCCCGCCGGGCATCGGCAAGACCCATTTCGCCAAGCGGCTCTCGCATCTGCTCGGCACCGGCTTCGGCTTCCTCGGCATGAGCGCGCTGACCGCCGGCTGGATCATCGGCGGGACCTCATCGGGCTGGAAGAATGCCAAGCCCGGCAAGGTGTTCGAGACCCTGGTCGGCGGGCACTACGCCAATCCCGTATTGGTGGTCGACGAGATCGACAAGGCCGGTCACAGCGAGTATGACCCGCTGGGCGCCATGTATACCCTGCTGGAACATGACACCGCACGCGAATTCGTCGACGAATTCGCCGAGGTGCCGGTCGACGCCGCCGATGTCATCTGGGTTGCCACCGCCAACGACGAGGCGGCGATTCCGGAACCTATCCTCTCGCGCATGAACGTCTTCGAGGTGCCCGCTCCTGATGAGGCTGGCGTGATCGGGATCGCGCGCTCGATTTACCGGGAAATCCGCGACGGCCACGAATGGGGCCGCGCCTTCCCGGAGGAACCGGGCGAAGCCACCATGGCGCGCCTGGCGGAACTTTCCCCGCGCGACATGCGCCGGGTGATCTTCAACGCCTTCGGGGCGGCCAAGCTGGAAGGCCGCGATGTCATCGAGGCGCGCGACATCGCGGAACGCCGTGCCGGGCGCCGCCAGCGCATGGGCTTCTAGGAACCAGCCGCGCTGTCCCCGGCGGCGCGGCCCGACATGCGCGAGCGCTGCGCGCCGATCACGCCCACCATCACCAGCACGCCGCCTGCGTACTGCAGGCCCGAGAGGCCCTGACCCAGCATCACGGTCGAAAGCGCGATCGCGATGACCGGCTCCAGATTCATCATCGCAGCGGTGCGGATAGGCCCGATGCGGGTAGCCGAGGTGAACAGGCCGATCAGGCCGATGGCGTAGAACACGCACACCCCCGCGATACCGGCGATGCCGGCCAAGCTGCCCGGCCACTGGAACGAACCGCTCCCGAGCATGGCCGCGCCCAGCACCAGCGAGGTCGACAGCATCATCCAGAACGAACGCCTGAGCGGATCGACATGCGGCACATGGCGCGCCGTCAGCACCAGTGACATGGCGACGATCGCCGCAGCCACCAGGGCCAGCAGCACGCCCAGCCCATCGAGCGACTCGGGCGCCGCGCCGGTGGCCAGGGCCATCCCGGCCAGGGAAACCAGCCCGAACGCGGCCAGCCGCACGCTCATGCGCTCCTGCCCTGCCAGCGCCGACACCACGCCGGTCATGAGCGGATATACGTAGAAGATCAGCACCGCCAGCGGCACCTTGAGCAACTCGATCGCCTTGTAGAACGCATAGACATTGAGCGCGAACAGCACGCCCAGCAGCACGATGAAACGCCGGTCGGGCGCGGCGGTCACGCCCCCGCCGTGGCGCAGGCGCAGGGCGATGCCGAAAGCGACCACGGCGAACAGGCAGCGCAGCGTCACCACGGTGGACGCGTTGCTGCCGTTCTCGAACGCCACGCGCGCGCAGATCACCGCGAACGCGTAAGTGAAGGCGCAGGTCAGAACAGGCGCGTAGTCGCGCCAGACGGCTTGTTGCGGCAGGAGCGACTCCCGGTTCGCGCGGCCTAGTCGGCCAGCACGAAGCCCTTGGATAGATAGATCGCCTTGGACTGGAAATTCGACAAGTAGGCCACCAGGTCGGCGGCGGCCTGCGGCGCGGAAGCACCCGGCGTGACCGCCCCGACGTAAAGGGTCCATTTCTGCAGTTCTTCCGGCAAGGGCCCGACCAGCTTCACGCCCTTGACCGGGAGGATCTCGCTGATCTGGTGCAAGCCCAGTTCGACCTCGCCGCGCCCGACCGGCTCGACGATGTAGCCGCCCGCGCCGTAGCGCATCTTCGGTTTGAGCAACTCGGTAAGCCCGAGCCGCTGATAAACCTCGACCAGATGCTTGCCGCTGGTGCCGCGCGCGGGATCGATCATCACAATGGACTTGGCCTCCACCAGCGTCTTGCGAAATGCGGCGGCAGTGGAAATGTCCGGCGCCCTGGCGTTTTCAGCGACAGCGACTCCAACGCCTACCTTGGCCAGCGGCCTCACGGAGGCTGGATTGATGATGCCGGCCCTGCCCAGCACCTCCCCCACCTCGGCGGCAAGCACGAGGACATCGGCCTTCTCGCCGGACCTGAGCTTGTCCTGGATCAGGCCCATGGTGGCGAAATCGATATCGACGTTGTGCCCGCTGCTGCGCGCGAAGGCCTCGACGAGCGGCACCATGGCCGCCTTGGCCGCGCCGGCGGAAAAGACTTTCAGGTCCGCCGCGCCGGCGACGCCGGTGGCCAGCAGTGTCAGCAACGCGATCGCGATCGTTTTCATGGTTCCTGCCCGCACGGGTCAACGCATTTTCGGGTTCAGGGTGCCGCGGTTGTAGTCGCGGTCGCCTTCGTAGATGGTGCGGCCGAGCCCGATCAACCCGCCGCCCTGGGCGCTGCGTTCGCGCTTTTGCTCCGCCTCGCGCACCTCCTGCTGGCGCCGGGTCTCGGCCAGGCGTTCGCTGCGCTGCGCGGCCGCCTTCTGCCCGTCCACCCACTCCCAGCGCCCGTCAGGCAACAGGCGCACCCTTTCGCCGGCCGCGGTGGTAGCCTCGATCGGCCCGGATTGCGCATTGGCGACCCCCGTGCCGAACGCGCAGGCGAAAGCGATCGCGGCCGCGCCCGCCTTCACGCCGACCCCACTGCCCATGCCGACCTTGCCCGTCATCAGATCCTCCCTTCCACCCAGGCGGCCACGCCGGCCAGCGCAGCCGGCAGCTTCGCCGGCTCGGTACCGCCGGCCTGTGCCATGTCGGGACGCCCGCCGCCCTTGCCGCCCACCTGCCCGGCCACGAAATTGACAAGATCCCCCGCCTTGATGCGCCCCGTGGCATCGGCGGTCACCCCGGCGATCAACGACACCTTGCCGTCGGCCGTGCTGCCGAGCACGATGGCGGCGGTCTTCAATTTATCCTTGAGCTTGTCGAGCGCCTCGCGCAGGGTCCTGACATCCGCGCCCTCGATGGCGGCGGCCAGCACCTTGATGCCCTTGACCTCGACCGCCTGGCTGGCGATGTCGTCGCCCTGGCTGGCGGCCATCCTGCTCTTGAGTCGCGCGAGTTCCTTCTCGAGGGCGCGCACGTTGTCGAGCATCTGCCCGATTTTCGCGGTCAGTTCCAGCGGCTGGCTCTTCAACGCCGCCGCGGCTTCGCTGATGCGGGCGTCCATCGCCTGCACGTAATCCAGCGCACCCTGGCCGGTCACCGCCTCGACCCGGCGCACCCCGGCGGCGACGCCGGATTCGGCGACGATCTTGAAAAAGCCGATGTCGCCGGTGCGCGCCACATGCGTGCCGCCGCACAACTCGGTGGAGAACCCGCCCATGCCGATGACCCGCACCTCCTCCCCGTACTTTTCGCCGAACAGCGCCATCGCCCCGGCCTTGATGGCGTCGTCATGCTTCATGACCCGCGCCGACACCGGGTGGTTGGCGCGCACCTGGGCATTGACCAGCGCCTCGACCAGGGCGACCTCCGCCGCCGTCATGGGCTTGTTGTGGGCGAAGTCGAAGCGTGTCTTGGCGGGGTCGACCAGGGAACCCTTCTGCGCGACATGGTTGCCCAGCACCTTGCGCAGCGCGGCGTGCATCAGGTGGGTCGCCGAATGGTTCCATGCCGAGCGCGCGCGCGCGCCGGCGTCGACCACCGCGCGCACGGTGTCGCCTAGCTTCAGCGTCCCGGCGGAGACGCGGCCATGATGGCCGAACACCTCGGCCTGGATCTTTTGCGTGTCTTCGACGCTGAAGCTGCCCGCCTGGGCCACCAGTTCGCCGATGTCGCCCACCTGCCCGCCCGACTCCGCGTAAAAGGGCGTGCGGTCCAGCACCACGATGCCGGCATCGCCGCTGCCGAGTTCATTGACCGAGGAGCCGTCGATGTACAGCGCGATGACCTTGCTGTCCTCGACCACCAGGCGGTCGTAGCCCTCGAAACTCGTCCGGGCGCCGGAATAGTCGACCCCCTGCGCCATCTTGAACTTCGAGGATGCGCGTGCCTGCTTGCGCTGCGCATCCATGGCCGCCTCGTAGCCCGCGATGTCGATGCTCTTGCCGCGCTCGCGCGCCACATCCGCGGTCAGATCGACCGGGAAACCGTAGGTGTCGTAGAGCGTGAAGACGGTGTCGCCGTCGACCAGGTTGCCTTCGCGGGCCAGCGCGCCCTCGAGGATCTTCATGCCGTGTTCCAGCGTTTCGGCAAAGCGCTCTTCCTCGGCCAGCAGGGTCTCTTCCACGCGCTTGGCGGCCGCCACCAGTTCCGGATAGGCCGACCCCATCTCCAGGACCAGGTCCTTGACCAGCTTGTGGAAGAACGGTTTGCTCTGGCCCAGCTTGTGGCCATGGCGCAGCGCGCGGCGGATGATCCGGCGCAGCACATAGCCGCGACCGTCGTTGGAGGGGATCACCCCGTCGACGATCAGGAAACTGCAGGCCCGGATATGGTCGGCGATCACCTTCAGCGAGGGCAGCGCCAGGTCGTCGCAGCCGGTCTCGCGCGCCGCCGCGCGGATCAGGCCCTGGAACAGGTCGATCTCGTAATTGCTGTGTACATGCTGCAGCACCGCGGCGATGCGCTCGAGCCCCATGCCGGTATCCACACAGGGCTTGGGCAGCCGCGGCATGGAGCCGTCCGCCTGCCGGTCGAACTGCATGAACACCAGATTCCAGATCTCGATGTAGCGGTCGCCGTCGGCGTCGGGAGAGCCCGGCGGGCCGCCGGCGACTTCCGGGCCGTGGTCGAAGAAGATTTCCGAGCAGGGCCCGCACGGTCCGGTGTCGGCCATCTGCCAAAAGTTGTCGGAGGCGTACTTGGCGCCCTTGTTGTCGCCGATGCGCACGATGCGCTCCTTGGGCACGCCGACCTCGTCGGCCCAGATGCCATAAGCCTCGTCGTCGTCGATGTAGACGGTGACCCACAGCTTGTCGCGGGGCAGGCCGTAGACGCCGGTGAGCAACTCCCAAGCGTACTTGATGGCATCGCGCTTGAAATAATCGCCGAAGCTGAAATTGCCCAGCATCTCGAAAAACGTGTGGTGGCGCGCGGTATAGCCGACGTTTTCCAGGTCGTTGTGCTTGCCGCCGGCGCGCACGCTGCGCTGCGAGGTGGTGGCGCGCTTGTAGGAGCGCGCGTCCCGTCCGAGGAACACGTCCTTGAACTGGACCATGCCCGAATTGGTGAACAGGAGCGTCGGGTCGTTGCCCGGCACCAGGGGCGAGGAACTCACCCGGGCGTGGCCATGGGATTCGAAAAACTGCAGGAACTTCTCGCGGATTTCGGCGGCTTTCATCGTTTCTTCGCGTTTTTTCGTTCAAAATCAATTGTTTGATTCTAGCACTCGCGTCCCTGTGGTCCCCCCGACCGGGCGGAAAGGCATGCAAGGACAGGCTTTCGGCTTCTCTTCCGCGCTTGGCCGGCATCGCCACACGCGCAAAATCACGGGAAATCCACGTTCATCCACGCACACCATGGGCAAAATCATCTGCGTCATCGGCAACAAGGGCGGCACCGGCAAGACCACGGTCTCGCACATGCTGTCCCACGGGCTGGGGCTGTTCGGCATGCGCGCGGTGGCCGTGCTCACCGACGAATTGCGCGACAACCTCTCCAAGGTGAACCGGACCTATCTGCCGTTCGACGCGCGTTCCCCCGACCAGCTCACCGTCGCCGCGGCCCGCCTGCGCGCCACCGAAGGCTGGATCGGCGTCATCGACGGCGGCGGCAACCGCCCCGACATCGACCGCAAGCTCGCCGCGATGTCCGACCTGGTGCTGCTCCCCTTCCGCGACTCGCATGAAGACATGCGCACCGTCGCGCGCGACCTCGAACGCTTTCCCCAGGCCTGGGCGCTGCCCTCGCAGTGGCCCACCAATCCCTGGGCCGCCGCGGTCGCCACCCGCAGCATCGACAGCCAGCTGGCCATCCACAAGGACCGCATCCTCGCCCCCTTCTACGCGCTGTCAGCCAGCAAGCTGCTGCTTATGCACGAGATTCCCGCAAGCCTGCCGCGCCCGGTGAACAACGCCGCGCGCGAAATCGCCCTGCAGGCGCTGGAACTGCTCGGCCTTCCCGCGCCCGAGGGTGCCTGGGGGGGCGCGCAACCGCCGGCCGCAGCCGCGGCGCGCAACGCGTTCGGCGCGGCGCCGGGCGCGCGGCATCCGCAGGCGCCCCTGCACGCCTGAACGGCGCCATGCGCGTTGCGGCGGCATCGGCAGCCGCCCGCCGCGCCCACTAGAATCGTGCTCATGCGGGACGCGCGCGCGTGCACTTGCCGGTGCACTCGCCTGAGGTCCCGCCGACCTTCATGCGGCAGGAGCGACCCATGGGCAGTTACGTCCTCGCGCTAGACCAGGGCACCACCAGTTCGCGCGCCATCGTGTTCGACCGCGGCGGCAACGTCGTGGCCATGGCGCAAAAGGAATTCCGCCAGATCTATCCGCAACCCGGCTGGGTTGAACATGACCCGGAGGACATCTGGCAAACCCAGCATCACACCGCCAGGGAGGCGCTCTTCAAGGCGCGCGTATCGGCCGCACAAGTCGCCGCCATCGGCATCACCAACCAGCGCGAAACCACCGTGCTGTGGGACCGCAACACCGGCCGCGCGATCGGCAACGCGATCGTCTGGCAGGACCGGCGCACCGCGCCCGCGTGCGAAGAGTTGAAGGCCGCGGGTCAAGCGGCGGCCATCCGCGAGCGTACCGGGCTGGTGCTCGACGCCTATTTTTCAGCCACCAAGATCGCCTGGATCCTCGACAACGCGCCCGCCGACGCCGCCGGCCGCAGCCTGCGCGACCGCGCCGAGGCTGGCGACATCGCCTTCGGCACCATCGACACCTGGCTCATCTGGAAGCTCACCGGCGCCACGCAGCAGAGCGGCGCGCTGCATGTGACCGATGTGTCCAACGCCTCGCGCACCATGCTCTACAACCTCGCCGCCGGCACTTGGGACGACACGCTGTGCCTGGCCCTGCGGGTACCCCCGCCCGTGCTGCCGCGCATCAGGCGCTCCAGCGAAGTCGTGGGCACCGCGCACGCCGGGGTGTTCGGCGCGGAGGTACCGATCGCCGGCATCGCCGGCGACCAGCAGGCGGCGCTGTTCGGCCAGGGCGCGACGGCGCCGGGTTTGGCCAAGAACACCTACGGCACCGGCTGCTTCATGCTCATGCACACCGGCGGGCGCGCTCTTGAATCAAAGTCGGGCCTGATCACCACTGCCGCGGCGCAAGCCGATGCCAACCGGACATTCGCGCTGGAGGGCAGCGTTTTCATCGGCGGCGCGGTCGTGCAGTGGTTGCGCGACAGCCTCGGCATCATCAAGACAGCCGCCGAGGTCGAAGCGCTCGCCGCAAGTGTGCCCGACAGCGCCGGCGTCACCTTCGTGCCGGCCTTCGTCGGGCTCGGTGCGCCCTACTGGGACTCGCAGGTACGCGGCGCCATCCACGGGCTCACCCGCGGCGCCGGCGCCGCCCACATCGCCCGCGCCGCGCTCGAGTCCATCGCCTTCCAGTCAGCCGAACTGCTGTACGCCATGCAGGCCGATTCCGGCGTGACCCTGTCGGAGCTGCGCGTCGATGGTGGCGCCACCGCGAACCGGCTCCTGATGCAGTTCCAGGCCGACCTGCTGGGGGTTCCGGTGGTGCGACCCAAGGTGATGGAGACCACCGCCCTGGGCGCCGCCTACCTCGCGGGCCTCGCCGTCGGTTTCTGGAAGGACCCGTCCGAAATCGCCGCGCTGTGGCATAGGGACGCCACCTTCGAGCCCACCATGGGCGAGGACGAACGCGCCAGCCGCATGGCCGGCTGGGCAGAGGCGGTCAGGCGCGCCCGGGGCGTCTAGCGCCCGCTTCACTTCTTTTCGTCGACCTTGCCGATCTGGCGCACGACGTCGGCCATCTTCTTCGCATCCTTGTCGAAAAATACGCGGAACTCGGCCTGGTCGAGATACTGGATCGGCTGGCCGGATGACTCCATGACCTGCCGGAACTGCGCATCGGCCACCGCCTGGCGCACCGCCTCGCGCAGCGGCCGGATCACCGCCTCGGGGGTGCCGGCCGGCGCGAACAGGCCGGCCCAGATGTAGAACTCGTTGTCGATGCCCGACTCCCTGAGGGTGGGAACGTCGGGCAGGGCAGGATGGCGCTTGTCGCCCCATGATGCCAGCGCGCGCAGCTTGCCGGCCTTGACATGCTGCAACACCGGCCCCGGCCCGGAGGCAAGCGCGTCGACCTGTCCGCCGAGAATGGCGGTCACCGCCGGGCCGCCGCCCTGATAGGGGATGTGGAACATCTTCGCCCCGGTGGCGAGGGAGAACATCTCCATCGGCGTATGCAGTGCGCTGTAATAGCCGGACGAGGCGTAATTGATCTTGCCAGGATTCGCGCGCGCCGCGTCCACCAGGTCCTTGACGGTGCGGTAGGGCGACTCGGCGCGCACCACCAGCACGGTCGGATCGGCCGACACCAGCGCCACCGGCGTCAACTGGTCCAGCGTGTAGCCCGGCGGCTTGCCGTTGATCTTGTCGGCTTCCAGCAGGATTGACACGCTCGACAGCGCCATCAGCAGGGTGTAGCCGTCGGGCCTTGCCTTGGCCACGTACGCGTTGCCCACCGCGCCACCGGCCCCGGCGCGGTTCTCCACCAGGACTTTCTGCCTGAGGATGCGCTCGAGCGCCACCGCCATCGGCCTGGCGGTCAGGTCGGCGACACCGCCGGGCGGAAACGCCACCACGAGACTGATCGGTTTGGCGGCAGGCCACGGTTCCTGGGCGGAGGCGGCCATTCCCCAAAGGCCCAGGCAAAACAGCAGCAGTGCGCGCATGGCTAGTCCCCGCAAATATCCTGTCTAGGCAGATTGTAGCGACCGGCGGGAGCACCGGGCGGATGGGCCGTCTGGCCGCCGCCCCGGCACGCGCCATGCGGCAGGACAGGCAGGTCGATTCCGCTAAAATGCGTCTTTGACTCACGCGGCCTCGGCCCATGCTCACGTTTCAGCAAATCATCCTGCGCCTCTCGGACTATTGGGGCAAGCAGGGATGCGCACTGCTCCAGCCCTACGACATGGAAGTCGGCGCCGGCACTTCGCATACCGCCACTTTCCTGCGCGCTATCGGTCCCGAGCCCTGGAAGGCGGCCTACGTGCAGCCGAGCCGCCGCCCCAAGGACGGCCGTTACGGCGAGAACCCGAACCGGCTGCAGCACTACTACCAGTTCCAGGTGGTGCAAAAGCCCGCGCCGGCCGACATCCTCGACCTGTACCTGGGCTCGCTCGCGGCGCTCGGCTTCGACCTCAAGACCAACGACATCCGCTTCGTGGAGGATGACTGGGAGAATCCCACCCTGGGCGCCTGGGGTCTCGGCTGGGAAGTCTGGCTCAACGGCATGGAAGTCACGCAGTTCACCTATTTCCAGCAGGTCGGCGGCATCGACTGCAAGCCGATCACCGGCGAAATCACCTATGGCCTGGAGCGCCTGGCCATGTATCTGCAGGGCAAGGAGCGCGTCTTCGACTTGGTCTGGACCGAAGGCCTCAGCTACGGCGACGTCTACCACCAGAACGAGGTCGAGCAGTCGGCCTACAACTTCGAGCACAGCGACGTCGACTTCCTGCTCGGCGCCTTCGGCGCGCACGAGAACCAGGCCAAGCAACTGATGGAGCGGAAGCTGGCCCTGCCGGCCTACGAACAGGTGCTCAAGGCCGCGCACACCTTCAACCTGCTCGACGCGCGCGGCGCCATCTCGGTGACCGAGCGCGCCGCCTATATCGGCCGCATCCGCAACCTCGCCCGCAGCGTCGCGCACGCCTACCTCGACAGCCGCGCGCGCCTGGGCTTTCCGCTGGCGCCGAAGGCCTGGGCCGAGGAAGTCGTGGCGCAGCTTGAAAGGAAGGCGGCATGATGGCGGCCAACAGCCTGTTGGTCGAGCTGTTCGTCGAAGAGTTGCCGCCCAAGGCACTGAAACGCCTGGGCGAGACTTTCGCTGCCGCGCTGGCCGACTCCCTGCGCGCGCAGGGGCTGATCGACGCCCTGGCGCAGGCCACCGCGTTCGCCTCCCCGCGCCGCCTCGCAGCGCACGTCACCCACGTGCATCCCAAGGCAGCCGACCGCGCGCTGGCGCAAAAGCTCATGCCGGTGGCCGTGGGTCTGGACAAGGCGGGCGACGCGACGCCGGCGTTGGTGAAGAAACTCGCGGCCCTCGGGCTGGGTGTCGAAGCGATCGCGTCGCTGCGCAGGCAGATGGACGGCAAGGCCGAGACCCTGTTCCTCGACATCACGCAGCCGGGCGCGTCCCTGGCCGAGGGGTTGCAGAAGGCCGTTGGCGAAGCATTGGGCAAGCTGCCCATCCCCAAGGTCATGGGCTACCAGCTGGCCGACGGCTGGCAGACCGTGCATTTCGTGCGCCCGGCGCACAAGCTCGTCGCCCTGCACGGCGACGCCGTGGTGCCGATTTCGGTGCTGGGACTCGCCGCCGGCCGCGAAACCCACGGGCACCGCTTCGAAGCCGCGGCCGACCCCATCGTCATTTGCGATGCCGACAGCTACGCCGCCCAGCTCGAGAGCGAAGGCGCCGTCATCCCGGGCTTCGCCGCGCGACGCGCGGAAATCGAGCGCCAGGTGGCCGCCGCGGCGCGCCTGGCCGGTGCCGGCCTGGCGCCGGTCGACGATGATGCCCTGCTCGACGAAGTCACCGCGCTGGTCGAACGGCCGAATGTGCTGGTCGGGCAGTTCGAGGAGGCCTTCCTCGACGTGCCGCAGGAATGCCTGATCCTCACCATGAAGGCCAACCAGAAATACTTTCCGCTGCTGGACGCATCGGGCAAGCTGACCAACAAGTTCCTCATCGTCAGCAACATCCGGCCGGCCGACACCACGGCCGTTGTGGGAGGCAATGAACGCGTGGTGCGCCCGCGCCTGGCCGATGCCAAGTTCTTCTTCGACCAGGACCGCAAGAAATCGCTGGAATCGCGCCTGCCGGGTCTGGCTCGCGTGGTGTATCACAACCGGCTGGGCACCCAGGGGGAGCGCGCAGAGCGGGTGCGCGCCATCGGCCACGCCATCGTCAACCGGATGCGCATGCACACCGTGCCTTACACGGCCCTGGCGAAGGACGAGTTCGACGTGCTCGACAGCAAGGTGCAGGAGGCGGCGCGCCTGGCCAAGGCCGACCTGCTCACCGACATGGTGGGCGAGTTCCCCGAACTGCAGGGCATCATGGGCGGCTACTACGCGCGCCACGAGGGCCTGCGCGACGGCGTCGCCATTGCCATCGAAGACCACTACAAGCCGCGTTTCGCGGGCGACGCGCTGCCGCGCAACCACACCGGCACCGTCGTGGCGCTGGCCGACAAGCTCGACACCCTGTGCGGACTGTTCGGCATCGGACAGTTGCCGACCGGCGACCGCGACCCGTTCGCCCTGCGCCGCCATGCCCTGGGGGTGATCCGCATCCTGACCGAAAAGGGCCTGGTGCTCGATCTGCCGGAACTCCTCGAGGCAGGCTTCGCGGCCTTCCCGCCCGACCTGCTCGACAAGGGCGCGGCCGGCCGGCTGGCCGAGTTCATCTACGACCGCCTGGCCAACCAGCTACGCGAGCAGGGCTACTCCGCCCAGCAGGTCGACGCCGTGCTGGCACTGCGCCCGCAGCGCCTGAAGGAGGTGCCGCGCCTCATCGAGGCGGTGCGCGCTTTCGCCGGCATGCCCGAGGCCGTTTCGCTGGCCTCGGCCAACAAGCGGGTGGGCAACATCCTCAAGAAGGTAGAAGGCGGCGTGCAGGCGGCCGTCGACGCGGAACTGCTCGCCGAACCGGCAGAAACCGCCCTGCATGCCGCGCTGCTCGAGGTCAGGCCGGCGGCCGACCGGGCCTTCGAGGCGGGCGACTACACCGGCTCGCTGAAGTCCCTGGCGGCGCTCAAGGCGCCGGTGGACGCCTTCTTCGACCAGGTGATGGTCAATGCCGACGATGCCCGGCTACGCGCCAACCGGCAGGGCCTGCTGGCGCTGCTGCACGCCACGATGAACCGCGCCGCCGACCTGTCGCGGCTGGCCGCATGAACCCGCGCAGGGCGCGCCTCGAAGCGGCGGCCGCGCGCGGCCGCGGAGCGCGGATTGGCGCCCGGGGGCCGCGATGACCGACCGCGGCCCGCAAAAGCTCATCATCCTCGACCGCGACGGCGTGATCAACGAGGACAGCGACATGTACATCAAGAGCGTCGCCGAATGGCGGCCCCTATCGGGTTCGGCCGAGGCCATCGCCGCACTCAACCACGCGGGCTATCGCGCCGTGGTGGCGACCAACCAGTCCGGGATCGGCCGCGGCCTGTTCGACACGGCCACGCTCAACCAGATGCATGCCAAGATGCACCGGGTGGTCGCGCAGGCCGGCGGACACATCGACGCGGTGTTCTTCTGCCCCCACAAGAACGACGACCATTGCGAGTGCCGCAAGCCCAAGCCGGGCATGCTCCGCGAAATCGCGCGCCGCTACGCGCGCGATCTCGCCGGCGTGGCGGCCGTGGGCGACTCGCTGCGCGACCTGCAGGCGGCCGCGGCCGTCGGCTGCGTCCCCATCCTGGTCAAGACCGGCAAGGGCCTGAAAACCCTGGCCGCCGGCAACCTGCCTCCGGGTACGCTGGTTTTCGACGACCTCGCGGCGGTTGCCGCGCACCTGCGGGCCTGAGCGCGCGATGCTGGCCCTGCGTACTGTCGCCTATCTGCTGTTCCTGTTCGTCACGGTCGCGCCGTGGGGCATCTTTTCCTGCCTCACCTTTCCGGTGCGCCAGCCGCGCCGCTACCTGATGATCGCCAAGTGGACCGACGTGGCCATCTGGGGCGCCAGACACATCGTGGGCATCGACTACAAGGTGCTGGGCCGGGAAAACGTGCCCGACCGCAGAAAGCACGGCGGGGTGATCTTCCTGGCCAAGCACCAGTCGCGCTACGAGACCCTGCTGTTTCGCAGCCTGTTCCGCCGCATGTGCTACGTCTACAAGCGGGAATTGCACTGGGTGCCGTTCTTCGGCTGGGGCATCTACCTGTGCGGCATGATCCCGATCAACCGCGCCCGCGGAAAGGAGGCGCTCGACCAGGTGGCGGCGGTGGGCGGGCGCAAGCTGCGCGAAGGCTGGTACATGATCCTGTTTCCCGAAGGCACCCGCGTCGACCCCGGCAAGCAGCGCCGCTACAAGCAGGGCGGCACCCATCTGTCGGTGGCCACCGGCGTGCCGGTCGTCCCGATCGCCCACAACGCCGGCGACGTGTGGCCGCGCGGCAAATGGCTCAAGAGGCCGGGCACGGTCACCGTGTCGATCGGCCCGCCGATCTCGCCCGAGGGCCTGACTTCCGAGCAACAGATGGCCAAGGTCGAGGCATGGATCGAAGGCGAGATGCGCCGCCTGTTCAAACACCAGTATTCCGCATAGGCTTCACCGTTTTGCGTCCCCGACCGGGTCCGAGGAACCGCCGTGTTGCGCCTGCTCCAGCTTGAACTGCCGCTTTTCGGCCTGCCGCGCGAAGCCCGGCGGGCGCCCGTGGTCCCGGCGGCGGAGGAGAGGCGCCGCATCATGCTCGACGGGAAGTCGATCGACTACGCCGTGCGCCGGTCGGCGAAACGCCGCACCCTGGGCCTGACCATCGACACGCGCGGCCTGCGCGTCGCCGCGCCGGCCAAGGCCAAGCACGCCGACATCGAACGCCTGATCCACCGCCATGCCGCCTGGGTGCTTGCCAAGCTGCGCGAGTGGCAGCATCCGGAGCATGCCGCCGCGCGCGCCTGGTCGCTGGCCGACACGCTGCCCTGGCTCGGGCGAGCATTGCCGCTCAAGGTGGCGCCCGGCAAGCCGGGCCTTGCGGTCTTCGACGACATGCTCATCCTCACCGTGCCACGCCCCGACGACGAACGCGAGACGCGCGCGCGCCTGGTGCTCCTGGTCAAGCAATCCGCCCGCGCCGACTTCAGCGCCCGCCTGGCGCGCTACGCGGCGGCGTTCGATGCACCGCTGCCGCAGCTGCGCCTGACGCGCGCGGCCACCCGCTGGGGCTCCTGCGCGCGCGACGCGGCCGGCGGCCACCGCATCAGCCTCAACTGGCGCATGATCCATCTGGCGCCGCGCCTCATCGACTACGTGGTCGCCCATGAAGTGGCGCACATGCGCCACATGCACCACGGCCCGCGCTTCTGGGCGGCGGTCGAAAGGCTGTACCCGGATTACCTGGCCGCGCGTGACGAGATGCGCCGCATGTCGCTGCGCCTCCCGGAAATCTGAGGCACGCGACCCGTCGGCACTTTTGCATTAACCTATGCGCCTGGCCGGGACCCGCCGGCCGCCCCACCGGAGCACCTGGCAATGAGAATGCTGCACACCATGTTGCGCGTTGGCGACCTGCAACGCTCGATCAAGTTCTACACCGATGTCATGGGCATGCATCTGTTGCGCACCACCGACCGCCCGGACCAGAAGTATTCGCTCGCTTTCGTGGGCTACGACACCGAGGACCGCGCATCGGTCATCGAACTCACCTACAACTACGGCGTCGACAAGTACGATCACGGCAGCGCCTTCGGCCACATCGCCATCGGCGTACCGGACTGCTACGCGGCCTGCGAGAATATCCGCCGCAACGGCGGGGCCGTCACCCGCGAGGCCGGCCCGGTCAAGGGCGGCACCACCGTGATCGCCTTCGTCACCGACCCGGATGGCTACAAGATCGAACTGATCCAGACCAACTAGACGACAGCAAACGGAGGAAGCTGCACCATGGGCCTGCTCGACGATCTCAAGCGCCAGGCGGCGGCGGTACAGGCGCACCAGAACGCGCAGGCGCGCGACTTCGCCGAATGCGTGCTCGAAGTCGACGAGGCCATGCACCACGCGTTCCTGTACTTGAACGAGGTGGTCAAGCAACTCGCGGTGCTCAATCCGCCCAGCCCGCGCAGCTTCGATCTCGAATACGGAGTGCGCTTCGAAGGCCTGCGCCTGACCAATTTCTTCATCGACTTCCGCAAGAAGACCATTCTGGAGCGCGACCGCTACAACTTCATCAACCTGACCTACCTGCAGAAATCCCCGCAGGTGATCACCGTCCGCAAGGAACTGCCGCCCAATATCGCGCGTTTCGAGGAGAGCCTGCGCAGGGCCGGCGCCGCGTACACCGCCAACGAGATCCGCAACGAGCGCTTCATGGTCGTCGCCGCCGACTTCCAGATCAAGTGCGAGCTGCGCACCACCGTGCGCATCACCGCGGAGCACGAAACCGCCTCGCTGCGCTTCACGATACGCAATGTCGAGCGCCTCGGCGGCTTCGACCTGGTATTCCAGGCCCAGGACATCAACGACCTGCTGCTGGAAGACTGCGCCCGCTACATCCTGGGCGAAACCAACCAGTTCCGCTCGCTCGGGCGCTATGCCAGTCTGGCGCCCGGGGCTCCCTGAGCGCCGGCCAGCAGGTTGACCAGGGCTACATAGCCGGCCAGCGGCACCTCCTCGGCGCGCGCGCCCGGCGAAATCCCGCAGGCTTCCAGCTGCGCCGCGGTGGCGCGCCCCTTGAGGGTGTTACGCAACACCTTGCGCCGCTGGCCGAAGGCCTGCGTGACCACCTCGCCCAGGAGGTCTTCGTCGCACGTCGCGCGCAGCGCGGCCGCGCGCGGCATCATGCGCACGATCGCCGACTCGACCCTCGGCGGCGGTTCGAACGCCTCCGGCGGCACATCGAACAGGCGCTCCATGTCGAAGCGGTACTGCAGCATCACCGATAACCGCCCGTATTCGCGGCCGCCGGGCTCGGCCACCATGCGGTCCACCACTTCCTTCTGCAGCATGAAGTGGCAGTCGATGATGCGTTCCGCATAGCCCGCCAGATGGAACAGCAGGGGCGTCGAAATGTTGTACGGCAGGTTGCCCACCACCCGCAACCTGCCGCCGCACTCGGCCGCGAGGGCGCCGAAATCGAAAGCCAGCGCGTCGGCGGAATGGATGATCAGGCGCGCCGCGTCATGCCGGCGCTTCAGGGCAGCGATCACGTCCCGGTCGATTTCGACCGCATGCAGACGCTCCACGCACCCGAGCAGCGGGCCGGTAAGCGCGCCGAGCCCCGGCCCGATCTCGACCATCGCGTCGTCCTGCCGGGGGGCGATAGCGCGCACGATCGCGTCGATGATGTCCGGGTCTGCCAGGAAATGCTGGCCGAAGCGTTTGCGCGCGATATGGGACACTTGGAAATGGCCTTGATCCATTGCAGGCCGCGATTGTCGCCCATCCCCGGGCAAGGTGTCGGCAGGCGCCTTCGATTCGACCCGACTTCAAGGAGCATATTGCATGTCCATCCAGCGCTTCATGGTGCCCGGCGAACCGGTACCGTTTTCCCACTACTGCCACGTGGTGCGTGCCGGCAACCAGATCTTCATTTCCGGCGCGGTCGGCATCGCCGCCGACGGCAGTATCCCCGAGAGCACGGTCGAGCAATTCGAGCTGGCGATGAAAAGCCTGGACAACTGCCTGCGCCATGCCGGCGGGGCGCCGGAACATGTGGTCAAGGTCAACATCTACATGACGCGCATCGGCGAGCGCGGGCAGATCAATCCGCTTCGCCAGGTCTATTTCGGCGAGCACCGGCCCGCTTCGACGCTGGTGGAAGTGACAGCCCTGGTCGATCCGCGCCTGTCGGTGGAGATCGAGGCCATCGCGGTGATTTGCGGCTGACCCTGCCCGGTCAATTGCCGGTCGGCGGTCCTAGACCTTACGGCGCGGTGCCCGGAGGACTGTGCCGCGGGCGATTCGCAACGAATGCCGGGCCTGGCCGAGGCATGCTCCGCCTCGTTCCGCAAAACCTCCTGCAGCAAGCCCCGCGAACAGCCGGAGCGGAACTCCCTGATGCCGGGCGGCAGCTGCATTCATTCGGCGCGACTGCGCGGATTCGCACCGGCTCGAATTGGCTTCCGGTCAAAACTCCGGTTCGCCTCCCGGCATCGGCGCAGCGGGCGTTTCCTTCTTCGGCTTGTTGGCGACCACCACGTCGGTGGTGAGCAGCAGGCCGGCGATCGACGCGGCGTTCTGCAAGGCGGTACGCGTGACCTTGCATGGATCGAGCACACCCATCGCCACCAGGTCGCCGTACTTGCCGGTGGCCGCGTTGTAGCCGTAGGCATCCTTGCGGCGCGCCACCGCGGAAACCACCACCGAGGCATCCGCACCCGCGTTCTCGGCGATTTGCCTGAGCGGCGCCTCGAGCGCGCGCGAGACGATGCGGATCCCGAGGTTCTGGTCCTCGTTGTCGCCGCGCAGGACGGCCAGCGCGCGCCGCGTGCGCAACAGCCCGACACCGCCGCCCGGCAGCACGCCCTCCTCCATCGCCGCGTGGGTGGCGTGCAGCGCGTCCTCCACGCGTGCCTTGCGCTCCTTCAATTCGGTCTCGGTGGCGGCGCCCACCTTCATCAGCGCCACGCCGCCCGACAGCTTGGCTGCCCGCTCCTGCAGCTTTTCCTTGTCGTAGGTGCTGCTGGCGGCCTCGATCTGTTCGCGTATCGAGGCGATGCGCGCCGCGATCCTGCCCGCTTCGCCGCGCCCGCCGATGATGGTCGTGTTGTCCTTGTCGATCTCGACCCGCTTGGCGCGCCCGAGCAGCTCAAGCCTGGCCTTGTCGAGCGTCAAGCCCAGTTCCTCGGAAATCACCGTGCCGCCGGTCAGGATGGCGATATCTTCCAGCATGGCCTTGCGCCGGTCGCCGAAGCCAGGCGCCTTGACCGCGCATACCTTGATCACCCCGCGCACCGCGTTGACGACCAGCGTCGCAAGGGCCTCGCCCTCGATGTCCTCGGCGACCAGCAGCAGCGGCTTGCCGGCCTGCGCGGTCTGTTCGAGGATGGGCAACAGATCCTTGATGGCCGACACCTTGCGGTCGGTCAGCAGCACCAGCGGATCCTCCAGGACGGCGCGCTGCTTGTCGCTGTTGATGAAATAGGGGGAGGTGAAACCGCGGTCGAACTGCATGCCTTCGACGATCTCGAGCTCCGAAAGGATGCCGGTGCCGTCCTCCACCGTGATGGCGCCGTCCTTGCCGACCTTCTCTATGGCCCGGGCGACAAGTTCGCCGATGGCGCGGTCGTTGTTGGCCGAAATGGTCGCCACCTGGACGATTTCGGTATTGGTGGTGCACGGCCGGGCGCCCGACTTGAGCTCGGCCACCACCTTGTCGACGGCCAGGTCGATGCCGCGCTTGAGGTCGAGCGGATTGACGCCCTCGGTCACGTATTTCATGCCCTCGCGCGCGATGGCCTGCGCCAGGACGGTGGCGGTGGTGGTCCCGTCGCCGGCCACGTCCGAGGTGCGGCTCGCCACCTCGCGCGCCAGTTGCGCGCCGAGATTCTCGACCGGATCGGACAGGGTGATCTCCTTGGCCACCATCACCCCGGAATTGATGATGATCGGCGACCCGAACGAGCGCTCGAGAATCACGGTGCGCGCCTTGGGACCGAGCGTGACCCGGACAGCGTTGGCGAGCTGGTCGACGCCGCGCATCACGCGCGCACGGGCGTCGTCATGAAAGATGAGTTGCTTGCTGTCCATGCTGAATTGCCTCCATGCGAGGAATGTCTTTTTGTAGTATGCGAGCAAGCGCCAGGCATTTTCTTGACGATGATCAAACCGGACTTGCGGGAGGGCACGACATGCGGATCGGTGTACCCAGGGAGATCAAGAGCGACGAACAGCGCGTCGGACTCACGCCCGAGAGCGTGCGCGCGCTGGCGGAGCGCGGACACCATGTGCTGGTCGAGCGCGACGCCGGCCGCGGCATCGGCGCGGGCGACGCCGACTACACCGGTGCCGGCGCAACGATCGCGAGCGATGCGGCCGAGATCTGGGCGACTGCCGACCTCGTCGTCAAGGTCAAGGAGCCGCTCGCGGCGGAACGCCGCCAGATGCGTGCCGCGCAGACCCTGTTCACCTACCTGCACCTGGCGCGCGACGAGGCGCAGGCGCGCGACCTGCTTGAGTCCGGCGCCACCTGCATCGCCTACGAGACCGTGACCGATGCGGCGGGGCGGCTGCCCCTGCTCGCGCCGATGTCGGAGATCGCCGGGCGCATGGCGGTCTTGGTGGGCGCTCACCACCTGCAGTCGGCATATGGCGGACGCGGCGTTTTGCTGGCCGGCGCCACCGGCGTGGCGCCCGCGCGGGTGGTGATCCTGGGCGCCGGCGTGGCAGGCAGCAATGCGGCCCGGGTGGCCCTGGGCGTGGGCGCGGATGTCACCGTGCTCGATCGCGACGCCCGGGTGCTCGAGCGGCTGGAGGCAACCTGCGGCGCCGGGCTGCGCGGCGTCGTAGCCTCGCCTGCCGCGATCGCGCAGCATCTGGCCGGCGCCGACCTGGTGGTGGGCGCCGTGCTGATTCCCGGCGCCGCGGCGCCGCGCCTGATCGAGCGCCGCCACCTGCGCAGCCTGCCGCCCGGCGCGGTGCTGGTGGATATCGCCATCGACCAGGGCGGCTGTTGCGAGACCTCGCGCCCGACCACCCACCACGACCCGGTCTATCTGGTCGACGGCATCATCCACTATTGCGTTGCCAACATGCCCGGCGCGGTGCCGCGCACCTCGACCTTCGCCCTCAATCACGCCACCCTGCCGCATGTGCTGACGCTGGCCGACCAAGGTGTGCGCGCCGCCCTGGCGCGCGATGCGCATCTGCGCGCCGGGCTCAATGTGCACGCCGGCCGCATCACCCATCCCGGCGTGGCCGACGCGCTCGGCATGCCCGCCTGCGATCCGCTCGTCGCCATCCGCTGAGCGGCTGTTGCGCCGCAATATCGCTGCGGGTTTGCGCCTGGTCAAACACTTGCGCTCGCGCGCGCCTACGATTAAAGCGTGCCATTGAAGCATGGAGTTCGAATTGCGCAGCGCGATCATGCGAAAGTCAGGCGATGAACTGCGGGTCGCGCCCAACCTGGACGACCGGGTACGCGCGTCGTTCTCCTGGCAGGCGATACAGGCCGAGTTGCTGCGCGACCGGCCGGGCGACTTCAACCTCGCGCGCCTGGCGACAGACCGGCATGTCGCCGCCGGCAACGCGGCGCGCATCGCCCTGCGCTGGATGCCGCGCGACGGTCCGGTCAGGGATATCGACTATGGCGAGTTGACCTCGGCGAGCGACCGCTTCGCCGGCGCGCTCGCCGCGCTGGGCGCGCAGCGTGGCGAAGCCCTGTTCGTGCTCGCCGGCCGCATCCCGGCACTCTACATCGGCGTCCTGGGCGGGCTCAAGGCGGGCATGAGCGTCACACCGCTGTTTTCGGCTTTCGGCCCGGAACCGATCCGTACCCGCATCGAGATCGGCCGCGGCAAGATCCTGCTGACCACCGCCAGCCTGTTCCGGCGCAAGATCGAAAGGATTCTGCCGCAGATGCCCTCGCTCAGCCATGTGATCGTGGTCGACGAGAGCGGCGAGGGCGACCCGCCTGCCGGCACCCTCGACTTCGCGCGGCTGATGCGCGACGCGGCGCCGGCACCGCCGGCGCCCCCGACAGGTGCGGAGGATCGCTCGTTCCTGCACTTCACCAGCGGCACCACCGGCACCCCGAAAGGCGCGATGCATGTGCACGGCGCGGCGCTGATGCACTACGCGACCGGCAAGTTCGCGCTCGACCTGCGTGCCGGCGACATATTCTGGTGCACCGCCGATCCCGGCTGGGTTACCGGCACCTCGTACGGCATCGTAGCGCCGTTGCTGCACGGCGTGACCTCGATCATCGACGAAGCCGATTTCGACGCCGAGCGCTGGTACGCGATCCTTGCCGAGCAGAACGTGAACGTCTGGTACACCGCGCCCACGGCGATCCGCATGCTCATGAAGGCAGGGCCGGCGGTCGCCGCCAAGTACCGCTTTCCCGCCCTGCGTTTTATCGCCAGCGTGGGCGAACCCCTCAATCCGGAAGCGGTGTGGTGGGGCAAGGAAGTCCTGAAGTTGCCCATCCACGACAACTGGTGGCAGACCGAAACCGGCGGCATCATGATCGCCAACACCGCGGACATGGACATCAAGCCGGGCTCGATGGGCAAGCCCCTGCCGGGCATCGAGGCCGCCATCGTCAGGCGCGATGCCGACGGCCAGGTGCGCGTCGTCGAGGCCGCGGATCAGGAAGGCGAACTGGCGCTCAAGGCCGGCTGGCCCGGCATGTTCCGCGGCTACCTCGACCAGGAAGAACGCTATCGCAAGTGCTTTGCCGGCGATTTGTATCTCAGCGGCGACCTCGCCAGACGCGACGCCGACGGCTACTTCTGGTTCATCGGCCGTGCCGACGACGTGATCAAGTCCGCCGGCCACCTGATCGGACCATTCGAGGTCGAAAGCGCGCTGCTCGAGCATCCCGCGGTGGCTGAAGCCGGCGTGATCGGCAAACCCGACGCCATGGTCGGCGAGGTGGTCAAGGCATTCGTTTCGCTCAAGGCGGGCTTCGAGGCCTCTGATGCGTTGAGGAGCGAACTGCTCGGCCATGCGCGCAAGCGCCTCGGCGCGGCGGTAGCGCCGAAGGAGATCGAGATCGTGACTTCGCTGCCGCGCACCCGCAGCGGCAAGATCATGCGGCGCCTCCTGAAGGCGCGCGAACTGGGCCTGCCGGAGGGCGACCTGTCCACCCTGGAGGGAAGCACATGATCGCACCGCCGCCCAGCGGCCCGGTCCCCTGCGCGCGCGAAACCGCGCTGTCGCTGCTCGACGACATGCTGCGCATCCGGCGCATGGAAGAGAAATGCGCCGAACTTTACGGCGCGGGAAAGATCCGCGGCTTCCTGCACCTGTACATCGGCGAGGAGGCCGTGGCGACCGGCGCGATGCACGCGCTGGAGGCGGAGGACAACGTGGTGGCGACCTATCGCGAGCACGCGCACGCGCTGCTGTGCGGCGTCGGCATGGACGCGATCATGGCCGAGATGTACGGCAAGCGCGAGGGTTGCTCGCGCGGGCGCGGCGGCTCCATGCACCTGTTCGACGCGCGCGCGCGCCTGTACGGCGGCAATGCGATCGTCGGCGGCGGGCTGCCGCTGGCCACCGGGCTGGCGCTGGCCGACCGCATGCAGGGCATAGCGCGCGTGAACGCCTGTTTTTTCGGCGAAGGCGCGATGGCCGAGGGCGCTTTCCATGAGGCCGTGAACCTGGCGGCGCTATGGCAATTGCCGGTGCTGTTCTGCTGCGAGAACAACCTCTATGCCATGGGCACCGCGCTGGCGCGTTCGGAGGCGCAGACCGACCTGTGCGCCAAGGCCGCCTCGTACCGGCTGCCGACCCTGTCGGTCGATGGCATGGACGTGGTTGCGGTGCACGAGGGTACGTGCGAGGCCGCGGCGCACGTGCGCGCCGGCAAGGGCCCGTTCTTCGTGGAGTTCCGCACCTATCGCTTTCGCGCGCACTCGATGTTCGACGCCGAGCTGTATCGCGACAAGCGCGAGGTGGAGGCGTGGAAGACGCGCGGGCCGATTCATACCTTCTCGGCGCGGCTCAAGCAGCAGGGCATGCTGACCGAAGAGCAGTTCCTGGCGCTCGATCGCGGCGCCGGCGAGGAAGTCGCGCGCGCGGTCGCCTTCGCCGAAGCAGGCACCTGGGAGCCGGTCGAAGACCTCGCCCGGGACGTACACACGCCGGTGGTGATGCCATGACCCGCATGAGCTACCGAGAGGCGATGCGCGAGGCCATCCGCGCGGCCATGCGCGAGGATGCGCGCGTGTTCCTCATGGGCGAGGATGTCGGGCGCTACGGCGGCACCTATGCTGTCAGCAAGGGGCTGCTGGAGGAATTCGGCCCCGAGCGGGTGCGCGATGCGCCCCTGTCGGAACTCGGCTTCGTGGGCGCCGGCGTGGGCGCCGCGCTGGGCGGCATGCGACCCATCGTCGAGGTGATGACGGTCAACTTCAGCCTGCTGGCGCTCGACCAGATCGTCAACAGCGCCGCCACCCTGCGCCACATGTCGGGCGGGCAGTTCTCGGTGCCCCTGGTGGTGCGCATGGCCACCGGCGCCGGACGCCAGCTCGCGGCGCAGCATTCGCACAGCCTGGAAGGCTGGTACGCGCATGTGCCGGGGCTCACCGTGCTGGCGCCGGCCACCGTCGCCGACGCGCGCGGCATGCTGGCCGCCGCGCTGGCGGACCCCGACCCGGTGATCGTCTTCGAGCACGTGCAGCTCTACAACACGGAAGGCGATGTCGCCGAGGGCCCGGTCGACATCCGGCGCGCCGCGGTGCGCCGCGCCGGCACGCAGGTGAGCCTCGTCACCTACGGCGGCTCGCTGCCCAAGACCCTGGAGGCGGCGGCAATGCTGGCGCGCGAGGGCATCGACGCCGAGGTGGTCGACCTGCGGGTGCTACGCCCCCTGGACCTGCCGACCGTCCTTGCATCGGTGCGCAAGACCCGCCGCGCGGTGGTGGTCGACGAAGCCTGGAAGACCGGCAGCCTGGCGGCGGAGATCGTCGCGCGCATCGCCGAGGAAGCCTTCTACGACCTCGACGCCGCGCCCGCGCGGGTCTGCAGCGAGGAAGTCCCGATTCCCTATCCGAAGCACCTGGAGGACGCCGCGCTGCCCCAGGCGGAGAAGATCGTCGCCGCCGCACGCGCGCTGTTCGGCAAGCCGTAGCTCGCACCCATGATCGAATTCAAGCTTCCATCCCTTGGCGCCGACATGGACGAAGGCAAGCTTCTGGAATGGAAGGTCCGGCCCGGCGACACGGTACACCGCGGCGACATCGTGGCGGTGGTCGACACCTCGAAGGCCGCAGTGGACATCGAATGCTGGGAAGAGGGCATCGTGCATGAACTCGCCGTGCAACCGGATGAGACCGTTCCCGTAGGCACGGTGCTGGCCACCCTGCTCGCGCCGGGCGAGGCGCCTCCGGCGGCGCGGCCCTCCACCGCGCCGCTTCCGGCCGAAGCCGCGCCAGCGCCAGCGCGAGTACCCCTGGTCGCGCCGGCGCCGCAGCCTGGTACGCGGCCGCGCGCCTCCCCCGCGGCACGCCGGCGCGCCACCGAACTCGAGGTCGACCTGGCCACACTCAGGGGCAGCGGCCCGCATGAAGCCATCACGATCGAGGACATCGAACGAGCGGCCGCGGCGCGGGCCGCCCCCCGGGCCGCCACCGCACCCGCGGCGCCGCTGCCCGCCTCGACGCCAGCGCCGTCCCCTGCGCCGGCCGCCGCGCAGACCGGCAGGGCCGAGGAGATGCGCCGCGCCATGGCGGCCGCGATGAGCCGCTCGAAACGCGAAATCCCGCACTATTACCTGGGCCAGGCCATACCGCTGCGTGCCGCTACGGCCTGGCTGGCCGCATACAACAACGCCCGGCCGGTGACCGAGCGCGTGCTCATGGGCGCCCTGCTGATCAAGGCGGTTGCGCTGGCCTGCCGGCGCCATCCGGCCATGAACGGCTTTTGCCGCGACAACGCCTTCACGCCGAGCGCGGCGGCGCACGTGGGCGTGGCCATCGCGCTGCGCGGCGGCGGCCTGGTGGCGCCGGCGATCCACGACGCGGCCGGCAAGGACCTGGCCACCTTGATGGCTGAACTGGCCGACCTGGTCAAGCGCGCGCGCGCAGGCAGCCTGCGCAGTTCGGAAATGAGCGATCCGACGATCACCGTCACCAGCCTGGGGGAACAGGGCGCCGACAGCGTCTTCGGCGTGATCTACCCGCCGCAGGTCGCGATCGTCGGCTTCGGCGCGGTGACCGAACGCGCCTGGGCTGAGGGCGGCGGCATCTTCGCCATGCCCTGCGTCACCGCGACGCTGGCCGGCGATCACCGCGTCAGCAGCGGGCACCAGGGGGCGCTGTTCCTGGCCGACATCGCCAGGCTTCTGCAACAACCGGAAACGCTATGAACCAGGACGAACTGCGCGCCGCCGTGCTCGCCACCCTGACCGGCATCGCGCCGGAAATCGAACCCGGCGCCATCGAACCCGCCCGACCATTGCGCGACCAGGTCGACCTGGATTCGATGGACTGGCTCAATTTCCTGATCGGCCTCAAGGAGCGGCTGGGGGTCGACATTCCCGAAGCCGACTACCGGCAGCTGGCAACGCTCGGGGCGATCATCGGCTACCTGGACACGAAGCTGCGCGCCTGAGCACGGCAAGCGCCGCGCCCATCCAAGCGGGGGACAGCGCGATGTTCATTGACCGCGAAGACGCAGCGACCAGGCTTGCCGCAGCGCTGGCCGCCTGGCGCGGCAGCCGGCCGCTGGTGCTCGGCATTCCGCGCGGGGCCGTTCCCATGGCGCGGCGGATTGCCGCGGCCCTGGGCGGCGAGGTCGATGTGGTCCTGGTGCGCAAGCTGCGCGCGCCCGGCAACGCGGAGTATGCAATCGGCGCGGTGGACGAGTCGGGCTGGTCGTTCCTGGGCGATAGCGCGCGCCGGACACCCTCGAAAAGCTACGGCCCCTGTGCGACGAACTGGTGCGCCTGGAAACGCCGGCGGACTTTCGCGCCGTCGGGCAGTTCTACCGCGACTTTCCGCAAATCGAGGACGAAGCGGTGATACGCGCCCTCGATTGACGAACTCGTGCGGGCGCGGGTTACACGATGCGCACCGGGATGCGGCGCGCGCGCGCCAGCGTCGCCGGCGGGGTCGCCGGGATATCGGTCATGCGGTAATCGGGATGGAATGCGGTGAAATGCAGTGGCAGGTCCGGGCCGAGTTCCCTGGCGATCCAGGCGCACATCGCGTGCAATTCGGCGTCGGAATCGTTGAGGGTCGGGATCAGAAGGGTGGTGATCTCGGTCCACACCGGAGTGTCGTGCACCAGGTACCTTAGGGTCTCCAGCACAGGTGCAAGGCTGGAAGCGGTGTGGCGCTGATAGAACCCTTCGGTGAAGCCCTTGAGATCGACATTGGCGGCGTCGATCCTGGTGTAGAACTCGCGGCGCGGCGCGGCATGCATGTAGCCCGCGGTGACGGCGACGGTCTTCAAGCCGCGCTCGTGGCAGGCGTCGGCCACGTCCATGGCGTATTCGGCGAAGACCACCGGATCGTTGTAGGTGAAGGCGACCGATTTCGAACCTGTCTTGAGCGCCGCCTCGGCGATGTCCTCCGGACTGGCCCGGTCCATCAGCCGGTCCATGTCGCGCGACTTGGAAATGTCCCAGTTTTGGCAGAACTTGCACGCCAGGTTGCAGCCCGCCGTGCCGAAGGAAAACACCGCCGAGCCCGGGTAAAAATGGTTGAGGGGTTTCTTCTTGATCGGGTCGACGCAGAAACCCGACGACCTGCCGTAGGTGGTGAGCACCATGCGGTCGCCCTGTCGCTGGCGCACGAAGCAGGCGCCGCGCTGGCCGTCGGCCAGCCGGCAGTCGCGCGGGCACAGGTCGCACTGGATCCGGCCGTCATCGGCCACATGCCACCAGCGCGCCGGATGCGGCGTGTCATCGGCAGCGCTGTTCATCGCTCCGCCCATTTCTCGACCGTATAGCGCGACACGCGCACCTCCCGCGCCCAGAAATCGCCCGGCAGGCCCGCCTTGGCCTTGAGTTGCGCCATGAATTCGCGCGGGTCGGGCAGGGATTCCCATATCTGCGGCAGGAAGGTCGCCCGCCGGCCGCCGTGCTCGAGCACGATGCCGTCGACGTGCGGCCGCACTAGGACCAAAAGGTCGCTCTCGGCAACCCATGCGATGGGCAGGGCGGGCGAAAGCACCGAGACCTCGATCCGCATGGCATCGAACTCGCACGCCGCCAGCGGTTCGAAACGCGGGTCGGAAAACGCCGCGGCGACGGCGTTGTGCCGGACATCGTCGACCAGCGCGCGATGCGCCGCCAGCGAGCCGATGCAACCGCGCAGACGCCCGTTTTGCGTCAGGGTCACGAAGGAGGCTCCCGCCTCGCGCAGGAACCCCGCGTCGCCGCCGGCAGGCAGGTCGATGCCGAGCCGGCGGCCGATGGCCTGGCGCGCCTCGCCGGTGAGGACAGCGCCGCGCTCGCCGGCCCGGCCCGCGGGGCGAAGCGCCCCCGCCGGTTCGCGGAACGCGAGCGCCGCGTAGCCGACCACGCGCGTACGGTCGCCGGCGGTGTCGCCGGAATTGCGCAGGTCAAGAAGCCCGGGCACCAGGCCGCGACGCCTGGCCACCCGCAGCAGGGCATTGACCGCCGTGGCGCCGCAGGCGTGCTCGTGATCGATGCCGTCATCGAGGGCCAGCATGGCGTCGACGGTCGCGCGGTCCTCATGCTGCGCGCGCGCGTAGGGCAGGTAGTGCGAGAGGTCGGAGCTGACCACGATGAGGGTCTCCTCGCCCCCCCACAGCCGTTCCAGGACCGCGGCCACCTCCGCGGGCGACGCGTCGCCCACCAGCAGCGGCACCAGCCGGAAGGCGCCCAATACCTGCTTGAGGAACGGCAGTTGCACCTCCAGCGCATGGTCGGCCGCGTGCGCGGCGCGGCTGGTCATCAATCCAGGCATGTCCGCCAACTCGGCCACCGCCGCCCGGTCGATTTCGATCGACCCCAGCGGCGTCTCGAAGGCATCGGCGCCCGGCAGCGCGATCCCGCGCACGGCCACACGGTGGCAGGGTCCCAGGAGCACCACGCGGGTAATCCGCCCCGCCAGCGGCAGCACGCTCGCATAGCCGGAGGCCGCCACCGCGCCGGAGTACACATAGCCGGCGTGCGGCACGATCAGCGCTTTCGGCGCCGCGGCCATGCGCGGGCCGCGGCGCCGGCCCTTTTCGAGAAATCCGCAAACCGCCCGCCGCAAGGCCGCCGCGTCGCGCGGATAAAACATGCCGGCCACGGCGGCCGGCCTGATCATGGGGGCACTCATCGCATTCCCGCTTGCGGGCGACTGACCCGCTTCCAAACCGCACCCGGGCGGCATACCGCTAACAGTACATCGGAGACGGCCCACCCAAAGACGGCACACCAGGGTCGGCACACCAGGGACGCTCCGAAATCAGTCCATAGCGAACCCGGAAGCAGCCCGCAGGAGCCCCCACGATGCACTATATGGAGATCGGACCCCGGGCTTCAATCGCGGTTCCGGCGAATCGTAAGGCGTCGCCAGCCGCGGCCCGCGCTACGCGGTACCATGCGGGATCTCCGGTCCGGACTCTCATGCGAAAAAGACGCTTCTCGGTCCTCAGCTTCAATATCCACAAGGGATTTTCGCCTCTCAACCGACGGGTGATCGTCCACGCCCTGCGCGAACGCCTGCACGCCCTGTCGCCGGACATCGTGATGCTGCAGGAAGTGCAGGACGCGCACGCCAATCACGCCACGCGCCACGCGGACTGGCCGCTGCTGGCGCAAAGCCGCTTCCTGGCCGACGGCCTGTGGCCGGAGGTGCACTACGGGCGCAACGCCGTGTACGACCATGGGCACCACGGCAACCTGATCCTGTCGCGCTTTCCGGTCGGTATCGTTCGCAACGATGACATCTCCGACCACCGCTTCGAGCGCCGCGGGCTGCTGCATGCCGAAGTCGACATGAAGGGCGTGCGGGCGCATTGCTTCTGCGTCCACCTCGGGCTGTTCGAGCGCGGTCGCCAGCGCCAGATCGACACCATCATCGAGGCGGTGCAAAGCCGCGCCGGGCCGCACGATCCGGTGATCGTGGCCGGCGACTTCAACGACTGGCGCAACCGGGCCGAGGACAAGCTTGCGTCGGTCGGCCTGGTGGACGTTTTTCGCGAGCGCGGCGTGCGCCTGCCGAGAACCTTTCCGGGCCGCCTGCCGATGCTGCGGCTGGACCGCATCTACGCGCGCGGCCTGGTCGCCACCGACGCCCAGTGCCTCAATAGCTGGTCGCGGCTCTCCGATCATCTCGCGCTGCACGCCACCTTCGGGTTGCCATGAACCACCCGGTGCGGGACGGCAACCGTATCGATCTGCTGGTCAGCGGCGCGGCGTACTTTCCCGCGCTGATTGCCGCCATCGAGGCGGCCAGGCGCGAGATATTCCTCGAAGCCTACATCTATGCCGCCGACAAGACCGCGATGCGCGTCACCGAAGCGCTGGCCGACGCGGCGCGGCGCGGCGTCGCGGTGCGGGTACTGGTCGACGGTTTCGGGGCGCGCGACATGCCGACAGGCATGATCGACCTGCTTCGGAAATCCGGCGGCGAGATCCTGGTCTACCGGCGTCCGCTCTGGTGGCAGCCGGTGCGCGGCCTGCGGCGCATGCACCGCAAGCTCGTCGCCATCGACAACGCCTGCGCCTTCGTAGGCGGCATCAACATCATCGACGACTGGAACACGCCGCGCGAGGTGCCGCCGCGCTTCGATTTCGCGCTGCGCATCACCGGGCCGCTGGTGCATGACGTGGGGCGGGCCGCCTGGCACCTGTGGACCGTCGCGTCCTTCGCGGCGTTTCGGCGGCGCGGCAGGCGCGCGGCCTGCGCCGCGCCCGCCCCTGCCGGCACCATGCGGGCGCGGCTGCTGATCCGCGACAACCTTGCGCACCGGCGCGACATCGAGAACGCCTACATGGCCGCCATCGACAATGCGCACACCAGCATTCTGATTTCGATCGCCTATTTCCTGCCCTCGGGGCGCATCTATGAGTCGCTGCACAATGCGGCCCGGCGCGGGGTCGGCGTGCGCATCCTGCTGCAGGGACGGAGCGATCATCCCCTGCTCAAGCGCGCCGGCGAATTCCTGTACCGGCGCTTGCGCGAGGCCGGGGTGCGGATATTCGAGTACCGCAAGAGCTTCCTGCACGCCAAGGTCGCGGTGGTCGACGGCGGCTGGGCCACCGTGGGATCCTCGAACCTCGACCCGTTCAGCCTGCTGCTGTCGCGCGAAGCGAACGTGGAAATCCTCGATGCGGGCTTCGCCGCCGGCCTTGAGGCGATCCTGGAGGCGGCCATCGCCGCGGATGCCCGCGAGGTTACCGATGACAGCCTTAAACAGTTGGGACTGGTCACGCGCCTGGCGCAATGGGCCAGCTACCGCTTCACCCGCATGGTGATCGACGGCCTCAACCTGGCCAAGAAAAACTAGCCATACCGGCCGCCGGCGCCAGCGCAGGGTACCGGGCGGTGCCGGAAAACGCCCGCGACCCGCACCGCAGCGGCCGGCGCAGGCGACGCATCATGGCTCGCGCCGCCTCAGGCCGGCACCTGCATGCCCTGCCGAAAAAAGCGATAGGTGTTGCGCCCCCCCTGTTTGGCTTCGTACATGGCCGCATCGGCGTTCTTGAGCAGGCTGTCGCCGTCGCTGGCGTTTTCCGGATAGAGCGCCACGCCGATGGACGGCGAGGTGCGCACCGGATGGCCCGACAGTTCATAGGGCGCGCCGAGCGAGACGAGGATCTTCCTTGCCACTACCTCCGCGTCCTCGAGCGAGCGCAACGCCGGCAGTACCACCACGAATTCGTCGCCACCCAGCCGGGCCACGGTGTCCGAATCGCGCACGCTCATCTTCAGCCTGCGCGACACCTCGATCAGCAGTTCATCGCCGACGGCATGCCCAAGGGTGTCATTGATGGTCTTGAAACGGTCGAGGTCGAGGAACATCAGCGCACAGGACACCTTGTTGCGCGCCGAATGCGCCAGCGCCACCCGCAGGCGGTCGGCCAGCAGGATCCGGTTAGGCAGCCCGGTCAGCTGGTCATGATGGGCCAGAAAGGCCACCCGCGCCGCGTCGGCGCGCTGCTCGGTGACGTCCTCGACCGTCCAGACCACTCCCCGGGCCAGGTCCCATGGGGTGATCGCCTTGGCGGAGGCGCGCGTCAGGATCACCCGCCCGTCGCGGCGCCTCATGTGGATGTCGCCGCGAAACACCGCCCCGGTCTTGAGCGTTCCTTCCACGATCGACGTCACGACCTTGTAGTCGGCCTCGTTCAGGTGGAGATGGGCGATGGTCTGCCCGACAAGCTCCGCTGCGCGGTAACCCAGCAGAAGCTCGCACATCGCGTTCATCCAGCCGACTTTGCGGTCCTTCAGGAAAAACGTCGCCACCGGGCTCAACTCCAGCATGGCACGGGTCTCTGCCAGCGCGGTTTCGAGCCCGGCCTGCAGCAGGCGCCGCTCCAGCGACGCGCGCACCCGCGCCCGCAGCAGCACCGGATCGAACGGCTTGGCCAGATAGTCCATGGCGCCCAGTTCGATGGCGCGCACGAACTTGGCGTTGTCGTCATTGGCGGAGATGACGATCACGGGGATGCCGGCCAGCGAGGCGTCCGCCTTCATCGCCTCGAGCACGCCAAAGCCGTCGAGCTGCGGCATCATGATGTCGAGCAGGACCAGGTCGAACCTGTCCTGGCGCAAGGCCGCCAGCGCCTCCACCCCGTTGGCGGCCATGGCCAGATGCGAGAACCCGTCGCGGGTCAAGCGCCGCGCAAGCGTGTACCGGTTCAGCTCGTCGTCATCGACGATCAGTATCGACAGCTCCGCAAGCTCCTGGCTCATCCGCGCGCCCCTGCCCCACCGTCCGATTCGCGATCGGACGGTGTTATCCCTTGATCCGTGCCGGCCCCATCCGTCGCCGGACGCGCCATCGCAAGCGGCAGCTCGAGCAGGAAAGTCGAGCCCGTGGCGGCCGTGCGTGCAAGGGTAACATCCCCGCCGATCAGGCGCGCCAGGCGCCTGGAAAGGGCCAATCCCAGGCCGGACCCGCCGAACTTGCGGGTCGACGACGCATCGAGCTGCGTGAAATCCTGGAACAGGCGCCCGATGTCGCCGGGCGCGATGCCAGGCCCCGTGTCGGAGACCAAGAAGCGCAGCTTCTCGCCGTCGGCGGCGACCTCGATGCGCACTTCGCCGGCGTCGGTGAACTTGATCGCATTGCCGAGCAGATTGATGAGGATCTGCCGTACCCGACCGGGATCGCTTTCAACCAGCGGCAGGTCTGGCGGATAGCCTACGAGGCATTTCAAGCCCTTCTGGCGCGCCATGGGCGCAACCGTCGCCAGCGACTCCTCGGCCAGGGCGGCCGGCCGGAAAGACGAGATCTCCACCGACATCCGCCCGGCCTCGATGCGCGACAGGTCGAGGATTTCATTGATCAGCGAAAGAAGGTGCCGTGCCGCGGCGCCGATGCGCGGCAGCGACTCGCGATACTCACCCGGGTCGGGGTCGCCGGCATCCTCGAGCAGCATGTCCGACAGGCCGATGATGGCATTGAGCGGCGTGCGCAATTCATGACTCATGTTGGCGATGAAGTCCGACTTGTGGCGGCTCGCCGCCTCGGCCTGCGACTGCGCGGATTTGAGCTCGAGTAGCGCCGTTCGGATGGTGGCGAGCGCCCGTGCCATCTGGCCGATGTGGTCCTGCCGCTCCACGTCGGGCACCTTGGTCGCATAGTCGCCTGCGGCGATCGCTTGCATGGCGCCGCTCATGCGCCGCATCGGCATGAGCACGCGATGGAACGTCAACAGGGCGCATAGGGCAAGCACTGCCGCCAGGCACGCCGCCGCCAGCATGCCGGCCGGCGCGGCCGCCGCGAACGCGAGCCAGCCGAGCAGCGCGATGAGCGCGGCGAGACTACCCCAGGCCGCCAGATCACCGATACGGGTGTCGCGCCACGACATCTGATCTAGTCTGATCTGCGGAAAAGGCGCGGCGCCGCGACCGCCTAGTCGCGCCGGATCGCCAGCACGACGCCGTGATCGCGCCAGTGCAGGGCCGCGTCGGCAAACACGGTGTGGACGCCATCGCCCGCCGCGTCGTGCGGCAGGCCGACCAGTTCGACGGCATATGTCTTGCCGCGCTCGAGTTGCAGGTCGGTCAGGCAATCGTACAGGGCATCGAGGTTGACGCCGAAATGCGGCGGGAATTCGAATTCCGCAGCCACCGCCTTGAGCATCGATTCGCGCGATTTCAGGCCCTTGAAATCGACCCGCCACCGGCCCGGCGTCCGTTTAGCCTTGTCAACCGTCGCCACGTTCACTCCCGGATGCGCCGAAACGACGCGTAATGATCATCGGTGTAATAGCAGGCTTCGGGGGCGTTGCGCTCCCAGTCGCGGGATTCGGCGCCGCACACGATGCGGCGCGCGCCACGATTGCGCGCCCCGGGGGTTTCGACGGTGTATTCGCGGTAGTAGCCGCGCCGCTTCTTAGGCAACAGGCCCTCGAAATTGCCGAAGGTCGAGCCGTCCTTCGGATAGGCGAACGGTCCGCCCTTGCGGATCGCGGCATACACCGTGCGGCCCTCGCGCGGCAGCGCCGCGAGTTCGATCTCGCCGGGGGCGAAGGCATGCGCGGCACCGCACACGCCCATGATGAGCGCGAACGCGACTGACAAGCAGCGCGCGGTCAGGGGTCTCACGAAGGCAGGGGATTTCATGACAGCGGGAGCATAGCCTAGACCGCGAGGAAACGCAGAACCTCCTCGCGCCGCGCTTCGGTATCGCGGTAGCCGAGATCGATCAGGGCGCGCGTGTAGGTCGATTCGAACAGCAGGTAGCTGGCCAACGCCGAGCCCTTGCGGTTCATCGCGCCAATACCGCGCAACAGCGCGCGCACGGACCAGGGCAGGCTCTTGACATGCCGCGCCGCCAGCGTGTCGAGGCGCTCGGAGGGGGCAATGACCAGCACCTCGACCGGCCGCAGGGGCACCTGGGCGCGCGCGGCGTCATCGCGGGGGATGTGCAGCAGCGTGCGATTGATGCGCTGGACCCGCTCGATGTCGACATTGAGGCTGTCCAGGAAGATCGACGACAGGGCATGACCGGCAATCTGCGCCAGCGACGGATAGGCCTCGCCGCGCACGCGGTCGGTCGGCTCGTGGATGCGCCCGGCGCCGATGACCAGGATGCGCGAGGCGCCTAGATGGATGGCCGGGCTGATGGGCGCGATTTGCCGCATCGACCCGTCGCCGAAGTACTCGCGGTGGATCTTGACGGCCGGAAAGATGAAGGGAATCGCCGACGAGGCCAGCAGGTGATCGACCGTGATGCGCGCACGCGCCGAGACCCGTTGCTGACGCGCCCATGGTTCGACGTACGTGCCCGCATGGAAGAAATTCACGCTCTGCCCGGATGCATAGCCCGAGGCGGTGATGCACAGGGCCCTGAGCGCCCCGGATTCGATGGCCGCGTCGATATCCCCGAACGGGAGATTGCGCTCCAGCAGTTCGCGCAACGGCGCGTTGTCGAGCAGCGAGCGCGGCGAAGACCGCACGATCCAGCCCGCCATCAGTGCGCCCAGCCAATGGGCGCCGGTGCGGCCGATCCCGAGCGGGTCGGACCGGTAGACCTGGTGGGCGTGGAAATTCTCCCAGACCGAGCGCAGGTACTCGACCGACTTGCCGAAGTCGCGAGCGAAGCAGGCCAGAGATGCCGCATTGATGGCGCCGGCGGAGGTGCCGCAGATGATGGGAAACGGATTGACCCGCGGGTCGGGCAGCAGTTCCGCGATCCGCTTGAGCACGCCGACCTGGTAGGCCGCGCGGGCGCCGCCCCCGGTGAGGATCAGGCCGGCATGGTTGGACGCGGCGGCGGTTTCGGCGGAACTCACCGGCGCCTCTCCTCCGGCCGATGCGCCGCGCCGTGACGCGATTCAGGGCGGCCAAGGCTCATCATGGGGGCGAATACTAGCGCCGAAACGCCGCCCCCTCAAGCGCCGCGCCGACATCAATGTAAGAGGAGTTCCTACCCCGCGGAGCGGCACACGACGACTTAAGTCGCCCGCCGGTCGATCGCATACTGGAACCCATCGGAAGTCTTCAATCAAACAGGAGGTTCACCATGCAGCCCACTGAAAACCGCGCCCCGGTCAATCCGTTTCTGATGCTTGGCGATGCCGAAGCAGTCAACGAGGCCCTCAGGCGCGCCAAGGCGTGGAACCTGAAGTCGCGCGTGTGCCATCCCCTCGACCGGCCTTCGCGGGCCCGGCTGTCGAAGGAACTGGCCCAGTTCGACGCCTTCATCGACGCCGAAACCGCTGCCGACAACACCCGCCCGGCCTGAAGTCCGGGCCGCCCCTGCGCCGGCGCGGGGGGACGTATTACACTTGGCCGACTGCATTTTCGCCGGCCGGGCCATGTGTTTGACAAGATTCCTGCGGTTTTTCGTCGCGCTTGCGGCGACAGCGCTGCTCGCGGGCGGCGCGCGGGCGGCTGAAAACGCGGAACGCCGGGACGCCGAACTGGTCTGGGCACAACGGCCCATCGTCACCTTCCGCGTGCCCTACAACGGCGCCGACCCGCCCGGCCGCGTCGCCCGTGCGCAGGCCCGCATCGCCGAACTCGAGGAGCGCTTCCTGCCGCTCGAGTTCGAGGAAGTCCCGATCACCATCACCGAGTCCGGCGCCCCGCGGGCCGGCATCGCCCTGCGCGCCTCCGACATCGTGCTGTTCACCCTTCTGGCCGAGGATCTCGAGCCCGGGCACTCGCTGAACCTGCAACAGACCATGAGCGCGGCGCGCGAGCGCCTCAAGGCGGCGGTATCGGCGTCGCGCGCGCAGCGCCGGCCGGATGTGATGATGCGCGGCATCCTGCACGCCGCGCTCGCCACCCTGGTCGCCGGGCTCGCCTTGTGGTTGCTGCTGCGCGCCATCGGATTCATGCGGGAGCGTCTGCAGATACCGGACGCGCCCGATGCGCCGCAGGCGCCGGTCAGCCTGGCCGCCCATGGCAGGATGCTGGTCCTGCGCGCCGTGCAGATCGCCGGGGCGGCGATCGGGTTCGCGCTGGTCTACGCGTGGCTGGCCTACGTGCTGCACGAGTTCCCGGCCACCATGCCGATCTCGCTGCGCCTGGGCGAACTGGTCTGGCAAACCCTCGCCAATCTGGGCGCGGGCATCGCGGGGGCGATCCCCGGCCTGATCGCGGTGGCCCTGATCATGCTGTTTGCCGAAGGCCTGAGCCGCGCCGCGCGTAGCGCGTTTCGCGCGGTGCAAAACGGCGGACTCGCCATTCCCGGCATGCATCGCGAAACCGCCGGCGCCACGCGGCGCATCGTGGTGTTCGGCATCTGGTTGCTGGCCATCGTCGCCGCCTACCCCTATATCCCGGGGTCCGGCTCGGGCGTGTTCCAGGGCATTTCGGTGCTCGTCGGCGCCATGGTCACCCTGGGCTCCTCGGGCATTTCGAACCAGATCATGAGCGGTCTGACCCTGGTGTACTCGCGCGCGCTCAAGCGCGGGGACCATGTGGTCGTCGGCGCGCCCGGCAGCGAGATCGAGGGCGTGGTCACGGAAGTCGGTGCGCTCGCCACGCGCATCGTGACCATGCGCAATCAGGAGGCCACCGTGCCCAATGCGGTGGTCGTCGGCAATCCGATCCGCAACTTCTCGCGCCAGTCCGGGGTGGAGGGCACCCTGGTCGCGGCCAAGGTCACCATCGGCTACGATGCACCATGGCGGCAGGTGCATGCCATGCTCGCGGAGGCCGCCCGCCGCACGCCCGGCGTGCGCGCGCAGCCGGCGCCGCGGGTGCTGCAGGCGGCGCTGGCCGACTTCTACGTCGAATACGAACTGCTGGTCAACATCGACCGCCCCCTGGAGCGCCTGCAGATCATGTCGGGCCTGAACGCCAACATCCAGGACGTCTTCAACGAGTACGGCGTGCAGATCATGTCGCCGCATTTCCTGGGCCAGCCGGCCGACCCGGTGGTGGTGCCGCAGTCGCGCTGGCACGCCGCGCCCGCGACGCCGCCGCGCTGAGCGCGGCCCCGGCGCTCAGCCCTCGAGCGGCAGGCGCAGGCGCAGCAGGTTGCGCCCGCCTGCGCGGCGATAGCAGCCGGTTTCGACCAGGCGGCCGACCAGATAGACGCCGAGCCCGCCCGCCTGGCGCGCGGACAGCGGCGCGTCCATGCCGGCGGGTTCGCGATGGAACCGGTCCAGCGGGTTGTAGGCGGGGGCGCTGTCGCGGTAGTCCAGCACGACTGCGTCCGCCTCGAAACCCAGCGCCAGGCTCACCGGCGCGGCGCAGTCGCCGCCGTGCCCGTGCGTGACCGTGTTGGTGAACAATTCCTCGAGGATGAACGCGAGGCGCAGCGCATCCCGCCTGGCCACGCCACGCGCGGCGCAGGCGGTTTCGACGAACTCGAGCGCCGGACCCAGTTCGGCCATGCGGGCCGCGAAGGAGCGCCGGTCGGTCGAGGTCAAGCGAGCCTCCTTTCAAGTCAGTCGAGCGGCGCTGGCGGCCTGGCGGCGCGGCCGCTGCAGCACCTTTGGTATTCTGCGCCGCCGGAGTCGGGATGATCGCATCGATTCGCGCAGCCCGGGTGAACCGCCGCACGGCATGGAAAGGAGCCGCACAGAAATGAAACTCCTGAGCAGTTGCATCGCAGGCGCCGCCGGAATGGCGCTGGCCGCCGGCGTGCTGGCGCAAAGCGAGGAGATCGGGCGCATCAAGGTCGTCAAGGGACCGGTGACGGTGCAGCGCGGCGGCCAGGCGCTGCCCGCCGCGCCCGGCACGCGCCTGATGGCCGGCGACGAATTGCGCACCGGCCCGGAGGGCTCGGTGGGCGTGACCATGAGCGACAACTCGATCCTGTCCGCAGGCCCCAACAGCAACCTGGCGCTGGATCGGTACGCCTTCGATGCCACCACCCACAGGGGCCGCTTTGACACCTCGCTGCGGCAAGGGACGCTGGCGGTGATATCGGGCAAGATCGCCAAGCAGTCGCCCGAGGCGATGACGGTGCGCACGCCGGCCGCCATCCTCGGGGTGCGCGGCACCGAATTCGTGGTGAGCACCGGCGATGCGCCGTCACGCTGAAGCACGGCGGGGTGCCTGGGCGGCGCTCGCCGGCGCGCTCCTCGCCGCCTGCGCCGCGCCGCAGCCAGCCGCGCCGCCCGCGCCGCCCGCGCCGGTCGACAGCGTCATCCTGCTGCCGGCGCAGGACGGACGCACCAGCGCCGTCATCCTCACCCAGGGCGGCCGGCAGGTGCTGATCGATGCGCCCTACGCCGGCGCGCGGACCGGCCCCGCCGGCCCGCAGGCGTTCGCGTCGAGCGCGGCCGAGGTTCAGGCGAAGTTCGGCGCCGCCCTGGCCGCCTTGCCGCCGCGGCCGGCGTCGTTCGTCCTGTACTTCACCGAAGGGCGGGATACGCTGACCGACGATTCCGGCACGCTCATCGAAAAGGTGTTCGCGGAAATCGCCGCCCGGCCCGCGCCCGATGTGGCCGTGATCGGGCACACCGACAGCGTCGGCGCGCAGGCCGCCAATGACAGCCTGTCGCTGCAGCGCGCCGAATCGGTCCGGCGCGAGCTGATCCGGCGCGGCATACCGGCCGAGACCATCCGCGCCAGCGGACGCGGCGAGCGTGAACTGCTGGTGCCGACGGCGGACAATGTGGCCGAAGCGCGCAATCGCCGGGTGGAAATCATCGTCCGCTAGGCGCCTCCCCCCGGGCCGTTCCAGCGCAGGGCGAGGATGGTCAGGTCGTCGGCCGCTTCGGCGCCGTCGACAAAGCGCGCGACATCTGACACGAGCGCCGCCATCAGGCCCGCCGCGCCCAGCCCCTGGCCGCGCGCCGTTTCCTGGGTCGCGCGCAGCCTCGCCCCGCCATAGAGGCCGCCGGCCGGGTCCTGCGCCTCGGTGACGCCGTCGGTGACCATGCAGATCATGTCGCCGGGCGCGATCCGCACCTGCGCGCCGCGGTACTCGAAGTCATCGACCACGCACAGGGGCGGCCCGTCGCCGCCGGCCAGGCGCCTGAACGATCCTCCGGCCGCAATCAGCGCCGGATCGTCATGGCCGGCATTGCAGTAGGCCAGCACGCCGCTTTCGAGATCGAGGATGCCGGCGAAGAGGGTGACGAACATGGCCTCGCCGTTCTCGCGCGATACTTCGGCGTTGGCGACGGTCATCAATTCACCGACGCGGTCGGGGTCGGCGCAGGCGTCCTTGCCGCGCAGCGCATTGCTCTTGTACAGCGCCTTCGACACCGCCATGAAAATGCTGGCCGGCAGGCCTTTTCCGGATACGTCGCCGATCAGGAAAAACAGCCGGTCGCGATCGAGCGGAAAGAAATCGTACAGATCGCCGCCGACCTCGCGGGCCGGTGTCATCGTGGCCGCCACCTCGATGCGCGCATCGGCCCGCAGCGCCTCCGGTCGCGGCAGGATGCCGGTCTGGATGCGCCGCGCCGCCTCGAGCTCGCCCGCCACGCGCGCGGCTTGCTCGCGCTGGCGCTGGATTTCAGCCCGCAGCGTACGCTCGCGCCGCCGCGCCTCGACCAGCGAGAGCACCAGCAGCGCTCCGAACACCAAGGCAAGATTGAGCGCCGGATTCGCGCCGTCGAAAAGCACGCGCATGCCGGCGAAACCGGCCCAGCCCAGCGCGAGGGTCGCGCCGATGAGGGCGCCGCCGAGCGCCAGTGCGCGGCGCGGCGCCATGACCGGCATGAGCCACACCAGCGCCAGCGCTCCGGCGGCGTAGACCAGCCACTCCAGGCCCGGCATCCAGCCGGGCCGGGTCAGCGGCGTGGCATCGAAGATCATTTCGAGCAGCTGCGCGCGCACTTCCACCCCCGGCATGCGCTCGCCGCCCGGCACCGTCTGGTAGTCGAGCAGCCCCAGCCCGGTCACGCCGACGAGCACCAGCTTGCCCTCCAGGCGGTCGCGCGGGACCCGCCCGGCCATCACATCGGCGGCCGAGACGTAGCGCCGCGCGTCGCGCGGCGAGAAGTGCAGCCAGGCGGAGCCGTCGCCTTGCACGGGATGGGCGAAGCCGTTGACGACGACGCGCCGCGCGCGGCCACCTTCGACCTCCAGACCGACGGCGGCGCTGCCGGTGGCCACGCGCAGCATTTCCAGTTCGAGTCCGGGCACCAGCGTGCCCGCCACGCTGGCCGCCAGCGGCAGGCGCCGCACCACCGCGCCTTCGAGATCGGCGGAGATCAGGCCGTGCCCGGCAGCGGCGCGGTCGATGTCCGCCAGGCTCGTCAGCACGCCTTCATGGGACCACAAGCCCGGCACCGACGTGCCACCGAGGATGCGAAACGGCGGCGCGCGCAAGGTGTCGCGGGTCGGGTACGGCTGGCCGGCGATGGCCAGCACCACCGGCGCCCGCGCGATTGCAGCCGCCAGCAGCGCATCGTGGGTCGGCAGGGCGAGGAGCCGTTCGCGGGTCGCGGCCTCGGAGGGCGGCAGCGTGCGCGCCAGCGCCTCCGGGGAAAGGCGGTCCGGCTGGGGCCAGAGCAGGTCGAGGCCGACCGCCGCCGGCGCGGCCGCCGCGATGCGGTCGATCAGCCGTGCCGTCTCGTTGCGCGGCCACGGCCACTGGCCGATCTCGTTCAGGCTTTTCTCGTCGATCTCGACGATGACCGCGGGCATCGACTGCACCTGGCGCGGCAGCAGCGCCTGGTAGCCATCGAACCAGGCCAGGCGCAGGCGCTCGTCCCATGGCGCGCCCGCGAAGGCCGCGAGCGCCAGCAGCAGCACGACGCCGGCGCCCTGCCAGCGCATCCTCGCACGCGCCGCCACGCCGCTCAAAGCGCGATTTCCATCCCGTCGTAGGCGGCCGATACCTTGAGGGGCGCGGCGGAGCGGGTGATTTCCTCGAAGCGCCGGGTGTCGGCCAGCACGCGTTCGATGGCGGCATCGTCGAAGGCGGGCTCATGGTGGTACATCACCAGGTGCTTGACGCCGGCCAGCTGGCACAATTCCACGCCCACCACATTGCTGGAATGTCCCCAGTCGGCCTTGACGGAAATGGCGTCGGCCAGTGAATACATGGCATCGAAAATCACCACATCGGCCGCGCGGAAGAACTCGACGAACGCGCGGGTTTCCTGCGGATCGTCGAGCTTGTGCTCGGAATCGGTCGAGTACACCACCGCACGGCCGCCGGCCTCGAAACGGTAGCCGTAGGAATCGCCCGCATGCAGCTGTTTCTTGGGCGTCACGATGAGGCCCGCCACCTGGTAGGGCCTGCCGGGTTCCAGAGTGACGAACTCGATCTGCTTTGCGACGATGGAGAAGTCCACCGGGAATGACGGCTCCGCCTGCTGGCGCACGAAGGCTTCGCGCAGGCGCTCGTGGCAGCCATGGATCACCAGCCGGTTGCCGGGAATGTAGGCCGGCGTGAAAAACGGCAGGCCCATGATGTGGTCCCAGTGCAGGTGCGACATGAACACGTTGTAGGTCTGCGGCTTGCCCGGGCCGTGGCGCGACATCATCGCCTGGCCGAACGGACGCACCCCGCTGCCGAGATCGCACAGCACGTATTGGTCGCCGCCGGTTTCGATTTCCACGCAGGACGAATGGCCGCCGTAGGTGCCGGTCTGGTGGAAATCGAGGCCGTCCAGATGGCGCTTGACGGCCGCCTCGCTGCCCAGGTCGACGCCGCGCGCGCCGCGCAGCACCGCCTCGATCTTGGCGCGCACCTGCGCCGCGGTGAGCGCCACCGGGATCGAGCCGCGGGTGCCCCACAGGCGGATGCGCTTCATGCCGCGGCCACCGCTAACCGGCGTCGTAGAGGGCCAGCGCCTGCGTGGAGAGGTCGGCGACCGCCTCGCGCAGGCCGGGAAACGCGGCGAAGACGTAATTGAAGCGGCTGATGTCGAAGATTTCCTTGACCACCGGCTGCATCGCCGCGATGACGATGGCGCCCTTCTGCGCCTTGACCTGCTTGGCCGCCAGCATGAGCACCCGCAGACCCACGCTGCTGATGTACTCGACGGCCGAGAAATCGAGCACCACGCGGTCGCGGCCTTCGCTGCAGTGTTCCAGCGCGGGGGCCAGCCTGAGCCTGAAGTCCTCCGCGCTGGCATGGTCGATGCGGCCCGCCGGCGCCACTACGACCACCTCGCCATACCGCCTGTTGTTGAACTCCACGCCCCCGGCTCCCGCGGTCACCCTAGGTCCGATGATAGATCGCCGCGCCCTTCTTCACGAACTCGACGGCCTTTTCTTCCATGCCCTTCTTGAGGGCCGTCTCGCCGTCGGTGCCCAGTTTCTCGGCGTACTCGCGCACATCCTGGGTGATCTTCATCGAGCAGAAATGCGGGCCGCACATGGAGCAGAAGTGCGCCACCTTCATGCTGTCCTTGGGCAGGGTCTCGTCGTGGAAGTCCTTGGCGGTGTCCGGGTCGAGACCCAGGTTGAACTGGTCGTCCCAGCGGAACTCGAAACGCGCCTTCGACACCGCGTTGTCGCGGATCTGCGCGCCGGGGTGCCCCTTGGCCAGGTCGGCGGCGTGCGCCGCGATCTTGTAGGCCATGATGCCGTCCTTCACATCCTTCTTGTTGGGCAGGCCGAGGTGTTCCTTGGGCGTCACGTAGCAGAGCATGGCCGTGCCGTACCAGCCGATCTGCGCCGCGCCGATGGCCGAGGTGATGTGGTCGTAGCCGGGCGCGATGTCGGTGGTCAAGGGGCCCAGGGTGTAGAACGGCGCCTCGTGGCAGTCCTTCAGCTGGATGTCCATGTTCTCCTTGATAAGCTGCATGGGCACGTGGCCGGGGCCTTCGATCATCACCTGCACGTCGTGCTTCCAGGCCACCTGGGTGAGTTCGCCCAGGGTGCGCAGTTCCGAGAGTTGCGCCTCGTCGTTGGCGTCGTAGCCGGAACCGGGGCGCAGGCCGTCGCCGAGCGAGAAGCTCACGTCGTAGGCCTTCATGATTTCGCAGATGTCCTCGAAATGCGTGTAGAGGAAGCTTTCCTTGTGGTGCGCCAGGCACCACTTGGCCATGATCGACCCGCCGCGGCTGACGATGCCGGTCATGCGCCTGGCCGTCATCGGCACGTAGCGCAGCAGCACGCCGGCATGGATGGTGAAGTAGTCCACGCCCTGCTCGGCCTGCTCGATCAAGGTGTCGCGGAAGATTTCCCAGGTCAGTTCTTCCGCCTTGCCGTCGACCTTTTCCAGCGCCTGGTAGATCGGCACGGTGCCGATGGGCACCGGCGAATTGCGGATGATCCACTCGCGGGTTTCGTGGATGTGCTTGCCGGTCGAGAGGTCCATCACCGTGTCGCCGCCCCAGCGGATGGACCAGGTCATTTTCTCGACCTCCTCGCCGATGCCGGAGGACACCGCGGAATTGCCGATGTTGGCGTTGATCTTCACCAGGAAATTGCGGCCGATGATCATCGGCTCGCTCTCCGGATGGTTGATGTTGGCCGGGATGATGGCGCGGCCGCGCGCGACTTCCGAGCGCACGAATTCCGGGGTGAGTTCGTCCGGGATGGAGGCGCCGAAGGATTGCCCCTTGTGCTGGCGCATCAGGAGCTCGAGCATTTTCTCGCCGGTCTTGCCGCCCTGCTTGAGCGACTCGATGTAGGCGTGGCGGTTCTGGTTCTCGCGGATGGCGATGAATTCCATCTCCGGCGTGATGATGCCCGCCTTCGCGTAATGCATCTGCGTCACGTTGGCGCCGGCGCGGGCGCGGCGCGGCGCGCGCCGCAGGTTGAAGCGCAGTTCCGCCAGTTTCGGATCGTTGAGGCGCTCGACGCCGTAATGCGAACTCGGCCCGGCCAGGACCTCGGTGTCGCCGCGCTCCTCGATCCAGGCCTGGCGCACCGGCTTGAGTCCCGACCGGATGTCGATCGTGGCCGCCGGATCGGTGTAGGGACCGGAGCAGTCATAGACGAACACCGGCGGGTTCTTTTCCCCGCCGAACATGGTAGGCGTGTCGGCCTGGGTGATTTCGCGCATCGGCACGCGGATGTCGGGGCGGCTGCCCTGGATGTAGACCTTGCGCGAATTCGGCAGGGTCTGGACGGCCGCCTGGTCGACGGAGGCGGTGGCGGCGAGGAACTTCGGGTTGGCGTTCATGATTCGTCTTTCTCCGCGAGTGCGGAATCAAACGCCAGGGGTCGAGAGAGCATCAGCTTTCCTCCGGCGGCATTACCCGCATCAGGTCATTGAGGGACTCTCTCACCCGGCGCGGCATGATTGCCTATCCGCCAGGACCCCTAGCTGCGGCGTGAACCTTACAGCAGACTCGCGCGCAATTCAATGATTCCCGCGATGTCGCCGTTCAAGCCCTGCCCGGGCAGGGTCATGGCGATCACGCTTGACGGAAATCGCACGCCGGAATAAATTACTGACCGGTCAGTAATTTATCGGGCAACTCGGTGACGCTTCAAACAAGACACAACGCGGAACCGCGCTGGCAGCGCCGCAAGAACGCCCGGCCGGCGGAGTTGGTCTCGGCCGCGCTGCAGATCTTCACCGAGCGCGGCTATGCCGGTACGCGGCTCGATGACGTGGCGGAGCAAGCCGGCGTTTCCAAGGGCACGCTCTACCTTTACTACGCCAACAAGGAAGACCTGTTCAAGGCGGTCGTGCGCGAGGGCCTGGTGTCGCCGCTCATGGAAGTGCGCGGCCTGATCGACCAGTTCGAGGGGGCCACCGCCGATCTGGTCCGCATGCTGGTGCGCGGCTGGTGGGAGCGCATCGGCTCGACCGGGCACGCGGGCATTCCCAAGCTGATGATCGCCGAGGCGGCGAACTTTCCGGACCTGGCGCGCTTCTACATCGAGGAGGTGATCCTGCCCGGCCAGGCCGCGATGGAGCGCATCGTCGCCCGCGGCGTGGCACGCGGGGAATTCCGCAGCGTCGACCCGGCGCAGGTGGCGCACCTGATGGCCGCCCCCTTCCTGCTCATTTCCGCCTGGCGCCACGGCTTCGGCCATGCCATCAAGGGCGAACTGCCGACCCTGTCGGACGGCGCGGCCCTGCTCGAGACCCACATCGAGATCCTGCTGCGCGGCCTCGCACCCGCCTCGCCCGCTCCCGGCGCGGCGAACGCGCCGGGAGGCCGCGCGTGACACCGCGCGGCATGATCGCCGCCGCCGTCGCCGCCGCGCTGCTCGCCGGCGGCGCGGCCCTCGTGGCCACGCGCATGCGCGCACCCGGGCCCCAGGCCGCCGCGACCGCCGGCACGCTCGGCGCGCCGGCCCAGCGCGCGGACGCGCCGCAGCCGCCCGAAACGATCGAAATCGCCGCCACCGACCTCGGCATGGCGGAAATCCGCGAGGTGCGGCGCGAGCTGCCGCTCACCGGCCAGATGCGGCCGGTGCGGTCCGCATTCGTGCGCGCCAAGGTGGCCGGCGAAGTGCTGGAGCTTCGCGCGCGCGAAGGCGAGACCGTCAAGGCAGGCCAGGTGCTGGCGCGCATCGACCCCGCCGAATACCGGGCACGGCTCGACGAACGGCTGGCCACCCTGGCCGCCACCCGCGCCACCTGGGAAAACAACGAGCGCACCCGCAAGAACAACGAGGAACTGCTGCGCAAGAACTTCATCTCGCAGCAGGCCTACGACAATACGCTGGCGAATTCGACCGTCGCCCTGGCCCAGGTGAAGGCGGCCGAGGCCAACGTGGCGTTGGCGCAGAAATCGCTCGACGACGCCGTGGTGCGCGCGCCGTGGCCGGGCCTGGTGGCCGAGCGCTCGGCGCAGGTCGGCGACAAGGCCGCGGTGGACATGAAACTCGTCACGCTGGTGGACCTCTCGCGCATGGAAGTCGAGGCCGGCGTGCCGGCCGGCGACATCCCCAGCGTGTCGGTCGGCCAGGCGGTGGCATTCCGCGTCGAAGGCTTCGGCGACCGCGCCTTCAACGGGCGCATCGCGCGGATCGCCCCGCAGGCGGCGGCCGGCTCCCGCTCGATCATGGTCTACATCGACCTGCCGAATACCGACGGCGCCCTGAAGGGCGGCATGTTCGCCAAGGGCCTGTTGACGCTCTCGCGCAGCCAATCCGTCCTGGCCGTGCCCATCACCACACTGCGCGAGGAACGCGGCGAAACCGTCGTCTATGCGGTCATCGACGGGCGGCTCGACCGCGTGGCGGTGCAGGTCGGCGCGCGCAACGAGGAGCAGGCCTGGGCCGAAGTCGCTGGCGCGCTCAAGGCCGGCACGCCGGTCATCCGCACCAACCTGGGCGCCCTCGTGCCCGGTGTCAAGGTGCGCATGGGGGGCGGGACCACCGCGACGCCGATGGCCGCGACGCCGGCTGCCGTGATGGCCCCGCCTTCAGTCGCCACCAAGCCCTAGGCCGGCGTGTTCTTCACCCGCATCAGCATCAACAATCCGGTGCTGGCCACCATGATGATGGCCGCGCTGGTGGTGCTAGGCCTGTTCTCGCTCGACCGCCTGCGGGTCGACCAGTTCCCCGACATCGAATTCCCGGTCGTGGTGGTCACCACCGAATACCCCGGCGCCACGCCCGAATCGGTCGAGTCCGACATCACGCGCCCGGTGGAAGAGGCGATCAACACCGTCTCCGGCATCAAGGCCCTGACCTCGCGCTCCTACGAAGGGCAGTCGGTGGTGATCGTCGAGTTCGACCTCACCGTCGAGCCCGCGCGCGCGGCCCAGGACGTGCGCGAGAAGATCGCCATCGTCAAGGTGGGCTTCCGCAAGGAGGTCAAGGAACCGCGCATCGCGCGCTTCGATCCGGCCGACCGGCCGGTCATTTCCTTCTCGGTGGCGTCCGAATCGCGCAGCGCCCGCGACATCACCACGCTGGCCGACCGGCTCATCAAGAAGCGCATCGAGAACGTGCGCGGCGTGGGCGCGGTCACCATCGTCGGCGGCATCAAGCGCGAGGTCCAGGTGCAGCTGCGCCCGGTCGACATGGAAAACCTCGGCCTCTCCGTCGACCAGGTGATCAATGCCATACGCAGCGAGAACCAGGAGCTGCCGGCCGGCGCGATCCGCTCGACCGAACGCGAACAGGTGGTCTCGATCAAGGGCAGGCTCAAGTCGGTCGACGACTTCAACCGCATCATCGTCGGGCGCCGCGGCGGCCAGGCCGTCACCCTGCGCGAAGTGGCGCGGGTGATCGACGGCCAGGAGGAGCAGGAAAACCTCGCGCTGCACGACGGCCGCCGCGTGCTGGCGCTGGACATCCAGAAGGCGCAGGGCCAGAACACCATCGAGATCACCGACGCGGTCAAGCAGGCGGTCGCGGCGCTGCAGCGCGAACTGCCTTCCGACGTCAGGCTGTCGGTGATCAAGGACGCCTCGGTGCCGATCCGCACCGGGGTGGACAACGTGCGCCGCACCATGCTCGAAGGGGCGGCGCTCACCATCCTGATCGTCTTCCTGTTCCTCAACTCTTGGCGCTCGACGGTCATCACCGGCCTCACGCTGCCGATCGCCATCCTGGCCACCTTCTTCTTCATGGACATGGCCGGCGTCACCATCAACATGGTGAGCCTGATGGCCCTCTCGCTGGCGGTGGGCCTCTTGATCGACGACGCCATCGTGGTGCGCGAGAACATCGTGCGCCACAGCGCCATGGGCAAGAGCCACAAGGCCGCAGCGATGGAAGGCACGCAGGAAATCGGCCTGGCGGTGTTCGCCACGACCATGTCCATCGTCGCGGTGTTCCTGCCGGTGGGCTTCATGGGCGGCATCATCGGCCGCTTCTTCTATTCGCTGGGCATCACGGTGGTGGCCTCGGTGCTGGTGTCGATGTTCGTCTCCTTCACCCTCGATCCGATGCTCTCCTCGGTGTGGCCCGACCCTGCCGCCCAGGGACCACCGCGCGGGCCCATCGCCAGGCTGCTCGCGCTGTTCGACCGGCTCGTGCAGGCGGTCTCGCGGCTCTATCAGACCCAGCTGGCCTGGGCGCTCAGGCACCGCATCCTGACCCTGGCCGGCGCTGCCGCCGTGTTCGCGGGCAGTTTTGCGCTGGTGCCGCTGCTGGGCAGCGAATTCGTGCCGCAGGCCGACTATTCCGAGACGACGGTGGCCTTCCAGACCCCGGTGGGGTCCTCGCTGGAGCTGACGGAGGCCAAGGCGCGCCAGGTCGACGCCGCCCTGCGCGAACTGCCCGAGGTGCTCTACACCTACACCACCATCAATACCGGCATCACCCAGGGCAAGAACTATGCGAACGTCTACGTGAAGCTGAAGCCGCGCAACCAGCGCGCACGCTCCCAGCACATGATGACCCAGCCGCTGCGCGAGCGCCTGGCCTCGATCGCCGGCATCACCGTGACCCATGTGGGGGTCAACAACGCGGTGGGCGGCACCAAGGTGCTGGTGGTGAGCCTGCAGGGCCAGGACCTGGCCGAACTGGGACGCTACTCGGCCGAAGCCCGGACGCGCTTGAAGCAGATTCCCGGCCTGGTCGATCTCGACTCCTCGCAAAAGCCCGACAAGCCCACCATCGACATCGACGTGCGCCGCGAGCTGGCCTCCGACCTGGGCGTGGGCGTGGCCCAGATCGGCGCGGCGATCCGGCCCCTCCTGGCCGGCGAGTCGGTGAGCACATGGAAGGCGCCGGACGGCGAAAACTACGACGTGCGCGTGCGCCTGGCCCCTGCGGACCGCCAGACCATCGGCGACCTCGACCGCCTCATGATCCAGAGCGCGCAGGTCAATGCCGACGGCTCGCCGAAGATGGTGGCCCTGCGCCAGGTCGCGCAGTTCCGCGCGGCCGGCGGCACCAGCCAGATCAACCGCAAGGACTTGACGCGCGAAGTTCAGATCGATGCCAACGTGTTCGGCCGCTCCGCCGGCGAGGTCGGGCGCGACATCCAGAAGGCCTTAGACGGCATGGACTGGAAGCCCGGCTACCGCTACGTGATGGGCGGCTCGACCCGGGACATGAAGGAGTCGTTCTCCTTCGCGCTCACCGCCATGATCCTCGCGATCGTGTTCATCTACATGATCCTCGCCTCGCAGTTCGCCAGCTTCCTGCAGCCGCTGGCGATCATGTCGTCCCTGCCGCTGACCATGATCGGCGTGTTCGGCGCGCTTCTCCTCTTCCGCAGCACCCTCAACCTGTTCTCGGTGATCGGCGTGATCATGCTGATGGGCCTGGTGACCAAGAACGCGATCCTCCTGATCGACTTCGTCAACCAGGCGCGCTCCGCCGGCATGGCGCGCGGCGAAGCGATCCTCGAGGCCGCCCGGGTACGCCTGCGCCCCATCCTGATGACCACGCTGGCCATGATCTTCGGCATGCTGCCGTTGGCGCTGGGGCTCTCCGAGGGCTCGGAACAGCGCGCCCCGATGGGGCAGGCCGTCATCGGCGGGGTCATCACCTCCTCGATCCTCACGCTGGTGGTGGTGCCGGTGATCTACACCTTCCTCGATGACCTGGCCGCCTGGCGCAGCCGCCGCGCCGGCGCGCCACGGACTGGCTGATAAACTCACGACTCCCCACTCCCGTTCCGGGCCAGGCATCATGAATACCGAGTTCGACATCGCACGCGCGCGCTTCAACATGATCGAGCAGCAGATCCGCCCCTGGGACGTGCTCGACCAGGACGTGCTCGACCTGCTCGATGTGGTCAAGCGCGAACAGTTCACGCCGCCAGCGCATCGCCTGCTCGCCTTTGCCGACACCGAGATCCCGCTCGTCGAAGGCAGCGCCGCCAGCGAGTCCAAACGCATGTGGGCGCCGCGCCTGGAAGCGCGGGTCCTGCAGGAAATCATGGTCAAGCCGCAGGACACGGCGCTGGAAATCGGCACCGGTTCCGGCTACTTCGCCGCGCTCCTCGCGCATCGCTGCCGCAGCGTGACCGCAGTCGAGATCGATCCCGCGCTCAAGGCCTTCGCCGAAGGCAACCTGCGGGCCGCACACGTGGCCAACGTGCGCGTGGTCGAGGGCGACGGCGCGGCGGGGTACGGCTCGGAGCATTACGACCTGATCGTGCTGGGCGGGTCGACACCGGTGTTGCCGGACACGCTCGTGGCCCAGCTCAAGCCCGGTGGCCGGCTTTTCGCGGTGGTCGGCGACGCCCCGGCGATGGCGGCACGCCTGTTCACCAAGGACGCCGATGGCGCGCTGGGCGCGACCACCCTGTTCGAGACCTGCCTGGCGCCTTTGATCAACGCCACGCAGCCGCGGCGCTTCCGCTTCTAGGCCCATTCGTTGCAGCAACCCCGATCCAGACATCCATGAACCAGTTGACCGTCCAATCCCTCGCCGCATGGCTGGCCGACGCGAGCCGCCCGCAACCCCTGCTGCTCGATGTGCGCGAAGCCTGGGAGGTGCAAACCGCGGCGCTGCCCGGCATCACCCACATCCCGATGCAGGAAATCCCCACCCGCCTGGCGGAGCTCGACGGCGGGCGTGACATCGTGTCGATCTGCCATCACGGCGCGCGCAGCATGCAGGTGGCGGTTTTCCTCGAGCGGCACGGGCTCAGGGTGCACAACCTCAGCGGCGGCATCGACGCGTGGTCCCGGGAAGTCGACCCCTCGGTGCCGCGTTATTGATCGAACCGGATGGCGTCGATTGCCGATAATCACGGCTTTGGAAACATCCAGCCGGTATGGCAAAATGACCGAGAGTCATTAAAGGTCCGGTATTCATGAGATTCCTGCGTTCACGCCTGTCGATCGCGCTTGCGGCAGCCTCCCTGGCGACACCCGGCTCGCTGGTCTGGGGTGCGGATCTGCTGTCGGTCTTTCGCGAGGCGCTCGCCAACGACGCCGTCTATGCCAGCGCGAAGTCCTCGCTTGAATCCGGCCGCGAAGCGTTGCCGCAGGGCTTCGCCGGACTCCTGCCCACCATCAGCGCGACCGCCAACACGGTCCGCAACGACGTCGACGTCTCGCCGCGCACGCCGTCCGCAGCCTTCGTGCCCGGCAGCCGCGTGTTCAACACCAACGGCTATTCCATCACGCTCACCCAGCCGCTGTTTCGCTGGAGCAACTGGCAAACCTACGAGCAGTCCAAGCTTGCGGTGATGCAGGCCGAGGCGCAGTACGCGCAGGCCGGGCAGGACCTTGCCGTGCGCGTGGCGCAGGCGTATTTCGACGTGCTGGCCGCGCAGGACTCGCTGGCCGTGGCGGGCGTCAAGAAGCAGGCGATCTCCGAACAGCTCGCCCAGGCCAGGCGCAATTTCGAAGTCGGCACCTCGACCATCGTGGACACCAACGAGGCGCAGTCGCGCTACGACCTGGTCATCGCCGAAGAAATCGCGGCCTTGAACGACCTCGAAGTCAAGCGCACCGCGCTGCTGCAGATCATCGGCAAGCCGCCCGGCGCGCTCGCTCCCCTGCGCACCGAAGTGGCGATCCCGCCGCCGCAGCCCGCCCAGCTCGACAAGTGGGTTGCCGCGGCCGAATCCGGCAACTACGCGGTCAAGGTGCAGGAAGCCGCCACGGAAGTCGCCGCGCGGGCCATCGAGATCCAGCGCGCCGGCCATTACCCGACGCTCGATCTCACCGCGGCGCGCAACCGCACCAGCCAGACCGGCAGCGCCACCAACAACATCGGCAGCGACATCAGCTCGATGACCATCGGCCTGCAGCTGGCCATCCCCATCTACGCCGGCGGCGCGGTCGATTCGCGCGTGCGCCAGGCGATCGCCAACCGCGACAAGGCGCGTGCCGACCTGGAAGTCCAGAGGCGCAGCGCCGCGCAGAGCGCGCGCCAGTTCTTCCTGTCGGTCACCAATGGCCTCGCCCAGGTGCGCGCCTTCGAGGCCGCGCTCACCTCGTCGAAGACATCGCTGGATTCCAACAAGCTCGGCTATGAAGTCGGCGTGCGCATCAATATCGACGTGCTCAACGCCCAGCAGCAGCTCTTCACCACCCAGCGCGACCTGGCCAAGGCCCGCTATGACACCATCGTCAACAGCTTCCGGCTCAAGGCCGCCACCGGCAGCCTGACCGAGGAAGACATCGTCGCGGTCAACGCGCTGCTGGCCAGGTAGCGCGGGACGGGCGCGCCGGGCGCGCGCAGGCCGTCACTTCCCGTCGGGCACGAGAGGCGCCAGCAGCGCCATGGTGCGGTCGGTCGCGCCGCGGTGGGTGCGCGCGAACGCGAGCGCCGCATCGGCCATGCGCCGGCGCCGTTCCCCATCGGCCAGCAATCCGGCCACGGTATCGCCAAGCGCGGCGGCATCGGCCACGCGCAACGCCGCGCCGGCCGCCACCGCCTGCTGCGCGGCCTCGGCGAAGTTCCAGGTATGCGGACCGAACAAGGCCGGACAGCCGCAGGCGGCGGCCTCGATCATGTTCTGCCCGCCAAACGGCAGCAGGCTCCCGCCGATATAGGCGCAATCGGCCATCGCGAAATACGCCGCCATCTCGCCCATGCTGTCGCCCAGCCATACCGCTACCTGCGTGCCGGGCAGCTCGTCCCGGCTGCGCCGCGCCAGCCGCAGCCCGGCCGCCATGACCTGCCCGGCCACCTCGTCGAAGCGCTGCGGGTGGCGCGGCACCAGCACCGCAAGATGGCCCTGCGCGGCGACCTGCCGCAGCACCGGGATGAGCAGCGCCTCCTCGCCCTCCCGCGTGCTGGCCGCCAGGAACACGCGCCGCCCGTCCGCCGCGGCATGCCAGCGCCGGCCGAGTTCGAGCAGTCCGGCGGCGGGTGTCACATCGAATTTTACGTTTCCGGTCACCTGCGGCGCGCGCCCGCCCAGGCCGGCCAGGCGCTCGGCGTCGGCGGCGGTTTGCGCGGCGATGCAGGCGAAGGCGCCGAACGCCCCGCGCGCCAGCACCCCCACCCGCGCATAGCGGGCATACGAGCGCTGCGACAGGCGCGCATTGGCCAGCGCCACCGGCACCCCGGCCCGCGCGCACAGCGCCATCAGGTTGGGCCAGACCTCGGTTTCCATCACCACGCCGAGACGCGGCTGAAAATGGCCGA